>PJTZ01000103.1_pt1 | contig 84894 bp, 71 predicted proteins | sample 1512131 | NCBI WGS metagenome assembly PJTZ01 (sample SAMN08177679, study PRJNA422409) | Soil metagenome, whole genome shotgun sequencing project. | reverse complement strand
GGCGGTGGCGGTAACGGCGGTGGCGGTAACGGCGGTGGTGGTGCCGGTTTTGCCAGCCTCGGCGGCGGCGACCCAGCTTGTGCGGGCTTTGATCCGAACAAGGCGCTGCATCTGTTCGATCGCACCACATTCTCGGGCTGGAATCGTGCCTCCAATATCGAGATCATTCCGATCCAACTCTGCCCGAGCGATCGGCAGAAAATTGCTCAGCTTCTGCGCAATGCCCAGAAGACGTATCAGCTGCAAAATGCCATTCGACAGGATGTGCTGATCCAGGCGGCCCTCAGCCGTACGTCCTATAATATCGATCGTGTGCTGGGCGTTGCCCGCTCTGGAAGCAGACTGCAGGTGTATATTTACTAAAGTTGGGTCTTAGCTATTCCCGGCACGGAACCGGCACTCAGGCATTGGTCTGAGTGCCGGTTTTTGTTGTGGACACTGCTCTGCGGCGCTTTTCGGCTCGCTCGGCATGAGCGTTGCCAATTCTCGACCTGTCCTTGCTGAAATGGTGAGTACATTTTTTGCCAAAATGCGCTAACTGCTCAATCGGCCCTGTCTGACGGCTTGGCTTTTGCCGACTGTCGATGAACAAGAACGTTTGTGCGTTGCCCCGTAACGTCGCAAACCCGATGATGTTGAGAACGCGATGACCCTCTATTCAGATTACCTGGCTGAAATCGAAAGCAGAAAAGAGCAGGGCCTCGCACCCAAGCCGATCGACTCCGGTGCCCTGCTGGGCGAAATCATTGCCATCATCAACGAAGTGGGCAGTGCGCAGCGCGCCGATGCGCTCAAGTTCTTCATCTATAATACGCTGCCCGGAACGACGAGCGCGGCGGGCGTCAAGGCCGCTTTCCTCAAGCAGATCATTACCGGCGAATCCGTTGTCGCTGAAATCAGCTCCGATTTCGCGCTGGAACTGCTCTCGCACATGAAGGGCGGACCTTCGGTGGAAGTGCTTCTCGACATAGCGCTGGGCAATGACCCCTCAACCGCCGCCAAGGCTGGCGACGTGCTCAAGACACAGGTTTTCCTTTACGACGCCGACATGTTCCGCCTGCGCGATGCCTATAAGGCTGGCAATGCAATCGCCAAGGGTGTGCTTGAAAGCTATGCCAAGGCTGAGTTCTTCACCAAGCTCCCCGATGTCGAGGACGACATCAAGGTTGTGACCTATGTCGCTGCAGAAGGCGACATTTCCACCGATCTGCTTTCGCCCGGCAATCAGGCCCATTCGCGTTCCGACCGCGAACTGCATGGAAAGTGCATGATTTCGCCAGCAGCGCAGGCTGAGATCGTTGCGCTGCAGCAGCAGCATCCCGACAAGCGCGTGATGATGATCGCCGAAAAGGGCACGATGGGGGTGGGCTCGTCGCGCATGTCCGGCGTCAACAATGTGGCTCTCTGGACCGGCAAGCAATCCAGCCCCTATGTGCCTTTCGTAAACTATGCGCCCATCGTGGCCGGCACTAACGGCATCTCGCCGATTTTCGCCACCACTGTGGACGTGACCGGCGGCATTGGGCTTAATCTCAAGAATTGGGTGAAAAAGCTCGACGACGAGGGTAAGCCGATCCTCAACAACGAGGGCAATCCGGTTCTCGAACAGAAATATTCTGTCGAGACTGGCACCGTTCTGACTATAGACGCAAAGACCAAGAAGCTGCGCGACGAGGCGGGCAATGAGCTGGTCGATGTCGCTTCGGCCTTCACGCCGCAGAAGATGGAATTCATGAAGGCGGGGTCATCCTACGCCGTGGTCTTCGGCAAGAAGCTGCAGACGTTTGCCGCCGAGACACTGGGCATTGAAGCCACCCCGGTATTTGCGCCGAACAAGGAAATCACCATCGAGGGGCAGGGGCTTACTGCCGTCGAGAAGATTTTCAACCGCAATGCGGTTGGGGTGACGCCAGGCAAGGTGCTCCATGCCGGCTCAGACGTGCGTGTGAAGGTCAATATTGTTGGCTCGCAGGATACGACCGGCCTGATGACTGCGCAGGAACTGGAAGCGATGGCGGCCACCGTCATTTCGCCTCTGGTCGATGGCGCCTATCAGTCTGGCTGTCATACGGCTTCTGTTTGGGACAAGAAGGCTCAGGCCAATATCCCAAAGCTCATGGCCTTCATGAACAATTTCGGCGTGATCACTGCCCGCGACCCGATCGGCAAGTATCACGCCATGACCGACGTGATCCACAAGGTGTTGAACGACATCACCGTGGATGATTGGGACATCATTATCGGCGGTGACAGCCACACCCGAATGTCCAAGGGCGTGGCGTTCGGCGCTGACTCCGGCACCGTTGCGCTTGCTCTTGCGACCGGTGAAGCCACTATGCCGATCCCGCAATCGGTCAAGGTGACCTTCAAGGGCCAGATGCAGCCGCATATGGATTTCCGCGACGTCGTCCACGCTACGCAGGCGCAGATGCTGAAGCAGCATGGTGACAACGTTTTCCAGGGACGCATCATCGAGGTTCATATCGGCACGCTGCTGGCCGATCAGGCTTTCACATTCACCGACTGGACGGCCGAGATGAAGGCCAAGGCGTCGATCTGTATCTCGGAAGACGAGACGCTGATTGAATCGCTGGAAATCGCCAAGTCGCGCATGCAGATCATGATCGACAAGGGGATGGACAACGCGGCTGGCACACTCAAGGGCCTGATTGCCAAGGCGGACCGCCGCATTGCCGAAATTCGCTCGGGCGAAAAGCCGGCGCTGAAGCCTGATGCCAATGCCAAATATTTCGCCGAAGTTGTGGTCGATCTCGATCTGATCGATGAGCCGATGATTGCCGACCCGGACGTCAACAATTCCGACGTGTCGCGCCGCTATACGCACGACACCATTCGCCCCGTTTCCTATTACGGCGGCACCAAGAAGGTCGATCTGGGCTTTGTCGGCTCCTGCATGGTGCACAAGGGCGACATGAAGATCGTCGCGCAGATGCTCAAGAATATCGAAAAGGCCGAGGGCAAGGTCGAGTTCAAGGCACCGCTGGTTGTCGCTGCGCCGACCTACAACATCATCGACGAGCTCAAGGAAGAAGGCGACTGGGAAATTCTCCAGAAGTATTCCGGCTTCGAGTTCGATGATTTGAACCCCAAGACCTCCAACCGCACCGAATACGAGAACATTCTTTATCTCGAACGCCCCGGCTGTAACCTCTGCATGGGTAATCAGGAAAAGGCGGAGAAGGGCGATACGGTTCTCGCCACTTCGACCCGTCTGTTCCAGGGTCGCGTCGTGGAAGACAGCGCCGAGAAGAAAGGCGAGTCGCTGCTGGCCTCAACCCCGGTTGTGGTGCTGTCGGCCATTCTCGGTCGCACGCCGAGCGCGGATGAATACAAGAGCGCCGTCGAAGGCATCGACCTGACCAAGTTCGCACCGCCACAGACGACGCCGATCGACGCAAAGTCCGTTCATTATTGAGGTCCAGGACCTCTTATTGGCGGCTTGAAACAGAAAGGGCGTTCCGCGAGGAACGCCCTTTCTTATTGTCAGACCGAGCTGGCTAGAAGCGTAGCATTGCCGCCCGCGGCGGTCGTGTCGATGCAGATATGCCGCTCATGCATCAGCCGGGCGATGTCATCCGGGCCTGTTAGAATGGGCAGCAACGCTCCTGTGCGAAGGCTTAGTGAACGCCGGATTTCCGTCAGTTTTGCGGCATCGCCAAACCACGCGACAGCCTCGAAATCCGTGCCGTTTTCGAGCATGGCCGGGTCGAGTTCCGCGACTTTTGCCGTCACTCCCGTCTGCCGCGCCATCTGCTGCTGAGTTTCGATATCCGCTGCATCAGGCCCAAGGCAAAGCAGAGTACCGCGCGGCACTGTGATCAGCGTATTTGTCTCGCCCGTCGGCCCGGGCAGGGTGGTTTTGGTCGGCGGAATTAGCGTTGCAGCCCTGGTGAAACGGGGCAGGTAGTTGGGGCCACCTGCCTTTGGCCCTGTGCCGGAAAGGCCTTCGCCACCAAAGGGTTGGGCGCCAACTACAGCACCGATCTGGTTGCGGTTGATATAGATATTGCCCGCGTGAACGGCCTTGGTGATTTTGTCGATACGGGCCGAAATGCGGCTATGCATGCCAAAGGTTAGGCCATAGCCAGAAGCATTGATGGCCCCGAGCACCGCGTCCAGTGCGTCGGCCTTGTAGGTTGCGACATGCAGGACCGGCCCGAAGATTTCCTCTGGCATATCTTCGATGCCACCGACGCGCAGGAGGGTTGGCGCTATGAAATGACCACTCTCAGGCTTGACCGTCTGATGCATGATCGAGGCCTGACGCTGGCCGATATAGGTTTCGATTTTGTCGCGCGCTGGTTGGTCGATTACCGGGCCAATGTCATTGGACAACAGCCATGGATCGCCCAGCGTCAGCTCGTCCATTGCGCCCTTGAGCATTGTGAGCGTGCGTTCGGCAACGTCCTCCTGCACATAAAGAATACGCAGAGCCGAGCAGCGCTGCCCCGCCGACTGGAAGGCCGATGCGATGATGTCGCGCACGGCCTGTTCGGTCAGTGCGGTGGAATCCACGATCATGGCATTGAGGCCGCCGGTTTCGGCGATCAGCGGCGCTTTGGGATGGAGATGGGCCGCCATCGCCTGCTCGATGCGGCGCGCTGTGGGCAGCGACCCGGTAAAGGCAATGCCTGAAACGTCGGGGTTCGACGTGAGAAGTGTACCGACTTCGGGTCCGCCCGGCAGAAGCTGGATGGCTTCGGCTGGAATACCGGCTTCGTGCATCATCTGTACGGCGCGATAAGCGATTAGCGGGGTCTGTGGGGCAGGTTTTGCCAGCACCGGATTGCCCGCAACCAGCGCCGCCGCGATCTGGCCCGTGAAGATGGCGAGGGGGAAATTCCACGGCGAAATACAGACCACCGGGCCTATGGGCGCGGCGGAGAGATTTGCCGCTTCGTCTGCATAGTAGCGGAGGAAATCGACCGCCTCGCGCAATTCGGCAACTGCGTCGGACCAGGATTTCCCGGCTTCACGGGTGAGCAGGGCGAAGATTTCGGCGCTGTTGGCTTCGTAAAGCTTTGCAACCTTGCGCAGCAGATCGGCACGCGCCGAGCTTGTAACAGTATTCCAGTTGGATGCTTTGGCCGCAGCGATGGCGGCGGTCACCTGTGCGCTGTCGGCTTCGATCACGCTGCCGACAATGTCGGTGAGCCGGGCCGGGTTGCGCACTTCTTTGGCGGCATTGCTGGAGATGCCGGGGCAAAGCGGGGCGGCTGCCCATTGCGTTTGGCGGAAGGCATCGCGCGCCTTATCCATCGCACCAAAAGCGAGCGGATCGGTGAGGTCAAGGCCAGCTGAATTGAGACGCTTGCCGAAAATGGCGGAGGGCGCAGGAATGGCCGGATTGGCGATAGCGTCGCCGAAGCTCAATAGTTTGCCGATCGGGTCTTCCGCCACCTGTGCCGCAGGGATGTCCATATCGGCGATCTGGTTGACGAAAGAGCCATTGGCGCCGTTTTCAAGCAGGCGACGCACGAGATAGGCGAGCAGATCCTTATGGGGGCCAACCGGGGCGTAAATGCGGGTGGTGGTGCCGCTGTCCCGGCGCAGAAGTTCGTGCAACTGTTCGCCCATGCCGTGAAGGCGCTGGAATTCGAACGTGTCTTTCGCGCGACCGGAAATGCCCGCAAGATGCAGGATTGCCGCCGCCGTATGGGCGTTGTGGCTGGCAAATTGCGGGTAGATATTGTCGGCGGCCAGCAGCTTGCGGGCAGCGGCGATGTAGCTGACATCAGTTGCCGCCTTGCGCGTATAGACGGGAAAGCCGGGAAGGCCCTGCACCTGTGCGCGCTTGATCTCGGCGTCCCAATAGGCACCCTTAACCAGTCGCACCATGATTTTGCGATTGAGCTTTGCGGCGGTGGCGTCGAGCCAGTCGATCAGCGGAAGAACGCGCTTGCCATAGGCCTGCACGACGACCCCGAAGCCGGTCCAGTCTGCCAGTTCGGGTGTTTCGAGAACAGCTTCGATAATGTCGAGGGAGAGGTCGAGCCGGTCGGCTTCCTCTGCGTCGATGTTGAAGCCCATATTGGCCCTGGCCGCAGCTAAAGCCAGCTTTCGTGTGACCTCTACTAGCTCGGTCATCACGCGGTCGCGCTGGGCTACTTCGTAGCGGGGATGAAGCGCGCTGAGTTTAATGGAAATGCCGGGATTGTCGCGCACGGCTGCATTGCTGCAATGGGGTGCGAGGCTGTTAATGGCATGCAGATAGGCGTCAAAATAACGCTGGGCATCTTCTTTGGTGCGGGCGGCTTCGCCCAGCATGTCATAGGAATAGCGATAGCCCAGCGCCTCGGGTTTTTTCGCGTTTGAGATTGCTTCTTCGATGGAGCGGCCGAAAACGAACTGGCCGCCCAGAATGCGCATGGCCTGACCGACCGCAGCGCGGATAACCGGTTCGCCGAGGCGGGCAATGGCGCGGTGAAGCGCGTTTTTGGGGCCGACTGCCGGCGTGCCGACGACGCCTGCGGTCAGGTTGAGCGCCCAGGAGGAAAAATTGACCAGAGGATCGGCGGAGCCACCGGCATGGCGTGCCCAGTCGGCGCCGCCGACCTTGTCTTGAATCAGCGCGTCGACCGTGGCGCTATCGGGCACACGCAACAGGGCCTCAGCGAGCGACATGAGCGCGAGGCCCTCGTCTGTGTCGAGGCCATATTCGGCCAGAAAGCTCTCCATCAGCCCGGGGCGACCTTGCTTGCGCACGGCTTCGATCAGGTCTGCCGACTTGGCGCTGATCGCGCTTCTTTCCGTTTCGTCGAGACCAGTTTGAGTGATCAGGCTCCGAACGAGCTTAGGCTCGTCGGCATAGAGATTGTCGCGAAGAGCGGTGCGTGCGCTTGTCTGGTCCATGATCGGGCTCGGGGAGTGATGATCGATCGAGAATGCCAGACTTCGTTTGGGCGTTTCGCCTGACTTGATGTTATTTTTGAGCTATATGCATTATCGATCATGTGTCTTGTGGAGAAAGTCGCTATGAAAACTGCTGTTGATAGTGATTTAGATCAGTTAGATAGGCGTATTCTGGCCGAGCTGGAAAAAGATGGTCGGATCAGCGTTGCGGAGTTGAGCCGAAGGGTCAATCTCTCGAAAACGCCCTGTCAGGGGCGGATTAAACGGCTGGAACAGGCAGGCTACATTCTGGGCTATCGCGCGGTCATCAATCCGCAACGCATGGGCCTGGCGCATGTTGCCTTTGTCGAAGTGCGGCTGAGCGATACGCGCAAAGCGGCGCTTGAGGCGTTTAATAAGGCGGTGCGGGCTCTGCCTGAAGTCGAACGAGCGCATATGATTGCCTCTAACTTCGACTACCTTTTGCAGGTGCGGACCAAGGACATCGCGGCCTATCGCGAGGTGTTGGGCGAAAAGATTTCTGCATTGCCGCACGTTGCCCATACTTCCACCCATGTTTCCATGGAGGCGGTCAAGGACGACGCGGGTTAGCTAGTCCCGGCGTGAGGTGCCGATGATTGTTGGTGCAGGCGCCACCCTGTTGCGGCCCGTCCGTTTTGCCTCGTAAAGCGCGGCGTCAGCTTCTGCCAGCAATTGGCCTGGTGTTGTCTGGTTGGTTGTGATGCTTGCGGCGCCGAGGCTTGCTGTAACGATGGTGGTTTCGCGATTGTCCAGCCCATGATGGGGCAGGGCTGTATCGGCGATACGGGCGCGAATGTTTTCCGCCAGTTCAGTAGCCGTTTCGACATCGACGTCCGGCAGTATAGCCAGAAGTTCTTCGCCACCATACCGGAAGGCATAACCCTTCTCGCCGATTGTTTCGGCAACGATGGTGCTCACAATGCGGATGCAATTGTCGCCCGACAGATGCCCATGCACGTCGTTGTAGAGCTTGAAATGATCGATATCGAGCATGATAGCGGCGATACGCCGGCTGGATCGTCCGGTCCAGAGGCTATCGAGCAAGGCGGAAAGCGCGCGGCGATTTCGGAGCGTGCTCAGTTCGTCATGCTCGCTTTCGAAACGCAGCATTTCTGTCAAAAGCTCCGCACGGGTTCTGTGCAGAAAAGCGCGCCGCTCCGTTTGTTCGAAGGAATGTGCGGCCAGGAGCAGGAAGGCACTGAAGGTGACATAAAATGTCGCGATGCCGCCGTAAACGACATCGTCGAAGCCGCCATTGAGGCGCGTCGCTACCAATTGGATAGTCAGAATAGCAAGCACACCAATGGCTGACGCGTAGAACCGAGGCCGCAGCAAAACCACAAGGAACAGCAAGGTGCTGACTGTGCCGGTCTGGTAAATATAGGCATAGGGGCTGGGTGTTACAGCCAGTACGCTCATCGGCAGATAGGCGCCAAGAATACCGACACCTATTGAAAGATATTCATAGAGCCGTGCGCTCGGCCAAAATCGCATACTGATTATGACTGCGACCGCATAGGGCACGAAAATGAAAAACCGATAGATGAAAAGCCGGTCGGCGTTCTCGCTCAGCATGCTCTGATCGCCGAGAAAAGCGAGGCAATAGAACACGGTCCCAAGCGTCGCCCAAAGCGGCACCATCGGTGTGCGATCAGCCAGATAGGATTTTAGAAAAGCGGCCTCAAGTTCGGGGCTAAAACGCATGCCGCGGCTTCGCCGCCTAAGCTCGCGATCGACGTGATCAATAGTGATTTGTGGTGTCGTGTCGATCATGTCGTCAGAATGACAGCGCTATCTGAACCGCTGGCTAAGCGGAACGGTGAAGTCTCTCTTACTAAAATAGGCGTTTGTTAAGCCTTTTTGGCGGCTGCCATTCTCGACATGGCAACGCGTGAGACGATGTCGCCCATACCGACAGAGTTCTGGACCTGAATATTCACCAGGCCGCTGGCCTGAGCGTTCATTTTGGCCACTTCCTCGCGGGCGGCAGCGCGACGCTCGCGATAAAACTGCATCTGCTCGTAGGACGAGAGCTGATAAGCATTCCAGCGCGTGATTTTGCCCGATACCGACATGCTAAAAGCATGGGTGAGAGGTGTTAATGACCGATTAATGCTGCAGCACGACGAGACCGGCAGCGCCAGCCATCATGGCGCCAGCGGTTTTGTTAAGACGGCCAAGTGCCTTCTCGCTCTTGAACATTTCGCGCGCTGCAGAGGCCAGCCAGGCATAGCCGCAACCAATGATCAGCAGGACGATGACCACGATTGCCGTCAGCTCTATGAACGCAAGAGGGTTCATCTCACCCAGTGGGACGACCGTTGGCAGGATGGCGAGATAGAAGACGATGGTCTTCGGATTACCCATGGTCAGTGAAAACCCCGCAAAGAAGGTTTTCCAGCCGGATTCATTCTTTGGCTTCATCTGCTCTGCGCCAGGTCTGGCCGTCCAAAATTTATAGGCGATATAGAGCAGATAAGCGGCACCAGCCCAGCGGATGATCGTGAAGATCGGACCGAAATGGGTGGCAATGGTGGCAAGCCCGAAGACGGCGAACAGGAAATAGACGAGATCCCCCGCCAGAATGCCGAGCACCATGGGGAACGCCCCCTTGAATCCACCGCCAAGGGCGCGCGCGACGACGGCAGCAACGCCGGGGCCGGGCACGAGCACGGCAATGGCATAGGCAATGGTGAAGGTGGCGAGGGTGAAAAGGTCCATCTGGGCACGTCCGGTCTAGAGCGGGCGGACACTACGCCTGTGCCGCTGAATTTGCCAGAGTGGTTGACGCGGCGGCGAAGACCATTATGTTTTAGCCATCGCAACCCGACCGGACGGTACCCAATGGATCGCAACCCAATCGCAAAGCCAACCTGCTCTGCCCTTGGGAACCTGTCTATCCATGTCTGCTACCGTCACGATTTCGCGTCTCACCTATTCCGGCCCTGAGGGCCGTACTCTTTTCTCCAATCTCGATCTGAGCTTCGGCTCCGGGCGAACCGGTCTTGTCGGTCGCAATGGCGTCGGCAAGACGACCTTGTTTCGTCTGATTGAGGGCAGCCTTGCGCCAACAAGCGGTACTGTAAGCGTTTCGGGTCGCATCGGCGTGTTGCGCCAGCAGGTCCAGCCTCAACCTGACGAAACTATCGCTGATCTTTTTGGTGTTCGAGACGGTCTTGCCCTGCTTGCGCGGGCGATGAGCGGCACTGCCGAAGTGGACGAACTGGCTGAAGCCGACTGGACACTGGAATCGCGGCTGGACGAGGCACTGGCTGCGCTTCGGCTCGACGTGACGCCGCAGACTTTGCTGGCGCATTTGTCAGGCGGGCAGCGCACGCGCGCTGCGCTGGCGGCCTTGCTATTTGACGCGCCCGATCTGATCCTGCTCGACGAGCCCACCAATAACCTCGATGCGGATGGGCGTGCGGCGGTCGCCGATATGCTTTCGCGCTGGCGTGGTGCGGCCATTGTGATCAGCCATGATCGGGAATTGCTCGAAACGATGGACACTATTGTCGAATTGACTGGCCTCGGTGCGACAATTTATGGCGGTAACTGGAGCTTTTATCGGGAACGCAAAGCGCTGGAGCTGGCTTCGGCGCAGCGTGATCTCGATGTTGCCGAGCGCCAGGTGCGTGAGGCGGCAAAAGCGGCGCAGGCTGCGAAGGAAAAGCAGGACAAGCGCGATGCCGGTGGACGCAAAAAGGGGGCCAAGGGCGATATGCCCAAAATCCTGTCGGGTGGCTTAAAGCGCCGTGCAGAAGTGACGGCGGGGAGCCTCAACCGATTGGCGGATAAGCTGGGCGATGCCGCCGAAATACAGGCCGAGGCTGCTCGCGCAAAGATCGAAGTGCTGACGCCCTTTGCGGTCAAGCTGATGCCCAGCGGCGTGCCTTCGGGCAAGGTTTTGCTGCGAGCAAACGGGCTAACTGGCGGGCATGATCCCGAGCATCCAGTGATCCGCGATTTTGACATGGACATCATTGGGGCCGAGCGTGTCGCGATCACCGGACCCAATGGTGTGGGCAAGACAAGTCTGCTCAAGCTCCTTACCGGCGAGTTAAAGCCGCTATCGGGCTCGGTGCAGATCGGCGGCAAGATTGCACTGCTCGATCAGCAGGTGGCTTTGCTCGACCGGGCTGAGAGCATTGCCGAGAATTTTCGGCGCATTAATCCCGAGAGTTCAGTGCAAGATTGCCGTTCCGTGCTGGCCGCCTTCCAATTCCGCAATGATGCGGCACTGCAAAAGGTGAGCACGCTAAGCGGCGGCGAAATGCTGCGCGCTGGCCTTGCTTGCGTGCTTGGAGGCAAGGTGCCGCCGATGCTGATCGTCTTGGATGAGCCGACCAACCATCTCGATGTCAGCGCAGTAGAGGTTGTTGAAGCGGGGCTGCGTGCATTTGATGGCGCACTGCTTGTCGTTAGCCACGATCGTGCGTTTCTGGACGCCATCGGCGTGCAGCGAGAGGTGCGGCTCAATCCTCTCTAGCACTCAAATAGACCGCGCTGTCCTTAAAGTAGTTCCGGGGACAGCGCGGCGTGAGGGCAGGTTGCGTTAAGGCAGTAGCGCCAGCCGTTCCGTCAGAAGCTTATAGAAGCCCTCGGCATTGCCCGACCTGAGGTAGTTCGCGTTGTAGGCGCGACCGGTGACGTGCCAGTAATCCACCACCGTCATGCCTACTGTGAGTTCGCTCGCCGTTTCAATGGACACGTTGCAGTGGCGGCCTTCGAACAGGTCGGGCTGGAGCAGCCAGGCGATGACCGTGGGATCGTGCAGTGGCGCGCCTTCCCAGCCATATTTCTTGAGGTCGAAGCCTTCAGAGAAGGTGAGCATGTCATAGACGGCCTGCCCGCTTCTATTGCCCAGCGCCAGAATCGCATCGAGGCGGGCCGGGGTCGATTGGATCATGTGGGTGACATCGAGCGGCTGAATGGTGATTGGCGCGCCGCAGCGCATCACCACATCGGCCGCCTCCGGGTCGACATAGATATTGAATTCGGCGGCAGGCGTGATGTTGCCGACCTCGAAATAGGCCCCACCCATCATGACGATTTCCTGGATACGCTCGGCAATCGCCGGTTCCTTCACCAGCGCCATGGCGATATTGGTCAAGGGCCCAAGCGTGCAGAGCGTGATGGTTTTCGGCTCAGCATTCATCAGGGTTTCGATAATGTAGTCGACGCCATGCTGGGGCTGGAGCGGAATGGTGGGTTCCGGCAGATCGGGGCCATTGAGGCCCGTGTCGCCATGCACATGCTCGGCTGTGACCAGATGGCGGCGCATGGGACGGGAGCAACCGGCATAGACCGGGATGTCGGTTCGGCCAGAGAGTTCCACCACCTTGCGCGCATTGATGGCGTTTTGGGCGACGCCGACATTACCGGCAACGGCGACGATGCCGAGAACGTCCAGTTCTTCGGGCGAGGCCAGAGCGAGCAGAATGGCGACGGCATCGTCCTGGCCGGGGTCGGTATCGATTATAATCTTGCGAGACATGGCGTTTCTTCTGGCGAATACGAAAGGGATTCGAGGGCGAGCTTATCGGAGCGTTTCGGAGTGGTCGATGACCCTTGCGATGCAGGAACGAAAGCGCTGGGAGAAACGTTTTCAGCCTATCCCGCAACATGGAACGCAAAATGCTCCAACCCCGCGCCAAGGCTGCTGTGTCACCCGACATGAACGAAAGCCAGTTTGAGCGCGTGCTGAACAATGTTGCGCGCCTCGCCATTGTGGGTATCGGTTTTGCTGTCCTGCTCGCGGTATTGCAAGCCGGGCAGGTGTTTCTGGCCCCCGTCACACTCGCCATCGTCATTGGCCTGATGTTTGGGCCAGTTGCAGACAAGCTCGAAAGCTGGCGTGTGCCGCCCGCATTATCGGCTGGCATTGTCGTCCTATTGCTGCTGGGCGTTATCGCCGGGTTTGCGACGCTTTTTGCGGTGCCATTGAGCGAATGGGTGGCGCGCGCCCCGGTGATCTGGAGCAAGTTGCAGGAGCAATTGTCCAACCTCCGTGAGCCGCTTGAGTCGATTGGCGAGTTTCAGGCGCAGATCGGATCAGTGTTGGGCTCGGGCAGTGCTATGGCTGTGACGGTTGAAGACGGTAGCGCCGTAACCGGGGTTGCCATGCTAGCGCCCGCAATTCTGGCGCAGATCGCCATTTTTCTTGCCAGTCTCTACTTCTTCGTCGCCACGCGCGACCATATCCGCATGTCGGTTCTGTCCATGTGCGTCACGCGCCGGATGCGCTGGCGTACGGCTCATGTTTTCCGCGATGTTGAGTTTAAGGTCAGTCGTTTCCTGCTGACCGTTACTACGATCAATATTTGCGTCGGCACTGCGGTGACTTTGGCCATGTGGGCAATCGGCATGCCGTCGCCGCTGCTCTGGGGTGCGATGGCCGCCGTGCTCAATTATGTACCTTATGTCGGGCAGGCAATCATGATCACCGTTCTGCTCGCTGTGGGCCTTGGAACGCAGACCGAGCTTTTGCCTATTCTCTTGCCGGTGATCTGCTATGCCAGCATCAACTTTCTTGAGGGCCAGTTGTTCACGCCGCACCTGATTGGCCGCACGCTAACGCTGAATCCCTTCATCATCTTTCTGTCGATAACCTTCTGGATTTGGGCTTGGGGGCCCGTGGGGGCTCTGGTGGCTGTGCCTTCGCTGCTGATTGCGCAGTCGATCATCATGCATGCGCTGCCCAGCAAGCCGGTTAAGCCCAAGCGCCCGGTGCGCCGCACGCGCAATATGACGGATCGTGACGTCCTGCTCGCCAACGCCGCACAGGTTATTCGTGAGCAACGTGCCGATGAAGGGACTGAGGACGAGCAGCGCAAACAGGAGAGGCTGGAGCCGCCGCGCGGTACGGCGCCGACAGGCATCGAGCCCTCGGCGGGATAAGCAAGACGCGTTTGCATTTCTGCAGCTTGACGAAAGGGGCTGCACAGTTCCAATTTCAGTGCCCCTGAAGGCACCGGAGTTACCCCACATGGCAGGCGAAGTTGTTGCGCACGCGGCGGAGGCCGCGCATCACGGCGTGGACCTCGTTCCTATCGTTGCCCTGCTGGCGGCGGGCACTATTGCCGTGCCGTTGTTCAAACGTCTGGGGCTTGGGGCCGTGCTCGGTTATCTGGCCGCTGGCCTGCTGCTCGGCCCGTCCGGTGTCGGGCTGATTGCGGATCCTGCTAATATACTTGCCGCTGCCGAATTGGGCGTCGTTCTCTTTCTCTTCATCATCGGGCTCGAAATGGAGCCGACCAAACTCTGGGCGCTGCGGAGGCAGATATTCGGGCTGGGCGTCATTCAGGTAGCGACCTGCGGTGCGCTGCTGACGGGCATTGGCATTCTGCTCGGTTTTGCTCCCACTGTCGCTTTCGTCTTCGGGATGGGCTTCGTGCTGACATCGACGGCAATCGTCATGCAAATTTTGAGCGAGCGTGGCGAGTTATCGACCGATAGCGGGCAGAAAATGGTGTCGATCCTCTTGCTCGAAGACCTCGCCATCGTGCCGCTTCTGGCCGTCGTGGCGCTTCTCGCGCCTTCCGGTGTCGACGAGAGTCTTGTGACGCGCTTTGTGGGGATCGGCATTGCTCTCGGTGCGATTGCGCTGCTGATTTTCCTTGGGCGAAACATCATGAACCCATTCTTTGGTGTTCTGGCGCGCTCGAAGGTGCGTGAGGTGATGACTGCGGGGGCGCTGCTGGTCGTGCTTGGCGCGGCATTACTTTTCGAGGTGTCCGGTCTTTCCATGGCAATGGGGGCGTTCCTCGCGGGTGTACTGCTCTCCACCTCGTCTTTCCGTCACCAGATGGAGGCCGATGTCGAGCCTTTCCGTGGACTGCTGCTTGGCCTATTTTTCCTTGCGGTCGGCATGTCGCTCGACCTGGCCGTGGTTGGCCAGAACTGGCAGATCATCGCTCTTAGCGTGGTTGCCTATATGCTGGTCAAAGCGGCGGCGATCTATGTCATCGCGCGGCTCCTGAAATCGAGCCATGGGGAGGCGCTGGAGCGCGCCGTGCTGATGGGGCAGGGCGGTGAATTCGCCTTCGTGCTCTATACGACCGCTGCTTCTGCCGGACTGATCGACGCGCCGACCAACGCTATCTTCACCGCCACGGTGATTATCTCCATGGTGCTGACGCCATTCGCCATGATTGGCTTGCGCTATCTGATGCCTAAAAAAGTGGAATCAATGGATGGCGTGGAAGAGGCCAATGGTCTTTCGGCCAAGGTGTTGATTATCGGCTTTGGCCGTTTCGGTCAGATCGCCAGCCAACCGCTGCTCGCCCTTCGACATTCAGTTTCCATCATCGACAATGACACCGAAATGGTTCGTGCGGCAGCGCAGATCGGGTTCAAGGTGCATTATGGGGACGGCACCCGTCTCGACATTCTTCATGCGGCGGGCGCGGGCAATGCCGATCTCATTCTGGTGTGCACTGACAAAAAAGAGCAGACCACCAAAATCGTTGAGCTATTGCATCACGAATTCCCACTGGCGCGGGTGATGGCCCGTGCGTTTGACCGCGTGCATGCCATTGAACTGGTGCAGGCGGGCGCCGCGTATCAACAGCGCGAATTGCTTGAATCGGCCTTCATGTTCGGTGGTGAGGCGATCCGGGCGCTGGGTGAAGACGAGCAAACGATAGAAGAGGTTCTGGAAAACGTGCGCGAGCGGGACCGGCAGCGTTTCGAGCTTCAGCTCAACGGCGATGACTGGCGTACGGGCGGGCAGTTGCTTCTCTCCAATGCACGTGAGCAGGCCCGCGAGGGCGGGGTGGTTGTCGATCAGGTACTGCCCTCATCGCCAGGCAGCTAGACCGCTGACTCACGCAAGGGGGCTTTTCGATGCACAAATTAAGTGCAAGACTGCCTTTATTCTGAGGGGAATATCGTCATGAACATTGGACCGCGTGATGCCGCAAAAGCCGATCGTCTACGATGCCCCTACGCCCGAACCCCGTGTCTCTACCGTTGAGGCCATTCAGGCCGAAATTCTCGAACGGCTGATTTATTCGGTCGGCAAAGACCCCATCGTTGCGCGTCCGCATGACTGGTTGCGTGCCACCATTCTGACGGTGCGTGACCGTATTATGGACCGCTGGATGGAATCGTCCCGCGAGACATGGCGGACGTCGAACAAGCGCGTTTATTATCTCAGCCTCGAATTCCTGATCGGTCGGCTCATGCGTGATGCGATGAGCAATGTCGGTCTGATGGAGCCGGTGCAGGAAGCGCTCAAGAACCTCAATGTCGATCTGGGCGATCTGCTCAATCTTGAGCCCGATGCGGCGCTCGGCAATGGTGGCCTGGGCCGGCTTGCCGCGTGTTTCCTTGAATCCATGTCGTCGGTGAAAATTCCGGCCTATGGCTATGGTATCCGCTATGTGCACGGCCTGTTCCGGCAGGAAATGAGCGAAGGCTGGCAGGTCGAATTGCCCGAAGACTGGCTCGCCCATGGCAATCCTTGGGAATTCGAGCGCCGCGAAAGCGCATATGAGGTTGGTTTCGGCGGCCATGTCGAACCAGTGACCGACCCTGACGGGACGATCCGACAGGAGTGGCAGCCAAATGAGCATCTGCTGGCTGTCGCCTATGACACGCCGATTGTCGGCTGGCGCGGTTCGCGCGTGAATACGCTGCGCCTGTGGAGTGCGCAGCCGATTGATCCGATCCTGCTCGACAAGTTCAATTCCGGCGACCATATCGGCGCACTGGAAGAAAGCGCCAAGGCCGAAGCGATTACGCGGGTGCTGTACCCTGCGGACTCGACGGCGGCCGGGCAGGAATTGCGCCTGCGGCAGGAATTCTTCTTCTCCTCAGCCTCTTTGCAGGACATCGTGCGTCGGCACCTGCAGCAATATGGTGATCTGGGCTCGCTGCCCGACAAGGTGGCTATCCAACTCAACGATACGCACCCGGCAATTTCTGTGGCAGAGTTGATGCGCATCCTCATTGACGACAAAGGCCTTAAATGGGCCGATGCATGGCGGCTGACCAAGGGGACCTTTGGTTACACCAACCACACGCTGCTTCCGGAGGCTTTGGAAAGCTGGCCCGTGGCTTTGCTCGAGCGTCTGCTGCCGCGCCACATGCAGATTGTCTATCAGATCAATGCCGACGTTTTGACCGAAGCCCGCAACAAGAAGGGCTTCACCGATCAGCAGGTCGCGGCGGTGTCACTGATCGATGAGCACGGTGGGCGGCGTGTCCGTATGGGCCAACTCGCCTTTGTTGGCTCGCATTCGATCAATGGCGTTTCTGCGCTCCATACCGAGTTGATGAAGCAGACCGTGTTTTCGGACCTGCACAATCTTTATCCCGAGCGCATCAATAACAAGACCAATGGTATCACGCCGCGGCGCTGGCTAATGCAGTGCAATCCGGGTCTGACCAAGCTGATCAGCGAGCGGATCGGCCCGGATTTCCTTGACGATATCGACAAGCTCAAGGGCCTTCTGGCCCACGCTGAAGACCCGGGTTTCCAGCAGCAATTTGCGGCAGTGAAGCTCGAAAACAAGAAGCGTCTTGCCAAGCTGATCAAGGATCGAACCGGCATTGGCGTCTCGCCCGATGCTCTGTTTGACGTGCAGATCAAGCGTATCCACGAATATAAGCGCCAGCTTCTCAATATCATCCATGCCGTGGCGCTCTATGCCGAGATCCGGGCGCATCCCGAACGAAACTGGGTTCCGCGAGTCAAGATTTTCGCAGGCAAGGCAGCGCCGAGCTATTGGAATGCCAAGCTGATCATCAAGCTGATCAATGACGTGGCGCGGGTCATCAACAATGATCCGGCTGTACGCGGCCTGCTCAAGGTGGTGTTCCTGCCGAACTATAATGTGAGCCTGGCCGAAGTGATCGTGCCGGCGGCCAATCTCTCCGAGCAGATTTCCACGGCGGGCATGGAGGCTTCGGGCACAGGCAATATGAAGTTCATGGCCAATGGCGCGATTACCATTGGTACGATGGACGGCGCCAATGTCGAGATGCACAAGGAAGTCGGTTCCGACAATATCGTGATTTTCGGACTGACCACGGACGAGGTGGAAGACAAGCGCGGTCGTTCGGAAGTGCCGCGCGCATCCATCGACGCCTCGCCGCGTCTGCGAGAGGCTCTGGAATCCATTTCCTCCGGCGTCTTTTCGCCTGATGATCCGAACCGCTATCGTGATCTGATCGGCGGGCTTTATGATCATGACTGGTTCATGGTCGCCCGAGACTTTGATGCCTATGCGGTGGCACAGGAAAAGGTGGACAAAATCTGGAGCGATCCTGCGCGCTGGAATGCCATGGCTATCCGAAATACGGCCTGTGTCGGCTTTTTTTCGTCCGATCGAACGATCCGGCAATATGCAGCCGGTATCTGGAACGTACAGACGGCATAGAATGAATTGCGCGCGCGGACATTTTCCGATGAACAACAATGAGTTCGCGCGCGTTACTGAAATCCTTCCCGCTGCAAGCCGGGGAGTGAGTGGGGGAAATTGGGCGTGAGTTCAACCAAGGAAAACTGGCAGGCGGACGGGCGCGAAGTCGAGGCTATCGTCGCCGGTCGGCATGCCGATGCCTTTGCCTTTCTGGGGCTGCATGACGTCGACGGGGAATGGGTGCTGCGCGCCTTTGTGCCCCATGCCGAAACGCTCAATGCCTATACGCTTGACGGTATGCCGCTGGGCCACATGATCCCGCGTCACGCTGCCGGGTTCTTTGAAGCCAAGGTCGATCTCAAAGCGCGTCAGCCCATTCGCTATGAAGCAAAGAATGCCGGTGGCAGCTGGATCGTTTACGACGCCTACTCGTTTGGGCCCGTGCTCGGGCCGATGGATGATTATTATATCGGCGAGGGCAGTCACCTCCGGCTGTTTGACAAGCTGGGTGCCCACGAAATGGAGTTCGAGGGCATTCACGGCACCCATTTTGCCGTCTGGGCTCCCAATGCGCAGCGCGTGTCTGTGGTCGGTCCGTGGAACGAATGGGATGGCCGCCGCCATCCGATGCGCAATCGCAAGGGCATATGGGAAGTTTTCATTCCTGTTCTCGGCACCGGCACGATCTACAAATACGAGATTGTCGGGGCCGATGGCAAAGTGCTGCCATTGAAAGCCGATCCGTACGCACGACAGGCGGAGGTGCGGCCACGCAATGCCTCTGTCGTTCCTGATCCAACCCCGTTCACCTGGACGGACGACAAATATATGGAAGAGCGCGCGACCCGCGATTGGCGCCGCACGCCCATGTCCATTTATGAGGTTCATCTGGGGTCGTGGCGTCGTCGGCCAGATGGCAGCTTCATGTCCTACGATCAATTGGCTGACCAGTTGGTGCCGTACGCGGCGGATATGGGCTACACCCATCTTGAATTTCTGCCCATTTCCGAGCATCCGTTCGATCCCAGCTGGGGCTATCAGCCGACCGGGCTTTTTGCGCCGACGTCGCGTTTTGGCGATCCCGCTGGTTTTGCCCGTCTGGTCAATGCGGCGCATGAGGCCGGACTTGGTGTGATCCTCGATTGGGTGCCCGCGCATTTCCCGACCGACGATTTCGGGCTCGCTCGGTTCGATGGCACGGCGCTCTATGAGCATGAAGATCCGCGTCAGGGTTTTCATCCGGACTGGAACACGGCGATCTACAATTTTGGGCGTAAGGAAGTTTCTTCTTTCCTGACCAATAACGCGCTTTTCTGGTTCGAGAAATTCCACATTGACGGCCTGCGCGTGGATGCTGTCGCATCCATGCTTTATCTCGATTACTCCCGCCAGCCGGGCGAATGGGTGCCCAATAAGCATGGCGGCAACCAGAACCTTGAGGCGGTCGCCTTCCTGCAGCGTGTCAATTCCGAGGTGTACAAAAACTTCCCCGGCGCGTTCATGATCGCCGAGGAATCCACGTCATGGCCTGGCGTCAGCGCGCCAACCTATGCCAACGGGCTTGGCTTCGGCTTCAAGTGGAATATGGGCTTCATGAACGACACACTGCGTTACATGAGCCGCACGCCCATTCATCGGCGCTTCCACCACAATGATCTGACCTTCGGCATGATGTATGCCTTTAGCGAGAATTTCGTTTTGCCGCTGAGCCATGACGAAGTGGTGCATGGCAAGGGATCGCTGCTGAGCAAAATGCCGGGCGATGACTGGCAGCAATTCGCCAATTTGCGCGCATATCTCGCTCTAATGTGGGGATATCCGGGCAAGAAGCTGTTGTTTATGGGCCAGGAGTTCGCCCAGCGCGAAGAATGGTCGGAGAGCAAAGCGCTGGACTGGTATCTGCTCGATGCGCCAGCCCATGAGGGCATGCGCCGGCTGATCGCCGATCTCAACGCAGCCTATCGCAGCCTCCCATCTTTGCATGAGCGCGATTGCGAGCCGGAAGGCTTTGAATGGGTGATTGCCAATGATCACGCCAATTCGGTTCTGGCTTGGCTACGCAAAGCGCCGGACGCTGATCCTGTGCTGGTGATCACCAATCTCACGCCGGTGCCACGCAGTGGTTACAAGGTGCCGCTACCTGTAGCGGGGCGCTGGGTGGAACGCATCAATTCCGACGCTGGCTGGTATGCCGGCGGGAACACTGGCAACCAGGGGGCAATAGAGGCCTATGCCGTTGAGGGGCGACATTGGCCTGCGGAGGCAGAACTTTATTTGCCGCCGCTTTCTACTCTTTTCATCAAATATGAGCCGTCCTGAGCGGGCGGTTCTATAGGGGCAAAGACCCGGTTCAATCCGGGCAGGAGGAGACTAAAATGGCAGATTATCGGGTTCCCTCATCGCTGGCACGTGAAGCCATGGCCTATGTGCTGGCTGGTGGGCGCGGCACGCGCCTGATGGAATTGACCGACCGGCGCGCCAAGCCCGCCGTTTATTTCGGCGGCAAGTCGCGCATCATCGACTTTGCGCTGTCTAACGCTATCAATTCGGGCATTCGCCGTATTTCCGTTGCGACGCAATATCAGGCCCATAGCCTTATTCGACATCTGTCGCGCGGCTGGAACTTTCTGCGCACCGAGCGCAATGAAAGCTTTGACGTCTTGCCAGCCTCCCAGCGCGTCTCCGAGACGCAATGGTATGAGGGCACGGCCGACGCCGTTTATCAAAACATGGATATCATCGAGGATTATGGCGCGCGCTATATCGTCATTTTGGCGGGCGACCATATCTACAAGATGGACTATGAAATCATGCTGCGCCAGCATGTGGATACCGGCGCTGATGTGACCATCGGGTGTCTTGAAGTGCCGCGCATGGAAGCCACCGGCTTTGGCGTCATGCATGTCGACGGGCGCGACCGCGTTGTCGATTTCGTGGAAAAGCCCAAAGACCCGCCGGGCATTCCTGATCGTCCCGACATGGCCCTGGCCTCGATGGGTATCTACATTTTCGAGACGCGGTTCCTTATGGAGCAGCTCAAACGCGACGCTGCGACCGAAGGTTCTAACCGCGATTTCGGCAAGGACATTATTCCCTACATCGTCAAGAACGGCACGGCCTGGGCGCACCGGTTCAATCGCTCCTGCGTTCGGTCCAGCAATGAAAAGGTCGCCTATTGGCGCGATGTGGGCACGGTCGATGCCTATTGGAAGGCCAATATCGATCTGACGGACATCAATCCGCAGCTCGATCTTTATGATCGCGACTGGCCGATCTGGACGCATGCGGAAATTACCCCGCCAGCCAAATTCGTGCATGATTTCGACGGTCGGCGCGGGTCAGCGGTCAATTCGCTGGTATCGGGCGACTGCATCATTTCGGGTGGTCATTTGCAGCGCACGCTGCTTTCTACCGGCAGCCGCGTGCATTCTTATTCAGCGCTGGAAGAGGCTGTGGTGCTGCCGTATTGCGATATCGGGCGTAATGCTCGTCTCAAGAAAGTGGTGATTGACCGCGGCGTTTCCATCCCTGAGGGGCTGGTCGTGGGCGAAGACGCTGAATTTGACGCCAAGTGGTTCCGCCGAACGGAAGAAGGCGTAACGCTGATCACTCAGGCCATGGTCAACAGATATCTGGCGGACCGATGATTGAAGTTCTTTCGGTTGCGTCCGAACTTTATCCGCTGATCAAGACAGGGGGACTGGCCGATGTGGCCGGCGCCTTGCCTGGGGCGCTCAATGGATCAGGCGTGACGATGCGTACGCTGGTTCCCGGCTATCCCGCCGTTCTATCCAAGATGAAGGGTGGCCGTGAGGTTGCGCGCTTTGATGATCTGTTCGGGGTAACCGGACGATTGATCGCTGGGCGTGCTGAGGGACTCGATCTCATCGTTCTCGATGCGCCCGCGCTCTATGACCGCCCGGGCAATCCCTATATGGGCCCCGAGGGCTGGGACTGGCCGGATAACTGGAAGCGATTTGCAGCTTTGAGCTGGGTCGCGTCCGAGCTGGGCCTCGGTCTCGTTGATGGCTATCGTCCGCAGGTGATCCATGCTCATGACTGGCAGGCAGGCCTTGTGCCCGCCTATGTGAAATATGGCCCATCATCGACGCTCAGGACCGTGATGACCGTTCACAACATGGCCTTTCAGGGTACGTTCGGCGCGGAAATCTTCTCGCAACTGCGCCTGCCTCAACATGCCTTCTCAGTGGAAGGTGTCGAATATTACGGTGGGGTTGGCTACCTCAAAGCCGGTGTCGAATGCGCCGACTTCGTCACCACCGTGTCGCCGACCTATGCCGCCGAAATCCGCACGCCTGATTTCGGCATGGGCCTGGAAGGTTTGCTGAACAACCGCTCGTCGACTGTATCCGGGGTTCTCAACGGCATCGACATGGATGCATGGAATCCGGCCACCGACCCGGCTTTGAAGCAGACCTATACGTCAAGCACGATCCAAAGTCGGATCGCCAATAAATGGGCGGTTATGGAAGCTTTTGGGCTCGATGTGCTTGATGGCCCGCTCTTTGCCGTGGTTAGTCGTCTGACCTGGCAGAAGGGTATCGATCTGATCGCCGCCAATATCGACATGCTGGTGGAAATGGGCGGCCAGCTTGCCGTGCTTGGTTCTGGTGATGCGGAACTGGAAAACGCCATCCGCGGCGCCTCTATGCGCCATCCGGGGCGGGTGGGGTTGATTACTGGCTATAACGAGCCGCTGAGCCATCTTATTCAAGGCGGAGCCGATGTGCTCATGGTGCCGTCGCGCTTCGAGCCCTGCGGGCTGACCCAGCTCTATGCGCTGCGTTATGGCTGTGTGCCACTCGTCAGTCGCGTTGGCGGGCTCAATGACACGGTCATCGATAGCAATGTGGCAGCGCTAGCAGCCGAAGTATCAACGGGTGTGCAATTCGCGCCGCCCAGCGAAACTGCTCTCGCTGATGCCATTCGCCGGACCTTCGCTCTCTATGCCGACGAGAAAACCTGGAAAAAAATGCAGAGGCGCGGGATGAAATCGGATGTGAGCTGGGCCACCAGCGCCGCCCGCTACGCTCAGCTTTATGCCTCCCTCACCGGAATGCCGATCAATGACAATTCTGACCGTTAAAACAACGCCTTATTCCGACCAGAAGCCGGGCACATCCGGCCTGCGCAAGCGCGTGCCGGTATTCAGCCAGCCGCACTATGTCGAAAATTTCATCCAGTCGATTTTCGATAGCCTGGACGGGTTTGAAGGCCAGACGCTGGTGATCGGCGGGGATGGCCGTTTTTACAACGACGTCGCTATCCAAAAGGCCATCCGCATCGCGGCGGCTAACGGTTTCGGCAAGGTGCTGGTGGGGCAGGGCGGTCTGCTCTCAACGCCCGCGGCCAGCAATATTATAAGACATTACAAGGCGTTTGGTGGTCTCGTGCTTTCGGCCAGCCACAATCCCGGCGGCCCGGATGGCGATTTCGGCATCAAGTACAATATTGGCAATGGTGGGCCAGCGCCGGAGAAGATCACCGATGCGGTCTTTGCCCGGACCAAAGTGATCGACAGTTATAAAACGCTCGAAACGCCGGACATTGACCTCAACGCTATCGGCACCCAGCAGGTGGGTGGCATGGTGGTGGAAGTCATTGATCCAGTTGCCGATTATGCAGCGCTGATGCAGACGCTGTTTGACTTCGAAGCGATCCGCGCGCTATTCCGCACCGGCTTCCGCATGACTTTTGATGCCATGCACGCGGTGACTGGACCCTATGCCCATGCCATTCTCGAAGGCATGCTGGGGGCACCCAAGGGTACCGTGATCAACGGAACGCCATCGCCTTCTTTCAATGACGGTCACCCCGATCCAAACCTTGTTTATTGCAAGGATATGTATGACCTGCTGATGACCGAGGATGGTCCCGATTTCGGCGCGGCTTCGGATGGCGACGGCGACCGCAACCTCATCATCGGCAAGAACCGCTTTGTTACGCCTTCGGACTCGCTGGCGCTGCTGGCGGCCAATGCGCATCTGGCGCCGGGCTATAAGCACGGCATTGCGGGGATTGCCCGCTCCATGCCCACCAGCGCTGCTGCTGATCGCGTCGCGGAAAAGCTCGGCATCGAAATGCATGAGACGCCGACGGGCTGGAAGTTCTTCGGCAATCTGCTCGATGCGGGCCGCGTGACCATTTGTGGCGAGGAAAGCGCGGGCACTGGCTCGAACCATGTGCGCGAGAAAGATGGCCTATGGGCCGTGCTGCTCTGGCTCAATATTCTGGCCGTGCGCAAGCAGAGCGTCGATCAGATCGTGCTCGAGCACTGGAAGACCTATGGCCGCAATTATTATACGCGCCATGACTATGAAGAGGTTGATGCAGCTATCGCCAATACGCTGGTCGACGATCTGCGCGCACAATTGCCATCGCTGCCGGGCAAGATTTTTGGCGATGATCTGCAAGTCGCCTATGCCGATGACTTTACCTATCACGACCCAGTCGATGGCTCGACGAGCGCCAAACAGGGTATTCGTGTCGCTTTTACGGACGGATCGCGAATAGTTCTGCGCCTCTCCGGAACCGGGACGGTGGGTGCCACGTTGCGCGTCTACCTTGAACGTTACGAGGCAGCCGATGGACGCCACGATCTCGACACCCAGTTTGCGCTCGAACCCCTTATCGGGATTGCAGAACAATTGGCCGGGATCAAAGAGCGCACAGGACGGACAGAGCCCAGCGTCATTACCTAGATCGGCATTATCGATGAAACCAGAATTGGTGCCCGGCGCCGGGCAAACACACACGCTTGGCGCCACAATCACTCCGGAAGGGGTGAATTTTGCGGTCTATTCGGAAAGCGCCACCAATATCTGGGTGTGTCTGTTCGACGAAGCCGATCAGGAAATCGAGCGTTTCGAGCTTGATGTGCACCAGGATGATATCCGTGCGGGGTTGATCGCAAATATTGGTGCTGGAGCGCGTTACGGGCTGCGAGCCGATGGCCCTTACGATCCTGATCAGGGCCTGTTCTTCGATCCACACAAGCTGCTGGTCGACCCCTATGCGCGCCACCTCGACCGCGTTTTCGTGCGGTCGCCGCGTTTGCGCTTGGCGCGCGAGGACGCCGTGGATACAGCGCCACTGGTGCCCAAGGCCATCGTTCGCGGTGTTGCCGAAGATATTGCCAAGCCTCGGAAGAAGAGGTCGCCGAGCCTGTTCTATGAACTGAATGTGCGTGGCTTCACCATGCGCCATCCCAGTGTGCAGGGGCCATTGCGGGGCACGGTGGCGGCTTTGACGACAAAGCGCGTAATCGATCATTTCAAGTATCTGGGCGTCGATACGGTTCAGCTAATGCCTACGGCCGCCTGGATCGATGAAGGGCATCTACCCGCACTCGGCCTCACCAATGCATGGGGCTATAACCCGGTGGCCTATTTCGCCGTCGATCCACGCCTTGTGCCGCGCGGGCCGCAGGAATTGCGGGTGATGACCGACGCCTATCGCAAGGCGGGCATCAACGTCATTCTCGATGTCGTTTACAACCACACTGGTGAGGGCGACCAGCAGGGCCCGATCCTCTCCATGATGGGGCTCGATCCGCAGACCTATTATCGCTGGGTCGATGTGGATGGTAAGAAGTATCTCGTCAACGATACCGGCACCGGCAATACGCTGCGTTGCGATCATCCGGCGGTGCAGCGGCTGGTGATCGAGAGCCTGCGCTATTACGTCGAAGAGCTTGGCGTTTCCGGCTTCCGCTTTGATCTGGCCACGGTGCTTGGGCGCGATCCTGCGTTCAACCCAGAAGCCGAAATGCTCAGAAAGATCAAGGAAGACCCAGTCCTCAGCCAGGTCATCCTGGTGGCGGAGCCTTGGGATCCGGGTCCCGGCGGCTATGCCGTGGGCAAGTTCGGCCAGGAATTTCAGGAGCATAACGACACTTATCGCGATGAAGTCCGTGCTTTCTGGAAGGGAGAACCGGCCAAGCTCGGCGCGCTGGCAGGCAAGGTGTCAGGCTCTGCGGAACTGTTCGATTTCGCCGGGCGGAAGCCGCATCACGGCGTCAACATGCTTGCTGTGCATGATGGGTTCACCTTGCGCGATCTCGTCAGCTTTCACGACAAGCATAACGAGGCGAATGGCGAGAACAATAAGGACGGTCATAACAATAACCAGTCCTGGAACTGCGGCGTTGAAGGCGAGACGGACGACGAAAACATCAACACAGCCCGCAAGCGCGATGTGCGCGCCATGCTGGCAACCTTATTCCTGTCACGTGGCACGCCGCTGATCCAGCAGGGCGATGAGCTCTATCGAACGCAGCAGGGCAATAATAATGCCTATGCGCAGGACAATGAGATCACCTGGGTCGATTGGGACAATGCAGACGGCGCACTGGTGGATTTCGTCGCTGCCATCAATGCCTTCCGAAAATTGCATCCGGCCATCAGCCACGATCATTGGCTGACCGGGCAAGACCGCAATGGTGTGCGCGATGTGGTCTGGCTGCATCCGGATGGGCGTGAGATGAACGAAGGCGACTGGAATGACGCCGGTGGATCGGTTCTGGGTATGCACCTTCGGCAAAAGGACGATGAAGTGCTTGTGTGGTTCAACCGGCGCGTGGAGCCCGTCGTGGCGCGTTTGCCGGACGGCGACTGGGCGGTGGGGATAAAATCAGACGATGGGACCGATGTGCCATTCACAGAGGGCACGGCGACATTGCCGCCGCGCTCGGTGGTGGCTCTGGTGCGTCCGCAGACCGAATAGTAATCGGCACAATATATCTAGCTCGTTCGGCGTGCGTGCGCCGGGCGAGCTTGGGTTTGGACGAACTCCGCCGCGAGAGATGAAACGGCCGCGTCGAGATAATCGACTATAGGACGCGCGCCGCCGTCGCTGCGCCAGGTGTCGAGAGACAGCCGCGTCAATCCGATCGCAAGCATGGAGGCATTGCGTAGGTCCATGTCGTTGGCACTTGGCCAACGTGTGCGCAGCGCTTCGAGGAGCAGTTTTTCGTCGCGTACGTAACTGGCCTGTTTGCGCTGTTGTACCGCCTCAATCGACATCATCATGCGGTCGATGGCGATCAATTCTGCCGCCGGATATAAGGCAGCGATCTTGCGCATGGCCGACAGAAGGGTCTTCCAAGGCGTTTCGGCTTCGGGTTCTGCGCGCAGAGCAGCAATCAATTGCTCTCCTATGCCAGCCTGCTGCGACAGCAGAATATCGTCCTTGGATTTGAAATAATGGAAAAAGGTGCGCCGAGAGATGCCGGCAGCCTCTGCTACGGCGTCGATGGTGGTGGCCTCATAGCCGTTGCGGGCGAAGAGCGTCATGGCGCATTGCGTGATGCGCCTCAATGTCTCTTCCCGCTTCTGTTCGCGAATACCCATGCGCCTTTGCATACGTCCGAAGCCGCCCACTTGCAATTATGCACTGAGTGTAATATTTAAATATGCACTGAGTGCAAAAATTAAAGTTGGGATCGATGGACAAGTGGACGTTGGCGGACATGCCGTCGCAAAGGGGCAAGCTGGCCGTGGTCACGGGAACAGGCGGTCTTGGATACGAAGATGCATTGGCGCTGGCACGCGCCGGGGCAGAGGTGGTTCTGGCGGGACGCAATGCTGAAAAGGGCGAGGCGGCTATCGCAAATATCCGGCGTGAAGTGCCCTCGGCGTCAGTTCAGTTCGAGCAGCTTGACCTGGCCAGCCTCAAATCCGTGCGTGCTTTCACCGATCGCATCGGGGCTGCGCATGATCGGCTGGATATTCTCATCAACAATGCCGGCGTGATGGTGCCGCCGCAGCGTCAAGTGACCGAGGATGGGTTTGAGCTGCAGTTCGGCACCAATTATCTGGGTCACTTTGCGCTGACGGCAGGTTTGATGCCGCTGCTGCGGCGTGGGCGCGACGCGCGCGTGGTGAATCTATCCAGTATTGCGGCGCGCACCGGTCAGATCCACTTCGACGATATGCAGTTTGCGCAGAATTATGTGCCGATGGCGGCCTATGGTCAGTCAAAGATTGCCTGCCTCATGTTCGCGCTTGAATTGCAGCGACGCAGTGTGGCGGCGGGCTGGGGCGTCACCAGCCTTGCTGCCCATCCGGGCGTGTCGCGAACGGACCTCTTGCATAACGCGCCCGGCCGCATGAGCCTGATGGGATTGTCCCGAACCTATTTGTGGTTCCTGTTCCAACCGGTTGCGCAGGGCGCGCTGCCGACCCTTTATGCCGCCACCGCTCCGGACATCGAAGGAGGCGGCTATTATGGGCCGAACGGAATGATGGAAGTGCGCGGCTACCCGGCAAAGGCTAATATCCCGGGACAGGCGCTCGACGAGACGGCTGCGAGCCAGCTTTGGTCAGTTTCCGAGAACCTCACCGGCTTCCGGTTCGCGTAAGCCAGTCTATTCAGACGCTTGCGCGGCAAAGCCGCCGTGCTTTTCGATAAAGCCAATGATCTGATCGAGGCTTTCGCGGCGCAACAGGTCGGTGAAGACATAGGGCCTGCCTTCACGGACTTTCTGTGTGTCGCTGTCCATCACCTCAAGGCTGGCGCCGACATGAGGGGCGAGATCGGTGTGGGTGATGACGAGAAGGTCAGACCGGGAAATGGCCGGGCCGCCTTTGCGCGGGACTTTTTCGCCCTGCGCGACGGAGATTACATAAATGGTGAGATCGGCGAGGTCCGGGGAGAAGGTGGCGGCCAGATTATCGCCGCCACTTTCGATCAGGATGATGTCGAGATCGGGAAACTTCCGGTTGAGGTCGTCGATGGCGGCGAGATTGAGTGAGGCGTCTTCGCGGATCGCCGTATGCGGACAGCCACCAGTTTCGACGCCGACAATGCGGTCTTCGGAAATGGCCTGAACGCGCGCCAGGATCAGCGCGTCTTCTTGAGTGTAGATGTCATTGGTGACTACGGCCATGGAATAGCGGTCTCGCATGGCTTTGAGCAGCATTTCGCACAGGGTCGTCTTGCCCGAGCCTACGGGGCCGCCAATGCCGATGCGCAGGGGACCGTTGAGGCTTTTGGACATGATGAACTCCGGTGTCAGACGAGGCGGAAATAGACCAGAACAACGTAACCCAGGCCCAGGAAAATACAGAGCGGGGAATAGACGCGGCGGTCGTTGAACCTGAAATTAGGCTCGGGTGTCTGGGAGGCCCACCAGGATGTGTAGCCGACGATGCCGCGCGCCAGGAACAACAGAGCAAGACCGCAACCAGTGATGGTCAACCATGTGCCCCCGCCGTCATGATCGGCCAGAGCCAGTGCCAGAACGCCAGCAGCAAAAGTGGCGATGGCTACAGCCAGCGAAGCCAGCCTTGGCGGCATTTTTTCTATGCCAGCCGTTCCCACGACCGTCTGCGCCAGAAGCTTTTCGCTGCGGATTGGCCAAGTGCGCCCAAACGCCCAAAGCAGGTGGGCTAGCGACACAGCAAACAGGCCGATGAACATGAAGGAGGCGATGAACATGTTCATGAGCGGAAAATCCTCGTGCGCAGCGTTTCGTGCTTCATTTGAGCGATATCCGCGCCATATGCAATTGTGCCAATGTCGTCCAGTGCGGCATGCTGGCACAGATCGGCCAGTTCCGCGATGGCGGTTTCAAGTGCGGCCATGATGGCGAGGCCATCGCTTTGCCCGATGGGGACGAGACGGACCGCAACCGATACCTGTGCATGAATGCTGGCAGTGATAAAGGCGATGAGCGTGTCGCGGCGGTCAATGCTATGCGCTCCGCTCAGCGCGCCCACGGCAATAGGGTAGGGGCATGGACTGGGCAGGCGTGGTTCGTTTGCAAGCGGCCATGCCTTCGCGGCTTCGATGAAGGCGTTGCCGGTAATCGTCGTTTCGGCATGGCGCTCGCGTGCCGGGGTGAGGGCGAGACAAAGATCGGCCAGTTCGGTCAGCTGGGTGGGATCGTCATGCGCGCCATGGGCATGGGCCAGCAGAATGGCATCGGTCTTGATGCTGCCATGGTGGAGGGCACCTTCGACCCAGTCCTGCGTTGTTGCGCGATCCTTCACCTTTCCATCAGCGATGGCCGACTCCAGACCTGCTGACCATGCGAAAGCGCCTACCGGAAATGCCGGTGACAGCCAGGTCAGCAGTTTTTGCAGATCTGCGCTCAACGCTTGTTGAGGAGGGCGTGCCCGGCATCTGCGTGGGCGTGACTGTGATAGGCGCCATGTTCGGCGAAGAAGGGCTCGCTGACATTGACCACTGTTGCGCCCAGCCCCTCCAGCATGGTCTTGAGCACGTGATCGCGCTTGATGAGGATGCGGCGCTCTTCAAGCTGCGCAGGTGTGTGTCGATTGCCGATATGCCAGGCGAGGCGAAGCAGATGGCCTTGATCCTTCGCTCGGATTTCGTAGAGCAGTTCTTCTGCCGCTACGACTTCAATGAGACGCCCGTCTTCGAGCAGTAGGCCGTCCCCATTGTCGAGACTGATGGTGGCCGGGAAATCCACGAGGACTTCAAGACCTTCGCTGGCCGTCAGCAGCTTGCGCCTCAGGCGACGTTCGTCATGCGCCAATGTAACCTGCGCGATTGCTGGTCCTTTAGAGTGACCGGCTGGAAGATGCGAACTGACGCGAAGCATGTATGGACTATCCCACAGCGTTGAAGAAACGGCTCACAAGGTAAAGCTGATAGACGATATGGAGGCCGACAATACCGAAATGCACCCGCCGATCATCACTCTTCCAGGCGAGAACACAGATGGCCAATCCGACCGGGATCTGAATGAAGTAGCTCCAGTCAAAGCGTGACCAATGCGCCTGTCCTTTGATCAGAGTGTCGATGGTGTCGAAAGCGAAAGTGGTCGCCATCAGGCCAAAAAACCAATGCCTCCGCTTGATGAAGAAGTCTTCGTAGCCCTTGTATTCCGAAATGTTGTCCGCAGAGAGAAGGGCCGCCATGAGAAACAGGGTAATCGCGTAGCCCATCAGGAAGAGGACAATGCCGAAAGTCCAGAATTCAAAGCTGCGCAGCGCGAATTCCCACCACCAGAACAGCAGCAGTTCCAACAGCAGGGAGAATATCCAGAGCATGTGAAGCGCGGAAATTTTGCCGCGCATCGGATGCTGGATGATGCCCGCCACTGTCATCAGAAGGCGTGTAATCGCGAGCCCGATGACGGTACCCATGACGATCCGGACATGGGGGAAGAGTTCGTGGACGAGCGCAGGATCCATTTTTTGCCGATCAGGGGGTGTTGCTGGCGGACGTGCAGGTGGCCAGAGGGGCAGCGTCCTCATCCTGCATCAGATCGCGCAGAGTGGCCTCGCCCCGGTGGCTCCACCACTCATAGGGGCCCGAAATATAGCGGGCGCCGGACGCTGAAACTGTGGTGGCGAAGACGTGGTTGACCCCATCGACAGGCAGAATGGCCAGGAAATTGGGCGCGGCATTGATATATTGAACCACAAGCGTCGTCTCATTATCGCATTGATAGGACGCGATGTTGCGCTCGATATCGCCAGTGCTTTCCAGAGTTATCGTCAGTGTCGCGCTGGCAGAGGGTGCTGGGGCGGCTACCGCAGCAACTGTGTCATCCTGGGCCGACGCAGATGATGCAAAAAGCAAAGCCAGCGCGGCGCAAGAGAGGCCAAGAATGGGGCGTGTCATAGCACATTTCCTTTTTCTGTTTGTCGCCGCTTTTTGCACAGAGCCTGGGCGGAAGTGAGTCAATGCTCACCGGTTTGCCAAGAGGAACAGCATGCCCTTCACAGGTCTTTTGTGTTCAAGACGGATATCATGGTCGGCACGCGCAATGATATCGAGATTATATTGCTCGGCGAGCTTCTCGATATAGCCAGATGCATGCGCGAACCTCCCATTGGGTCGGATTTCGATGTCCTTGTCTTCTGCGGTTTCTATTGAGAATGCAATTATGCCCTGCCTGGCAAGACGGGCGATTGCTGCTGCAAACAGTTGCTCTATCTCGCCAACGTAGATGAAGACATCTGCGGCGGCGATCAGATCATAGGGACCTGCAAAGGCCGGCTCGACCGTCAAGGTTTCGGCCGCTTCGCCAACGGCCAGGTGCCGATATAGGCCGCGCTCCCGGGCCTTTTCGATCATGCGCGGTGAGAGGTCTATACCATCGATCTGTGCATTCAGGGGCTGAAGTGCCTTTGCAACCAGGCCCGTGCCGCAGCCAATGTCGAGAATGGTCTGCGCTCTAAATCGTTGTTGCTGGATCAGGCTGGCGAGCGCTTCGGGTACGCGATAATTGAGGGCGCCGGTCAGATGCTCGTCGAATATGTCGGCATAGTCGTCAAAAACTTTTGCGACATAAGTGGTGTCGGGGGTGCCGGTCTTGTCGAGTGCGGCAACCATGTGGCGCGCGTAATTATCGTCGGGGCTCTTTTTGAGAGCACGGCGAAAGCTACGTAGGGCGTTGGTTTCATTGCCCTGGCTCAATTGCGCTTCGCCCAGAGCAACGAGAATGGTGGCATCATCAACACGGATCAGCAGCGCGCGATGCAGTACGTTCTCGGCCGCTTGCGCTTCGCCCATGGCCAAGAGTGCCTTGCCCCAGAGAAGCAGGCGAGATGCCGTCACCGGGCCAAGTGCAACGGAACGTTCAAAGCAGCGCTCGGCGATAGGCACAGCGCCCGTTCTCATGGCGACCACGCCCATCAGCTCGTGGCCTTCTGACAGATCAGGTGCAATCCGCACGAGACCCGCACTGAGAGGAGCGGCCTCCCGCCAATTTTCGGCCGCAACGAGGCCCCTGATCTGGGTCAACAATTCCCGTGCACGTAGTGCGCGGACTGGATCGGTTGGAAAGCCCTTCTCGGACCGTTTATCTTTTGCCATCAAAAAAGAAAGTAGCGCTGTGCCATCGGCAAAACAATCGCTGGTTCGCAGGTCAATAGTTCCCCATCGGCACGCACCTCGTACGTCTCAGGATGCACCTCGATATGAGGTGTTGCGCTATTGAGTTGCATGGCGGCCTTGCCGATGCCGCTGCGGGTATTGGACACAGGCAGGAGCTGCTTGTCTACGCCGAGACGGCTGCGCAGGCCCGCATCATGCGCGGCCTGGGAGATGAAGACGACCGAGGAGCGGCTGACCAGCTTGCCATAGGCGCCGAACATGGGCCGGTAATGCATGGGCTGGGGCGTCGGGATCGAAGCATTGGGGTCTCCCATTGGCGCAGCGGCAATTGAGCCGCCAAGCAGCACCAGCTCCGGCTTTACGCCAAAAAAGGCTGGGTTCCACATCACCAGATCAGCGCGCTTGCCCACTTCGACCGAGCCGATATGCTGGCTCATGCCGTGGGCGATAGCGGGGTTGATGGTGTATTTGGCGATGTAGCGGCGAACGCGGAAATTGTCGTTGTCGCCGGTTTCCTCCGGGAGAGCACCGCGCTGGCGCTTCATCTTGTCGGCGGTTTGCCAAGTGCGGATCAGCACTTCGCCAACCCGGCCCATGGCCTGGCTGTCGGATGAGATGACCGACAATGCGCCCATGTCGTGCAAAATGTCTTCGGCGGCGATGGTTTCCTTGCGGATGCGGCTTTCGGCGAAGGCCACATCTTCAGGGATGGACTGGCCGAGATGGTGGCAGACCATGAGCATGTCGAGATGCTCGGCAATGGTGTTCTGCGTATAGGGCCGGGTTGGGTTGGTCGATGAGGGTATGACATTGGGCAGACCGGCGACTTTAAGAATATCTGGAGCATGACCGCCACCTGCGCCCTCGGTGTGGAAGGCGTGGATGGTGCGGCCCTTGAAGGCACCCACCGTGTCCTCGACAAAGCCGCTTTCGTTGAGCGTATCGGTGTGGATCATCACCTGCACGTCATATTCGTCCGCAACAGTCAGGCAATTGTCGATGGTCGCTGGGGTGGTGCCCCAATCCTCGTGCAGCTTGAGGCAGGACGCACCGGCGAGGATCATTTCCTCGAGCGGCGCGGGCAGGGCCGCATTGCCCTTGCCGGCCAGCGCCAGGTTCATCGGGAAAGCATCGAAGCTCTCGATCATGCGCTCGATATGCCAGGCGCCGGTGCAGGTGGTGGCCAGCGTGCCGTGGGCCGGGCCGGAGCCGCCGCCGAGCATGGTGGTGATGCCTGACATAAGCGCTTCTTCGATCTGCTGAGGGCAGATGAAGTGGATATGGGCGTCCATGCCGCCCGCCGTGATGATTCTGCCTTCACCGGCTATTGCTTCAGTGGATGGTCCGATGATGATGTCGACGCCCGGCTGGGTGTCGGGATTGCCCGCCTTGCCGATACCGAAGATCAGACCGTTCTTGAGACCGATATCGGCCTTATAGATGCCGGTGTGATCCACAATCAGCGCATTGGTGATGACGGTATCGACTGCGCCTTCGGCGCGGGTGCGCTGCGACTGGCCCATGCCGTCGCGGATGACCTTGCCGCCGCCGAATTTTACTTCTTCGCCGTAGATGGTGAAGTCCTTCTCGACTTCGATGAAGAGCTCTGTGTCTGCCAGCCGAACCTTGTCCCCGGTTGTGGGGCCATACATGTCGGCATAGGTAGCGCGGGAAATGCGGGCGGGCATGGTCAGGCTCCAGTCCTGCGGAAAGAAGAAACGGTTTGCGACAAAGCATGGCGTTTGGCCCGGCCTCCGAAGGAAGCCGGGCTCACACCGCCACTTTGGCGGATATTAAAAAGAGAAGTAGTGGTTAGTTGAGGCTGGCTTGATGGCGGCGATACAGCACTACGGCGCGATCGATCAGGGCGTCCAGCAGGCCTTCGCCCTCGGCGATATGGCGATCCTGACGCATGGTGCCAGCCAAAAGCGAGATCGCCAGTGCCTGAATGGCATAGGCCTGCTTGGTCTGGCCTGCCTGATGCATGGCATTGCCGCGCGTTTCGAAGGATCTGAGCAATTCGGCGCGGTTGGCCGGTGACATGGCTTCCTTGGCATCGCTCCAACTCTGGCATTGCAACTTGTCTGCCAATTGCGTGGCAAGACTTCCGATCATTGCCACCGCTTCGCCGTCCTCCGCAGCCGTTGACCGCAGGTCCCCCAGCACTGAGGCCAGGCGGTGCCGGTACTGTTCCAGTTGGTTTGCTTTGGTGTTCATGGGAGCACAGCCATATCGAGAGCGTTTGCGCGCTTAAAGCAGTTTTTGACCCCAGACGCCATGGCAACAGGCGAGTTTTGCTTATGTGACGCAATGTGCTCACAGATCGCCCATGATCAATTGCCTGAAACCGAAAATCCGGCGGTCGCCAGCGATTGGTACAAGCCGCACTTCGCGCGTCTGGCCGGGCTCGAAGCGTACCGCTGTTCCTGCGGCGATATCGAGCCGCATGCCGCGGGCCTGCTCTCGGTCGAAGCGCAGACCTTCATTGGTTTCGTAGAAATGATAGTGCGACCCAACCTGAATGGGGCGGTCGCCGGTGTTGGCGACTTCAAGCACGATCTGGCTTGCCCCCACATTCAGTTCAATATCGCCTTGCGCCGGAATGACTTCGCCGGGGATCATGGATGTGTCTCCCTTAGGCGCCAAAGGCCAGCCACAGGCCGCCAAGTGCGGTTGCCGCACCAGCCATGCGTGTCAGAACCTTTCCGCTGAAGCGGGCAAGCATAAGCCCAGCCCCGATGCCGATTGCGTGCAACAGAGCGGTGGCGAGGATGAAGCCGATGGCGAATTCCCATGCGCCAGCATCACCCAGCTCGCCGCCATGGGCATGGCCGTGGAAGAAGGCGAAGAAACCCACCATCGCCGCGACGGCGGGCGTGGGAATGGGCAGGGCCAGCGCGATGGCGATGCCGATGAAGATGACCGAAGCGAGGATGACCGGCTCGACGAAGGGCAGGGGCACACCACCAATAGCGAGCGCAAAGCCTATGGCCATCGTGCTGACAAAGGCGGCAGGCACTATCCATGTGGATCGTCCGCCCTGCTGTGCAGCCCAGAGACCAACGGCTACCATGGCAAGGATGTGATCAAGCCCGAACAGGGGATGGCTGAAGCCGGCGGCGAATGATCCATGCTCGCCCGGATCAAGATGGGCGAAGGCAGGAAGCGTTGCCGCGGCGGAAATAGCCAGAACCAGAAGGGCGCGTTTGATCATGATATTTCCTCTTATCGAATGGGCTGGTGGACGGTGACGAGCTTGGTGCCGTCTGGAAAGGTGGCCTCGACCTGAACGTCTTGGATCATCTCTGCGATGCCTTCCATGACCTGGGTCCGATTGATGACATGTGCTCCCGCTTCCATGAGTTCGGCGACGGGACGGCCATCGCGTGCGCCTTCGACGACGAAGTCAGTGATGAGTGCGATGGCTTCAGGGTGATTGAGCTTGACGCCGCGTTCGAGGCGCTTGCGGGCCACTATGGCGGCCATTGCGATAAGCAACTTATCTTTTTCGCGTGGGGTCAGATTCATTGGCGTCGAATTCCTAGAGATGCCAGAGGCGGGGCAGGCTGCCTGCCCCCGTGAGTTCGATCAAAGTCGGCACGATCATGCGCCGCAAAGCAAGGCCGCTTTCAGCCATTGCTCTTATGACAAGGCGTTGGCCGTTGGCGCTGGCGGCGATGGCGCCGTCCTGCGGGAATAGATTGCGCATCTTGCGCAGCAAAGCATCGGCGCGGTCGCTATCGGCGGCAACATGCAGGATTGTGGCAAAGGCGTTGTGTCCGGCGAGCAGGGAAATGCCGTCGCGCTCTGCTGCTCTGGCCGAAAGCGTCGTGGCCTCTGCGTGGAGAAGGCGACTATTGCGTCTGATGCGCCAGTTATCGCGCAGCAAAGCATCTCGCGCGTTTTCGCCCATGGCATCACGGCCTAGCAGCACGGATTCTATTGCGGTCAGGGTAGCACCGTCTGCAAGCTCGACGTCGAGCCGCCTGTCCATCTTGCTGCCGTCATAAAGAATGGTTTCCTGCGGTAGCCAATCAAGATGGGCATTCACACCCACGCTCAGTCGGGTTCCGACGCGTGCCACATCGCCGGTTGAGCGATAGCTGCGCTCACAGGCCTGAGTTGTCACGACAAGATGGCCATTGTCGGAGACATCGGCGTCCCATTGCAGATGGTCGCCACCGGTAATGCCGCCTGCCGTATTGATGAACACGGCTTCAAGCGCTGCCGAATGGGTGTTCGGCAGGCGGATCTTGCCACAACCCTCCTGAAAAAGCCTGTCGAGGCAGGTTTTACCGTCGCGCTGTTTGGCTGAAATGCGTGCTTGGCCGCGCGCCCTTTGCAGAGGCTGCCTACTTAAATTATTCGCGAGAGCAAAATTCATTGCAACGATCTGCCGCATTGCTCGTTCTTTGGATGAGCAAACGCTCTTTCAAAGAGAATTTTCAAGAGGTTATTAAAATGACCATTAAATCGACTCTTAGCATTGTCGCTCTCGTTTCCGGTATTGGTTTTGCCGGTGTTGCCCACGCGCAATCCACCATTGGCGGCCTTGAATATTCGGCCGACGATGCGACTGTTGTTCAGGCATATTGCGATGACTTGGCGCTTGACGAGATGAACGAAGGCTCTCTGTCTCAGGACAAGGCTGACGAAACCACCACAAATCCAACCGAACCAAATTACACTGCGCAGAGCATTGATCTGAGCATCGTGACACTCAGTGATTGCCAGGAAGCTGGTTTGGTCGAGTAATAGCTTGAACATATCCGTTCCAATGCGCCCGGCTTTCAGCCGGGCGTTTTGTTTTAAACCATCAGGTGGCGGCGCACTTCAGGCAGGTCGAGGTCGCACGCTGGGCCGGCGTGCATGATCTGCCCGCGATCCATCACATAGATATGGTCGGCAATTTCACGGCAGAAATCGAGGAACTGTTCGACCAACAGGATAGTCATGCCCTTTTCATCGCGCAGAAATTGCAGTGCACGGCCAATGTCCTTGATGATCGAGGGCTGAATACCTTCAGTCGGTTCATCCAGAACCAGCACCTTGGGTCGCGTAACGAGGGCCCGCCCAATGGCCAGTTGCTGCTGCTGACCACCCGAGAGATCGCCGCCCCGCCGCCCAAGCATGGATTTGAGCACTGGGAACAAATCGAAAATGTAGTCTGGAATGTTGCGTTCGCTACGCGGCAGCCCTGCATAACCGGTTTCGAGATTTTCCTTTACAGTCAGTAGTGGGAAAATCTCGCGCCCCTGCGGCACATAGCCGATGCCCATTCGCGCTCTCTTGTATGGCGGTGCCTTTTTGAGCGCCTCACTGCCGAAATTTATATCACCGGCGGAGATGTGATTGATGCCGGTAATGGCGCGGAGAGTTGAAGACTTACCGACACCGTTGCGACCGAGAACGGCGGTGATGCGGCCTGGCTGACACTCCAGCGAAATGCCTTTGAGCGCCTGCGCGGCACCATAATGCAGATCGATTGCTTTGACGGAAATGGCTGTGCTCATCGTCCGAGATACCTTTCGATCACGATGGGATTGGCGCTGACGTCATCGAGCGAGCCTTCGGCGAGAACTGCTCCCTCGGCCAGGCAGATCACGCGAGAGCCGAGTTCGCGCACAAAGCTCATGTCGTGTTCAACCACGACGACAGAGCGGGTCTGGGCGATCTCACGCAGCAATTTTGCGGTTTCCTCGGTCTCGCTATCGGTCATGCCCGCCACCGGCTCGTCGACCAGCAGCAGCTTCGGATCTTGTGCAAGCAGCATGCCAATCTCCAGCCATTGCTTCTGTCCATGGCTTAAATTAGCGGCGAACTCGTCCTTGCGATGCAAGAGGCGAACGGTTTCAAGGATCTCGGTGATGCGGTCGGTGTCGGCCTTGCTGGCGGTGTAGAATAGCGCCGAGAAAATGCCACGTGGCTTTTTCAGCGCCATCTCGAGATTGTCCCAAACCGTATGGCTTTCGAATACGGTGGGCTTCTGGAACTTGCGGCCGATGCCGAGATTAGCAATGGCGGCTTCGTCGAGCTTGGTGAGGTCGGTCTGTCCGTCGAACAGGACCTCGCCCGCATCTGGCCTGGTCTTGCCGGTTATGATGTCCATCATCGTGGTCTTGCCCGCGCCATTGGGGCCGATAATGGCCAACATTTCGGCAGGACGCACAATGATCGAAAGACCGTTGATGGCCTTGAACCCATCGAAGGCGACGGCGACGCCATCGAGATAAAGCATGGTGTCCTGCGAGGTTTTCATGGTGCTCACTCCGCAGGCTTGATTTGAGGATTGTCGAAAGTTGCCGGGTCTTCGCCCTTGGCCATGTCGTCGGATTGCTCTGGCGTTGAGGGCGGGGCAACATGCACCGTGCGGCGGCGGTCAAAAAACTGGTTCCACAGCCCGACAATGCCCTTGGGCAGGAACAGGGTGGAGACGACGAACAGAGCGCCCAGAGCAAAGAGCCAAAGCTCGGGCAGAGTGGTGGTGAACCAGGATTTGCCCAGATTGACGACGATGGCGCCGATAATCGGCCCGATCAGCGTGCCGCGCCCGCCAACGGCGGTCCAGATGACCACTTCGATGGAATTGGCTGGATCAAATTCGCCCGGATTAATGATGCCGACCTGCGGGACATAGAGAGCACCAGCCACACCAGCCATGATGGCCGAGACGGTGAAGGCAAAGAGTTTTACATATTCAACGCGATAGCCGATGAAGCGCGTGCGGCTTTCGGCATCGCGGACGGCGACCATCACCTTGCCGAGCTTGGAATTGACGATTCCTGAGCAGATCAGAACTGAGATTGCCAGCACGATTGCCGTAGCGGCAAAAAGGGTGACGCGGGTGGTCTGTGCCTGAATGGGGGCGCCAAGAATGTCCTTGAAATCGGTAAGGCCATTATTGCCGCCAAAGCCCATGTCGTTGCGGAAGAAGGCGAGCAGCAGCGCGAACGTCATGGCCTGCGTGATGATCGAGAGATAAACGCCGGTGACGCGGCTGCGGAAGGCAAAGAAGCCGAAGATGAAGGCCAGCAGGCCCGGCACGAACACGACCATAGCCATGGCGAACCAGAAATTATCGAAGCCCTGCCAATACCAGGGCAGTTCCTTCCAGTTTAGGAAGACCATGAAGTCGGGCAGGTTTGGATTGCCATAGACGCCACGGCTGCCAATCTGGCGCATGAGGTACATGCCCATTGCATAGCCGCCGAGCGCGAAGAACGCCCCATGGCCGAGCGAGAGAATGCCGCAATAGCCCCAGACCAGATCGAGCGCGAGCGCCAGGATGGCGTAGCTGAGATATTTGCCCATCAGCGAGACGAGGTAGGTGGGCACGTGGCCGAATTGTCCCGGGGGGATCAGCAGGTTGGCCATGGGCACGAGAATGGCCACAGCAAGGAAAATGCCGATGACCCAGATGGCCTTTTTGTCGAGGGCGCGGAACAGGGCTTGGGTCAGCATGAATGGATACTCCGCCTCGCATTGACATGGCAAAAGCCTCGCGGCTCCTGTGCATCCCTCCCCCTTGAGGGGAGGGAATGAGGGTGGGGGTTTTGAAACATCCTCCAACTCCGTGTTTGTCGGGGTCGCAGAACCCCCATCCCGGCCCTCCCCTCAAGGGGGAGGGGGGCGAAAGCGCCGATGATTTTGCGCAAAGCTGTCACTGCTCCACCGCCCTTCCTTTGAGCGCGAACAATCCTCTTGGTCGCCGCTGGATAAATAGGATGATCAGGACGAGGATCAGGATTTTGCCCAGCACCGCGCCGGCATAGGGTTCGAGGAATTTGTTGGCGACGCCCAGCGTCAGTGCTCCAACCAACGTGCCCCAGAGATTGCCGACGCCGCCGAAGACCACCACCATGAAACTGTCGATGATGTAGTTCTGACCCAGATTGGGCGAGATATTGTCGATCTGTGTCAGCGCAACACCGGCGAGACCGGCAATGCCTGAGCCGAGGCCAAAGGTCATGGCATCGACGAAAGGGGTACGGATGCCCATGGATGAGGCCATGCGCCGGTTCTGCGTTACGGCGCGCATTTGCAGGCCAAGCGCGGTGCGGTTGAGGACGATCAGCAGCATGGCGAAGACCACGGCGGCGAAAATGACGATCCAGAACCGGCCATAGGTGATGGAAAGGCCGTAGAACTCGAAAGAGCCGCTCATCCAGGTGGGGGCGATGACCATCTGGTTGGTGGGGCCAAAGATCGAGCGCACCGATTGCTGCAGGATCAGCGAAATGCCCCAGGTGGCGAGCAGGGTTTCCAGCGGTCGGCCATAGAGCCACCGGATCACGCCGCGCTCGATGCCGACCCCAATCGCGCCGGTGACAAAGAAGGCTGCGGGCAGGGCGATGAGCAGGGAATAATCGAGCAGGAATGGGAAGTTCTGCCGGATGACCAACTGGACGATGAAGGTCGTATAAGCGCCGAGCATGACCATTTCGCCATGGGCCATGTTGATGACGCCCATGACGCCGAAGGTGATGGCGAGACCGATGGCGGCGAGCAGCAGGACCGAGCCCAGCGACACCCCGAACCAGACGTTTTGCAATGCGCCCCAGACGGCCCGTTCCTGCTCCAACCCGGCGAGAGAAGACTGAATGGACGGGTGCAGTTCTTCGGGCACGCTGTTGAGCGCCCCGGTGAGAATGGTGATGGCCGCGCGACCCGCGCTGGACGCGATGACGGGTATTGCGGCTCGTCTGTCATCGAGACTGAATTCATCGTCGCCAAGAATGGTGACGGCGCGCGCGGCTTGCATGGCGCGCAGCACATTGGCATCTGTCTCTTCGGCAATGGCCTCGTCGAGCAGCGGGATATTGGCAGGGTCGGGACTCGCCAGGAACCCGTTGGCTGCGCGCATTCGGGTGGCCGGACTATCGCTCATCAGCGTCATGCCCGCGAGGGCTGTGGCTATGTCTCTGCGCAGTCCGTTATTGACGCGGATGCGGGAGAGGTCTGCTTCCACACCGAGTTCGATAGCGTCGCCGGAAACTGGATCGGACAGGGCAGAGCCGCGCTGGATGACGACTGCGCCCGAGGTTTCGTCGAGATAGAGATTGCCGTCGGCGAGGGCCTGAAGCGCGGGTACGACAACACTGTCGCCAGTTGCGGCGAGATCGGTGACGATCTGGCCGAGTTCGCGCAGGCTGGCCTCGCCCATGGATTGGATCAGGGCCGGAATGCCGGCCTCCTGAGCGCGAGCGGTGTTCATGGTGATCAGCAGGAACGGCAAAGCCATAAGTACCAGGCGAATTGCTCGGAGAATGGTCATGGTTCTGGCGTCCTTGGTTTTTGGTGTGGTGTGGAGAGAACCCCCACCCGGCCTCCCCCTAGAGGAGGGGGAGGGGAAGATTTGTGCTTGGGGTGAGATCTCGCCTCAGCCACCGGCCCATCCCTCCCCCTTCTACAGGGGGAGGTTAGGTGGGGGTGACCCTTGCCTTACTGCGCCGCACCGCAGGTCTTGGTTTCGGTATTGTAGTTCCCGCAGTTGATCGGGGCGGTCCAATCGGCTTCGAGCATGGCGCTTTCTGGCAGGAAGTCGGACCATGCATCGCCGGGAACGAGGTCTTCGGTTTCCCAGACCACGAAGAATTGGCCGTCGTCCTGAATCTCACCGATCAACACGGGCTTCGTGATGTGGTGGTTGGGGAGCATGGTGGCGGTGCCGCCGGTCAGGTTCGGCGTTTCGAGACCGACAATGGCGTCGATGACGGCATCGGATTCGGTGGTGCCAGCGGCTTCCACGGCCTTGACCCAGAGATTGAAGCCGATCATGTGGGCTTCCATCGGGTCGTTGGTGACGCGGTTTTCGTCGCCGATAAAGGCCTGCCATTCTTCGATGAAGGCGGCGTTTTCAGGCGTGTCGACGCTCATGAAGTAGTTCCATGCGGCGAGGTGGCCGACAAGAGGGGTGGTGTCGAAGCCGGAGAGCTCTTCTTCACCGACCGAGAAGGCGACGACCGGGATGTCTTCGGCCTTGATGCCCTGATTGCCCAGTTCGCGATAGAAGGGCACGTTGGCGTCGCCATTGATGGTCGAAACCACGGCGGTCTTCTTGCCAGCCGAGCCGAATGCCTTGATGTCAGATACGATGGTCTGCCAATCAGAATGGCCGAAGGGTGTGTAATTGATCATGATGTCTTCGGGCGCTACACCGGCATCGAGCAGATATTGCTCAAGGATTTTGTTGGTGGTCTGCGGATAGACATAGTCGGTGCCAGCCAGAACCCAGCGCTCGACGCCTTCTTCGTCCATCAGGTAATCGACGGCGGGAATGGCCTGTTGGTTGGGCGAAGCGCCGGTGTAGAACACGTTGCGCTGGCTCTCTTCACCTTCGTACTGGACGGGGTAAAAGAGCAGCGAATTGAGTTCTTCAAACACCGGCAGCACCGACTTGCGGCACACAGAGGTCCAGCAGCCGAAAACGGCATCGACATCATCGACTTCAATAAGCTGACGGGCTAGTTCGGCGGCCAGCGGCCAGTCGGATGCGATGTCGACCACGACAGGTTCGATCTGCTTGCCGAGCACGCCACCAGCAGCATTCTGCTTTTCGATTAGGAACAACATCGTGTCCTTGAGCGTGGTTTCGGAAATGGCCATCGTGCCCGACAGCGAATGCAGGATGCCGACCTTGATGGTGTCGTCCTGCGCCAGAACCGGCGTCATGGGCAGGAAAGCGCTGCCGGCAAAAGCCGCAGCGAGCAGAGCGCTTTTGGCGCTGAATTTTTTCATTCTGAAGTCCCTCTGAAGTTTTGTTCCCCGAGACACCAAGGGAGGCGTCTAGCGGCACAGTGGGACCATTCTTAATGACAGCCCTATACGTCGATTGACGTAACTGGCTGCGCGCCGGACTCCGGTAAAGCGTCGAAGGCCCTGAAAAACCGCGTGATTTCGACGAAAAAGCTGCTATTCAGGATGTGGCGACTTTTTGGGCACTCATGTTTTTGGGTTAAGAAATAGGCTGATGGCACGGCAGCGGATTATTCCCATCAGGCGCGAATATAACCGCTGGGTGGCGAACCAGACGCTCGAAGACTATGCCCTGCGGTTCACCGCCAAGTCGGCGCGGCGCTTTTCCAATGACCGAATCTCGCAGACCGCCATCGGCGCCATTTCGTTCCTGGCGCTGGAGGCTATAGGCGGCGCCATTACCTTGAGCTATGGCACCACCAATGCGCTGATCGCCATTCTGATCGCTTCCATCGCCATCCTTCTCGTCGGCGTGCCCATCGCGCGCTACGCCACCCGCCATGGCGTCGATGTCGACCTGCTCACCCGCGGCGCCAGCTTTGGCTATATCGGCTCGACCATCACCTCGCTGATCTATGCCAGCTTCACATTCATTCTCTTCGCCATCGAAGCCTCGATCATGGCCAGCGCCTTGCATCTGGCCTTCGGTCTGCCGCTCTGGATCGGCTACATCATTTCCGCCGTGGCGGTGATCCCGCTGGTGACCCACGGCATTGCCATGATCAGCCGGTTCCAGCTTTGGACGCAGCCGGTCTGGATCGTTCTCAACATTCTCCCCTTCATCTTCATTGCCTTCATGGATTGGGAGCAATTCGATCTCTGGCGCGCTTTCAACGGGCTGGGCCAGCCATCGGGCGAGGCGGGCACCATCGCTGCCTTCGAGGTCGCCAAATTCGGCGCTGCTTCCGCCGTCATCCTGGCGCTGATGACCCAGATCGGCGAGCAGGTCGATTTCCTCCGCTTCCTCCCCGCCGAAGGCGCGCCGAAATGGCGGCAGAAGATCGGCATTTTTCTCGCCGGAGCCGGGTGGGTTGTGGTCGGCGCGCCAAAGCTGATTGCCGGCTCTTTCCTGGCGTTCCTCGCTCTTTCGGCAGGCGTCTCGCCGGAGCATGCGTCCGAGCCCGGCTATATGTTCGCGGTGGCCTTCGGCTACATGATCCCCAATGAATTTCTGGCGCTGATGCTGATGGCGGTCTTCGTCGTTATCAGCCAGCTCAAGATCAATGTGATGAACGCCTATGCGGGGTCTCTGGCGTGGTCGAATTTCTTCTCGCGCCTCACCCATAGCCATCCCGGGCGTGTCGTCTGGCTGTTGTTCAACGTCGCCATCGCGCTGCTGCTGATGGAATTGGGTATCTATCGCCTGCTCGAAGAAACACTGGGTATTTTCTCGATCATCGCCATGGCGTGGTTGTGCTCGATTTCTGCGGACCTCTTTGTCAACAAGCCGCTGGGGCTGGCCCCGCCGGGCATCGAGTTCAAGCGCGCCCACCTTTACGACATCAATCCGGTGGGTGTCGGCTCAATGCTGCTTTCGGCGACAGTCGCCCTCATCGCCCATTTTGGTGCCTTCGGTGAAATGGCTGCTGCTTTGGCGTCCTATATTGCGCTCATCGTGTGCTTCATCGCCTCGCCCACCATCGCCTGGGCCACCAAGGGCAAGTATTATCTGGCCCGCAAGCCGCGCAAGGCATGGGCCAACAAGACGTCGGTGACCTGTTCGATCTGCGAGCACCCCTTCGAGCCCGAGGATATGGCGTGGTGCCCCGCCTACGCGGCCCCGATCTGTTCGCTCTGCTGTTCGCTCGATGCGCGCTGCCATGACATGTGCAAGCCACATGCCCATTTTCGGGCACAAACCCATGCTGTGGCCTCGAGCGTGTTGCCGCAATGGGCGATTGATAAACTCCAGACACGGCTGGGCCGCTATGGCATCTCCATGGCCATCGCCACCGCCATTCTCGCCGGCATTTTGGGGCTGATCTATTACTTTGCCATCGGCTCGGCGCCGCATACGGCAGATGTCGTTGGTGGAACCCTGCTGGTCGTGTTCTTCGTCTTTGCCGTCGCCGCCGGGGTGATGACGTGGTTTCTGGTGCTGGCGCATGACAGTCGCCTCGTCGCTGAGGAAGAAAGCTCACGCCAAAACACGCTTCTGCTCAAGGAAATCGACGCCCACGGCAAGACCGATGCGGAGTTGCAGCGCGCTAAGGAAAAGGCCGAAGCCGCCAATCAGGCCAAGAGCCGTTATGTCGTTGGCCTCAGCCATGAATTGCGCACGCCGCTCAATGCCGTCATGGGCTATGCCCAAATCCTAGAGCGCGACGCAAATGTGCCGGAAAACCGCAAGGGCTCGGTGCAGGTCATCCGCCGCAGCGCCGAGCATTTGTCCGGTTTAATTGACGGACTGCTGGATATTTCCAAGATCGAGGCCGGGCGGCTGCAGGTCTATTCGAGCGAGGTCAATATCCAGGATTTCCTCGATCAGATCGTAGATATGTTCCGCCTGCAGGCCGAGGCGAAAGGGCTGGAATTTCGCCATGTCCGCGCCAAGGCGCTTCCGATATATGTCCGCACGGACGAAAAGCGGTTGCGTCAGATATTGGTCAATCTGCTGTCCAACGCCATCAAATTTACCACCTCGGGTCATGTCAGCTTCGAGGTCGGCTATCGCATGCAGGTGGCGACGTTCGTGGTTGCCGATACGGGCAGCGGCATCGCCGCCGACGACATCGACCACATTTTCGAGCCCTTCGTGCGTGGGGAGGCTGAGCGCAACCGTTTCACCCCGGGGCTGGGCCTTGGCCTCACCATTACCAAGCTGCTGACCCAAACGTTGGGTGGCGAAATTACCGTCACAAGCATGCCGGGGCAGGGGGCGCGTTTTCAGGCCCGCCTTATGCTGGCCAAGATCGAACGGCCCGCGAAAAATGTCGGCAAAGCGCAATCCATCATAGGCTATCGGGGGGCGGCCCGCACCATCATGGTGGTTGACGACAATGCAGACCACCGCGAACTCATGCTGCAGATGTTGGAGCCGCTGGGGTTTGTGGTGGTGACGGTAGAGAGCGGGGCGGCGTGTTTGGACCAGCTGGATTTGTCAGCTCCTGCGCATCCCTCCCCCTTGAGGGGAGGGACCGAGGGTGGGGGTTCTGAACCCCCACCAGGCTCGATGGATTTGGATGCCGTGGCACCCCCACCCCAACACCTCCCCTCAAGGGGGAGGGGTTCGACGGAGCCGATAGATCAGCCCCATCTCTTCTTCATCGACATCCGTATGCCCGGCATGAGCGGGTGGGACCTCGTCACCATCTTGCGTGAGCGCGGCGTCGTTGCGCCGGTCGTTATGCTTTCCGCCAATATTGGAGACGGCGCCAATCCGACCTCCGCCGATGCCGGACATTCGGACACATTGGCCAAACCGTTCGATCTAACCCAATTGCTTGACCGGATCTGCACGCATCTGGGTCTTGAATGGACGCATGCGGACACGACCTCGACCATTCCGCAATCGCGCAAACTGGTCTCGCCCGGTGCAGAGCACTTGCGCGCTCTGGCCAATCTTGGACAAATCGGCCATGTGCGCGGGATCGAAGTCAAGCTCGCCGAGCTGGCGGCCGAGCCTACCAATGCGCCGCTGGTGGCGGTCTTGCGTCGGCATATGGAAAATTTCGATTTCGAGGCCTATGCCGAGACGCTGGAGCGGGTGAACCATGAGCAGGATTGAGAAAGAGCAGGACATTGTGCTGCTGGTCGACGATTCCCCGGAATCGCTCGGCTTTCTTACGTCGGCTCTGGAAGATGCCGGTGTAACCGTGTTGGTGGCGCGCTCGGGCGAAGCAGCGCTCAATATTGTCGAGCGCGTGCAGCCCGATGTCGTGCTCATGGATGCGGTCATGCCGGGCCTTGATGGCTTCGAAACCTGTCGGCGCATGAAAGCAATGGCGCAGCTGACCCATGTGCCCATCATCTTCATGACCGGGCTCACAGAAACCGAACATATCGTGCATGCGCTGGAAAGCGGTGGTGTGGATTATCTCAGCAAGCCCATCAATGTAGATGAGCTGCGCGCTCGCATCAGGGTGCACCTGGCCAATGCCCGACGCGCCCAGAGCGCGCGGATTGCGCTTGATGCTGCCGGTCGTCATCTCGTCGCCTTTGCGGCCTACGGTACGGTGCTTTGGTTGACGCCGCAGGCCAATCGTCTGCTGGAGCGATCGGGCATGAACACCCAATTGCGGGCCGAGATGTCCGCCAATTTCGCCGCCTGGCATCTCCTCAACGGCGCGCAGGCTCAGCCCGGCGACGCCTTTTCGCTGGCCGCACAAAGCGCATTTGGCCTGCAATTTTCCTATCTCGGCATGGTGGGGGGCGATGAATATCTCTTCCGTCTCAGCCGCATGCAGGAAGAGGGGCAGGAGGATGCCCTGCGCCACGCGTTCGGCCTGACGCAGCGGGAGAGCGAGGTGTTGTTGTGGATCGCACGCGGCAAGTCCAACCGGGATATTGGTGATATTCTGGGCCTCAGCCCGCGCACCGTGAACAAGCACCTTGAGCAGGTCTATACCAAGCTTGGGGTGGAGAACCGGGCTTCGGCGGCGATCAAGGCCATACAGGCTGTTCAGGCGCCATTCGAGCTTTAGCGTCGTTTCCCGTTCATAGCAGATGCCGATCACAAATCGTGTCTTCGTCAGTTTGACGGGAACCGGGGATGGTCTTCGCCGTTTGTCCTGCGACCGGCGCGCGATGGCTGGATGAAACATGACGGACGGCCAACAGAGCCCCCGTTATCCGAACGGCGGATGGACGCAAAGGTTGACGCTCCTTTGTTATTCATCCCCGAAGGGGTGCGAAACTTCGGTTTCGCACCCTATTTTTTGTGCATCTGATCTCGTTTTCGTGAATAAAAATTTCTAAAATTATCTAACCATTTATTAAACGCGAATATCGCGCGGCTTTCCTGTGGCGAAATTGTGATCGTCTGGGCCGGAACAATCTATCTTCGATCTCGTATTCTCTTTTGCGACACGTTTTCGCGCGAATAGGAGATGGATAATGAAACTGTTTGCAGCAACAGTGCTTTCCGCCGCCCTACTAGCAGGCACCGTGATTCCAGCGCAGTCTCAGTCATTGCTCGGTATCATTGGCGGTAAAGACGATAAGGCCCTTGTGACCATCGGGTCCGGTGATGCCGGCAAGAGTGGTCTCGTCAATCTCGGTCTGGGTGGCGAAAACCAGATTTTGGATGCCAAAGTTGGCAACGGAAATATTGGTTCGGCCACTGTAGGCTCGGGTGGATCTTCTGGCATTCTTGATGCCGATGTTCGATTGCTCAATAACAATGTTCGTGCTGGTGTTGGCGTGGGCGGAGACAGTCTAGTCGACGTTGACGTCGGTATTGGTGGTCCCGGCAATGGAAACGGTCCGGGACCCGGCCCAGGACCTGGCCCAGGACCTGGCCCTGGACCCGGACCTAATCCGGGGCCGGGCGTTGGCATAGCCAGCACTGGATCGGGCAGTCCCGCATGTGTCGGAATTTCCCATCGCGAGCTTGAGCGTTTGCTCGGGACCACCCGCTTTGATGGGGGATGGCAGCGTGCCAGCAATGTGCAAATCCGTCCGGTGCAGCTTTGCCCGGAACAGCGGAGCTGGCTGGCTGCGGCACTTTCCAGCACCAATCTTGGTCCCGGCCTGAGATCGGCTATTGCTGGCGACGCCTTGTTGCAGGCATCGCTGAGCCGGTCGTCCTATTCTGCTGATCGCGTTTTTGCTGTTCAGCAGCGGGGTAGTGAGCTGACGGTTTACGTGTACTGATCCGCTTCAAGCACTGCTTGCAAGATTGCGCGTTATCCTGATCATGTCGGAAATTGTCCGAACTGATCGGGGTGACGCGCAATGATTTTGCAACTTGATACTACTGACAGAAAATTGCTGCGCGAATTGCAGGCAGATTCCCGTCGCAGCGTACAAGTGCTTGGCGATGCTGTTGGGCTTTCCGCATCGGCCTGCCACCGGCGGATCAAGGCGTTGGAAGATGCGGGGCTGGTGCGAGGATATTCGGCACGGCTGGATGCCGCTCGTCTGGGCTATTCAATGCAATTTTTCATCGAAGTGGGCCTGACCAGTCAGAGCGAAGCGGCTTTGGAGGCCTTCGAGGCCGCAGTTCAGGATATTCCAGAAGTGCTTGAATGCCACCTCATGGCGGGCCAGTCGGACTATATTTTGCGCGTGGTGTGTCGTGATCACGAAGATTTTGAGCGGCTGCATCGTCGCCTCAGTGCGCGATTGCCGGGCGTAGCGCGCATTCACTCCAATATGAGCATCCGAACGGTCAAAGTGAGCGCGGGTTTGCCCATATAATGGCTGTCAAAAATTCGCCATTATGCCTATAATTTATTCATAATAATTTTGTGGCGTCATAATAGACAAATATACTTGCGCCCGGTGCGCAGCTGCGCTTGATTTCCCTCGAAAACGAATTTGGGGACTTCAAAAATGCTTTCTCGCCGCTTGTTCAATTCGGTCGCGCTGGGTGCGGGGCTTGTGCTCACCGGCATGACTCTGCCCGCTTTCGCGCAGACGGACATCAAGTTCACGCTGGACTGGCGCTTTGAAGGTCCGGCAGCAGGTTTCCTTCTGGCGCAGGACAATGGCTATTTTGAAGAAGAAGGCCTCAACGTCACTTTCGACATCGGCAATGGCTCGGTGGAAGTGATCCCGCGCGTTGCCACCGGTGCTTACCAGATGGGTTTTGGCGATATCAATTCGCTGATCAAGTTCCTCGATGAAGATGCATCGCAGCCTATCGAAGCGGTGATGATGGTCTATGACAAGCCAGTGTTCTCGGTCATTGGCCGCAAGTCGCTTGGCATCACCGATGATCCGAAATCGCTGGAAGGCAAAAAGCTCGGCGCGCCGCCGCCAGATGGTGCTTTTGCCCAATGGCCCGCTTTTGTTGAAGCGGCAGGCATAGATACGTCCGCCATCACCATTGAATCCATCGGCTTCCCCGTGCGCGAGCCGATGCTGGCTTCCGGCGATGTCGATGGCGTCTTTGGCTTCGCCTTCTCGGTGATCCTCAACCTCAAGGCCAATGGCGTGCCGGACGAGGATATCGCCACCATTCTCTTTGCCGATCACGGCCTCAACCTTTATGGCAACGCCGTCATGGTCAACGAGGCTTTTGCCGAGGAAAATCCTGAGGCGGTCAAGGGCGTGCTGCGCGCTCTGGCCAGGGGTTTTGCCGATGCTGTCGCTGATCCGGCGGCTGGTGCAGCTGCCGTGCTGGCGCGCAACGAAACGCTCAATCTCGAAACCGAAACCGCCCGCCTCACCATGGCGAACGAGATGAATATCAAGACGCCCTATGTGGTTGAAAACGGCTTCGGCAATGTCGACCCGGAACGTCTTGCTGCTTCTATCGAAACGTTGAAAATTTCGATGGGACTCAAGGGCAATGTGACTGCTGACGAGGTTTTCGACGCGCAATATCTGCCGCCAGTCGAAGATCGCCAGCTGCCCTGACGTGACGTCGCGTTTCCAGCAGAACCGTTCACATCTCTGCTGGAAACGCGTCGAGAGCTACCCGGTCCGGGTTTTAAGGGAGCCCGGGCTTCAATCCCCGATCTGTTCGTACCGAGGGAACGGGAACAGATCGGGGTGGGTTTTTGCCGCCACAAAACTGGAGTCGCGCGTGACCTCTCCACTGGTGTCCATCGAGAATGTCGACATGCGCTATGGCGGGCCGGATGGCACGCTTGCGGTCAGCGGGCTCAATCTCAAAATCGAACGTGGTGAATTCGTTGCCGTGGTTGGCCCATCAGGCTGTGGCAAGTCCACGCTGATGAAACTGACGACGGGGCTGCATATCCCTCAGGGCGGCACGGTTATCGTTGCCAATGAGGAAGTGACCAGGCCGGTGTCCATTGTCGGCATGGCCTTCCAGAACCCGACCATGTTGCCCTGGCGCACGACGCTCGAAAACATTCTGCTCCCCCTCGAAATCGTTGAGCGGCACCGCCATCGCTTGCGCAAGCATAAGGCGGAATATGTCGAGAAGGCCGAAAACCTGCTCGAAACGGTCGGGCTCAAAGGCTTTGGCCAGAAATTTCCCTGGCAATTGTCGGGCGGGATGCAGCAGCGCGCCAATCTGTGCCGCGCGCTGATCCATGAGCCTGAATTGCTGATGCTTGACGAGCCGTTTGGCGCGCTCGATGCCTTTACCCGCGAAGAGCTGTGGTGCGTCATCCGCGACCTTCATGCCGCTCAGGGCGTCACCATCGTACTGGTCACACATGACCTACGCGAAAGCGTGTTTCTGGCCGACAAGGTTGTGGTGATGAGTGCGCGTCCGGGGCGGGTTATTTCCGAACATATCGTGCCGTTCGAGCGCCCGCGTCAGCTTGAGCTGCTTTACGAGCCAGCGTTTAACGACATGGTGCAGAAGCTGCACGGCGAAATTGCCACTGCGAGGGCCGCCGCATGAGCACGAGCGAAGCGATTAGCGTCACCCCGGTTGCCGCGCCGCCCAAACCGGCCTTCAAGGTGAACTGGGTTCGGCTCGCGCCTGTCCTTTATACAGTCGGCCTCTTCGCCATCTGGGAAGTCGGCGTCCGCATTTCTGGCCTCCCGCACACGATACTGCCCGCGCCATCGCGCATTTTTGAGGCCATCGTCCAGTATTGGTCGCCCATCTGGAAGAACTCGATGCAGACGCTCTACACGACAGTGCTGGGCTTTTTGCTGGCGGTGGTCGGCGGTCTGGGCATCGGCCTGTTCATCGGCTGGTCCAAGACCATCTATGCCGGGCTCTATCCGATCATGGTCGGCTTCAACGCCATCCCTAAAGTGGCGCTGGTGCCCATACTTGTCATCTGGTTCGGCATCGGGACTGTGCCCGCCGTTTTGACCGCGTTCCTCATTTCCTTCTTCCCCATCGTCGTCAATGTCGCCACCGGGCTCGCCACGATCGAGCCGGAAACAGAGGACGTGTTGCGGGCGCTGGGGGCCAAGAAAATGGACATCATGCTCAAGGTCGGCATTCCGCGCTCCATGCCCTATTTCTTCGGCTCGCTGAAGGTGGCGATTACCCTGGCGTTTGTCGGTTCGGTGGTCAGCGAAACCGTCGCGTCCAATAACGGCCTTGGGCAGATGATGGCGTCGGCGCAGAGCCAGTTCAATGTGCCGCTGGTTTTCGCTGGGCTGCTTATGCTCGCCGTGGAAGGCATCGCCATGTATGCGCTGATGGCCTGGGTTGAAAAGCGCATGACCGGCTGGGCGCATCGGAGCACGATGGCGAACTGAGGCTTGCTCTTCCTGATCTGGCTGGCGACAATGCCAGCCAACAGGAGGAACAGCATGGCCGATACCAGCCACATCGTCGGGGGTGGCCCCAAGAAGGTGCTCTATACCCTCGCCACTATCGGGCAGATGGGCGTGGGCAAAGCCGCCAAGGCTTTGACGGCCAAGAATACCTGCAAGGCCTGCGCCTATGGCATGGGCGGGCAGCGCGGCGGCATGACCAACGAACTCGATGAGTTTCCTTCGGTCTGCAACAAGAGCGTGCAGGCTCAATCGACCGATATTCAGCCGCCCATCCCGCATCCGATTTTTGAGCATTCGATTGCTGAACTGGCCGAATTGACGGGCCGGGAAATGGAGCGGCTTGGCCGGTTGGGCACGCCGCTGTTCCGCCGCGCCGGATCACAGCATTTCGAGCCGATTGATTGGGACAGCGCACTAGAGCACGCCGCGCATCGACTGGCCGAGGCCGATCCGCAGCGGACGTTCTTTTATTCGTCGGGACGTTCATCCAACGAGGCTGGCTTTCTGTTCCAGTTGCTGGCGCGGGCCTATGGCACCAACAATGTCAATAATTGCTCCTATTATTGCCATCAGGCGACGAGCGAAGGGCTGGCCACCACGATCGGCAAGGGGACTGCGACGGTCGAGCTGGAAGACCTGACTGGCGCGGACCTCATCTTTGTCATTGGCGCCAATCCAAGCTCGAACCATCCCCGCTTCATCCATATGCTCAAGAATTGCCGCGAGCGCGGCGGGCAGGTGATCGTCATCAATCCGGCCAAGGAGCCGGGCCTCGTCAAGTTCGCCGTGCCAAAATCGCCGGCCTCGATGCTCAAAGGCGGAAGCGAAATCGCCTCCGACTATCTCCAGCCCCGTATCGGCTCGGATATTGCCCTGTTCAAAGGTCTGGCCAAGGCTGTGCTGGAAGAGGGCAGGGAGGATCGTGATTTCATTTCTGCCCACAGTATGGGCTTTGAGAGGTTCCGCGCGGACCTTGATGCGCTGAGCTGGGATGAGATTACCGCTAACTGCGGTCTTTCCCGCGCAGAAATCGCGCGTGTTGCCGCCGCCTATGGGCGCGCGAATAATGCTGTTTTCGCCTGGGGCATGGGCATGACCCACCATGTTCACGGCACCGAGAATGTCGAGGCCATCGCCAATCTGGCCCTGTTGCGCGGCATGATTGGCAAGCGCTTTGCCGGGCTTTTGCCCCTGCGCGGGCATTCCAATGTGCAGGGCATCGGTACCATCGGCGTCAAGCCAGTTTTGGCGCGCGATGTGCTGGCGAAAATGGAACAGGCTTTTGGCATCACCTTCCCTGAGGAGAAGGGGCTGGACACGATGGCCTGCCTCAAACGGGCCGAAGCGGGGGAGATCGAGGCCGCCGTGATCATGGGTGGCAATCTTTGGGCCGCGACGCCCGACACGGCGTTTTCCACCCGCGCCATGGAGGCCATTGGCTTCAAGCTGTTTTTGACCACCACGCTCAATCAGGGCCATGTCCATGGCCTGGGAGATGGTGAGGTGATGATCCTGCCAGTGACGGCGCGCGATGAGGAATGGGAGCCGACGACGCAGGAATCCATGTTCAATTTCGTGCGCCTGTCCGATGGCGGCATCACCCGCATCGATAGCGTCCGCCCGGAAAGTTGGATTCTGGGGCAGCTCGGCAAACGTATGCTGCCCGCTTCACCCGTGGATTTTGAAGCCTTTTCGGGCCATGCGCGCATTCGCGATGCCATTGCCGCTATTGTGCCGGGTATGGAAGAGATTGCGGATATCGACGTGGCCAAGCGCGAATTTCACATTCGCAGCCGCGTCATGCACGTGCCCGAGTTCGGTACGGCAGATGGCAAGGCCCATTTTGTCGTCACGCCCATCCCGGCCAAGGTAAGTGATCGGCTTACGCTTGCGACCGTGCGCAGCGAGGGGCAGTTCAATTCCATCATTTATGAGGAAACGGATAGCTATCGCGGCAAGGCGGGGCGCTATTCAATCTTCCTCAATGAACAGGATATGGCGCAGCGCGGCTTGGTTGAGGGGCAGAAGATTGCCGTTATGTCCGATACGGGGCGTATGGAGGGCTTTGCCACCCGTTTCGACCTGCCCGAAGGCTCGGTGCTTGCCTATTATCCTGAGGCCAATGTTTTGGTGGGCACTGCAGTTGATCCGCGCAGCAAAACCCCAGCGTTCAAATCCGTAGGAGTCACTATATCGGCTGTATAAGTCGGTGTTTCCGGGTTAAATTTTTGCTTTGTTTACGCGATGGCCGCACACTTGCTTTTCCTAAGCTGATTGGCAGGCAGAGTGAGCAAACATCTGAAAGCCCGTTTGGAACAATGCTGGGAGATGGGGCGCACCGGGCGCAGCCCAGAGGGGCTCGTCGAGGCGAACAAGCTGCATGTGCTGGCGCGTAAATCCGGCGATCAGGGCGCAATTGCCTTTGCCCTGACCTGTATTGCCTGGTTTTCCCTGCAACTCGGTTATGCCGACGAGGGCATAGATTGTGCCATCGAGGCCAAGACCATCTACGCGTCTATCGGCGATGATTTCGGATTGGCACTGTCCAGTGCCGTTTACTCATGGATCATGCTTGAGCTTGGGCTTAGCGATCTCGGCTTTGAGGAAGCCGGCCTCGCCCTTGAGGTTGCCGACCGCACAGAGGACCTTAATCTGCGGGCCTTTGTGATGGGGTGCAAGGGCATGACGCTCATGATGTGCCGTCAGGACCAATTGGCAACCCCGCTCCTCGAAGATGCGCTGGAATTGGCCGATGAAGCTGGTGACCCCTGCACAATCGCCCTCAATCTGATCAATATCGGTTACTCGCTTGTCAGTCAGGCTGAGGCCGCCGAGAGCGACGGGGATGTCGATCTTGGGCGGCGCCTGCGCGAGCGGTCCGCTATGGCCAATGATCGGGCCATTGAGCTTGCGCGCGGCTATGGCGATCTATGGAACCTGCGCATCGCGCTATGCAACGGCGCTGAATACTATTTCCTGCTCGACGACTTCGCCGTGGCCGAAGACTATCTTGATCAATGGGCGGGGCTCGACGGAGAGGCCGGACTGCGCGAGCGCATACATTATCTCTATACGCGCGGCGAATTTCTGACCCGTCGCGGGCAGCTGGATCAGGCGCTGGCCGTTTGCCGCGAGGCCGCCAAGCTGGCCGAGACGAGCGCCCAGCTCGATCATAAGGCCAGCACATTGCGCCGTCTGTCAGAGGTGGAAGCCGCGCTGGGTGACTACCGTTCGGCTCTGGAGCATCACCGCAGCTTTCATGAAACCTTCGTTCGGCAGATGGGCGATCTTACGCGCCGTCGCGCGATAGTGGTCGAGATGCAATTGCAGAACCAGCGTCTGCGCGCGCAAACCGTCCGCCTGGAAGCTGAGGCGCATCAGGACGCTTTGACCGGACTGCCCAACCGCCGTGCTTTCGATACTGACATCAAGGCTTTGCAGGGCAAGCTATTTTCGCTGGCCATTCTTGATCTCGACCATTTCAAGCTGGTCAATGACCGCTATTCCCACATCGTCGGCGATGCTGTGCTGACGCGGACCGGCACGATGCTACAGAACTGGCATCAGAATATGCGGGCCTATCGCTTGGGTGGCGAAGAATTTGCGCTGATCTTGCCGGATATGCATGCAGCGCAGGCAATTCGCATCTTCGATGCCCTACGCAGCGCATTTTCCAGCGCACATTGGGCCGATCTGGGCGGGGGGCTCAACGTTACCGCTAGCATGGGCATGGTGGATTCTTCGGAGAATACCGGCATCCCTCTTATCGAGGAGGCAGACCAGCGCCTCTATGCAGCCAAGGATAGCGGTCGCAACTGTGTTGTGGGACCAAACGAGATGGCCCTGCGCCGCCGCGCCCGCGCCTGAATCGAAAACCTGCCTGCCCGTTGCCCCTTCGGTCTGCTTGGCCTACATAGGCGCCAAATCACGCAGAATCCCTTTGAAGAGGTCATGACGCCATGGCGCGCCAGTTCATCTATCACATGCACGGAATGAGTAAGGCCTATGCTGGCGGTAAGAAGGTGCTGGATAATATCCACCTCTCTTTCTACCCCGATGCCAAGATCGGCATTCTGGGGCCAAACGGCTCCGGTAAGTCGACGCTGCTCAAGATCATGGCTGGTATCGACACAGACTTTACCGGTGAAGCATGGGCGGCAGATGGCGCCAAGATCGGCTATCTGGCGCAGGAGCCGCAGCTCGATCCGCAGCTCAACGTCCTCGGCAACGTCATGATGGGCGTCAAGGAAAAGAAGGACATCGTCGACCGTTACAACGAGTTGATGATGAACTATTCCGACGAAACCGCCGACGAGGCGACCCAGCTTCAGGACATTATCGACAGCCAGAATCTGTGGGATCTGGAGTCGCAGGTGGAAGTGGCCATGGAAGCCCTTGGCTGCCCTCCGGGCGATGCTTCGGTGGACAATTTGTCGGGTGGTGAACGCCGCCGCGTCGCGCTCTGCGCGCTGCTGCTGTCCAAGCCGGACCTGCTGCTGCTGGACGAGCCAACCAACCATCTCGACGCCGAAACCACCGCATGGCTGGAACGCCATCTGCGCGAGTTCGAAGGCGCGGTGCTGATCATCACCCACGACCGCTACTTCCTCGACAATGTCACCGGCTGGATTCTCGAACTCGACCGTGGCCGTGGTGTGCCCTACGAAGGCAATTACTCTGCCTATCTCGATGCCAAGGCCAAGCGCTTTGCGCAGGAAAAGAGCGAGGACGCGGCCCGCGCCAAGGTGCTCGAGCGTGAAAAGGAATGGATGGGCCAAAGCCCTCAGGCGCGCCAGTCCAAGTCCAAAGCCCGCCTCAAGGCTTATGACGAACTGGTCAAGATCAACGAGGCTCGCACGCAGTCCCAGACCGCGCAGATCATCATTCCGCCCGGTGAACGGCTCGGCCAGAATGTCATCAACGTTGAAGGTCTCTCCAAGTCCTTTGGCGATCGGATGCTGATCGACAATTTGACCTTCAAGCTGCCGCCCGGTGGCATTGTTGGCATTATCGGGCCGAACGGCGCCGGCAAGTCGACCCTGTTCAAGATGCTGACGGGGCAGGAAAAACCCGATAGCGGTACGGTGACCGTCGCTGAAAACGTCAATCTGGGCTATGTCGACCAGAGCCGCGATGCGCTCGATCCGAACAAGACCGTCTGGCAGGAAATTTCCGAGGGCGATGAAGTCCTGTTGTTGGGCAAGCGCGAAATGAATTCGCGTGCCTACACCTCGGCCTTCAACTTCAAGGGCGGCGATCAGCAGCAAAAGGTCGGCAATCTTTCGGGTGGTCAGCGCAACCGCGTTCACCTCGCCAAGATGCTCAAGAGCGGCGCAAACGTCCTCCTGCTTGACGAACCGACCAACGACCTCGACACCGAAACCCTTGCCGCTTTGGAAGAAGCGCTGGAGGAATTCGCCGGTTGCGCCGTGATCATCAGCCACGATCGTATGTTCCTCGACCGCCTCGCCACGCACATGCTCGCCTTCGAAGGCAATAGCCATGTCGAATGGTTCGAAGGCAATTTCCAGGATTACGAGGCCGACAAGGTGCGCCGTCTGGGTGCTGACGCGGTCAACCCCAAGCGCGCGACGTATAAGCCGCTGACTCGGTAATAAATGAAAGGGCGGGCCGAGAGGTCCGCCTTTTTCTTTTCCCGCCGCAGATGCGCGCATTTTTTCTTCTGCTCGGCTCCATTTTAGGCCATTGGCCCAAGCCATACCCGACTGGTTCGGTGTAGAAATGTCCTCAGTTTAAGACTTGGAGTTTCCGCAATGCGTTTTGGATCGCTCATCGCCGCCGCTGCCTTTGTGGTGGCTGCACCTGTTTTCGTTCAGGCTCAGGACGTTACCCCGCTGGTCACCGCCGAATGGGTCAAGGCCCATGCCGGCGACGAGAACGTCAAGATCATCGACATTCGCGATAATATTGCCGACACGGATCTGGGCGATCTGCCGTATATCGCCAACGCTGTTGTGGCTCCTTACGCCTCGTATGGCTGGCGCACGGAAGTGCAGGGCGTTCCCGCGCAGATCCCCGGCGACGAGGAGATTGCGGCGCTGATCGGGGGTCTGGGCATTGATGGCGATGACCATGTGGTGATCGTGCCCTGGGGCACGGATTCGTCTGAGTTTGGTGGTGCAACCCGCGTCTACTGGACCTTCAAATATCTCGGTCACGACGCCGTCTCGATCCTTGATGGCGGCTGGCGTCAGTATGATGCCGCTGGCGGCGAGCGCGTTGCTGAAGCTGTTGTGCCGACTGCTGTGACATTCCCGATCAGTGTGCGCCCTGAATTGCGCGCCACCACGGCAGATGTCGAAGCGGCGCTGGCCAATGGCACAAAGCTGATCGATGGTCGCCCGGAGGCTCAGTTCCTGGGTCAGTCCAAGAGCCCGGTCGTGCGTATTGAAGGCACCATCCCCGGTGCGCTCAATATTCCGCATTCGAGCTTGTACAGTGCCGACTATGCCAGCTTCGCGCTGCCTGAAACCGTCGCTGCGCTGAGCGAAGCCGTCGGTCTGGGTGCGGACGAAAAGAATATCGCCTTCTGCAATACCGGCCATTGGGCATCCATCGCCTGGTTTGCGCTGAGCGAAGTGGGCGGCAACAAGAACACCTCCATGTATGACGGCTCCATGGCCGAATGGGCTGCCGATCCGGCTCGTCCGATCCAGTAAGCCCGCGCTTCCTGAGTATTGACCTGTTTTGGATGTTGCGCCTTGGGGCTGCAGCATCCAAAACCCTTTCTGAACGGGGCATTTCAGAATCATGAGCGATATTTCCGCACCAGCGCCCACTTTCCTGCCGCCTGCGGCTTTGGATCGTGTGCCGCTTTTCGTCGCCGCCTTTTTCCTTGTGGCTGGCTTTCTCTTCATTACCTGGCAGGTTGATCTCAGGCAGGGCAGCCTGTTTCTGATCGGCGGCGGCCTCGGCGTTGCGCTCTATCATGGCTCGTTCGGTTTCACCGGCGGGTGGAAGCGCATGGTGGTCGAGAAGCGCGGGCGCGGTATGCGGGCGCAGATGCTGACCATCGGCGTCGCGGCACTCGCGATGATCCCGCTGGTTGCCGCCGGCAATATCGGTGGTCAGCCCATGGTTGGGGCAATGGCCCCTGTGGGTGTTTCCGTGTTGCTCGGTGCCGCCATTTTCGGCCTCGGCATGCAATTGGGCGGCGGCTGCGGCTCGGGCACTTTGTTCACCGTCGGCGGCGGCTCCGCGCGTATGCTGGTGACGCTTGCCTTCTTCATCATCGGCGCCGTCGTGGGTACGCTGCATCTGCCGTTCTGGCTCGAACAGCCTGCGCTTCCGGCAATCAGCATTGGTTCTGAACTCGGCGTTGGTTTTGCCATCGCCGTCACCATTGCCGGATTGGCGCTGGTGGCGCTCATCACCGCGCTCATCGAAAAGCGCGTGCATGGCAATATCGAGCCTGAGCCCGCCCCGGCGCGGCAGGGTTGGAGCTGGCTGCTTTATGGCCCGTGGCCATTGGTCGGGGCCGGTCTGGTGCTGGCGCTGCTCAATGTTGGCACGCTGCTGCTTGCCGGTCATCCGTGGTCGATCACCTATGGCTTTGGCCTTTGGGGCGCAAAGATCGCGCAGGCGGTCGGTATCGACGTTGCCAGCTGGGAATTCTGGACCTGGCCCGCGCAGGCGCAGGCTCTCAATTCCAGCGTGCTGGCCGATAGCGTTTCGGTGATGGATTTCGGTCTCGTGCTTGGTGCGGCGCTTGCTGCTGCATTGGCCGGGAAATTCGCGCCCAAGGCAAAGCTGCCGCTGGGTTCGCTCTTGGCCGCTATCATCGGCGGTTTGCTGATGGGCTATGGCGCGCGACTATCTTTCGGCTGCAATATCGGAGCGTTGTTCTCCGGCATCGCGACGGGGAGCCTCCATGGCTGGCTATGGTTCGCCGCCGCTTTCGTCGGTTCGATTGGCGGCGTCTGGCTGCGCCCTGTCTTTGGTCTGGATGGGTTCAAGAAATGAGCGGTCGCAATACACTTCTGTTTGGTGCTGCGCTTGCCGTTACCACCGCCGCCATTGCGGCCGATCATCTGAGCAAGCCTGTGCCGCCGCGCCCTGTCTATGGTCAGACAGCCACGGCTTCTGCAGGCTCCCCCTGTGCTGCGGGCTCACCCTGCGCTGCAGGGGCTCCAGTTGCGCCCTGTGCAGCCGGCGCGCCTGTTGCCCCCTGTGCGGCTGGTGCCCCGGCAAAGGCCGCGCCGCCCCCGCCGCCAGCCCAGCGTCCTGCCGAAAACACGCAAAAACTTGCGCCGCCACCACCGCCAGCACAAAGGCCGGCTGCGGAACCAGCAGCATCGGCGCTACAGGCTCCCCCGCCAGTGCCGCTGAGCAAGCCCGCGGGCGCAGAGGCACCCGATCTGGTCGTGAACCAGTGAAAAATCAGAGCGCGCCAGTCTAAGATTGGTGCGCTCTTTTTCATTTGGGTGGAGGTGCGGCCACGCTGCGCCGCACCCTCCTGCCTTAATTTTAATTCGGCGGGAACGCTTTCCTGTAAAAAGCGTTTCCGAGGTTAGCCAGATGCAAGCCTCTGGCCGGATTTATGGTTTGGGGGCATCGTGAATAGGACGGTCGTTGATTACGCAGCGGTTTTCGAGGCGCTGCCAAGTCCGTTCATGATTCTGGATCACGAGCTCCGTTATGTGTCCGCAAACGCGGCCTATCTCGAAACGACCGGACGCAAGCTTTCCGATTTGATCGGTCAGCACGTAATGGACATGTTTCCCAATTCTGATGAAAGCGGCGCGCGATTGCTCGCGTCGTTCGAAACCGTGTTGCGCTCTGGCGAAACTGACACGCTTGCCTATCTTCCCTATCCTATTCCAAATGACGATGGCTCCTTCACCAGTCGCTACTGGACATGCGTGCACGTCCCCATCCGCGACGAGGCGGGCAGGGTCGCCTTTGTCATGCAGAACACTGTGGATGTCACCGAATTTGCGCGCTTGCGGGAAGCAGCGACACTGCCATTCCACTCCCTGTCCGCGGCCACACGGCTCATTGAGAGAACCCGTGAGGCTGAGGCTGCCAGCGCCGAATTTCGTAATCTTTTCCAGCAGGCCCCCGGTTTCTTCGCGGTGCTCTCGGGACCGGAGCACGTCTTCACCTTCGCCTCGGATTCTTATGTGCGACTGGTCGGAGAGCGCAGCGTTATTGGCCGTTCTGTTCGAGAGGCCTTGCCTGAAGTGGTCGAACAGGGATTTATTGACTTGCTGGACGGCGTTTATCGCAAAGGTAAACCCCATCAGGCCGAGGCGGCGCGGATTATGTTGACGCGCGAGGCTGGCAGAGAGCCAGAGGAGACTTTCCTCGACTTCTCATATGATCCGATCCGCGATGCCGATGGGAAAATTACCGGCGTTTTCGTGCAGGGCATGGATCGAACCGAAGCGGTGCGCGCTGCCAATAGACAGCGCCTTCTGATTGACGAGCTCAATCATCGTGTGAAGAACACGCTAGCGACTGTGCAGTCCATCGCCAGCCAGACCTTGCGTGGGAGCGGCGACCTTGCAACGGCCAAACAGGCTTTCGAGGCGCGGATCATCGCGCTGTCCAAGGCGCATAACATGCTGAGCGAGCGGCAGTGGCATGATACCGAATTTGGCCATCTGGTGCGTCAGGAGTTGAGCGCCTACGACAGCTCTCATGTGCAGCTTGGTGGCCCCGCATTACAGATCAATTCCAAGGCCACGGTTGCTCTGGCGTTGGTGATGCATGAAATGGCGACTAATGCCGCCAAGCACGGCGCGCTTTCTGTGCCAGATGGACGGCTGAGTGTGACCTGGTTTACCGATGACGACGAAAATCTTCTGATCGACTGGCAGGAGCGTGATGGGCCGCCAACGCGAGAGCCAGCCCGGACCGGCTTTGGGTCCCGTCTATTGCGCACGGTCATTACCGGCGAGCTGAGTGGTAAGCTCACGCTCAATTATTCCGAACAGGGGCTGGTTGCGCAGATGATTGTTCCACCATCGGCCTATTGCGCTCGGGTGCAGCACCTTGGTTGAGGCATCTCCAAAACGGGTCTTCGTGGTTGAGGATGAAACGCTGGTTCTTTTCAACCTGCAGGACATTCTGAGTGAACTGGGCTGGACTCTGGTCGGGCAGGCCATGTCGCTCGCGCAGGCCGAGAAAATGGCGGCTTCGGTCGATCTGCCCGATGTCGCCATACTCGATGTCAATATCGGCGGGCAGAAGGTGTTTTCGGCGGCCTCGATCCTTGTGGAGCGCGGCGTGCCCGTTCTGTTTGCCACGGGTTATGGCCGGGACGGACTGCCGCCGGAATGGCAGGACCGGCCCGTCATCGTCAAACCCTATAGCCAGCGGGACGTTGCGATTGCTCTTGATGCTATGGCCGTGGGGCAGAGCTAAGCAGTTCCTGCCTTTACCAAGTATAGACCAGCATGCGAAAAGCCTTTGGGTTCGCTGGACTTTCTGCATTAAGCTGTGCAGAACGGGCCAATAGCCCGATGGGTGCGCGTTCTGGGGGAATGCATGAAGAAGTTTGTGACGGGGGCAGTGCTGCTGGCCGGCCTTGCCTTCGCCGTCCCGGCCCAAGCGGCAGAGGGGCAATGTTCGGTAACCGGCTTTGGTGAGTTCGACTGCGACGTGGCCGTCGATGGCGGTGGTATCACCTTCACCCTGCCGGACGGCCAGACATTCGTGTTTGCACATGTCGCGGACGGGCAGGGGCTCGGCTATCTTGGCGCTGCCGATCCGAGGCCCGGCACCTATCCTGAAGAATTAGGCGGTTTTGTTCCTGTCGATGGGCAGGAAGGCTGCTGGTATGGCGCAAAAGATGACATCACGTTCTGCGCGGCGCTATTGCAGTGACTGATGATCGGATGGTTGCCGAGCCCTTCTCGGTCAAGGTGGGCAATGCTGTTATTGCCGGTCTCAGGCAGGGCGATGGCTTGCCGGTCGTGTTTCTGCATGCCGGAGTTTGCGACAAGCGCATGTGGCTCAGCCAGATGCAGGAGGTCGCGGACGAGGGTTGGCAGGCCATCGCCTATGACCGGCGCGGCTTTGGCAAAACAACCTCGCCCGACGAGTCTTTCAGTCACATAGCCGATCTCGAAGCGGTGCTCGCCGCGCATGATATTCATGCCGCCGTGTTTGTTGGCTGCTCCATGGGTGGTGGGCTGGCTATCGATTTTGCGCTCGCCCATCCCGGCCGGGTGATCGGGCTTGTTCTGATCGGCACTTCGGTAAACGGTGCGCCATGGACGACGGTGGAGTCCGAAACGGCCATGGAAATGGCAATGGACGATGCCGACGAGCGCGGTGATCCTGAATCAATCAACAAGGTCGATGCGCATGCCTGGCTGGACGGTCCGCGTACCACCAGTGGGCGTGTTGGCGGTACCGCGCGCGAGCTGTTCCTCGACATGAATAGTATCGTCCTCAACAAGCCCAAACTAACGGCTGAAGAGCGCTCGACATCCAATGCCTGGCAGCGGATGGATAGCGTCAATGCGCCAAGCCTGCTGATTGTTGGCGACGAGGATTTTAGTGCCATTATCGACCGGCACGAAACGCTCTCCGAGACGATGCCAAACGCCTTTGCAGTGCTGCTGGAAGGCATTGCTCATATTCCCAGCATCGAGAGCCCCGAACTGGTCAATACGCTGCTGATGCAGTTCCTCGACGCTTTCGACGACGATGAAAGCGATGAGGATTCAGAGGACTAGCGATTGCCGTTGTCCGGGGCTGTATGGCAGCTCGCGCGCTGATTCAATTGCTTGCCGGTTTGATTCAGGTGGTTCTCGGACGGAATCTGGTTCGGCCTCTAACGCATTGTTTCTGAATGAAAATGTGCGTGCCCGCGGTGTCTGGATCGAAATCACATGACATACGAGTGTCACTCCGGCTCAGGCCGGGATGACAGCGGTTAGTGAAATGCAGTTTTGCGCTTAGGCGTCACACTGCATTACACCGCAATAATCCCATCAAAATGCTTGCCGAGCTGTGGCGTCGGCACATTGGTCAAATCCTTGTCCAGTTCGGCCAGAACCGTTTTCTTCACATGCTCGGAAATGGCCTTGCGCAGATTGCCAAGCGCGATTGGGGCTGCCGCGATGACCAGCCGGTCATAGTCCCCGGCCTTGGCCTTCTCGTCCAGCACACTGGCCACCGAGCGAACGAATTCTGCCTCCCGATGTTGAGCCGCATCGGTCTTGGATTCCATCACGCCACCGGCGCCGCCGCGTCCGGGTTTGTCCGTTTCGATATCCTGTTTTTGCAGCGGGGGAATGGACCAGTCGAGACCTTTGATGCTGGTCAACCCTTTGCCCGGGCCTGCATGTTCCAGCACGCGGGCCTGTGTGCCATCGGCGATCAGGATCCAGGTTACGGTCTTCTTCATCTGCTGCTCCTCACGTTGGGACGGGCTTGAGCGCGACAATCCGGTCGCGGCTCTCCAAGCCAAACGTCCGACTAAGGTGAAAGGTTGGCGCCTCCCATCACCAATGCAAGGCATGCCGATCACAAAGACTGATTTGTCGCAGCACAGGGGCACTGCTAGATGGGACCAAGCGCCCGACGCGGCGCGGAGTAAACGTGATGACGCTTCCCGAACAGTCCCCCGAAGTCGCCAGCCCGGCCCCCGTCGCGCCACTGGCCAATGCCGACGAGACGCGGAACGGCGTCATCGCCGCGCTGTCGGCCTACCTGCTCTGGGGCTTTCTGCCGATCCTGTTTCGGCTGCTTGAAGATGCGGGTGCGGTGCTCATCGTGGCCGAGCGCACGCTTTGGTCGCTTGTGTTGCTGACTATTGTCATTATCGCCACAAAGGGCATTGCCGAGGTTCACAGTCTGCTGACCGATTGGCGCCGGATGCGAGTGATTGCGATCTCCGCGATTCTGCTCGTTGGTAATTGGTTGCTCTATGTCTGGGCGGTTGAAACGGGGCAATTGCTGGAAGCCAGTTTTGGCTATTTCATCAATCCGCTGGTCAATGTCGCCATCGGCATGATCTTGCTCGGAGAGCGGCAGAACCGGCTGCAAACCATTGCCATTGCTATCGCTTTTATCGCCATTCTCATTCAGGCCGCCGGTCTGGGCAATATCCCCTTCATCGCGCTGGGCCTGGCTTTCTCCTTTGGCTTTTATGGCTTTATCCGCAAGACGGCGCAGGCTGGCCCCGCCACTGGCCTGTTTGCCGAAACGCTGGTCGTCGCCCCCTTGGCCATGGGTTTCGTACTCTTCGATCTGGCCACCAACGGCCCCGGTGTTCATGCCGATCCGGGGCTGATGGCGCTCATGGTGCTGACCGGCCCCGCAACGGCTATTCCGCTTCTGCTTTTCGCCTATGGCGTCAGGCGATTGCGGCTGACCACGATCGGCATGTTTCAGTATCTTGCGCCGTCCATTCAGTTTCTCGTCGCGATTCTCATGTTCGGTGAACACCTTAACGGCATGAGATTATTGAGTTTTGCGCTGATCTGGGTTTCGCTGGTCGTGTTTTCCTATGACAGCTTCCGCCAGCGGCGCGCCCGCCTGGCCTGACGGGCGGCAGCCCCTGATCACCGTGGCAATCTGCTCGAACGTTGTGCCAAAGGGCGTCGCCTCGCGCCAGACCAGTCGCAATTGCCGGCCTGCCTCCGGATCATTGAGCCTATGCACGGCAATGCGCGGATCGTTAGCTTCCTTGCGCAGCGCAATCTCCGGCAGCAGCGTGACGCCCTGACCATTGGCGACGAATTCCACGATGGTCGAGAGGGACGTGGCCGCGAAGGTGCGGGCGGTATGCTCGGCGTCCAGGCGGCAGGCGGAGATGGTCTGGTCACGAAAGCAATGCCCTTCATCCAGCAACAATATGCGCTCTGGTGCCAGTGAGGCCAGCGACACGGGCGTTGCCGTTGTTTCGCTGCTTGGCGTTGCAAGCACGAAGTGGTCATTGAAGAGTGTTCGCGTTGTCAGTTTTGGTCCACCTGCGGGAACGTCCGTCGCGATCAGCGCAATATCGAGCCGTCCATCCTGCAATTCTTTGACCAAGGCTTCGGTGCGGTTTTCGCTGATGGTGAATGCCAAATCCGGCAGGTTTGCCGTCAGAGCCGGAAAAATTGTGGGCAGGAGATAGGGTGCGACCGTTGGGATAAGGCCGAAGCGGATGGGTAGCTTGGGTGTTCCTGCATGGTGGAGCGCGAAGCTCTCGAGCGCATCGGCACTGCGCACAGTCTCGTGGGCGCGGTCAATGAAGTCGCGGCCAAATGGCGTGAGGCGCGCTCCGCCTTTCAGCCGATCGAATATCTTGGCGCCGCAGAAGTCTTCCAGAGCCTGAATTTGCTGCGAGAGGGCGGGCTGTGAGACCGCACAGGCATCCGCCGCGCGACCAAAGTGCCCGGTTTGCGCGAGGGCCAGCGCGTAACGCAGCTGTCTGAGTGAAAAGGTCACGATAATTTTTTCCTATCGTCGTTCAAAGATTAATCGATTAGCCTGATCGATGCCAGCGCTTTATAATGCGGCTCAACGACAGGAGCCCAAATGACAGACCCCAATCAGAAGCCTGCGGGCGAATGCCCGATGGGCCACGGAAAGAGCAAGCCGAGCAATAAGAGCTGGTGGCCCGAGACCCTTGATGTGCAGGTGCTGCATACCAATTCCGCGCTCTCCGATCCGATGGGGCCGGATTTCGATTATGCCGAAGCCTTCAGCAAGCTCGATCTGGATGCCGTCAAGGCCGACCTGCGGGCGCTGATGACCGATTCTCAGGATTGGTGGCCTGCCGATTTTGGCCACTATGGCGGCCTGTTCATCCGCATGGCCTGGCACAGCGCTGGTACTTATCGCATCACCGATGGCCGTGGTGGTGCGGGCATGGGGCAGCAGCGTTTCGCGCCGCTCAACTCCTGGCCGGACAATGTCAATCTTGATAAGGCCCGCCGCCTGATCTGGCCGATCAAACAGAAATACGGCAATGCCATTTCCTGGGCCGATCTGATGATCCTCACCGGCAATGTTGCGCTCGAATCCATGGGCTTCAAGACCTTCGGCTTCGCTGGTGGTCGCGCCGATGTGTGGGAGCCGGAGGAGCTGTATTGGGGCCCCGAAGGCACATGGCTCGGTGACAGCCGCTATAGTGGCGAGCGCCAGTTGGAAGAGCCGCTGGCCGCCGTTCAAATGGGTCTTATCTACGTCAATCCGGAAGGCCCGAATGGCGATCCCGATCCGCTGGCTTCGGCCCGCGATATTCGCGAAACCTTCCGCCGCATGGCGATGAATGACGAAGAAACCGTGGCGCTGATCGCTGGCGGTCATACCTTCGGCAAGACCCATGGCGCAGGCGATCCCTCGCTGATCGCTGCTGCCCCCGAAGCAGCCGAGATCGAAAGTCAGGGTCTGGGCTGGCATAACGGTCACAATACCGGTTTCGGCACCGACACAACTGGCTCAGGCCTCGAAGTCACCTGGACGACGACGCCGACCAAGTGGAGCACCAATTTCTTCTGGAACCTGTTCGGCTATGAATGGGAGCTGGAACAGAGCCCTGCGGGTGCCAAGCAGTGGCGCGCCAAGGGCGCTGGCGCGACAATTCCGGACGCGTTCGACCCGGAAAAGAAGCATGTTCCGCGCATGCTGACATCCGATCTGGCGCTGCGGTTTGATCCGATCTATGGCCCGATCTCCCGCCGCTTCATGGAAAACCCGGACGAGTTTGCGGACGCATTTGCCCGCGCCTGGTTTAAGCTGACCCACCGCGACATGGGCCCCAAGGCCCGCTATCTCGGTGCAGAAGTCCCCGCCGAAGACCTGATCTGGCAGGATGTTATCCCCGCCGTCGATCACCCGCTGGTAGATGATGCCGACCTTGCCGCGCTCAAGGCAAAAATCCTTGCCTCCGGCCTGTCCGTATCCGAACTGGTCGGGACCGCCTGGGCGTCCGCCGCTACCTTCCGTAAGTCGGATAAGCGCGGCGGCGCCAATGGTGCGCGTATTCGTCTGGCTCCGCAGAAGGATTGGGCTGTCAACAATCCAGAACAGCTCGCCAAAGTGCTCTCGGCGCTTGAAGCGATCCAGACCGAGTTCAATGCCTCTGCCGCTGGTGGCAAGAAGGTGTCACTGGCCGACCTGATCGTGCTGGCCGGTGGTGTCGGTATCGAAAAGGCGGCCAGGGATGCGGGGCAAGACGTTGTCGTGCCTTTCACGCCGGGCCGTATGGATGTTTCTCTTGAGCAGACCGATGTGGAATCCTTTGCTGCGCTTGAACCGCGCGCCGATGCGTTCCGCAATTATCTGAGCGGTCGCCAGTTCATGCAGCCCGAAGAGGCAATGGTCGACCGGGCGCAGCTGCTTGGCCTGACCGGTCCTGAACTGACTGTGCTTCTGGGCGGCCTGCGCGTTCTCAAGATCGGCGCCAACGAGCATGGCGTATTCACGGATCGCCCGGAAACGCTGACCAATGACTTCTTCACCAACCTGCTGACGATGGATATCGTTTGGCAGCCAAAGGATGGCGAGAAAGGCGTTTACGAAGGCCGCGACCGCAAGAGCGGCGAGATCAAGTGGACGGGAACCCGCGTCGACCTGATTTTCGGCTCGCACTCCCACCTGCGCGCCTATGCCGAGGTTTACGGACAGGCCGATTCCCTGCCCAAATTCACCCGCGACTTTGTCGCCAGCTGGGTGAAGGTGATGAACGCAGATCGTTTCGATCTGCGCTAAGCGCCAGAGCTGACGGATCTGAAGCCCCGGACATAATGGTCCGGGGCTTTTTGTTTTCCAGCGCGGCGAAAAGGCGGATAGCTGCAATTTGATTCAAATTTGCTCGGCAGCTTTCAGCCCCCGAAAGCACGTCCGCTTCATTCTGACCTCTGGGTAAGCGGCAGAAGCCGGGAGATACGAATATGACCGACGTGACCACCGAACTGGACGATAGCCAACGCGCATTCGCCAATTTCCGCGTGCTCAACGGTGAGGCCAATAGTGCGGAGCGCGAGCAATTGTTCCGCAATATGGCTCGGTTGTTCAGCTTCGTTTCCGACCGTTGTGACGATGAACAGGTCGCCCAATATGACGAAGTTTTGTGCCAGCTCGCCGAACTGGTCGAAGTGGAAGCGCGGGCTCATGTGGCCAAGCTGCTTGCTCCGCTGGAACGTGTTCCTGGCACGGTTGTTCTCAAGCTCGCCAATGACGATATCGAGGTCGCTCGCCCGCTACTCGAATTTTCGACCGTGCTCAGCGATGACGATCTGATCGACATCATCAGCAATCAATCCGAAGATCATCGTGTGGTCATTGCCGGTCGTCTTGGCCTCAATGAACGTGTTGGCGGCGCTATTGCCGAACATGGCGAGACCGCTTCGGTGGTCCGGCTGGTGCGCAACAACAGTGCCGAGCTGGATCGTGCTACGGTTGAGAAGCTGGTGGAGCGCGCCACTAAGGACGCCGAGATCGCGGCAGACCTGCGTGGTCGCACCGATATCGACTGGAAGTCGCTGCGCGGCGAAATCGATGAAGTCGCCGGCAAGGTGCTCGAGGCTGTTGGTGAAATTCAGCGCCGTTTCGATCCGGTTGCCGCTGGCAAGGTCAATACCGTCGTCTACAACCGTATCCGTAACCGCGCTGGCTTCAATGCGCAGGAATGGAAGGTTGCTTACAATCAGGTGCGCGGCCTTGCTGATCGCAAGCAGCTCAATGATCGTGCTCTGGCCCGGTTTGCTCGCTTTGGCTATGGCCACCATGCGGCAGCGGCCATTGCAGTTCTGCTCAGCGTTTCGCCCGAAGTCGTAGTGAAATGGCTGGCCAGCCAGGATTATGTCGCTGTTACTGTTGCCTTGCGTGCTGGGCGTCTTAGCCCCGAGCTGTTTGAAGCGATTGTAGCGACTCTGCCGTGGCGCGATCTGCCGAGCGATAACGACAAGCGCATGGTGCTGTCACGCTTTGAAGCGCTCGACGCCGACGATGCACGGCACATTTTTGAGCTGTGGCGCGCCCACTCTTTCCGCAAGCGCGCCGTGACGGAAGATCGTCAGAGCGCCTGAGCTGTTGCAGACTGGGGCAGGGCGGTGGGCTCAACCTCCGCCGCGCGCCCGATCAATTGCATGTCGTGCCCTGCCGGGCTCTGGAAGACCCGCAGGTCAAACTCGGACAGCACCGCATAGAGGTGGTCGAAGATATCGGCCTGAATGCCCTCGTACTCCGCCCACACAATGGTGGTGGTAAAGGCGTAAAGCTGGATGGGCAGGCCCTCGGGGCCGGGTGCGAGCTGTCGCACCATCAGGCTCATGCCCTTATGAATATGGGGATGGCTGCGCAGATAGGCTTCGGCATAGGCGCGGAAAGTGCCGATATTGGTGGAGCGCCTTGTATTGGCCGGAACCTTGGCGCGCTCGCCTAGTTTCCCATTCCAATCGGAAATTTCCTGCCGCTTTTTTTGCAGGTAAGGCTCGAGCACACCGATAGATTCCAGTCGATCCAGCTCTTGTGGCTCGAGGAAACGGATGCTGCTCTGGTCAATGTTGATGGCGCGCATGATCCGACGCCCGCCCGATTCCTGCATGCCCCGCCAGTTTTTGAAGGACTCGGTCACCAGCTTACGGATCGGCACTGTGGTTACCGTATTGTCAAAGTTCTGAATCTTGATCGTGTGCAGTTCGATGGCGGTCACGGTGCCATCCGCCTGCTGGCCGGGCATTTCGATCCAGTCGCCGACGCGCACCATGTCTGTCGAGGAAATCTGTACACCTGCGACGAGGCCGAGAATGGTGTCTTGAAAGACGAGAATGAGAACGGCGGCCATCGCGCCGAGACCCGACAACAGGATCAGTGGCGACTGGTCCAGCAAGGTGGCAATCATCAGCAAGGCCGCGATCACATACACGGCGATCTTGAAGACCTGCACATAACCCTTGATCGGGCGCAGCCGCGCCTGCGGTCGACGGTGGTAGATCACGTCGGCAATATTGAACACGGCGCTGATGGCCATGGCGAGTGTCAGGATAATCGTGGCATTGGCCACGTTGCGCACCACAACCACCACGAAGAGCGGCAGATTGGGTACGAAGGCGATGCCAATTGCGATCACCAAGGCCGGCATGATGTTTGCCAGCCGCTCAATCACACCATGTTTTTTCAGTTCTTCGTCGCGGCCATAAGGCGTGTAGGACAGCAGCCGGTGCACGACCCGCAGCAGAATGACCTTGATGACGAAATTGGCGAACAGCGCCGCTGCGGCCAAGGCCACAAGGGCGATAGCAGTACCGATCAGGGGATAGGTCTCAAGCAAATCGGTTGGCATTTTTCTCACTTGTTCCCTGCTGTCAAAACCTCTCCGGCAGCGCATCGGTTGATGCAGCTCAAGGTCATGGCGATGTGGGAATTGTCTGGTGGCGGGAAGGGCGACAGGTTCTGCCGCCTAACACGATTTGCCATAAGGCTCAAATCCGGGCTGGACCTGCGCTATCGGATAGATATAAAGACATCTTTATATCAGAGGGCGCGATGAGCGATTTGAGCACACTTGTCGGGGTGTTAAAGGCAGCGGGCGAAAGCACGCGGCTGCGCCTGCTTGCGCTTCTGGCCGATGGGGATCATTCGGTCAAGGATTTGACTGAAATCCTCGATCAGAGCCAACCGCGCGTGTCGCGCCATCTCAAACTGCTTGCCGATGCCGGATTGATCGAGCGCCACGCTGAGGGCGCCTGGGCCTATTACCGATTGGCACCGAACGGGCAGGGGGCAGACCTCGCCCGCTGGCTGACCGCCCGCGTTGATGCGAATGATCCCGAGCGCCGTCTTGATCGGGCGCGGCAGGCCGAAATCCGCGCCGCGCAACAGGCGCTTGCCGCTGACTATTTCGCTCATGTCGCCGAAAGCTGGGACCTGCTCAAAACCTTGCATGTGCCCGAAGCTGCGGTGGAAGCAGCTGTTCTGGCGGAGCTGGGCGGGCGTCAGGTTGATCTGCTGGTCGATTTGGGCACTGGCACCGGGCGCATGCTCGAAGTTCTGGCCCCCGCCTATAAGAATGGTATTGGCGTAGATTCAAGCCGCGAAATGCTGGCGGTCGCCCGCTCGCGGCTGGCTGCTGCCGGACTGACCCATGCCCATGTGCGGCAGGGCGATATCAGCGCACTCGACAAAGCTATCGGCCCCGCCGATGTGGTGGTGATCCATCAGGTGCTGCATTATTTCGACGATCCGGGCCGCATGTTGGCGCAGGCGCGTCGTCTGCTCAGGCCGGGCGGGGAGATCCTTATCGTGGATTTTGCGCCGCATGATCTCGAATTTTTGCGCAGTGAACATGCCCACCGCCGTCTCGGCCTGTCGCCCGAGCAAATGAATGGCTGGGCGTCGCTCGCCGGGCTCGATGTGCTCGCCATGCGTGAATTTCCAAGCGAATCCAAGGATCGCGGGCTGAATGTGTGCCTCTGGCGCCTCGGCGACCGCAGCAAAACGGACTAGACTAAAATGATCGACGATAATCTGCGCGCCAGCCGCAAGACCTCCGACCAGCGGCCCGAACTTCAGCTTTCCTTCGAGTTCTTCCCGCCCAAGACCGACGCGATGGAAGAGCGTTTCTGGGAGAGCATTCATAAGCTCGCCCCGCTCAATCCGCGTTTCGTTTCGGTCACCTATGGCGCTGGCGGCTCGACCCGCGAGCGCACGCTGCGCATGGTCAGCCGCATCAAGTCCGATACCGGCGTGCCAGCGGCAGCGCATCTCACCTGCGTTGGCGCGACCCGCGATGAAGTCGATGAGGTTGTGCGCGGATACAAGGAAGCAGGCGTTGCCAGCATCGTCGCCCTGCGGGGCGATCCGCCGGAGGGCGTTGGCCAGCCGTTTACGCCGCATCCCGATGGCTATCACAACGCCGCCGATCTCGTTGCTGGTATTCGCAAAATTGGCGACTTCGATATTTCCGTCGCCGCCTACCCGGAAAAGCATCCGCAGAGCGCCGATTGGGACGCCGATATCGACAATTTGAAGCGCAAGCTGGATGCCGGAGCCAATCGCGCCATCACGCAGATGTTCTTCTCCAATGCCGACTATCTTCGCTATGTCGAACGCGCCCGCAAGGCGGGTGTGACCGCGCCCATCGTGCCAGGTATCCAGCCGATCCATTCTTTCAAGCAGATTTCGGGTTTTGCTTCCCGTTGCGGCTCGTCCATTCCCGGCTGGATGGCCGAGCGTTTCGAGGGGCTGGACGATGATCCGGAAACCCATGCGCTGGTGGCCGCTGCAGTCGCCGCCGAGCAGGTCACGGAATTGTTGGATGAGGGCGTCACCGAATTTCATTTCTATACGCTCAACCGCTCCAATCTGGTGCTGGCGCTGGCCCGGCTGCTGGGCCGCAGGCCCTGAACGAAGCCGTTCATCATCAGTTCAGGCAGAGGGCGGCACGATAGAGTGCCGCCCTTTCCATATTCTGGCCATGAACAAGGGCATGTTCGCCCCAAGGGGCACTAGCCTTTCGGAAACCCGCCTATGCAGTTCAATCGTCGCAAAATCACCAATGGACTGGCCTGGGCCGGTGCCGCGCTGATCGTGGCCATTCCGGCCGCAGATTTGATCGCGCGCCAGTTTTCGTCCGAGCCTGTGCAGCAGGTTGCCGTGGTGGAGCAGGAGGTTGCGACAACCCCCGCACCGGAATTGCCGACTGCGTCCACCGAGCGTCCTGCTACAACGCCTACCTCCGCTGTCGCTAATAACGCCACCGCGCCGAAACCGGCGGCCACAGCTTCAGGCGGCGACGCCGTTGACAGTTTCCTGCAATCTGGACGCGAGTTGCCCAGCTATATCAGCGGCGGCAGCAATGCGGCGCCAGCGCCCGTGCCCGCTACACCGTCAACGCCTGCTACGCCGACCCCACAGCCGACCCAGACGGCGTCGGTGCCTCCGCAGCAAACGCAACCCGCTCAGCCAGCAGCGACCCAGCCGGTCCGTCCGCCGATCGCTACGCCGCGCGCCACGGTCGGGTTTCCAACACCGGTTTCTGAGCGGCCCCGCATCGCAACCGCTCCCGTTCCGGTCAATCCTGCGCCTATCGTCCAGCCTGCTTCGCCGCCGCTGATCATCAACAATCCCGGCCCGGTGGTGACCGCGCAAGACCTTGAAGACTGGGAAACCGGCCCGCTTTCCGATTTCCTTGCCAATCGTGGCGGGCAAGGTCAGGCGCAGCCTCCGGTCAATTATGACGGCAACGGTTTCTGGCTGGATCAGGGCCCCAGTTCGGGCCGCAACACTCAATTCCCGCAGGCTTACGACGATTATTATTATCCCTATGGCCAATAGGCAGGGCGGCCATGCCGCGCCGGGCATAGACCGCGCCAACGCCAAGGTTTAGTCTGCCGCCGATTTGGAAAGGGTCCGAAATGCTGTGCTGCGTGCGCAAGGCCGAAGAAAATCAGGATGTGTGGCATCGGTTCACGCATTTCCTCGGCTCGTTCAGCGAGCGCACTGGCTTTGCGGGCCGGATTGCCGATCTGCTTGATCCCGACAATTGGCTGCCCGGCGGTCGCGACGCGGCTTTCACACTTGCTCTTATTGCGCTGTCCGCAAAAATGGCTGTTGCCGATGGCGCGGTGACGGCCTCGGAAGTGCGCGCCTTTAATGCGACTGTCGATATTGCCGATGGCAACGCCTCGCAGGTCGAAAAGATTTTCAACCTCGCCAAGCAGGACGTAGCTGGCTACCAAGCCTATGCGCGCAAGGTCGCCCGTTTCTTTGCCGATACGCCCGAAACGCTGGAACACGTGTTGGACGGCCTGTTCTTCATCGCCACGGCAGACGGCCTCGTGCATGAGGCGGAGTTGGATTATCTGCGCGAGGTCAGCGCTATCTTTGGCTTCGACGAGGCCCGCTTCGAGCAGATCGCGTCCCAGCATGTCGTTCTCGATCAAGGTGTCGACCCTTATCAGGTCCTCGGTCTCAGCCATGATGCGCCGCCTGAAGAAGTGCGCCGCGTCTATCGTCTGCTCGTGGCCGAACACCATCCCGACCGGCTGATTGCCCGCGGTGTTCCCGAAGACCTGATCGATATGGCGACGGCGCGCATGTCGGCTATCAATCTGGCCTATCAGGCCATCACCAAGCCCAAGGCGCAGCCCCTCCTGACTTGAAGACCGCAGCCAATGCTCACTTGACGGCAGCAGCGCGCTCACGCACATAGGCGCGGCCAGTTGACCGGGTGGCCGCTGGCATGGGGATAACCCCATGCTGGAGGAAAGTCCGGGCTCCATCGAAACACGGTGACGGCTAACAGCCGCCGGGGGCGACCCCAGGGAAAGTGCCACAGAAAGCAAACCGCCCGCCTATGCTGCTCCGCAGCTACGGCGCGGTAAGGATGAAAGGGTGCGGTAAGAGCGCACCGGGCGTCTGGCGACAGAGGCCGCACGGCAAACCCCACCGGGAGCAAGACCAAATAGGGATGACGCGGAGCGCAAGTTCCAGCCTGTTTCGAGGCCAGATCATCCGGGTTGGTTGCACGAGCGCGTCCAGTAATGGCCGCCACAGATGAATGGTCACCACGTCGCGGCAACGCGGCCCTACAGAACCCGGCTTATAGGTCAACTGGCGTTGACTCCTTGCCTCCATCGTCGCTAAACGATGCGCTTTGTTTCCGCCGTCCAATGGCGGTTGTGCGCGTTGGAGCCGGTTTTGACCCTCAATACCCCCTATTATCTCATCAACGAAGCCGCGCTTGAGGCCAATCTCGCGCGGATCGATCATCTACGCGCCGCCTCCGGTGCAAAGTGCCTTCTGGCGCTCAAGTGCTTTGCCACATGGTCGACCTTTGCGCAGATCGCGCCGCATATGGACGGCACGACCTCGTCTTCGCTCAACGAGCTGAAGCTGGGCCGCGAGAAATTTGGCGGCGAAACCCATGCATATTCGGTGGCCTGGTCCGATGGCGAGATCGACGAAGCTGTGGCCAATGCCGATAAGATGATTTTCAACTCGGTGAGCCAGCTTGAGCGCTTTGGCGATAAAGCCAAGCACTTGCCTATCGGTCTCCGCGTCAATCCCGGCGTCAGCCATTCCCATTTCGATCTCGCCGATCCTGCTCGCCCGTTCAGCCGTTTGGGCGAAAGCGACCGCGCCAAGGTCGAGGCGGCGATGGATCGGATTTCCGGTTTCATGCTGCATTGCAATTGCGAAAATGACTCGGTCGAGGCCTTTTCGGCGCTGCTCGACACAATCGAAAGCCGCATCGGCGATTTGTTGATGCAGCTCGAATGGGTCAGCCTGGGCGGCGGCATTCACTTTGCCAAGCCGGGCTATGACATCGATGCGCTTGCCCTCCGACTCAAGGCATTTGCTGAAAAATTCGGGGTGCAGGTCTATCTGGAGCCGGGCGATACGGTGGTCACCGACACGACAACGCTAGAAGTCTCGGTGCTCGATATTGTGGAAAACGGCAAGCCGATCGCCATTGTCGATTCCGCGGTGGAGGCCCATATGCTGGACCTGCTCGTTTATCGCGAGAGTGGTTCGGTTTCTCCAAATTCCGGGCCTCACCACTATGTGATTGCTGGCAAATCCTGCCTTGCCGGCGACGTGTTCGGGGAGTTCGACTTCCCGGAAAAACTGGCTATTGGCGATACGATTTCGCTTCTCAATGCCGGTGGATATACCATGGTGAAGAAAAACTGGTTCAATGGCGTGGCAATGCCAGCTATAGCCATTCGCAGGAAAAATGGCGCAATCGACCTTGTGAAAGAATTCGATTATGCCGACTATGTCGCCAGCCTGTCATAAGACAGGCTGATCCCGTTACCCCTTGAAAAGGTGTTTCGTGCCAATTGAAAAAGAACCTTTTGATCATCGGCGCCGGAGGTGTCGCGCAGGTCGCTGCGTTTAAGGCAGCAATGCACAACGATGTGCTCGGAGACATTCACATTGCCTCCCGCACGCTATCGAAATGTGAAGCCATTATTGGCTCCATACTCGATAAAAAGGCGCTGAAGCGCCCGGGCATTCTGGCCGCCCATCAGCTCGATGCCATGGATATCGAGGCCACCAAGGCCCTGATCCGGCAGACCAAGAGCCAGATCGTCCTCAATGCCGGCTCTGCCTTCCTTAATATGAGCGTGTTGCGCGCCTGTATCGACATGGGCGTAGCCTATATCGACACTGCTATTCACGAAGACCCCAAAAAGGTCTGCGAGACGCCGCCCTGGTATGGCAATTACGAGTGGAAGCATCGTGAGGAATGCGAGCGCAAGGGTGTAACGGCCATTCTGGGCGCAGGGTTTGATCCCGGCGTCGTCAATGCCTATGCCGCACTTGCCGCCAATGCCTATTTCGACCGGATCGACAGCATCGACATTATCGATGTGAATGCTGGCAGCCATGGTCGTTATTTCGCGACCAATTTCGATCCAGAGATCAATTTCCGGGAATTTACCGGTACGGTGTGGAGCTGGCAGGAAAGCCAGTGGACCCAGAACAAGATGTTCGAGGTCAAACGCACCGACGATCTGCCATTGGTTGGCGAGCAGACGACCTATCTCACTGGCCATGACGAAGTGCATTCGCTCTCGGCCAATCTCGACGTGCCCGACATTCGCTTCTGGATGGGCTTTGGCGATCACTACATCAATGTCTTCACGGTGCTGAACAATCTCGGCCTTCTCTCTGAGAAGCCGGTTGTCACTGCCGAGGGGCTCGAAGTTGTGCCGCTCAAGGTGGTCAAGGCCGTTCTGCCCGATCCCATGTCGCTTGCCCCAAATTACAAGGGCAAGACCTTCATTGGTGATCTGGTGAAGGGCGTCCGCGATGGCGTCGAAACGGAATTGCTGGTTTATAATATCAGCGATCACGAAGAGGCTTTTGCCGAAACCAATAGTCAGGCCATTTCCTATACGGCTGGCGTCCCGGCCATTGCCGCCGCCATGCTGATCGCCAAGGGCGAATGGGATTGTCACCATATGGCCAATGTCGAAGAGCTGCCGCCCGTGCCGTTCATCGACCTTCTGGACAAGATCGGCCTGCCGACCCGTATTCGCGATGCCAAGGGTGACCGCGAATTCAATCCGGTCGAGTTCCGAGAGGAACGCCGCAAGGCGGTTCGCGGCGCCTGATTGGTGCTATGGAAGTCAAACGGTCGGGATGCGTCCCGGCCGTTTTTGTTTGTGCCCTTGCGCGCCATTGATCTTTCGCGGGGTTGCACTAGAACCACGTCATCATATTTCAGGGTGGCAGAGCATTGAATTCGAGCACCACAATTACCGGCGAGCTTTATCGGGACCAGCAATATACCCCTATGCCCAAGCGCATCTGGGCTTATTGGTCGAGCGACAATCTGCCCGCGCTGGTATCGGCCTGTGTGGCAACGTGGACCAAGGAGAACCCGGGTTACGAAGTCGCTATAGTCACTCCGGGTAACATCGCTACCTATCTTGATGATGTGCCCGCCAATTTTGCGGCCCAGACGCCACAACGGCAGTCCGATTGGACGCGTGTGGCATTGCTGGTTAAATATGGAGGCATCTATATGGATGCAACCATCGTGGTGGCGGGCGATATTTCGTTCATCAACGACCTTCTGGAGTCGTCCCGGTCCGAAGCCTTCGGCTACTACCTCAATCGCTGGACACGCGATTCATCGCGACCTGTTATTGAAAACTGGCTGCTTGCGGCTCGGCCCAATTCGGCTTTTATGAAAGATTGGAAGGCCGAGTTTGAAAGCGCCATCCGTCTCGGTGCCAATGAATATGTCAGGTCATTGAAAAGAGAAGGGAATTTTGCGCTTTTGCGCCAAGGAATTTCGGCTCCGGCCTACCTCAATATGCATCTGGCGGCACAGAAAATCCTGATGCGCGCCCATGGCTACAGGATCGCGATGCTCAAGGCGGAAGCTGGTCCTTTCAGGATCCACCACTTCCTTGGCTGGCGCCGCCGCCGCATCAGCCACGCCCTCTGCGATCTCGACATTTCCACCTTGCCGCAGAGCACAATTACCAAGCTGCGCGGCTGGGAGTGGCGGGCGATTACTAGCCGTTTGAGCAATCCAAAACACGTGGTGCCGGAAAGCTCGTTCGTGGGGCAATTCCTGAAAAAGTAAGGACCTGTCAGGTGTTAAAGGTGACGAGAACCCGTGTGCCCGGGCCGTCGCCATAGCTCACCTTGGCGTCGAGGCTATGCGCCATTGCCTTGACGATGCGGCTGCCCAGGCCGGTGCCTTGTGGCTTGCCTGTTCCGGTCCAGCCTATGCCGTCATCTTCAACACTTAAGTGCACTTCGTCGCCGTTGCGGGAGACGACAATACGCACCTCACCGGCCTCGCGGTCGGCATAGGCATATTTGAGCGCATTGGTGACCAGCTCTGTTACGATCACCCCGAGCGAAGCCACTTTGTCTGTCGCCAGCGGCAGATTATCTGCGGTGAGGCGGATCGATGGCGTGCGGCCATGGTCCTGCACGGAATTTTCCAGTTCGCCCACAAGGCTGTTGAGATAGTCCGAAACCTGGACCCAGCGCGCATCGTCGGATGTGTAGAGGTGGCGGTGAACGCCTGCGATTGCCTGAATGCGGACCTGCGTTTCGCTCAGCGCCCGCTTGGCTTCCGGGTCTTCCACAGCATTGGATTGCAGGCCGACGAGCGCCGCCACCATGGCCAGTGAATTGGCAACACGATGATTGACCTCGCCCAACAGCATTTCGGCGCGCTCGCGAGCGGCCTGCGTTTCGCGCTCGGCCTGAACCTTGGCACGGTCCAGACGAACATGGCGGATTGCCTGGTCGATGGCCGCAAGAAGCAATTCCATGAATTCTTCGGTGCCGGATTTCGGCACGAAATCGCTTGCTCCCGATTTCAGCGCGGCCACGGCAACCGACATTTCGGCCGAGCCGGTGACATAAACCACTGCTGGCCTGTCGGGAATTTCTTCCATGGCCTTGAGCACATCAAGGCCCGTGCCGGTAGGCAGGTTATGGTCGAGTGCGACCACATCGATGCCGCCGCGCCGCACGATCTCAAGGCATTTTTCGCCTGTGTCGGCGTGTTCGAACGTATAGCCGCGCCGCTGCATGGCTTTTTCGACGAGACGGACAAGGCCCGGATCGTCGTCGATATACAGAACATGTGGCGTGCGCTGCGGCATGTCGTTTCTATTCGGCCTCGGGAATCTGCATCACGGAAAAGAACAGGCCCAATTGCTTGATGGCATTGGCAAAACCATCATAGTCGACCGGTTTGGTGATGTATACGTTGGCGCCAAGATCATAGCAGCGCTGGATTTCGCGCTGATCGTCGGTGGTGGTTAGAACCACGACGGGCGAACGACGAATGTGTTCGTTTGCCTTGATTTTCTCGAGAATATCCACGCCGGTCATGTCCGGCAGATTGAGATCAAGCAGCACAAGAAGCTGGCGACCGCTATTGACCGCGCCGCTGCCATCCGCGCCGAAAAGGTAGGTCAGCGCATCGGTGCCATTGGTAAACGGCACGATTTCGTTAGCGACACCGGCGCGCCGGATGTTCTTTTCAATGAGGCGCGCATGGCCCTCATCGTCTTCGATCATAATGATGGTGACTGGCCGTGCAGTGTTCATTTGCCACTATTCCCTAGGTAAATGCGCAAATCGCGCGGCAGTGTGATGATGAAGGTGGTGCCTTGCCCCAGCTTGGAGGTCAAGGTGACATCGCCGCCAAGGCTGCGAACCATGGTGCGGACATGGGCGAGGCCGATGCCTTCGCCCGGATGGTTCTGCGTTCCCGAGCGGCGGAAAAGTTCAAAAACGCGCTCATGGTCTGTGTCAGCAATACCGCGTCCATTGTCCGTGACTTCGATGACAATCCTGTTGCCCGGCACGTGGCGGGCGCTGATATCGACATGCAGGGGACGATCCGGCTGCTGATACTTGACGGCATTGTCCAGCATATTGCCCAGAACCTGCTCGATCGAGAGCTTGTCGGTGACGATTTTGCCGATGCGGATATCGGTTTTGATTTCGCCGCCATTGTCGGCGATCTGGTGATGGATCGCTGCTGCGCTATTTTCCGCGATGTCCCGAATATCGACAGGTTCGGGCTTCAACTGGCGGCGGCCTTCGCGTGAAATCTTGAGGATAGCGTTGATCAGGCCATCCATTTTGCGCGTTGCGGCGCGGATGAAGGTGATCGCCTCAGGCAGATCTTCGGTCGCAGCGAGCCGCGCCTCGGATGATACTGGATCATCGCTTTCCGGCTGGCCTTCCATATAGGTCTTCACCGACGCAACGCTGGTTTCCAGCTCGCTGGTAAAGCCCATAATGTTGACGAGCGGCGCGCGCAGGTCGTGCGTCACAATATAGGCGAAGCGCTGAATTTCCTCATTGGCACGGCCAAGGTCGAAGGTGCGTTCCTTTACCCGATCTTCAAGGCTCGCATTGGCATCTTCGACGGCCCGCCGGGCATTGGCCAATTCCTGCATATAGCTGAACACAGCCCATATCGCGCCACCGACAACCAACAGGATAATGAACCCGCCCACGATCGACACCCAGCGCATTGCCGTGGTGGTGTTGCGCTGATTGGCGATGCCCTCGATCAGGCGGTTGTCGATAGCCTCGATCAGCCCATTGATGAAAACCCGTGTCGCATCCATCGCTTCTTTGCCGCGATCGGTGCGCACCTGCTCAAACGCGCCTTGCACATCACCAGCCTGCGCGAGCGCGATGGTTTCGCTCAGCTCGTTCAGTTTGAGGTCTATGTCTGCTTCAAGCCGGGCCAGCGGCGCCTGAGCTTCCGGGTAGGGGGCCAGAACGCGGCGCAATTCCTCGAGTTCGCCATCGATCAGTGCTACGGCGTCATTGTATGGCTCGAGATATTCGTCCTCGAGGGTAATCAGATAGCCGCGCTGGCCTGTTTCGGCATCCTGCATGGTGGTGCGCAGATCGATGGCAGCGCGCCGGGCGACACGGCCTTCAAGCACTTCGTCGAAATAGACCTGTGCGCGCTCAACCAGCCACACATTTGTGCCGACAATACCCAGAAGTGTCAGCAATCCGACCAGCAGGAGAAGAGCGGTCGAGCGGACGAATGTCTTGCTTGTGATCGGCATATTGCCCCCGGTTCTCCTGCCTTCATGGCCCGAACTGCGCTTCCGGGCAATATGCATATGTTAAGGCGAGCGAATTTCTCGTGATTGTCCTTAGATTTGTGTCGACGCCTGAATGGGAAACAGAATGTTAAGCGTCGGCATGGCAAGTTCGACGCGATTTTATGTAACCGGCTTTTGCCGGGAGTGGAGTAGTGGCGGATATGGGCAAGCCTTCCCTGCCCGAAGCCGAGGCGGCGGACGGACCTCACGTTCCGGTTCTGCTCGACGAGGTGCTGGCGGCACTGTCGCCAGAAGCGGGCAGCCGCATTGTTGACGGAACGTTTGGGGCAGGGGGCTATTCGCGTGCCCTGCTCAACGCTGGCGCATATGTGATCGGCATTGATCGTGACCCTTCCGTTGCGCCGCATGTGGCGGCACTGAAGGACGATTTCCCGGACACCTTTACCTTTATCGCGGGCACCTTTTCCGACCTCGACAGCCTTGCCGCTGATTACGGACAGATTGATGGCGTCGTGCTCGATATTGGCGTTTCGTCCATGCAGCTCGATGAAGCTGAGCGCGGCTTTTCCTTCATGCGCGATGGTCCGCTCGATATGCGCATGAGCCAGTCTGGCGTGAGCGCTGCCGATTTCGTCAATGATCTCGATGCCGAAAACCTTGCCAACCTGCTCTATGCGTTTGGTGAAGAGCGTAAATCGCGCCGCATTGCGCAGTTCATCGTGTCGGCCCGGCAGGAAACGCCAATCACCACAACGCTGCAGCTTGCCCGGATTATTGAAAAGGCCATTGGGCGTAAGCCCGGCGATGCGCACCCCGCCACGCGCTCCTTTCAGGCGCTGCGTATTGCCGTCAATGGCGAGTTCGACCAATTGGTCGAAGGTCTGTTTGCGGCCGAGCGGCTCTTGCCGGAGGGTGGCAAACTTGCCGTTGTCAGCTTCCATTCTCTGGAAGATCGTATCGTCAAACGCTTCTTTGATCCCGACAAGGGTGGGGCGGCTCAGTCTCGCCACCTACCGCAGACCGAAGCCGAGCCACGACGCTGGGAGAGGGTGTCGAAAGCGGTCAAGGCTGGAGCCACCGAGCTGGCCCGCAACCCGCGCTCGCGCTCAGCTGTCCTGCGCAGTGCAGTGCGTGCCGATGTGGCGGCGCGTCCATTGAGCGCAAAGGGTCTTGGTGTTCCCTCGTTCGAGGCTGACGCATGATCCGCAACATCAATATCTTTCTGATCATTGCATCCATCGTCATGCTGGCCAGCGTCTATGCGCTGAAATTCTCCATTGAGGGGACTGCTGCGGAACGGACAGCACTGATCAATCTGATTGCCGAGCAGGAAGGGCAGTTGTCGCTTCTCAAGGCCGACTGGGCAGTGTTGAACCAGCCGGGCCACATCGATCCCATCATACGTCGTCATCAGGCGGAATTGGCTATTGCACAGGTCAAGCAGGAGCAGTTTGGGTCCTTTACCGCGCTGCCTATGCGCCCGGCACGCCCCGATAGTGCCGCCATGGATGCGCTCTTTGCCGCGATTTCGCAGGGCATCGATCCCATCGATGCCATTCTTGAGCTGGAGGGCATTGAGTAATGGCTGCCATTGCTGAAGGCATGTCCCCAACCATCGCTCTCGATGGCGCCCGCAAGCAGCGGGGTAATCTTACGCAGGCCCGTATCCGCTGGATGATCCTTGGCGTGTTGATCGGCTTTTCGCTGGTCGGGGG
>PJTZ01000102.1_pt1 | contig 85699 bp, 80 predicted proteins | sample 1512131 | NCBI WGS metagenome assembly PJTZ01 (sample SAMN08177679, study PRJNA422409) | Soil metagenome, whole genome shotgun sequencing project. | reverse complement strand
GAGCTCCAGCTCTTTTAGTAATTCATCGTCTTTGGTACTCATTTCTCTACCCCTTTTTTAATTCGGCGATTCCTACCTTATTTTGGACTACAAAGATACGATTAAAAGACGACATACCCTAAGCTAACGACCGCTCTAACCTACTTTTTAGCAAAAAAAATGACAAACATCATTTTTATGCCCTTAAATGCGTATCACCAAAGTATTTTTGACATTACCATGATTCGAAATAATATTTAACAATTTCATAAAGCAAATGAAATAAATTTTATCTATAACAAATATGACGCTAGGAACTTTTTTGTTCGCCAAATAATATTCCGTACATTTACATTCTATAAAATATAATATTCACGTTAGCCGACTATAGAAATGCCATATCAACCAGATAAGACTGACTTAAAAATCCTGAAGCTTTTACAGGAAAACGGAAGGATAACTAACTTGCAACTAGCTTCAAACATTGGGCTTTCTCCCGCTCCAACATTGGAGCGCGTCCGCAAATTGGAAAACTCGGGGTTTATTAAAAGCTATCATGCGTTTGTAGATGAAGAAAAGCTGGGGCTAGGCATTAAATCATTTATACAAATATCGCTAGACTTTCATACGCATAACGCCATCCCAGAATTTGTAGAAGCTGTCAAAACCATTCCAGAAGTAACTGAATGTCACCATGTTACGGGTAATTGCGACTTTATGCTAAAGGTATACGTTAAAGACATCAAAGCATATGAAGCCGTCATTATGGAGAAAATTGCGAAAATACCATTCGTCAAAACCTTTCAGACCATGATGATCATGTCGACGAGCAAAAAAGAGCCTATCATCCCTTTAGAATATTAAACCAAAAAGGAATTTCATGCAATCAAGTATAACGTATAATGATCTAGCCCTTATTTTAACATGGCCTGATGCCACCATCCGGGGAGACGAAAAGTGGATGATGTTTTTTAAGAAAATCGGCATTGTAAAAAACTTGAATTTCAAAGTGGGCCATACGGGCATCGTTATTATTAAGCGAGAAACCGGTGAGATGCTCTTCTATGATTTCGGGCGCTACATCACGCCTCGGGGATACGGCCGTGCGCGCTCTAAATTTTCAGACCCACGTTTAGAGATAAAACTCAAAGCCAAATTTGAAAACAACAATATTACCAACCTGGAAGAAATTGTAGAACAGTTCGAGGCCTTGAAACCCGCCATGTATGGAGATGGTGTTCTTTATTTTTCTGTCGCCCGCCATATTAACTTTGAGCTTGCAAAAGCATATGGAGATGATTGTGTTCATCAGGGAACTTTTCCTTACGGTGCTGTGGCTCGCAATAACAACAATTGTTCACGCTTTATTGCCCGCATGCTTATTCGCTCGTCCAAACAGTATACCTGGCGGCATAGTATTAATTTCCCGGAAACGATCAAGGCCAGTCCCATCAGCAATGTGGTAAATGCTGTTCCAAATCGTATGATTTACTCGTTCTCACCTGAGCAAGGATTAAAGCACTTTAGAATGAACCGTTGGCAATCTTTCGGTTTTTTGTTAAAGAAGCTGAGAGACAATGTAACACAGAAGAAAGCAAACCTTTTGCCTAACGACCTGATCATCGGCTATATGAAGTTCACTTCCAAACCTATTACGGTGCCAAGAGATGCCCAATATCTAGGTGGTGTAGGTGATGGTGCCTGGTTCAGTGTACAGCCTGCTCCAGAAGACCAGGTCATTATCAAGCGGTTCACCACAAAAGGAGAATTGGAATATGTCATTCTCGGTGAAGCAATGGAATCTTTCGATTTATCACAACCTTTTGAAATTACGTATGACAGCCATCTCCTCTTCACCCATATAAAACAGCATGGAAGAAAGATACGCATCCACCATCTACAGCGTCTGGCGAATCAGGAATATCAATTTAGCGTGCTAAAAGAACGCTTCGCTTAAATCTGCCAATCAATAGGCTTTCTGCCTTTAGCTTTTAAATAAGCATTGGCTTGGGAAAAATGCTTACAGCCGAAAAATCCGCGATGTGCGGACAGGGGTGACGGATGAACAGCTTTTAGTATCAGGTGCTTTTGCGCATCAATCAGCATAGATTTCTTTTGCGCATAACTCCCCCATAATATAAAAACTACATTTTCTAGCTTTTGAGACACCAAATGAATAATCTGATCAGTAAACTCTTCCCAGCCTCTTTTTTGATGAGAGGCTGCCTGGTGTGCTCGTACAGTAAGCGTCGCATTTAACAATAACACACCTTGCTTGGCCCATTTCGTTAAATTACCGGAAGTCGGGTATTGAAACCCCGAAATATCAGACACCAACTCCGTATAGATATTCCGCAAGGACGGGGGAAGCGCTATCCCTTCCGGAACGGAGAATGACAATCCATGGGCCTGCCCATCATTGTGGTAAGGGTCTTGTCCTAATATGACGACCTTAATATCTTCGAAAGGCGTTAGTCTAAAAGCGTTTAAAACGAGATTTTCGGGCGGAAAGACTAAGCCCTGTTTCCGTTCATCTTGCACAAAAGCGGAAAGACTACGCATATAGTCTTGTCGAAACAAAGGCTTTAAAATAGGTTCCCAACTGGGGTCATAACGTTCTGCCATAACACAAACCTAAATAAATTTTACAATTTTATCACGCAAACAAGTTGGATAAACTCCAAAATAACCGGATATTTGCCTTTAGTTTAAATTACGCAGATAAAAATATATGTCAAATATAGTTCGTATAATTCTTAGTAGCTTACTTTTGGTGGGAACGGTAGCACTATTTTGGTTCGGCCATTGGGGATGGGGTATCTTAGGAATTCTTATTACCATTCTAGCTTGGGTTACGGTATTTTTCAACGAAAATATGCTCATTGCACAGTGGTTTCTTAGAAAAGAGAACATGGCTAAAGCGGAACAGTGGTTGGGAAACATCAAGAATTATGAAAATCAACTAATCAGTGCGCAACATGGATATTATCACATGCTGTTAGGTATCCTGGAATCACAACGCGCACCTTTACAATCGGAAAAATATTTCAAGAAAGCCTTGTCACTGGGCTTACACATGAGTCATAACATTGCCTTGGCAAAATTAAGCCTAGCTGGTGTGGCCATGGCAAAACGCAATAAACGCGAAGCCGAAAAACTTCTGGCGGAGGCTAAGAAGGCGGACAAAAATAAATTACTTGCCGATCAGATCAAAATGATGAAAAATCAAATGGGATTGATGGATAAGCAACAATTTAGGTATTCCAGATAAGAAACGAGGTTGACTATAAGTCAACCTCTTGTGTTATAAACCGCCCTTCTTCCGTACTGTCTTCAAATACTAATATTACTTTCGACGCTTTCTTTCCTTTCCAATCTCCTACTTGCATCGTTAAAGAGACAGGCATATCCTCTTCCAACAAATAATGTAAATAATTTTGCCTGTCTGCCAATTGCACCAACACACGCCCCATCTTCATGCGGTTAAGCAGGTGCCTATGACCCTCGCTATCCAAAACCTGCGTAGCAAACGTATTCAGTTTAAATTCTCGCGGATCCATTTGGTAAGAAATGAGAAACAGCTCAATGGAAAGTGTATCACCATTAGCTATAGTCCTCACTGATTTCACATCTACTTGGATGTCATCTTTTATATTTTTTAAGCTGTCTTCGTCCTGTTTCTGCGCAAGAAGATCGCCCGAAAGGAGAATACCTAACGTTAAAAACAAGAAATATAGCCAGTTTCTCATCGCAAACGGTCTGCTGATTTTATCAATTTCTCGTCCTTACGGATACCGCCGATAGCCATTCCTAAGAAAATGATGGCTACTGGCAAAAGGAAAAAACCTACACCAACATTACCGGCCTGCAGCTTTTGGCTGATAACATCTAAGGTCGTGTGTGCGGCACTCCACATCCATATACCCAACAGTACAATGAGTACAATTTCCACTATAATAAAAAGAACCTGTCGCTTTCTGTTTTTATATTGAAAAACAATTAATAAGGGTACGATAGTTACGATTCCGGCATAAATTGCTAAGGCAATAGAGGCAGACTCCCGTACAGATTCGTTATTATTCGAAGAATATATCCCGGTAACATAAATCTGCTTGCCAAGCCCTACCAAGTCAATAAAGCTCACATAAGGAAAAACAAAAAGCCCTAATAAAATAACAGCGGCTGCCAATAGCCATAGTGTTTGAATACGTTGGATCATAACTAATTTTTCTTCTTGTTGAACAAAGATAACTTTATCTTCTTTTTTTGAGGGAAAAAAGTAAAAAGAAAAGAAGTAACTTTGTATAGTGGAAGATACATTACAACGTTTTTTTCTGGAAATAGCGTATGACGGAACGGCTTATCATGGCTGGCAGATACAGCATAACGCTGTCTCCGTACAACAAAAACTGAATGACGCACTCCATAAGATCTTGCGTTATCCAATTGAAACTATAGGTGCTGGCAGAACAGATACGGGTGTACACGCTAGACAATTGTTTATCCATCTAGATATACCGATAGGTAAAATACAAGATGAAAGTCGTTTTCTGCACGCCCTGAATTCGCTACTTCCTCCTGACATTGCCGCACATCGTATTTTTCCCGTAGACAAAGAAGCACATGCTCGGTTTGACGCAACGGAAAGAGCTTACGAATATCATATCCATTTTCGGAAAAACCCATTTCTTCGACACAAATCTTGGCAGTTACGAGAGCTTCCAGATCTAGCCATCATGAATAACGCCGCGATGTTTCTGATAGGTACGCAAGATTTCGGGTGTTTTTCAAAAAGCCACACACAAGTGTACACAAATATCTGCACGGTAACACAAGCATATTGGCAAAAAACGGATGATGGGCTCGTATTTCATATTACTGCGAACCGATTTCTTCGGAACATGGTTCGGGCAATCGTGGGAACCTTGCTGGATATCGGATTGAAGACTAAAGCACCGGAATCCATGCTAGACATCATCGGCAGCAAAGACCGGGCAAAGGCAGGCATTTCGGTACCGGCACATGGTCTGTATTTAACAAAAGTTGTTTATCCTTATATTGACACAGCATTTTGAGCGAACAAAAAATAACTGGAAAAACTTACGATACGAAACTCCTGCAGCGAATGGCTCGCTACATGGATCCTTACAAAGGAATATTCTGGGCTTCCGTCATATTAACCATTTTGTTGGCTGCGGTTGCCCCGGCGCTCCCTATGTTAGTGGAGTACACTTTAGATAAATATATTTTGAAAGCCGATGCTTCGGGACTTACCTGGATGCTCATTGCCATGATAGCACTGCTTATCATACAAACGATCATTCGCTATTATCACACTTTGGCAACAAACGTATTAGGTCAAAATGTCATTCGTGATATCCGCATACAGGTATTTAACCATATTATCAATCTACGATTGAAATATTTTGATAATACAGCTATCGGGAAATTGATTACCCGTACCATCTCCGATTTGGAGACTATATCCAATATTTTCTCCCAAGGACTCATCCAAATTATTGGAGATCTACTACAGCTTGTTGTCATCTTCGGGGTTATGTTTTATACAGACTGGCAATTGACCCTCATCGTGCTCATTCCTATGCCACTCTTAATATGGGCAACCTATATTTTTAAAGAAGCCATGAAATCGGCTTTTGTGGATGTCCGTACCTGGGTATCCAACCTCAATACATTCTTGCAGGAGCATATTAGTGGAATGGCTATTATCCAGTATTTCGCACGAGAAAAACAGGAAATGGAGAAGTTTAAGACCGCCAATAGCAAACATCGGGATGCACACATTCGGGCAAATTGGTATTTTTCTATCTTTTTTCCTGTTTTGGAGATTATCCTGGCTATTGCAATCGGTCTTTTGGTTTGGTACGGATCGAAACAGATTCTTGCCAATGCAATCTCTCCTGGAGTGGTGGTCGCATTTCTGATGTACATCAACATGATTTTCCGACCTATTCGAGAACTGATAGATAAATTTAATACCCTACAAATGGGGATGGTTTCCGCGGAGCGGGTATTTGACGTATTGGATACGGAAGAATTTACACCGGATAATGGTGTTTTCTCACCGGACAGCATGGAGGGTGAAATCCAGTTTGATAATGTATGGTTTGCTTATAATGAAGAAACCATCCACCGGGAGGTGGATAGCTCCATTGCCGACAAAAAACAAATTTTATCCAATGGAAACTGGGTGTTGAAAAATGTCAGCTTCCATATCCGTCCGGGCGAGACGTTGGCGTTAGTCGGAGCCACAGGTGCCGGAAAGTCATCTACTATCAATATCCTCAGCCGTTTTTATGAGATACAGCAAGGCCGTATTTTAATAGATGGCAAAGATATACGGCAATACAAACTCGATTCGTTGCGTCACCATATCGCTACTGTTTTACAGGATGTTTTCTTATTTTCCGATACCATTTTCAACAACATCACCCTTTATAATCCCAATATTACCGAGGAAGAGGTTATCGAAGCGGCCAAAAGAGTTGGAGCATATGATTTTATCATGCGTTTGCCGGGAGGGTTTGACTATCAGGTACAAGAACGGGGAGCCACCCTCTCTTCTGGACAGGCACAGCTAATTTCCTTTATCCGGGCATTGGTGCACGACCCTGCTATATTGATACTGGATGAAGCGACATCGTCTATAGATACAGAAACCGAGTTACTTATCCAGACCGCCATCGAAAATATGATGGTCGGTAGAACGGCCATCGTTATTGCACATCGCCTATCCACCATTCAAAAAGCAGATAAAATCATCGTATTCGATAAAGGAGAAATCAAGGAAGTTGGCACACATCGAGAGCTGCTTACGATCGAGGATGGCTATTACAAAAAACTGTACGATTTGCAGTTTAATTCTTTAGGTATATAATCAGAGGATATCCCATTTTATGCCGACTTGATATTGCTGAATCGCAGTGGTCCAACTACGGTGGACCTCAGTTGACCGTTCAAATCCACGATAGCGAACATAGAATTTACCCAGTTCCAATCCGACCGTATATCCCAGTTGGATTCCACTTTTAAAAGCCGGGGCACTGTTGTTCAGACGGTACCTGTCTTCATTGAGAAGCGAGTTGAACTCTACTCCTCCCAACAGCGCAAACCCAGGCGTAACATCTAACCTAAACAACACAGGTAGATCAAAAAAATGAAGAGCTTTGTTTCCTTTATCAATACCTTTGGTTTCATGGATGGTTTCTGAATTTGCCCGAATACGGGTTAGATTAAACGTCGGCTCTGCTTGAATGGCCATATTCGGACGAAAATGATAGCTTACTGCCATTCCAACTTGAAAACCTAGACGTTTCGATGAACGAAAAGAAAGTGCATCCGCGCCTGATAAATTTCCACCTAATTTGACACCAACCCCAACTTGTGAGAAACCTTCACTTAAAGAGGCCAAAAATAGCAACGTAAGAAATAAAAGACGAAATTTCTTGGCTTTATTACTTTTCAGCATGCACAAATGTATACAAAGATAGCACACCACAAACCTGACTATTGTAAAAGTTTGGTCAACAAATCAGACCTGACTTATTAAACATAAAAGTCAATTATATATTTGCACCACTACATTTTATTATCTTTTTTAACACAACACACACATGGAAAGTTCAAAAATTCGCCCGCTTATAGGTCAAGGAATACGTTTTTTCATCTACGTTGTAGCAGCCTTCCTTCTTGCTGAACTTATACGATTTGACGCCCAAATTGGTTCGATAGAAACAAAGTTCTCGGAAGATTCCTATACAGAGTACATGCAAAGTATTTTTTTACTTACTTCAAGCATCTTACTTTTTATCATCTATAAACGATCCCGACCAAGATCTTATCTTGCCCTTTTACTCTTTGCTTTTACCAGCGTATCCCTGATTCGCGAACAGGATGTTTATTTTGAAAATTTAATTGGTCAAACAGCCTGGTTTTTTCCTGTTCTGATCATTCTGATAGCAGCCCTATACCTTGTGGTTCGAAACTGGCAGCGTTTTGTTACACAACTTAACCGTTATCGGTATACTTTTTCAGCTGGCCTGCTTACGTCCGGTATCATCACGACCTATGTGTTTTCCCGATTGTTTGGTCGTAGAATATTCTGGCAGACTGTAATGGAAGGCCATTATTTCAGGGGAGTGAAAAATGCCGCAGAAGAATGCCTGGAACTATACGGTTATTTATTCATTTTAATTGCCACGATTGAATTTTTCATCGCGGAGCATAAATTATGGAAGAACAATATAGCTACCCCGCATACATCCGTGAAAAATAACATTATACCATACACAAAAGAGAGCAATAATCATAAAGAGCCGCTATCATATTAGTTAGCGGCTCTAAGAGAAATCAATTCAATCCACGTTTTTTCATTAAGTGAACCGGATCAGGATCTTTACCTCTAAATTGTTTGTACATTTCAGCCGGATTACCCGTACCACCTTTTTCCAGGATATTCTTCCGGAAAGAAGTAGCTGTAGTCTGATCAAAAAGACCGTTCTCCTTGAAGGCTGCGAAAGCATCGGAATCCAATACTTCTGCCCAGATATACGCATAGTAACCTGCCGAATATCCTCCGGAGAAAATATGCTGGAAATACGTACTTCTATAGCGCGGAATAATCGCATCAATTAATCCAATTTTTTGCATCCCCGCTGCTTCAAATGCATTTATATCGCCTTCTATTGGTTTTGTCGTAGCGTGATAATCCAAATCTAACAAAGATGCCGCCACATACTCTACAGTTGCAAACCCTTGATCAAATGTTCCGGCCTGTTCCATTTTTTCAATCAACGTATCTGGAATAGCTTCGCCTGTTTGATAATGTTTTGCATAGGTTTTCAGTACCTCGGGGTCAGCCGCCCAGTTTTCCATCACCTGCGATGGTAATTCCACGAAATCGCGTGACACAGACGTACCCGCTAAACTGCGGTACTTTACATCCGATAACAGCCCGTGCAAAGCATGTCCAAATTCATGGAACAACGTAGTCGCTTCATCAAACGTCAACAGCGCAGGCGCATCGCCAACGGGTTTTGTAAAGTTGCACACAATAGAAATAACAGGAGCTACACGCCCTCCATCTTTTGTATACTGTGAACGATAGGACGTCATCCATGCCCCCCCTCTTTTCGATTCTCTTGGGAAGAAATCTGCGTAAAGCAAGCCCAAATGTTCTCCATCACTGTCTTTTACTTCATATACCTCTACTTCTTCGTGGTAGGTTGGTACATTACTCAATGCAACGAAATTCAATCCATATAATTTATGAGCGGTATCAAAAGCGCCTTGTCGTACCGCAGCCAAACTAAAATAGGGTTTGATTTCTTCTTCATTCAGCGCATATTTCGCTTTACGGATTTTTTCTTGGTAATATCTCCAATCGTGTGGCGCTACCTGAAAATCTCCACCAGCAGCTGTGATTTCCTTTTGAATATCAGCAGCCTCCACTTTCGCCTTTTCTAATGCAGGCGTCCATATTCTATTTAATAACGCATATACATTTGCAGGATTTTCCGCCATGGCTTCTTCCAACACATAGGCAGCATGCGATGTATAACCCAATAATTTCGCTTTCTCTAAACGCAGGTTAGCCGTTTTAAGTAGGATTTCTTTATTATCGTTTGCGTTGCCATTGTTTCCACGCATTTGGTAAGCATTCCAAATTTCTTGACGTAACTCCCGGTTATCGGCATACTGTAAGAAAGGCATCACGGAAGGATTCTGAAGTGTAAAAATCCATTTTCCTTCTTGTCCTTTTGCTTTAGCCGCATCCGCAGCAGCTTGTTTTAAAGCAGCAGGAAGTCCAGCGAGATCTTCTTCCTTATCCACGACCAATTCGTAAGCATTTGTCTCTGCCAACAAGTTTTGTCCGAAGTCGTTCGTTAACACCGATAACTCCGCATTGATTTTCTTTAGCTTCTCCTTATCACTTTCCGAAAGATTAGCACCGGCACGGACAAACCCTTTATAAGTTTCTTCCAATAACTTGGTATCCTCTGCATCTAACTGTAAAGAGTCACGTTTGTCATATACTGTTTTTACGCGCGCAAACAGCTTTTCATTCAAGGAAATTTCATCGCCATGCGCAGATAGTACAGGGGCCATATCTTTGGCTATCGCCTGAATAGAATCATTGGTATGTGCTGAATTAAGATTAAAAAATACACGTGAAATATTTCCCAACGTGCTTCCTGCATTTTCCAACGCTACGATAGTATTTTCAAAAGTAGGGTTTTCTGTATCGTTTACAATAACATCAATTTCTTGATTGTGCTGTTCTAATGCTGCTTTAAATGCCGGCCGAAAGTGTTCATCTTTAATTTTGTCGAATGGTGGCACTTGAAACGGGGTATCATAAGTCGAGAGCAGGGGATTGTTTGCGTCTTGGGTGTTGTCTGCCTCCTGACAACCCACGACTACCGTAGCAACGACTATACAAAATGGTAAAAATTTTAATTTATTCATCCGTTGTTGTTTAGTTTTTTGGCAAAGATAAGGATTACAAATTAGAGTCAGACAAAATCCTTACCTTTGTGGGTTATGTCAAAAAAATCGGAACAAAACGCAAAGTCGTTTATCCAAATTAAGGGTGCGCGGGTCAACAATCTGAAAAACATCGATGTTGACATCCCTAAAAATAAGCTCGTTGTCATTACAGGAATGTCGGGTTCAGGGAAATCTTCCCTTGCTTTTGACACCCTTTATGCGGAGGGTCAGCGACGCTACGTGGAAAGTCTATCTTCTTATGCCAGACAGTTTATGGGCCGGATGAACAAGCCCGAAGTAGACTATATTAAAGGGATAGCTCCAGCAATTGCCATCGAACAGAAGGTAATCACGTCTAATCCGCGCTCTACTGTAGGTACGTCCACGGAGATATACGATTATCTTAAACTCCTGTATGCCCGGATTGGCAAGACCTTTTCTCCAATTTCGGGGAAACAGGTTACGAAAGATACCATATCGTCTATTATTGATGAATTGATGTCCTATCCAGAAGATACGACTATCACTATTTTCGCGGAACTTATACCTATTAATAAGCGAAAGCTAAAAGAAGAATTATCTTTACTGCTCCAAAAAGGATTCGTACGGGTTCTGTTTGACGAAAAGATACAGAAGATAGAAAGTATTATCGAAGATACGAGCATACCAAATAAAGATTTCAAAGCAGGAGAAGTCCAGATTGTAGTAGACCGTATACGGCTAGATAAACAAGACGAGACGAACAGTCGTATGGCGGATTCACTACAGACCGCTTTTTTTGAAGGGAAAGGCGAATGTTACATTGACATCGATGGCAAGCGAAAACATTACTCGGACAAATTCGAACTAGACGGTATTCTCTTTGAAGAGCCTACACCGAATTTCTTTAGTTTTAATAATCCTTATGGTGCCTGTAAACGCTGTGAGGGATATGGTAAGGTCATCGGTATAGACGCCGATTTAGTTATTCCCGACAAAAGCCGCTCGGTTTATGATGGGGCTATTGCTCCCTGGCGGGGAGAGAAAATGGGCGAATGGCTAAACCGTCTGGTACGCAGTGCACTCAAGTTTGATTTCCCCATACATCGTGCCTATGGTGATCTTACACCTGCCCAACAGGAATTATTATGGACGGGGAACAAATATTTCGGTGGATTGAACCAGTTTTTTGAAGAGCTAGAACAACAGACCTACAAAATACAATACCGCGTCATGTTATCGCGTTATCGCGGAAAAACCGATTGTCCAGATTGTAAGGGATCGCGTTTACGCAAAGATGCCACTTATGTCAAAATCGTGGGCAAATCGATTACGGATATTGTTTTATTGCCATTGGAAGAAGCGCTCCAATTCTTTAAAGAGCTGAAATTAACGGAACATGAACAACTTATCGCAAAGCGTTTGCTTGCTGAGATTGTCAACCGGCTCCAGTTTTTGTGTGATGTAGGATTAAGCTACCTCACCTTAAACCGGTTGAGCAACACACTTTCGGGTGGAGAATCGCAACGCATCAATTTAGCAACATCGTTAGGGAGTTCGCTCGTGGGCTCTATCTATGTGTTGGACGAACCCAGTATCGGTCTGCACCCGCGCGACACCCAGCGGCTAATCGGTGTGTTGAAATCGTTACGCGATGTCGGTAATACCGTGATCGTGGTGGAACACGAACAAGAAATGATGGAAGCCGCCGATTATCTTATTGACATCGGTCCGGAAGCGGGAATAAATGGTGGTCAACTCATTTTCGCGGGTACCTATTCGGAAATTCTTCAAGATAAAGACAGCTTAACAGGACAATATCTAAACGGTCAACTGACCATCCCTACGCCTAAAATGCGACGTAAGTGGCGTGATGCCCTTATCGTAAAAGGGGCTCGGGAAAACAATTTAAAAGGAATTAACGTAACCTTTCCCTTAAACGTATTTACCGTCGTAACCGGTGTATCGGGGTCGGGGAAAACCTCCCTTATCAAACGTATTCTTTACCCAGCCTTGCAAAAAGCCATCGGCAATTACAGCGGCGAGCAAACTGGTATATTCGATGCCCTTGAGGGCGATATAACAAGTATTGAACAAATCGAAATGATCGATCAGAACCCGATAGGCAGGTCCTCCCGTTCCAATCCAGTAACGTATGTAAAAGGTTGGGATGAAGTAAGGTCGGTTTATGCTAATTTGCCTGCGGCGAAGGCTTCTGGGTTAAAGCCTGCCGCTTTCTCATTTAATGTGGAAGGGGGCCGTTGCGATGTCTGTCAGGGAGATGGCGAGGTTAAAATCGAAATGCAATTTATGGCCGATATTGTCCTTCCTTGTGAAGCTTGTGGCGGTAAACGGTTCAAACAACACGTATTGGACGTCGAATACAAAGGAAAATCGGTAGCTGACGTCTTAAACCTCAGTGTAGACGAAGCGATAGAATTCTTCGATGATGTCCCTAAAGTCATTGCGAAAATCAAACCCTTACAAGACGTGGGATTGGGTTACGTAAAACTTGGTCAGCCATCTAGTACTTTATCGGGAGGTGAAGCCCAACGTATCAAGCTTGCTTCTTTTTTAATCAAAGGGAACAACAGTAAGAAAACGCTTTTCATTTTCGACGAGCCGACAACCGGATTGCATTTCCACGACATCCACAAACTGCTTAAAGCTTTTGATGCGTTGATTGCTCTAGGAAACAGCATCTTGGTCATTGAGCACAATATGGAAATGATAAAAACGGCCGATTGGGTTATCGACATCGGACCGGAAGGTGGAAATAAGGGGGGAGAGGTTGTTTTCGAAGGAACACCAGAGGATCTGGTGGAATGTAACGAATCTTATACTGGGAAGTATTTGAAAAATCATTTACCTTTATCTACTCTTTCTAAGTAAACTAAACTAATATGTGGAAATTTTTCTTTACCGGTTTACTGACCGTAACTATAACGCTGCAAGGACATACCCAACCTGCACGTCCAAAGTTGGTTGTGGGATTGATGGTAGACCAAATGCGGTGGGATTACCTCTATCGATTTGCGGACAGATATGGTGATGATGGTTTCAAACGTATGCTAAATGAAGGATTTTCATGTGAAAACACGCTACTTAATTATATTCCTACATTCACGGCTATAGGGCATAGTTCTGTTTACACAGGGTCAGTTCCTTCTATCCATGGTATTGCAGGAAATGATTGGATCATCCAAGCAACGGGCCAACAGATGTATTGTACACAGGATGACAACGTACAAGGCGTAGGCACAACAGAAAAAGCCGGACAGCAGTCGCCGCGCAACCTACTAGCCTCCACCATGACGGACCAACTGAAGCTTGGCACCAACTTTCAGTCGAAAGTGATCGGTATATCGCTAAAAGACCGCGGCGCTATTCTGCCAGCGGGTCATTTTGCGGACGCCGCATACTGGTTTGAAGGAAAATCGGGAAATTGGATTTCCAGTTCGTTCTACATGAAAAATCTGCCCGACTGGGTAACGTCTTTCAATAAGCAGAATCTGGCAGATAAATATTTAAAAGAAGATTGGAATACACTTTATCCTATAGATACGTATATCAATAGTATTTCCGATGATAATCCGTATGAAGGCAAATGGGCAGGAGAAGAAACGCCTACTTTCCCTCGTAAAACGTCGGAATTGATGAAAGATGCCGGCTACGAGATGATTAAATCTGTTCCTAAAGGAAATACGCTCACCCTAGATTTCGCAAAAAAAGCACTCGAACACGAGCAACTTGGCAATAATCCCTCTGGCAATACCGATTTTTTGTGTGTGAGTTTATCGGCAACAGATTATGTTGGCCATCGCTATTCCCTTTCCGCTGTTGAGATCGAAGACACCTACCTCCGACTCGATAAGGATATCGCAGATTTTTTAGCCTATCTTGATAAGCATGTAGGCAAAGGTAATTATACTTTTTTCCTCTCTGCGGATCACGCCGCTTCCTACAACCCAATGTATTACACAGATGAAAAAGGAAATGCAGGTTATTTATTCACCCGGCAGATTCAACGTAATCTAAATAGCGAACTTCAAGATAAATTTGGTAGTGATAAAATTGTTAGAAGCTTATTAAACTATCAGGTCCATCTCAACTATTCGCTCCTAGATTCTCTTCAGCTTGATATAAATAAGGTCAAGGAGACCATTATCCATACGCTTCAAAAGGAAGAGGGCATTACGTATGTTATTGACATGGAGGGGAATCAAAATATGTTTATACCTGCTCCACTCCGCGAGAAAATTATCAACGGTTACAACCGCAGACATAGTGGTGCTATACAGATTATCGCCGATCCACAATGGTATTCGGGCACACCGCGTAGTCCAGGAACCACCCACGGCGTGTGGTCGCCGTACGACTCTCATATACCATTGATATTTATGGGATGGGGTGTACAACATGGTGTAAGCAACAAGGAAGTACATGTTGTAGACATCGCTCCAACGATCGCTTCGCTTTTGCATATTATGGAGCCGAATGGGAACATCGGAAAGCCTATCATAGAGGTATTGGGACAATAAGTCAAGGGCATATTATTTTTTCCGTATCTTTGTGGTTATTATTGATTGATCCATAAAAAGGGAACGTATGCTTTCTAAGAAAACAAAATACGCCATTAAGGCGCTTATGGTGCTAGGACGTAACTATGGAAAAGAACCTATGCAGATTGTAAGGATTGCAGAAGAGGAACGTATTCCGAAAAAATTCTTAGAGCAGATTCTTCTAGAAATGCGCAATGCGGGTATATTGTATTCCAAAAAGGGAGCCGGCGGAGGCTACAGCTTAAATAAAGCTCCTGAAGACATCTACCTTTCCCAGGTTATGCGATTAATCGATGGACCGATCGCATTATTACCCTGTGTAAGCCTTAATTTTTATCGCTCTTGTGAGGAATGTGTCGAAGAGCACGCTTGCGGCATTCGAGACACTTTTGTCGAGGTACGAAACGCTATGCTGCAGATCCTAAATGATACCAGTATAGCACAGCTTATCAATAAAGAAAAGCAATTATCGCTGGATTAAGGACGAAATAATAACTTTTACACCATGTCCATCAATTTCTCAAACGCCATTCCACGAGAAGCTTTCAGAAGAACCGTACTACCCACAACAGGACGTTCTCTGAGCGCTTCTTTTGCACTGTCCGTTGTCGCATAAAATTCCGCTTTCGTGTTTTGATGAGCATAAAATGCCTCGCCCACGAAGATCGTCCGATCTGCATCGAGGGCTAGCGCTCTATCGATTATATATCGGTGTTCTTTCGCAGCATCTTCACCCAATTCAAACATATCGCCTAATACGATTACTTTATGTTCCGCTTCGATAACGGCTAGATTGGCCAACGCAGCTTCCATACTACTTACATTTGCATTATAATAATCGGCAATGACGACATTTTGTGCCGTCTTTGTGATTTGCGAACGGTTATTGGTAGGTGTGTAGGTCACAATTCCCTGATTAATCTGGGTATCATCTATACCAAAAAAACGCCCCACTGCAACCGCAGCTAATATATTTTCCGTATTATAGGAGCCTGTTAATTGCGTTTGTATGGTATGAAACATCTCCGCGTCACGTATTTTCCAGGAGACACCAAGAAGCGGATTAGCATATTCCAATCGTCCTACGATGTCGTTTGTCGGCGAAAAACCATAGCGAACAACTTTTAAAATACCGCGTTGCGTTTCCATTTCTCGCAGGTATTCATTGTCTCCTTGAAGGAACAACACCCCATCGTGCGTTTTAAGGAAATCATATAACTCCCCTTTCGCTTTTTTTACACCTTCAAATGAACCGAAGCCTTCCAAATGTGCCTTTCCTACATTCGTGATTAGTCCGTGCGTCGGCGCGGCAATATCACACAGGAAAGCAATCTCTTGTTGATGATTTGCGCCCATTTCAATAACTGCCATTTCGATACTGTCATCTATGGAAAGCAACGTGAGCGGGACACCTATGTGGTTATTGAGATTTCCTTTTGTGGCATATGTTTTAAAGCGTTGTGACAGCACAGCATATAGTAACTCTTTAGTCGTGGTTTTTCCGTTCGTTCCCGTAATTCCTATAAAAGGGATATGCAGTTGGCGACGATGATATCGCGCTAATTCCTGCAACGTAGTCAACACATCTTCCACGAGCACATAACGTTCATCCGCTACATATTTTGCTTCGTCGACAACCGCCCATTTAGCACCGCTTTCCAATGCTTGCGCTGCAAATTCATTGGCATTGAAGCGCTCTCCTTTTAAGGCGAAAAATATACTGTTAGGTACTATATTTCGGGTATCCGTAGATACCGTCCCGCTTTCTCTATAGCGCTGATATAATTGTTCTGTCGTCATACTGTTCATCGTCGACAAAGATAGTTATCCTTCAAAAAAAGAAGAGGAGTTTCCTCCTCTCTTTTATTTATTTTTCCAACTTAAATGCTTTGACGCTATTGCTGTTGAATGTCGGAATGTATATCGTATTGCTTCCGGGATGTATACCCAAATCTGCTGTATTCATCTCCCCTTGTACATCCATCAACTTCTCGAAACTACCATCTGCTTTCACATAATATACCAAACCTCCCCAACAGGTCACCAGAAAATCCCCTTTATCACCTACGGGTTCCAGTCCATCGCCACCGAGCTCGAAGCCTTTTGTAATTACCGTACTATTCTTATCAGCATCGATTTTCCATAACTCGGGCCCTATTAACGCGTAAAGGTTTCCGTCCACAACCTTCAAACCATTAGCATTCGGTGCGTCTTTTAAAAATACTGTAGGTTGGTTATTCTGCATCTGATAGATCGTACCGGTACGGGTATCCGACACATAAACTATACCATCGGCGTTAACTGTAACATCATTCAGAAAAACTGCGTCAGGAAATTCAATTTCATGAAGCACATCGCCTGTTTCCAGATCAATGACAGCGACGGCGGTAATATCGGCCACATATAACAAATTCTCATGAATGGCCATGCCTTTGGGCGCGTTCATGCCGGTTACCCAATTTTGATCCTTGACGCTTCCGTCTAGATTTAACAGGGCAACGCCTCCCTTTCCATCTTTCTCGGCTCCATCACCATCAATCAAAGACACATACAATACATCGTTGCCCTCGTGATAGAGTACCGATTCCGGTGTAGGTAGGTCTTTCGTTTCCCACACTTCCTTCAATTGCCATTGCAGTTCCTGTTCTTCCTGTCCGTCTTGTCGTTCCTGTTGTTGCCGTTGACCGCATGCGACTGTCAATAGTGTGGCTCCTACAGCCGTTACCGCAAAAAGAAAAAATCGTTTCATAATAGTCTTGTTTGTTTAATCCTGACAAGATAACAATTTTCTGGGAGTTTGGTTTATGACCTACCGCGCACGACTTGCCTCTTCCGATTCGGTATCTCGTTTTCTGATTTGCTGTTTCAGATTACCAAATTTATACGTATACGTCAACCGAATTGTCTGATTGTCGTTATACTGCCGGATTATGGAGTTGAATTGCCCAAAATCTGTCGATACATTGTTCTGTTGTGTTCGAAAAATATCCGTTCCCGCCAATTTCAAAGAGCTTCGCTCATTTTTGAAATTATAATTCACACCAACATCCGTTCCCCAACGGGCGTGAATTCTGTAGACATTATAAAGAAATGCACTGTTATAATTGACAGATAATTCTGCAGAAAATGCTTTGTTCAGCCTAAAGTTATTTGTACTGCGGCCTTGGAAGAAAGTAGATCCTAAGTTAGCATACTCCCCGGCGATCGGACCTTTAAAATGCATATAGATCGTCGTCAGGTTATTGTTCATTGTCCAAAACTTACCTATTCTTACCGGCGCATTAATATTCAAATAAGATGTCACCGTATTCGCTAAATTTTCCCGGGTAATCCACGCCTGGCCGGTCACCGAATCCTGTCCCAAGCTTTCTACCATCGCATCCTTGGTCAAATCCGTTCCTAATGTAAAATTGAACATTTTGTACAGGGTATAATTTAAAGTAAAACCATTGGTATACTGCGGATTGACATAGGGGTTCCCCCTCATAAATGTAAATTTGTCGATATAATATTCGAATGGGTTCAAATGCCTGTAGTTTGGACGCCCTATCTTTCGTGCATAGCTGAGCGAAAGGATATTGTTTTCATTAAGTGTATAGGATACGTTTGCCGAGGGGAACCAATCTAAATAATCACGTTTCACACGTTTCTCCAATGTGATAGAGTTTCCATCGGAAAAGGTGTACTCCGTTCGAAGTCCCAGTTTCATCGACCATTGTCCGAATCCACGGCTATAGTCTGCATAAGCTGCGGCTATCTGTTCTGTATATACAAAATGGTTGGGACGTCCTGCATAGTCTTGCCATTGGTTATCTACAAAATGTTCAAACTGCAAGTCATTATCCGAACGCACATTACTATACTTTAGACCTGTCTCCAATTTCCCACCCTTTCTCCACATTTTTTCAAAATCCAACTTGGCAACATAGATATCAATATCTACAGGCATGCGACTTCTTTCCAGCTCGGAATCATACAACAGGTTTCCGGCGGGATCGGAAGTGCGATATGTATAGTTGATATTTGAATTGTTCCGAAAAGCACTCCAGTCCAAATCCAGCACCAATTTACTCCCCAACGTATCCAATTGGAGCTCGTTGTTAAAGTTGACGGAATAACGGTTAAAAGGTGTTACAGATTTCGAAGAGGCATCCAATACAGAATCGACAACGCCGATGCGAGGACCGATGTTTGTGAGACTGGTATTATCTGAAATTTCCTCATCATTATCACCTGAAAACTGCAATAACATGGTATTTTTTTCCGAGGTTTTCTGCTCTACTCCTATTCTATAATTATGCGTTTTGTTTGTCTCTATAAGATAGGCATCCTGATCAAATACGCGATCGGCACCATCTGACGGAATAACCCTTTCCATCCCCAAATCAAATTGTCTTTTATTCCGGGTAAAACCATAAGTACCAAAGATAGTCGTATTGTTTTTTCTGTAATTGAGGTTCAACGAAGAATTTCCCCGGGCATGTTTACCGTGGGCAGCACTTGCCAGAAATGAACCATTAAACCCTTCTAGTTTGTTTTTCTTCAACACGATGTTGATCGTACCTACTGTTCCTTCCGCATCCTCTTTTGCGCTTCGAATCGTACTGACTTCCACGCTCTTGATCTGGTCGCCATTGGTCGCTTTGAGAAATGCCGTAAGCTGCTCGCCACTCATATATGTCTGCCTACCGTCAATAGTCACATTCACGCCCTGTTGTCCCATTAACTGGAGGTTCTCGTCTTTATCCACACTTACTCCAGGTGCACGCTGTACCACTTCTAAGGCATTGTTCCCCGCGGCCAGCGTAGAATTTTCGACGTTTAACACCAGTTTCCCGTCCCGCTGTTGCACGAGGGGTACCTGCCCTTCTACGGTAACCTCGTCTATTGTCCGAGATTGGACGGTCAGTATTAAATCATCCACAACAACGGATTGCTCCATGACCATTATGGGGGCTGATTTCATCGTTTCGTATCCCACCGACGACGCCTGCACCAAAAATTCACCCGGAGGTACATTTTTTATTATATACCGGCCCTGTCCATCCGTCGCCCCTGTTTTTAGGAGGGCCCCCACTTTTGCCGTCAATACGTAAATGGATACATTTGCCAATGGTTCTCGCTGCTCATTAAACACACGACCGCTTATCTCTCCTTGTTGTGCCTGTACGGTAAATACAGTGAACAGGAGAACACTAAAACTTAAAATAATACGCATGGTTTAGTTTTCTTCTTGCTTTTTAGTATTGATTCTTACACTGTTGTCTTTCACTTCAATCGTCACATCAGAACCATCAATCCGGATAATAGAATCTTTCTTATCTTTTATCTCCTCCAATAATGCTTTCATCTTAGATTTCACCGCTTCTTGTTCCTCCTCTTCTTTTGGTAGGGGCTGTGGTTTTTGTACACATACTAGACCGGCTCCTGACATCGTCCACTCAGTATATTTTTGTTGTGCTGCCTCCGGATAGTTGTTCAAACATTCCCAATAGGAAATATCCCGAATTTTCGGTTCTATACTCCGCTGAAGCACAACTCTTGCACCTTTCGGGAGATAAACGGTCACTCTCACCTGCTGATCTCTATCCAACGTGTTTTTCATCAACAAAAAATGACTGGGAAACAAGAACGTCGAACCTTCTTGAATAGCTTCATAAGCAATATTATGTGCGCGCTCAGAAGCCAATTGATAAGTTTTCCCCTTCGCGGAATAACTGTACTGTATGTAGGGTTGACTAAGCGAATCGATACTTTCGAAATAGATATTAATATCACTATGCAGGTAATTCCGCAAGTCCTGTCCATCTAGCTGAATATTAAATTTAGACTGTAAGGAATCCTGTTCGCTGGCATCCAATACCCGAATATCTTTCTCATCGAAATAGTAGACTTCTTGTCGCTGTATGTTTTTTTGCACATTGATGGTACTCTTTTCCCGAAAATCTTGTGCTGTGGCTATACAATAGTAGATAATACCGACAATGGATACGATCCAGGCCGCAAACATCGTCAACGATAAGTAGCTGTTCAGTTTGTCTGTTTTAAATAAGATACGTGTAAGCCAGAAAAACAAAGCAAAAAATGGTATGGCGATCGCCAAAAAGCCAAAAGTCAATGCAATAATCCCATCATTGGTCGCCAGCCCTTTCAATGGCGGGAAAAACATCGGATTTTCCAGTCCAAAGAAGTTCATCATATTAAACACATAGAAGATGAACAAACCCAATAAATTTAGCCCCGCAAAAATGAGCATAATCCACGCAATCATCTTCCCAATCAACCCTAAACAACCACTCAATAGATTTCCGGCTGTACGTGACCCTCGGTCATGACGCTCTCCTGTGTCAGAAAAAGTTTCAGAAAGGCTCTTCGCTTCTTCATCGAAGGACTTTTTAAAATTTTGTAAATTTGGTTCTTCACCCCGCATCGCCATTTTGTCGGCGCGGGTTTCCGCAATAGGCATCACTATCCAAAGAATGATATAGGCCAAAACACCAGAACCACCAAGTAAGAAGAAAAGAACCAATAGAATCCGTATCCAAATGGGTTCTATACCGAAATAACGCGCCAGGCCACTACACACTCCGCCCAACATTTTGTCATCCGGATCGCGCATCAATTTCTTACCAACATATTCCACATGAGGTGCTTGACCCGCCCGTTGCTCGTGACGAAAATCCTCGTTCGCAGCAGTGCCCTCACTTTCTTCAAAATCGCTCACCTGCCCCATTTGTGTAATGACGCGTTGCACATCTTCTAAATTGATGACCTCTTTACGTCCTGTTTGGATACGCTCGTTGAACATTTCGGCAATTCGATTTTCAATATCCTCCAATATCTCCTTGCTTTCTGCCGTATTTCCAAAATGCTTTTTAATATCAATCATATACGACCGTAGCGTGTCGTAAGCGTCTTCCTCGATATGGAAGACGATACTGTTGATATTTATAATAATTGTCCTGTTCATGACCTTGTTTATATATGTAGATGCTCTTATTAGTCGTTTCGTCCTTGCAGGGATGTTTCCACCGCGAAAACAAGTTCTTTCCATGTTACGTCTAGCCGAGATAACACCGTTCGGCCCTCCGCCGTAATCTGATAATATTTACGAGGCGGACCGGAGCTTGATTCCTTCCATGTATAACTCAATAACCCATTATTCTTCAAGCGCGTCAATAACGGATACAACGTCCCTTCCACGACTAGCAGCTGGGCTTTCTTTAGTTCCGCGATAATATCTGAAGCATAAATCTCCCCTCGGGAAATGATGGAAAGGATACAGTATTCTAATATCCCTTTCCGCATTTGGGTCTGTGTGTTTTCTGCTATCATAACAATACAAAGTTATATGTTTTATATTGTACTATGCAATACATAGTACTATAAAAAATCAGACAACCATACTAACAGGCTTATTTTCAGTTAATTAATTTTTTGTTTTATATTTCAGCAGCGTGCTTATTCATTATCTATACTTATCCATAATCTTTTTTTAATATAAAATTGCTTTGAAAGCTCCTCAATTTATACGACTTTTATCTCCCATGTTGAAAAACCTGTTGAACTACATTTGGGCTATCGTTTGGGGCATTTTTATGCTATTGTTAATGGGCTTACCTTCAGACGATATCCCGGGAGTCGGATTTTTTGAAGGGTTTGATAAGATGGCACATTGCGGCTTCTTTTTTGTTTTTACGGCATTGCTATTATGGGGCTCCATGTCACGACCCGCCGGCAATCCATCCAAAATGAAAGCAGTCTTTATCTCGTTCTTCGTTGCCAGTATTTTTGCTTTTGGTACAGAGGCCATTCAATATTATCTATCAACAGGACGCCAAGCGGATTGGTGGGATATTTTCGCAGATTATGTCGGAATCGGAATGGCACTTTTTAGTTATATTTTGTTTTATCGGAAACGGTCGATATAGTATGAAGGTCGCTACGCTATCGCTAATACGGCTATAGAAACTTTGCAATTGCACTGTTCAATGAGCGTTTGGGCTGCCGAAGCTATTGTGGCTCCGGTTGTGAAAACGTCGTCTACCAACAATACATGTTTATTTTCGAAAGCCGAAGGCGTAACACAGGAAAAAGCATTTTCGACATTATCATACCGCTCCATACGACTTTTCTTTGTTTGTGTTTCTGTATTTATTGTCCGGATAAAATCCACCTGATTTACCGGCAACGACATCCCCTCCGCAATACCTTCTGCAATATATTCACTCTGATTATATCGTCGAATACGTTTTTTCTGCTGATGCAGTGGCAGCGGAACCACCACATCGATGTCGGCATAGAATGGGGAAATAAGTAGCTCCATACCAAAGCATTTACCGAGATATCGTCCAATATGACAATCGTCACGATATTTTAATTTGTGAATGATAGTCTGTACAGAAGACGATTTAGAAAACGAAAGATAAGCCGCCCCTGTATAAACAGGGGCTTTACCGACTAAGCGTTGCGTTAATTCATTCTGTAGGAAACGATAGTGATCATTCAGGGGAAAATGGTAGCGACACGCGGTACAAACAAACTCCTCTTGATACAAAAGGACATTTTCACAAGAAACGCATAGCGGTGGGAACAAAATGGAGACAAAACTCCTCCAATACGATTTGATTTGCATATTGTTACAATTGGTATACGCAAATTTAATATTATCTTCTTTTTTCCCGCAAAAAAGAAGCAAAAATCTCGTGGCTTCGGATATTTTACATATTACTCTCTAAACTGCGGTTTCTTCTTTGATGGCAAGCTGGCCACAGGCGGCGTCAATATCTTTCCCACGGCTCCGGCGAACGTTGGTCACAATCTGCTGGCTACGCAGGTATTCTGCAAACTGCTCAATTTTATCCGCCTCTGCATTCACAAAATCAGCTAATGCGATAGGGTTATATTCAATGATATTCACTTTACATGGCACATGTTTACAAAACCGGGCAAGCTCCTTCGCATCTTGCAGTTCGTCATTGAAGTTATGAAACACAATGTATTCAAATGTTACCGGATTCTTGGTTTTTGTATAATAATATTTTAATGCATCTGCCAATGCTTCTAAGGAATTCTGTTCATTTATCGGCATGATCTGATTTCGCTTTTCATCATTCGCCGCATGTAAGGATAACGCTAAATTAAAGCGAACTTCGTCGTCTCCTAATTTTTTGATCATCTTGGCGATCCCCGCAGTAGACACGGTGATACGCTTTGCGGCCATATTCAATCCATCCGGAGCAGTGATACGCTCTACTGATTTCATCATACCGCTGTAGTTCAGCAACGGCTCACCCATACCCATATAAACAATATTCGTCAATGGTTGACTATACTTTTCTGCCGCCTGATTAGCAATGAGGACAACTTGATCGTAGATTTCATCAGCTTGGAGATTCCGCTTACGCTCCATATAGCCTGTCGCACAAAATTTACAGGTCAAGCTACACCCTACCTGCGAGCTTACACAAGCTGTCATCCGATCCGGAGTCGGAATCAACACACCTTCAATCACATTGCCATCATAGAGGGTAAAGCTACTCTTGATGGTCTTGTCCGAGCTCACCTGTGACTCCCGGACCTTCACAGCACGTATCTCGAAGTTATTTTTTAATGTCTCGCGTAATGCCTTACTTAGGTTTGTCATCTGGTCGAAATCCGTACATGATTTTGACCATAGCCATTCATATACCTGCTTCGCCCGGAACCCTTGCTCACCCATCGCAGTAAGCTTATCTTTCAACGCAGATAAGCTTAAACTTCTGATATCTATTAATTTACTCTGCTGTACCACTGTGCAAAGATAACAAATTTTATTTCAACGCCTCTTTTACCTTCGGTATGATGTGCGTACCATATAACTCTATGGCTTTCATCATGTCCATATGATTCGGACTACCCACATCCATGTGCGCGGAAAAACGGGTCAAGCCAAACATTTCGATCACATGTAGAATCTTTTCCACGGATTGGTTCACATCTCCTACCACCAAATGCCCATGAATAGATCTTCCGAAATCATATTGCGAACGTTGATAAGGCGGCCACCCTCTTGAAGCACCGATTCTATTCATCTGTGCAGCATAAAGTGGATAGTACTGGTTCGCCACTTCTTGTCCGTTTTCTCCAAAAAATGCATGCATGTGAACGCCCACTTGAAAGTCCTCCATTGCATGTCCATTATCTGCCCAGGCCTGTCGGTACACTTCAAACAAAGGTTTAAAGTTTTCAATCGCCCCACCTATAATCGCAAACATAACCGGAAGTCCTAGCTTACCTGCGCGGATTACCGAAGAAGTGGTACCACCAACGGCCACCCATATCGGTAAAGACCCGTTAACGGGGCGTGGAAATACTTCCTGGTTTATCAGGGGTTTCCGAAACTTGCCCGACCAGGTAACCGTTTCCTGCTTATTGAGTCGCAGTAACAGCTCTAATTTTTCTTCAAAAAGTTCAGCGTAGTCTTTTAGGTCGTAACCAAACAGCGGGAAAGATTCGATAAAAGATCCGCGACCAGCCATAATCTCCGCTCGTCCATTTGAGATAAGGTCTACCGTCGAAAAGTCTTGAAATAACTTCACGGGATCCGCCGAACTGATAACAGAAACCGCACTGCCTAACTTGATGTTCTTGGTCACCGTAGCAGCTGCTGCCAATATAATTTCCGGAGAAGAAACAGCATAATCTACACGATGGTGTTCACCCATTCCAAAAAAATCCACCCCTACCTCATCCATCAGTTTTACCTCTTCAATTATCTCCTGCGTACGTTTTGCCGCAGATTGCATTTTGCCTGTTATGGGATCTATATGTACATCCCCAAACATCCCTATTCCTAATTCGATCATAGCTTTTTTCCTTTCTAAACAAAGATAGGGATGTTTTTTCCGGTCGGCATTGATGTATATCAAGAAGTTCTCCTGCCAGAGTGGCCTTCATTTTTTTCTTGATAAAAAAACGAAGCAAAAAAATCAAGGCTTAGAACGTTTCCGCTATTTTTCTTTGTTTATTCCTAAACAAAATAAACTCGCTTCGCTCAAACAGTATTTTGTTTTTAACGGAATAATCTGCAGAAAAATGGCCGCGGAAAAGTTCAAGGCCGATTTACTCCGCTTGACCACCGAGCGTTATTGATCGCTTTCTACTTACGCACTGCACTAAACCCATCCTTAACCTCCAATGTCACATCCGAATTTTTGAGGTATGTAGAAACCCATTCTTAGTACTACCCCTCTCCTCAAAGATTCGAAGTGACGAGGTTTTTGCTTCTTTTTTACGGGAAAAAAGAAGAGAAAAACTAACCGTGAATATATTCCTTTTTCCCGTAACGCTGTATCAACTTCCCTTCAAAGTCTAACCATTCCTGCCATCTTTTATCGACATCGACATCTGTCGTGTATTTGCGTGCAAAATGGAGAAAAGTAGTATAGTGATTCGCTTCGGAGACCATCAAATCATGGTAGAATGTTGCTAGCTCCTGGTCATTTATGTTTTTAGAAAGCACACGAAAGCGTTCACAGCTACGCGCTTCTATCATTGCTGCAAATAGTAAACGATCGACAAACGCTTGATTACGGGAACCATCTTTCTTAGAGAATTTCATCAGCTGTCCGACATAGTCATCTTTTCTTTCTCTTCCTAACACATATCCACGGGCTTTAATAATATCAATTACCATCTGGAAATGCTGCATTTCTTCGATAGCAATAGCGGTCAATTCATGAACGAGGTCTTCATGTTCGGGATTCTGCGTAATTAAGGTAATCGCATTAGATGCCGCTTTTTGCTCACACCAAGCATGATCTGTCAGAATTTCGTCCAAATTAGATTCTGCAATGTTTGCCCAACGAGGGTCTGTCAATAATTTTAAACCTAACATATGTTGATATATGAATAATAGAGACGCAATAACTTGCATCTCTACCGTAAACTATCCAAAAAATTTCTCGGGATCAAACCCGTGCGCTTTTAATACGTCCTCTGGAACACCATTCCATACGCCCGGTCTATTTCCCACATAACCAATATCTTTAACCCCCATTTCAGTCGTATAAAACCCTGACGACGTCAAGTTACGCATTAAGGAGAAAAAGGCAACCCCCTGACGCATTTCTGGCTTCGCTTTATCGGGGTAGGCAATATCATCGATAAGTTGAATTTGTTGTTCTTCTGTACACTTTATAAAAGCTTGTCCATATCGCTTTTGGGATTGTACGTCCATCCATTTCAACCCACCACGCATAGGAATTTTGTTGGATGGTAGATCCTTTACGATAAATTCAATAAATTCCGGCACGCCTGCTTCGGAGGCACTGCCAGATATGTCATCCTTTGGAATAATAATATCTGCTAATACCGTGATGGTCGCCATTTCGTGGTCCGTAAAAAACTTTTCTTCCAACAGTTTCTGCGTACGTTCATGTTCCCAATCCTCTACGCCCGGCAGCTTATTAGCAGTCTCGCTGGCGATTCTTGCTTCTTTCGCATTCTCGCCATTACAGGCTGTAGCTAACACACCCGCTCCTGCCGCAAGTAAACCTAGTGCTTTAAGGGATTCTCTTCTGTTCATATCTTTTTCGATCAGCCGTTTAACTTTTTCTTCTCTTCCAATATATATTCCGCAGTCCGCATGGACATGGCCAAGATAGTCCAAGTTAGGTTTTTATCCCCTTGCTGCACAAAAGGACCTGCATCTACCACATACAAGTTCTTGCAATCATGCGCCTGCCCCCATTTGTTCAATACCGATTGCTTGGGATCGTTACCCATACGGGTTGTTCCTCCCTCGTGGATAATTACACCCGGAGCTTCCAGTCCATATTTTGTTTCCGGTCCCTGCTCGTCCGACAAAACAATGGCGCCCATCTCGTGCATAACAGCCTTAAATGTATCTTGCATATGTTTGGCTTGCTCAATTTCCTCGTTGGCCCATTTGTAGTGAAAGCGCAATACGGGGATACCGTATTTATCCACACGTGTAGGATCAATTTCACAATAATTATCTTTTCTCGCCAACGCGGTACCGCGTCCGGCCATCCCAATAGACGCTCCATAGAAGCGACGATAGTCTTGTTTTAGCAGAGCTCCATATCCACCACTGTCCCGCTTTTCTCCGCCGTTGCCAACTACCATTCCAACAGCGCCAGGAACCCAGTTCAAGAACCCATACCCCGGCATATTCAGGCCACTGCCGTACTCTATATGATAGCCTCTTGGGAAAGTCAGCTTTTTATTATCTTCCCACCAAGGAGAATAAATATGCACACTACCTACACCATCTTCATTATAACGTTTCCTATCTAATAATTGAGGCAAGAATCCCCAAGCACTTGACCCCGTAGAGTCATGTAGATATCGTCCTACCAAACCAGTGCTGTTCGCTAATCCTCCTGGGTGAGCCGATGACTTGGAATTCAACATAATACGCGCACTTTCACAAGCACTCGCACCAAGTATAACGGTCTTTCCCCTTACGGCATATTCTTGCAGGCTTTTCGTATCCACATAAGAAACACCGGTTGCCAGTCCTTCGTCGTTTGTAAGCACCTCACGAACCATTGCATTATCGATCACTTTTAGGTTTCCCGTTTTCATTGCCGGCATAACCAGACAAGACGAGGACGAAAAATCCCCGTAAACCTTACAGGATCTCCCACATTGCCCGCAATAAAAACACGTTCCACGTCCTTTAATCTCCGGAGAAGATTCTGTCAAAACAGCACCTCGTCCAGGAATAACCGGAACACCAGCTTTCTTTGCCCCTTTAGCGATATAAAGTTCTCCCAAACGAGGTTTCGGAGGTTTCATAAAGATCCCATCGGGCTCATTTCGTATACCTTCTACCGTTCCGTAGATACCAATCATTCGGTCCACACGATCATAAAACGGCTTCACCTCTTCGTACGTGATGGGCCACTCGTCGGTAATGCCGTCTGTTGGTTTAAAATCATCAGGCCCCATCCGTAGAGAAATACGTCCCCAGTGATTAGTTCGACCACCTAGCATGCGGGCGCGGAACCATTCAAATTCTGTTCCATTTACCGTGGTATAAGGTTCTCCGTCTAATTGCCAGCCTCCATAAGCCGCATCAAAATCTCCAAATGGGCGAGTCGTTCCCGCCCCCCTGCGGGGCGATTCCCAGGGCCATCGCAACTGTAAAGCGTCTTTCGCGGGATCATAAAATGGTCCTGCTTCCAACATCAATACTTTTAATCCAGCATGGGCCAGGATATAACCGGCCATACCGCCGCCAGCTCCTGACCCTACAACAATAGCGTCATAAACTTCCGGACTTTCTTTTATTTGATAGTCAACCATATATATATTTCTCTCTCTTATATTGCTGTACACTATGCCGTAAGTACGACATTGTCTTTAACACACGGAACCTACAGCTTAATCCTTTTAGCACATAGCTTATAGGTTTCAGCCAATTAACTGCTTAGCCGGAACTAAAGTAAAAAAAAATTCTAATTTGAAAAGAATGTTATCATATTTATTACCGAAGATGTTTGTTTTTCTCTTCGATCCAGCGTGACATGTATTTGCTAGCACTATGCTGCTGGTTTTGTAAGATCTGCCCGATAAAATTTTTCCGACGATGTACGCTTAGCCCGGTGTTCAATTCATTTATATGCCTAAGAAATGGCACTTCAAACTGTTCTTTACTACTCGTCGCATGTAGGATATCGATTCCCGTTTCTCGAGCTTCGTACCATATTTTCATATCCTCATATAACCGCGTCGCTTTCTCGGAAAAGCAATCTGGATCATCTTCCATATATCCATTCCAACGCCCATCAACCGACATCGATTCTGCTCCTACCGTAGTCGTAACCGACGGTGTTCCCGCTTGCATGGCATCGATAAATTTACCTTTGACACCTGCTCCAAATGGAATCGGAGCAATGAGAACTCTATAGGCTTCCAGTGTTTTTCGGGCATCTTCCGCTCTTCCTTTTATCAAAAAATTCTCTTGGGGTTGATGGAGTTGATAAACCTTTTCACTAGCATATGCACCGTAAACATGCAATTCCGCCGTTGGCAAATATTTCCTTATTTTCGGCCATATGTGTGTTTTTAGTGTCCGAACGGTATGCCAGTTAGGCTCATGCAGAAAATTCCCAATGAATACAAAATCTTTTCTTTGCTCAAATGGAAGCCAATTATTTCTCGTTGATTCTTCTATCGTCGGTTCTAAGAAAGGAAGATAATATAACAGGTCAGCAGACAAATGAAATGTTTCCAAAAGAAGTTGTATTTCGTACTTTGAAATAATCAAGGAAAGATCGCAACGCAGGATAGCAGCAATCTCTCGCATGGTAATCTCATTATAGTAGTCTATTGTCGTATGCTGCTTTACCGCTTCCTGTCGTGCCCGTCGTAAAAAATGTAGGTCCTCTGTATCTAATATAGTTAGTGCGGCGGGGCAATGCTGTCTTACGCGCCATCCGTATTGTTCCTCCGTGACAAAACGATCAAAAACAATGATATCTGGTTTTAATGAGATAACAAAAGCGTCAAAACGACTATCATTGAGCTGAATATCTTCCTCCCGAACACGCTCCTGGGAAAGCGGATGGCTATAGGGCGATTTAGCAGCCGCCGAAGCGAAAACCACTTGGTAACCGACACTTTGGAACATCCGAACTAATTGCAGGATACGTATTCCTGCAGCAGATGATTGGGGCTCCGGCCAAACTAGTCCGATGAAAAGTATTGTTTTCATCGGACTAAAATAAGGAATTTACGTTTTGAAAGCTATCTCCGTCTAAATTCAATTTTTGTCGTGATATCGCCTGTTATATTTACCAAAGTAAATTTAGCTACCGTTTGAACCAGATTTTCTGGAATGTCATACTCCACACCAGCAAAAATCATTTTTTTACTGGTAGGCATACTATAAGTATAGGAGCCTGTTTCTCCTGCACCTTTATATACGTATGCATATCCGTTTGATTTGAACTCCATCGTTTCCCCCTCTCCTACCAATACTTCCCGCACCGGGTCTTCATCCGTTTTTGAAGTCGTTTTTACGACATCAAACCACTTGTTTGAACGAATAATATTCAAAGCAGTATCACGGCCTATATTATCCACGGTCTCTTTACTACAGGACGATAGTCCTACCAAAATCATCGCAACAAACAAGAACACCAAGTTCCTATATGTCAATATCCATCCTTTCATTATTGATATAAACTTTAAAAGTACAATAAGAAGTATCCAAGTATGATGCCAAAATAGTCAATTCAAAAATCGGTTGAATCAAAACAAAAAAGACAATATGGATGTTAACGTCATAGGTTACTGACGTTTTCAATATTTGTAATATTAATTTAAATCAGGTTACATTATGAAGTATTTTCTTTATTTTATGTTGGTCGCATTTATATGCTTTCGACAGGAAACAACAGCATGTACACGAGTCGTTTATAAAGGGCCGAACGAGACTGTTATCACGGCTCGCAGTATGGATTGGAAAGACGATATTGCGGCCAACATTTGGGTATTTCCCCGCGGTATCGCAAGAAGTGGAGAAGCTGGCCCGCAATCGGCTACGTGGGTCTCCAAATATGGAAGTGTGATTTCGAGTGCTTGGGACATTGCAACAACGGACGGCTTAAATGAAAAAGGGCTTGTTGCGAATGTGTTGTGGCTAGTAGAATCCAGCTACCCTAAATTTGATCCTCAAGGCACGAAAAAAGGTATTGCTATCTCAGCTTGGGCACAATATGTCTTAGATAATTTTGCAACCGTCAGCGAAGCGGTAACAGCATTAAAGGACGAACCTTTTGTTGTCGTCAGTGATTACGTTCCTGGCACGACAAAATTTACAACCCTCCATCTGTCTATTTCAGATGCAACAGGTGATAATGCCATTTTCGAATATATAGATGGAAAACTGATTATCCATCATGATCCTTCCTATACCGTAATGACCAATTCTCCTGTTTTCGATCAACAGCTCGCGTTGAATAATTACTGGCAAGGTATTCCGGGTACGATTATGTTGCCCGGTACAAACCGGGCGGCGGATCGGTTTGTTAGGGCTTCTTATTACATAAATGCCATTCCACAGACGGAAGATACAAGGATAGCGGTTGCTAGTGTATTCAGTGTTATCCGAAATTGCTCTGTACCTTTTGGCATTAGCTCGGAGACGGAACCAAATATCTCATCCACACGTTGGCGATCTGTTGCCGACCAAAAAAATAAGGTCTATTATTTCGAAACGGTCTTAACACCAAATACATTTTGGGTCGATCTAACCAAATTTGATTTGCAGGAAGGCGCTAAAACAATGATGTTAGATTTAAAAGGGCATACTACATTCAACGGTTTATCAAACAGCTCTTTTAACGAAGCTAAACCTTTTAAGTTTATGGGCATTTAATTCCCAATCAATTTTCGTTAGCTTACTTTACAAATAGGGCATCCGCGAGAGATGCCCTATTATATTTTTCCTATTTCCCTAACTGTTTTAATATCCATTCCCTAATCTGGTGTTGTTGCTCCGGATATGTCCAATGCCCCGTCTCCTGTACTAAATACAATTCCTTGGGCGCATCAATCACATTATAGGCTGCATAGTAAGAAGTAGGCGGACAAGTATCGTCATTATATCCCCAAGTATAAAATCCGGGGACTTTCAAGTTCCTCGCAAAATTAACCACGTCATAATAAGCAGATACGTTAATTTTATCTTCTGTAGCCATCTGTGGTGCATTCGTTACATTAAACATGTGCGGCCATCCTCCTGCGCGATGATGTAAATATCCGGTTAGATCGCTTAACGCAGGATAAATAGACACCAAACCTTTTATACGGTCGTCCAAAGAAGCTGTAATAATCGCCAATGCTCCACCTTGACTACCTCCCCATACCAGCAGGTTGTTTGTATCAAACGCAGACAAAGAGTATAAAAAATCTATTGCTCTTACACAACCGAGATATACTTTGTTATAGTAATAGCTATCGCGATTATCGAGGTTAAAAAAGGGATATCCTCTCAGTGCTCCACTACCTAGATCGGCATACAACCCCGCTTCGTACGTAACTGGAATCCCGTGTATACCGATTTGTAGTGTAATGATCCCCTTTTCAGCTAGATCTATAATACCGGCATATGGACGAACCCCTGCTCCCGGCACTGATAACACCGCTGGGTACTTGCCCTCTTTCTTCGGTTTAGCCAATATACCATATAGGCGATTTCCCACCATAGCATTTTGAATATTGACTTGAAACACATCTACTGTTTCTGTACAACGTTCTGGCAGCAAGGTCAACTTTGCATCCATTGGGATTTTTGCCGCTTTTGCCTTTGCTTCATTCCAAAACTCCTGAAAGTCATCGGGTAACTTCTGTGTAGGTTGGATATCCTGTGGTGCGTACCCTGCCGTCGCGATACCACGATAGGTATTACCATCAATCGTCACATTCGCTTCGCAACGTAAAAATCCTGGTGCTGATAATTTTCCTTTAACTACTGCCGTGCCATTTTTCAACTGCAGCTTGCCGTTGTTTACCGGAGTCATCTTTTCTGGTCCTACTGCATACGTTATTTCAACATCGTTGAGCGGTACCTGATGCTTCAATACCTGTATGCTAAACGAGGCCTCTTCGTTAGGTTCATACGTCCAGTCTGGCTTATCTGGCGAAACGAGTACTTGGATGGGGTGGGTTGATCGCGATTGCGAAAAACCTGCTAAAGAAATAAAAAGACAGCAACATAGCGCTGCTAAAAACTTCATAAAGTTGAATCTATTCATAACTGATTGATGTAATTTTTTGATAGGTCAAGATAAGGAATTATACAGAGAAAGTTTACCTCATTAAAAAGAAGTGTTATCGGCAATAATCGCTCGCTTTATCTGCAAATGTTCTTCTCCTCCGATCTGCTCATATTGGTTGTACACCACGGAGCTCCCATCTGGCGAAAAGGAAGGTGCCCCGACCACTCGTAGAGCTTTCAAATCGTTTTGTGTAAGCTGGATACTTTCATTCCGATCTATGTGATGAACAAACACATTATTTTCTGCAACAAACGTAATCTTGTTACTTTCTTTACACAGGTTAAAAGGAGAAGATATGGAAAATGGGTTATCTGTCACAAAAAATAGTTCTCCACTGTTTACATCACATCTTACTATCTGGTTATTACCTTGCTCATCCTTTGCCAAGGCATAGATATATTTCCCATCGTGACTTGAACGAAGCCAATGTCTGAAGTCCGATAAGTTTGCGCCGCGGGTTAGACGTCTTTGTCGTATGCCGTGGGGCACTTTTGGGCGCTCACCCTCTTTACCCACCGCATCTTTGTCTACCAAAATTTTTTCTTTGTCTATTTCTACTACGAAGATCTCCGTTATCAGTTGTCCATTTTTGCTTATGGTGTTACCTTGAAAGGCGATGGAAAAACGATTGGTTGTTCCGTCGATCATGGGAGAAAGCCAGCATTCATCAAAAGCTTTATTGATTTCGTCAGAGCCAAAGGTAGGATTTGCCACGACATCAGATACAATGGCTGCATAGTATCGACCATCTGAATTTCCAGATCTTTCATCGACAACGATGTCTGTTTCTGATTTTAGCATCACACCGACTACTCTCAGATCGGGCTCTACCAGCTCATCGTTATAGGTAAAACTAAGCATCGTACCGTCCGGACTCCAGCAATGCGAATGTGTTCCGCCCCGAAGACTCCCTGGCACATGGGGTGCCGACACATCTCGGGCATCTGCCGGAAAAGCATATCCTTCGCGATGGATATTTACCAACATTCCCGTACGACGGGATATCGCGTAAGGACGATCTGCATTTGCATCGGGCAGACCATGAATGAATATCACTTGGTCTTCTACCGGACTAAAGGATACTGCTCCCACACCTGGCCCATAAATCGTTTGATTCGTGGTTTGATAGAGTGTCCGCTCTTCGCCAGTCTGTACATGTACCATACCGATGGTAGCCGTTTCTCCGATTTTCGTATCGTCGTTTCTTCCATCAAATACAATCCATTGTCCATCTTCGGAAAAGACACCATTGTGATGTAGCGTGTGACCTTTAGGCGAAGTGGTAATATTTACAACAGTTTCCTCTTCGATTGATTTATTCTTAATATTCATACAGCTTTCTAAACAAGATAGGGAAAAGGATAGCTACAATGAGCTGCCAACTATAAATACCTATCATAACAAGTACTTTTTAGATTTATAAATAATATTAACTAATAATGCGACGTCCTACTCGGTTGAAAGTCCGCTGGAATACCAAGAGAGCATGCGAGTGAAGCAATTATTTTAAATAGCAAATGTCCCATCTTGGCATACAGATGATCGAAAAGTAATTGCTTCTGTTTCAAACGTACATCCGTTTACCGCAATTGTTATAACAAATGCCCCATATTGACATACAAATAGTCGAAAAGTAATTGCTTTTGACGTAAAGGTAATGCCTTTTGACTCAGAAGTACGACACTTTGGTTAGTGAATACTTACCGAAAAACAGACATTTATAAGCCTTTAAACCCCACTTTTTACTTAAAAATCAGATCAGGGGGGCTATTTGCGACATAAATATCCGGACCTGGCCATAAAGTTGGCGCAAACAGCCCCCTTTTAGGATAAACCCCTTCCTATATTTGAGGTGTTAATCTACTTCACGCTCACCAAATCTATCTCCTTGGCTAAATTCGCAAAATCCTCCCGCAACAAATCCAATTGTTTCTTTGTGTCCTCATTCGGCAGTACACTTCCGTTTCTACAAGACAATCCTATATCCAGCCCCCGTTGTCCCAGGATATATTTTGCGCTAGCCGGATAGGTGTCATGCATAACATCCATATTCGTTGCGAAAAATTCTTGTACTTTGCCTACCTCAGCTTGTCTTTCCGTGTTCGCGTAGTTGTCGCATAGCCATACCACAAGCTCCGGAAAATAGTTCCCTTGAATACAAGATAAGCCTGCAGATCCAGCTTTTAGCGACTCCACAGCATGCACCATATAGGCATCGTATAGTCCAAAAGCAGGGTCCCTTTGGGTATTAGCGATTTTCTGACGCACATTGACGATATCCAGACAGGTATCCTTATGGTATTTTACACGTCCTGTGCTGACCAATTCCCCTAACAATTCAGGCGATATAATACGCTTATAAGGTACAGGGCATTCGTAAAATCCGACCGGAATGTCTCCAGTTAAGTCAAGTAATTGATGAACATTCTTGCTAAATATCTCTTCGGAGTCCTCCTCCTTCGCCAATAGACCAGATATTAAAATAATCGCAGAAACACCCGTTTCATATATTTTCTTCACATTCTCTGCCTGTTCCACAATGGTTTCGCCAAAAGAACCCGTTGCCACGATAGGAATACGTCCATTGACACGCTGCACAATATACCCCACGGAATCCACCATCTCTGCTACCGATAGTTGGTACATTTCGCTAGACAGACAGTTCGCAAACAGGCCCCCTGCCCCACTCTCCAGATAAAAGTCAACCAACTGACCCAACGCACCATAATCAATAGATAAATCTTCTTTAAACGGCATCAACATCACCGGTACGAATTTTTTGCTGTTATTCATTTTTTCTTTTTAATTTATCATTCATGGGCAACCGCAAAGGATTGTCCCTATTTATTTTTGTTTCCGTTCAATTTTGTCACCAACATACCGACCAAACAGATGGTCAACGTTCCGATAACGATGATCATATTCGCGTGTAGCGGATATTTAAGGTAAGCCAGATCGGCAGGCAGTAAGTAAGACAAGGACATCCAGAGAATGACCAGCACCCCTACAGTTACGCCCATGATAGCCGCCCGGTTTGTTGCTTTTTTGGAGATGATACCTAGTAAGAAAAGTCCTAACATACCTCCGGCAAAAATACCAGACAATGTCCACCATATATCGAGCAAACTCTTCACCCCGATCATCGCAATCCCGCAACACATCCCTAGCACACCGACCAATACCGTTGCCGTATACAACACTTTTAGGCTCTTACGTTCTGTACTCTGCTGGTTGATATACCGTTTGTATATATCCTCGGTAAATACGGTAGCAGAAGCATTCATCCCGGAACTGATCGTGCTCATCGCAGCAGATAGGATGGCGGAAACAATCAGTCCCAACAGGCCTGTCGGAATCATATTGACCATGAAATGGGGCATCACTTTGTCACCATAATCTTCCGTTGTCATTTGTTGTGCTAACGCCACCACTTGTGCATTCGTTTCCGGCATGCCAAGACGCTCCGCCGCAGCCTGCAATTTCAAACCCTCGATCAACTCTGGATGTTGTTGGTAATACACAAAAAGACAGGTTCCGATAATGAAGAACAATAAAGAGACGGGTACATAAATCCATACGCAAAGCCATACCGATTTATTGGCCTCCTGCGGTGAGGTGGCCGTATGGTAACGTTGCACATAATTTTGATCCATCCCAAAATTATTCAGGTTTATAAAAAAACCATACAGAAGTACCACCCAGAAACTGGAAGAAACAAAATCAAGCTCGAAAGTTCCCAAACTGAGTTTATCATCCTTCGTCGCTACGGAAACGATTTCCGACACACCGCCCGGTATTTCACGGACGACCAAAAAGATGATGATGATGGCACCTAAGGTCTTTAGGACTCCCTGTACGACCTCGGTCCATATTACGGCCTCTATTCCCCCCATCACCGTATATATGACGATACAGATACCGGTCACGACCATGATCGTCACCAGGCCGAATCCAGTTAACGCCTGCAAAGTCAAGGAAATTCCGAAAAAAATCGAACCTATCCGAGCCAATTGCGTCAATAAAAAACATACAACGGCGTACGTTCTCGCCCAAGTACCGAATCGCTTTTCCAAATTGGTATAAGCCGATACTTCTCCCGTACTCCTGTAAAAAGGAACAAAATACTTTGTCGCCAACCAGGCAGCGAGCGGCATAGAGAGACTGAATACAAAGGCATTCCAATTGCCTCCGTAAGCCTTGCCTGGAACCCCCAAAAAGGTATTGGAACTCAAAAAAGTAGCATAGATAGAGATACCAATCGCCCATCCGGGGATACGACCGGCAGCTCTGGTAAATTCATCGGCCGATGTATTGCGTCGGGAAAAATAGACGCCGACCAAAACCATTCCAACCAAATAGATCAGAATAATGCCTAAATCAAATATGGGTAGGTTTTTCATGATACGAATAGATTGGTTTTGGCTAAGACTTGATATTTTCGGTATCGCTGTTCGTAAATCTCCACTTGTTCTGGTATAGGCGAAAAGGTGGATGCAACATCTGCAGCCAGTTGTTGCTGTGCCTCAACGACATCCGGATAGATCCCCGCGGCTACCGCAGCAAAAATAACAGCTCCCAATGCACATGTTTGGTCATTGTCAACCACGTCTATCGGTGTATCCAATACATTCGCCAGTACTTGCATAACGTATGGAGATTTAGTCGCCACTCCTCCCGTTGCCAAAACCCGTTGAATGGGCGCTTTACTCTCCTTGAAACGACCCAGAATAGCTTTGGAACCGAAAGCCGTAGCTTCAACTAATGCTCTGAAGATATGGCCTGCGGTTGTAGATAAGCTAAACCCATGGGCAGAAGCCAGTACCGTAAAGTCCGCGTCAGGAGTACGTCGGCCATTATGATAATCTGTAAATAGCAGATCGTCTTCGGTTAACCGTAATTGCGCCGCAGCCTGCGAAAGGTAAATCAACAGTTTTTCGTTCAAAAGGTTGTTTTGTTCTCTTGACAGTGTATCCGCTAAAACGGATACCGTTGGTTCCAATAGTAACTTTTTGAACCACTGGTATATATCCCCAAAAGCAGACTGCCCTGCTTCAAAACCTACCGTACCGGGTACGATGGAACCATCCACTTGACCACAGATTCCCTGTATGAATGGAATATCTGCTTGTTTGGGCAAGGTATACATATCGCATGTAGAAGTGCCAATTACCTTGACAAACGTGGCAGGCTTAATTCCGGCACCCACCGCACCATGGTGTGCATCAATTCCTCCTACGGCAATTAAGGTATCCTCGGAAAATCCAAACTTGTTCACAAAATACGGAGAAATGCTCCCGAACACCTCATCAGAGGTAAACGTCTCTCGATACATCTTGTTCACCAGATGATAAAAAGTAGGATCTAAAGAGCACAGAAATTCAGCAGACGGAAGTCCGCCATGCTCTTCTGCCCACATGGCTTTGTGACCCGCAGCACAGCGGTTTCGTTTAACATCCTCCAAGTTGTCCGTCCCCGCTAAATAGGCTGGAATCCAATCAGACTGTTCCATCCAGCTGTACGCACCTTCAAGCACGCGCTTATCATGACGATTGGTGTACAATATTTTTGACCAAAACCATTCGGAAGAATAGATTCCTCCACCGTATGCCGTAAAGTCAACCGGCCATTTCTTTGCCAACGCATTGATTTCCTCCGCTTCCCTCACCGCAGTATGGTCTTTCCATAGGATAAACATCGCGTGTGGATTATCTTGAAATTCTTCCAGTAAGGACAAGGGTTTACCGCTTTTATCTACAGCTACCGGTGTGGAACCTGTGGTATTGGTACCGATGGCGACAATGTGCTTACGATCATCCTCGGTAAGATTTGCCAAAAGCGCTGCAAAAACCTCGTCGATAGCTTCTATATAATCCAAGGGATGTTGACGGTATTGGTCTTTTGCAGGGTCACAATACAAACCTTGCTCCCAGCGTTTGTAATAAGAAACAGACTTGGAGAGAATTTCTCCAGTATGTGGGTTTACCAGTATTCCTCTCGCGGAATCTGTCCCAAAGTCCATTCCTATAACCAAATTATTATTCATCGTCTAATCTTTTATTTACGAACTGCACTATCCCTCCTTAACTTTTAATGTCGTATCCGAATATTTTACACTTGTAGAAACTCATCCTTAGCACTACCTCAAATGTAAATCATCCGAAGCGACGAGTTTTTCTTTCTTTTTGCGGTCAAAAAAGAAAAACTATATACCGCAAAAATTCACTTTAATTCCTAGTGCTTGTAATGCTGCCGCTTTAATTTCTGCCGCTCTTCTCACCTCAAAATCACCGTCTACATAAGCCACCTGTATATGGTTAGCTTTGTGCTTGGCCATCATCTGGTCTCTACTTACGCCATCCAGCACACCGTGCATAATCGGCCATTGTGGATCAGTGAGTGCCCACCGTCTTTCTGTTTCCTCTTTCGGTAGCTCCACGGCCCGCCCTGTACCGATATCACACCACAATTCGTCTTGTTCGATATATATTCTGCTCCACACGATGCTGCCCGGACGACTGACGCCACGAAGCGTTCCTCCTCCTTTTTTAAAGAACATAGGTGGTTGACGCATGCTGCTTGCGCCGGCATATCCATTAGCAAAGTGGGACGCGGGTACCGCCCCGGAGATCAAGAACACCCAAACAAATTCCTCTTTTCCATCCACAACGAAGTTTTCGCCATAACGCAAGTCATGCAACGTATTATCGCCGTTCAATCCTAACTGTCTCCAAAGGTGATAGGTGATATACCCGTCGATACCCGCACATTCGTCTACTTCATTGAAATGTGGTAAAGCTTCGCCCGGATATAATTCTTTGCCTTTTTCATCATAAACAGGAGGTCGTTCTGTATTGTTTAACAGGCCTTCCACCAAATCACTCGCCGCCACTAAATCTTTTAACCCTTGTTGGTATTGTATACCAATCGTATCACATCCAAATTCATCCGCTAGACGAAGTGCTGCAATATACATTTTGCACTGCTCCAATGTCTGTTCTTTGGTCAGTTCGTTAACAGGGTCTGCCCCCCAATCGAATTTCATTCCTTTTTTCAACAGCCAGTCCAAAACAGCGTGTGCCTCTTCATCCGAGACGGTCAACATCTTCGCGTATAAGGTCGACTGGCTGAGTCTTTCCTTGAAAATACTCAATTGGTGAATCAGTGCATCGGGTACAATAGCATTAAACATCCCCATACAACCTTCGTCAAAAACGCCCATAACCACCTGGTCATGTTGTAATTTTGCGGCGAACCCCTCCGCTAATTCACGGTCTCCTGCCGTCATCGATGTCGTCTCAAAAGCCTGTACATGCGTATAATCATGAATCACCGTACCTGTGTTCAACCAGTCTTGAAGTTTGTTAATGAAAAAATCATCCGTGAAGTCCTTGCTCCAAAGAAAACTATATTGCACATTCGCTTTTGTAAGAGAGCCTGTCAGATTCAACGCACCTACCAATCCAGGATAGGTACCATCCCAATTGGCAACAATCAGGATCGGTCCTTCGTGGGAAATTAGTCCTGCCAGAACATGGTGGCTATACTGCCATACACTTTCAGCGACAATAAGCGGGGCTTTTTTATCAATTTCTCTAAAGATTTTGATGCCCACATGCTGATAGTCAATAAAACCATGTCCTTTTTCTTCATCGTATGTATGCGCCCGTTTGATCGTCCAGCCTAGCTTTTGCAAAGCGATATGGAGTTTTTCTTCCATTTGCTGTTGCATCGGCCAACATTTGATATTCGCTGAAGGTCTTAAGTCTCCGCTACACACTAAATAAGCTTGATTATTATTTGTTGTCGTCATGTGATTTATATTTGGTATTACAAAGATGCATCGGAAAATCAGCGATTTCATGGCATAACTTTCCCAAAGTATCCAACATTTTATCACATTTTTGCAGGAAAAGTATACTTTAGCTAAATTAGATGACACCATTTATAAATACAGATGAAAGCAAAGTTTCACCAGGTTCCAAAAGCATTCAACAATGCCTTCAGTATAAGGCATGATATATTACCCCATTTCGGCACGATATGGCATTACCATCCCGAAATAGAATTACATTATCTTATCAAAGGAGAAGGTGTGCGATTTATTGGTGACCATATTGACCATTTTGGCGAAGACGATATGGTTTTACTCGGTTCTAATCTTCCACACACTTGGAAATGCAACGAAATAAAACAAGGAGAAAACCATGTGGAAGCACTCGTATTACATTTTCATCCGGAATGCTTAGGCAAAGAGTTTTTGACCGTTTCGGAGACACAGGAAATATTAAAATTATTGCAACTATCGAAAAATGGACTGATCATTCACGGAGACACAAAAGAGCGAATCAAGGAATTAATGGCGGCTATGCAGCATACCAATGGTCTGGAAAAACTGATTTATCTTTTTGCGATATTCCGTATACTCGCTACCAGTGACGAATACGAAACATTATCCAGGAGCTTTGCCTATAACAAGCTGAACAAGATTGATGAAAGCCGCATGGATAAGGTATTCTCCCATACGTTAACTAATTTTAGGGAAAAGATATCCATAGAAGATGTGGCCATATTATGCAATTTAAGCAGCACATCCTTCTGTCGCTACTTCAAGATGATTACGAACAAGTCCTATTTTGATTTTCTAACCGAGGTTCGCTTGAATCACGCTTGTAGGCTTATTATAGATTCCGATCTGACAATGCAACATATTGCTGTAGAAAGTGGTTTTGAAAATACTTCCAATTTCTATCGGCATTTTAAGAAATTTAAAGGAATCACACCAACGGAGTATAGGAAAAGGTTAGTATAGTTTGGCGCAAAGAAGCTATATGGACGCTGTTAAATCAATCAAAAACTTTTCCAAATCAACATCCTTACCCAACTCAAATTTTTGTTTTAGTCGATATTTAAACATCCTTACACTTTGCGGTTCCACATGCAATGCCTGTGCGATTTGCTTTGTAGTCATTTGCAGATATATATAAGCACAATATTTTAAATCGAGCGATGTCAGTTTTTGGATGGCCTTTTCCGTTAATTGGTTGAAAAAAGTTGGATGGAGCTGCTGTATTTGCATTTTAACATCCTCAAAATCTGCTCGCAACAACATTTCTTCTTTCAGCAATTTCTGAATATCTCCAGGCTCACCACCGTCTTGGATCTTACCTTGAATTTGCTTGAGCATTTCATTTTTATGATCTATGATCAGGGAATTTGCCAATGCCTCCTTCTCCAATTGCTGACGTTTTAAATCGGACAGTTCCTGCTCTGCCTTTAGCCTAGCCTGTTCTTCTCTTTCGATTTTTAATTCCAACGCCGCCTGATGTTCCGCATCTTCCTTTTCTTTAGCTAGCTTCTTCTCCCTTTCAATAGCATACTTTAGTTTGAAGTGATAGGATGCGAACATAAAGATAAGACCGAACAATAGGGTTACCGCAATGCCTCCATAAAGATAATTCTGTTTCTTACGGAATGCCTCTCTTTCACTCAATAGTTTCAACTGCTGATCTTTTTTTTCGGTTTCGTATTGGACTTCTAATTTCTGGGCATTGAAAAGTTGCTGTTCGTCAAAAGACTTCTTTAGCAGATCCTCTGCCCTTTGTTGGTATGTCAATGCTTTTCTTACATCGTTGTTCTTTAATGCGATCTCTTTTAGATCCTTATTTACAGCATATTCCAGTTTGTAATGATTTCTATTATCACTTCTCAACAGGCCCAGACCTTTTAATAGGTACTGCTCAGCCACCTTCAAATCCCCATCCTTCTGCGCAAAACTACTTTTGATGCCAAGGATATTGACTAGCATATCATCCAGAGCTTCCTTCTTTTCCAATTTATGCTCCGCATAATCTAAATATTCAAATGCCTTTTGTTTTTTTACTTCTTCTTCTTCGGTAGAAAACTCCAGATAATAATTGGCTAGGTTAATGCACGTGATCGCAAAGGTATTTCCACTTACTTTGTTGGGATTCTTCTCGTGAAGCGCAAAGGACTTGCTGAGGTAAACAAAGGAACTATCCAGTAGATCTGGCTCCCGTGTTTTCCGATAACGTGCCTGATACATGCTGGAAATACCATTGTCAGCATTTGCCTGAAGACTTACATTTCCAGCGTCTAGTGCATACTTCGCACTCGCCCGGATGTACTTTTCCATCTTTTCTCCATCATCCCATTTGCTATAGGCGCCGTAAAGCAAATAATTAAGACCGTATTTTGTGACAGGATCATCTGGGTTACTTTCCACATATTTCAACCCTGTTAGCGCGTTTTTTATGACGGAATCAGGTAAATTCAACCTATTGTTAAAAAATGCTTTGGCTCTATAGGCAATAGCTTTGGATGTACCTTTTTTTGATTTACCCGCATTTTCAAGACTTAGATCCAAAAACTTCTTACCGATTAGAAGGCTGTCCTGGGAAATGTAATAGCTACTTGTATACGCATACAAATAAGCAAGATCATCCGCTGATTGTGTTGACTGTATAGCGTCTTCTAAAATTACCGGTATTTCCTGTGGTCTATTTTGTAGTTGCAGCTGTTCTACCTTATCCAGGACCTCCTGCGTGGATGTAAGAATATGCTGTCCCCGGACAATCGAATGACATACTATGGAAATAGCAACCAATAAACAAATCTTTAAATCCATTACTTATCTAGCTATAATATCTACATAATTGAGATAAACAAAAATACATTAATAATTAACGTAAGATTAATAAAAAATAACGTATTGGAAATGATCACCAACAGAAACAAAAAAAACAACATATTGAAAAACAGAAACATACAAAAAATGTAGATGCTTTGTATATACGCAAAATATACCCGTAGACGCTTTGTTAAGCGTTATAGGCATAGGTTTTGACATTTTATAATGAACTTCACTTCACATTTCTAAAGGTTATTATTATGAGTTCAAAAACACAATCCATTCTGAGTTATCTAGGCATTTTATGGTTAGTTGCTTACTTCGGCGGAAAGCAAAAAAGAGATAGTCTAAGTACTTATCATCTCCGGCAAGGATTAGGTCTTTTAGTCGTCGCTATTCTTGTAAATTTAATGTTAAACATCATCATTATGCTTGTACCCACATTAAGCACTCCTCTTAGCTTGATAAGCGTCGTGTTCTTAATTTTGATGATATTCGGTATCATTAATGCGGCAAACGAAGTCCGAAAGCCTTTACCCCTAATCGGCAAATTATTTGAAAACCAGTTTCCGTTTTTAGATAGCTCCAAGGATTAATCAATGTTGCGACAACAGAGACCAATGCATCTAATACAGAACTACAAGCATTGCTACAACAATACGCCCCTTTTAATAAAATAAATTATGTTTATAGCCATTGATAAAATCGAACAAAGCGCTCATCATACAGATAAACTGCAAAATCCTAAAGCTCTGGGAAACGCTATGGTATTGAGCATTTATCGTAATAAAATACGCACAGCACTTTACATCGTAAATACCAAAAAAACCTATGGTGAATATTGGGATAAAGTAGAAAACAAAAAGATTCCAAAACGCTTATGGACACCGGAAATGAAAGCGCTCTATAAGGAGAAAGCGTTAGAAACTCCCATGCCTCCCTACATCTTCAAGATCACCATTATCGGATGGATATTTGTCCTCCTCATGACCGGTGTATTCGGCATGATTGTTTATAATGAACTGAAACCTCCTTTACCAAAATCAGAAGAATACGTGGCAATGGAAAAAGCCCCCGTAGAAGGCGACATCTATTTTGGCCGTTACGAGATCTATAAAGAAAAAGGAAATCCTCTAGGGATGGAAGGGCGTTTTGGCTGGTTTAAAGTCCTCCAAGTCGAAGGAGACATTTATCACATCGCAAAATCGACCGAAATGAACAAAGGACATAAGCCAAAAGAACAGCTTAACAGTACAAATTTTGAAACGGAAAGCATGCCACCGGTGAAACTAACAGAGCAAACAGGTTATAACATACGTTTTTTATCAGACGATGGATTGACAGAGATATATATCACGGATAAGAAATAAAAGATGGTAATTATTTTATAAATCACCATGACAGCAAAGAAAATTATGGGTATCATCACGTTGGTCATTGTCGGCTGCATCGGACTATTTGCCTTTTTCCTGTATGCTACGATAAAAACCAAATCGACCAACCTGGATAAATATGATCCTTTTAAGGAATGGGTAGGAAACACCGTCACGCTCGATAAGGAAACTGTCGTATTCGAAGAAAAAATAAAGATGAATCCGAATAGTAAATATCCATACGTCTTACTGGACAGTCTGCATCCTCGATGGGAATATATCCGTGAACAAAAAGAAATTGGTGACGTCACCGAGATTAAAATATTTCCAGCGGGAACAAATCTGACACTGGAAAAGGCTATCCAATATACCAACGGTGTTTCAGGGTCTTCCTATCCTACCATATTTGGTACGATAACTGATGGCGACAACGCATATAAGGTGGGCTATCAATGGGGAGAACAAGACATTGCAAAAAGCCATTACAAGATTGAAAAATGCTGGCACTTCCACCAAGCACCTTGGCAGGATGAGCCGGATACGGCTCACTATGCGTTGCCCATAGCAGCATGGTGGTAGATTTAGCCCACAGTTTAAAAGCTATGGGCTAAATTTTATTTACTAGCCTCGTCCAATATTGCCAAATCCTCAGCATCCAATTTCAGCTCGGGCGCAGCAAACAGGGTCTGCAATTGGCTCTCACTAGTTGCACTTACGATGGGTGCTGTAATCAGCGGATTTGCCAATAGCCAAGCTAGAGCTACGGTAGCTTGTTTTGCACCATGTTTCTCCCCAACGGTATCCAATGCTTTCAAAACAGCTTTCCCTTTATCATCGAAATATTTTTTAACGCTACCACCTCGGGTTGTTTTATTGAAGTCCTCTTCCATTCTGTATTTTCCTGTTAGAAATCCTGCTGCCAACGACCAATATGGAAAAACACTCAGATTATATTGTTCCACCAAAGTTGCATAATCGGCTTCAAAGGTTGTACGCTCTACCAGATTATAATGCGGTTGCAAAGCGACATATTTCGGTAAACCATTTTTCTCCGCAATCTCAAAACTCTCGGTAAGTCGACCTGGAGAAAGGTTAGATGCCGCAATGTAGCGGACTTTGCCGGCTTTGATTAATGTATCATAAGCAGACAGCGTTTCCTCTATCGGTGTCACCTTGTCATCAAAATGGGTATAGTATAAATCGATACTGTCCACTCCTAGTCGACGCAACGACTCATCCGCCGACTTTAAGATGTGTTTTTTGCTGATGTCAAACCCGTGTTCCTTTGTTTCCGAGCCCACTTTCGTAGCAATCACAACCTGGTTTCGATTGCCACGACTTTTCAGCCATTTACCAATAATTTCCTCAGATTGCCCTCCGGTTCCATTTATCCACCAGGCATACGTATCAGCAGTATCGATAAAGTTAAAACCGGCAGCAATAAATTTATCCAATATATCAAAAGATGCTTGTTCATCTAATGTCCAACCTAAGACATTGCCCCCAAAATTGATAGGAGCTATTTCTAAATCAGTGTTTTTAATTGTTACTTTGTCCATATTATATTATTTATTATTCATACGCAAAGGCAAATCTGCCAATTGACAGATAACGATACATTGAATTATGTACAGTTTTTAAATTTAATGATTATTAAAAGAGACCATGTTATCTGTTTGTAATAAATAGCGTAAATTCGTATTGTAAAAAATGGAATATTCTTTTAGACAGGCACAACAAGTAGATGCGTCCCAAATCTGGGAAATCTTAGCACGCGCCATACAACGGAGAAAAGAAGATGGAAGTAATCAATGGCAAGATGGTTATCCGAATCCGTCCGCGATCAAAGCAGATATAGAAAAGAAAAACGGCTACGTATTAATAGATGGCGATACCATCGTGGGTTATTGTGCGATATTGATAAATGACGAGCCGGAGTACGGCAAATTGATCGGAAAATGGTTAACGGAAGGTGATTTCGTTGTTTACCATCGAGTGGCTATTTCCGAAAATTATTTAGGCAAGGGATTGGCGCAAAAAATGCTGCTGCATATCGAAGATTTCGCCCGACAACATAATATATACAGTGTTAAAGCCGACACGAACTTTGACAATCTGGGCATGCTCAATATATTCGAAAAGCTGGGCTATACTTATTGCGGAGAAGTCTTTTTTCGAGGAGCCCCTAGAAAAGCTTTTGAAAAGGTTTTAGCACATTAATCCATTCTATAGCGTATTCTTCCTTTCAGACAATCAATAAACGCATCCACCATATTTTCGTTTGTAGCCCACGATGTAATAATGCGAACAACAGACCGTTGTTCATCAACAGCTTTCCATTCGTAAAAATCATATTGTTGCATGAGTTCGTCAATAACCGCTTTGGGAAGAATAGGGAAAATCTGATTGGTATGAGGTGGTGTAAAGAAAGAATAACCTTGTGCTTCTATTGCGCAGGCTATTTTCATCGCCATTTCATTGGCGTGCTTTGCCAACGAGAAGTATAAATCATCTCTAAACAGTTCCAGAAATTGGATACCTAACAGACGTCCTTTGGCTAATAGTGCTCCTTTCTGTTTCAACAGATAATCGAAATCTATGGCAAGATCGGCTCTATTGAAGATAATAGCCTCTCCTAATAAAGCACCATTCTTCGTCCCTCCGATATAAAACACATCTGTATTGCAAGAAATATCGGATAAGGTAAGATCATTGTTCTTTGCTGTCAATGCGTGCCCTAATCTCGCACCATCCAAAAACAGATATAAGTCTTTGGATTTGCAGTAAATTGATAAGCTATCTATTTCCGATTTGGTATAAATTGTTCCTATTTCAGTCGGATTGGATATGTACACTAATTTGGGTTTCACCACATGGGGTTTAAGGGAATATGCTTGTAATGTGTTTTCAATATCAACAGGTTTCAGTTTGCCGTCTTCCGTTTCAACGGTGATTATCCGATGCCCGGTAGCCTCGATTGCTCCCGCCTCATTGGCGTAGATATGTCCTGTCTCGGCACTAATAACCGCTTCGTGCGGCCGTAACATAAATGATATGACGATTAGATTTGTTTGTGTGCCCCCCGAAACAAAATAAATGGCAGCATCGGGGTTTTGTATCTTCTGGCGAAGTATTTCCTTTGCCTCTACAGAATATCCGTCTTCGCCATAGCCCATTTGCTGTACCAAATTGGTTTCTATAAGCTTATGGAGAATATTGGGATGGGCACCCTCTGCGTAATCATTTTTGAAACTATACATATCCATTACTTTTTTGTCAAAGCAAAAGTAAACAGTATCGAAGAAATTCGGAAACTTCTCCCATAGCTACCCTATACTTGCAGATCTCATCCAAGCCTATTATATTTACTTAACAAATAACAATCCATAATCCTATTATCAGATGATCAACCAGTCTTCTATTAAAGTTATTTTTTTGTTCTTCTTAAGTTGGGTCGTTTCCCTCCAACTCGTTGCTCAACCAAAATTCCCGCAAGAGATGGATTACGATAGCTTGCTTAGCCTTGCGAAACAGCAACAAAAGCCAATGTTCCTTATAATTCACCAACGTAATGAACAATTCTCTCCTTTTAACACCGCTATATCACAAAAAACCAAGGATATTCTCCGCGAACAATTTACCTCAGGTATGGTCAGACTTACGTCGGATAGTATTGACCACCCACTTCATAAGACCTATCGCCTCACAACTCCTATATATCTGTTTACAGATCAAAATGGCTATCCTTTACTACGGCACAACAAGCAAATCAGCGAGGAAGAAACATTAGTAAAATTGATTGATTCCGCGAAGACTATAGCCGAGGGAGAAACCATGGGGAAATTGATACAGCAATACCAAAAAGGTATTCGTAATAGACTTTTGTTAACGAACCTACTCCAACAATACCAAGTGTTCGATAAATACACGGACCAACACGTATTAAATGACTACGTTTCTCAACTGACCGTACAGGAACTGAATAACTTCGAAACAGTGGTCTTTCTATTGAGCTGTGCTCCGGTATACAATAGCAAGACCTATCAATTGGCCTATACAAATCGCAAAATGGTGGATAGTCTATACGCAACATTGCCCTTACCAAAACGGCAGGAGATCAACAATCGGATTATTCAGCGAACTTTCCGGGACGCATTAGACAAGAAAGATTATACACTTTCCCAAAATCTCGGCTACTTTGTGGGGCGAACGTGGCAATCACATTACCTGCGTGCACAAATGGGACAAAGTTACTATCCAATGGAACATAGACGACTCTCCCGGGATACTTCTGCTTATATCCAAATGGCAAGGAATTATTATAATACCTTTTATTATCGTATCGCCCCAGATTCGCTTGCCAAATTGGATTTCGCAAACAATCAACAGATTGCTATTCCTAGACGGGGACAGCCATGGCATCTGGACAGTGCCGAAAATAGCCTTTTCCTGCAGTGGATGGAGGGAAACCGCAAACGGTATAAAGAAAGGCAGGCTCAAAGCCTAAATTATGGAGCAAACCAGCTGTTGAATTTTATAGATTTTAAAAAAAATGACAATCCAGATGTTCTTTTCGATACTATCCGTTGGTTACAGAAATCGATTAGCCTGAGACCCAATCGCGGACAATCTCATCATATCCTCGCCAAAGCATTATACCATGTTGGCTTTTACGCCGAAGCAGAAGCCGAACAGCAACGAGCTATCGAGCTGTATAAGCCACAAAAGCACTATTATAAACAAATGCGGGATGTGTTAAAACAGATGCAAGATCGCTCACTGTGAAGCAGGTTTTGGGCTTGGTCGGAAAGATAGATTCAACCGAACTGGAAGTGTGTACTTCACACGAACAGGCACACCTCGTTGGTAACCTGGTGACCAACGTTCGGATTTCTTGAGTGCATTGATCGCTGCTGCTGCTGTTCCATATCCGAGGTCATGCACTACTTCAAAGTCGGTCGCCATACCTGTTTTATCGACTACAAAACTAATCAGCAGCTGTCCGTCTACTTTTGCCTGTACTGCCTCTTTCGGATATTTGTAATTTTGCCCTATAAATTGCAGGAGGTTTCGTCTGCCTTGGGGGTATTCCGGATTAACGTCCCGCTGTTCATAAGGATATTGTTTCCCGAGACTATCCGTGGTAATACCACGGATCACTTCTCCATTTTCATACCATTCTTCGAATCGGTATTTTGCTTTTTGAAAAGATCCTTCCCAACGCCCGTCTCGAAGTCCATCAACGTAATGGCCCTGTTCTATATCGACATTATTAGTCATGATTTCGGCATAGCCATTTCCATCCTGTATTTGAATTCGTCCGGTTGAGTCGGCATAATAAACCAACCGCTTGTTCAAATCCACTTGCAGAGAATCCTCCTTTCTTTCCGCCTGTTTCAAATAAGCCTCACGCTCCTTCAACACGCCGTTTCTATAGTATCGTTCCGCCGTATCAATCCGTCGGTTATCCGCATAACGGACAACCGTTTCCAAGGCCCCATCATCATAATAGGTCTCTACCAGCCCCTCGAAGCGCAACCGCTTCGGATCGGCAGTTTTACTCCATCCATGACGTTTTAGATTTCCATTTGTATAGTAGTCATTCAGCTCATGCATTCCCGCTTCATTCGGTACAATACGCAGTATACTCGTATAAGCCGCAGAATCTTTGTAAGCCGTATATCCTCCGTTTTTTTTAACATAGGTTACAATCGTTTCCTGCCCTTTTAATAACGAGCTAAAAAACAGCAACCACAAGCCTATTGCACACCTACTTAAATTGACATATAAATACTTCATCATATTACTGACCTTAGGATATTGCTATTCACAAACTTAAATAAAGTTGAAGTGATGTACAAGTGATGCTCGTTAAAGAGCTTAGCGCGTGGAAAGGAAATCTGCATACCAATGTCCGGAAGTTTTTATAATACGCTGCTGCGTTGGAAAATCGACATACACTAATCCAAACCTAGGGTGATATCCTTCTGCCCATTCAAAGTTATCGAGAAAGGTCCATACGAAATAGCCTTTTATCTTTACCCCTTCCTGCTTTGCACGCCATACCTGTGCTATAGTTTGCTGTAAATAAGCGGTTCTTTTGGGATCATCTACACGACCATCTTGCACCTCGTCCTGAAAGGCTGCTCCATTTTCGGTAATAATGATGGGCGGGATATTTTCGTAAGCATTGAATTTCTTCAAAATATGATAGATCGACTCGGGATAAACCTCCCAATTCATTGCCGTCATTTCTACCTTACGTTTTTTTGCATGCACGATCTTTGCCTTTAACAAGGGAACAAATGGCGAATACTGGATCACCTCACGCGTATAATTCTGCACGCCAATAAAATCCATATCGAACTTCAAATCCCGCTCATCACCCGGCTGCATGTATTTCTCTATTCTATGGAGGATCTTAAGGTCACGCGTTGGATATCCTTTGCCCAGTAACGGCTCAATAAACAGGCGATTGAGCAAGGCATCTACTTTTTTTGTCGCAAGTATATCCTTCTCTCGCATACGAAAGGGCTCGACATGCGAACAAGAAAACGTCGTACCTACATAGCTGTCGCGTTGTATGGACTTAATAACTTTTCCTCCGTATGCCTGCGCCAGTGCTGCATGGTGTGTAGCTGCCAGAAAATTATCCAAGCCCTTTCTACCCGGAGCATGCACACCAAAGAAGTAACCCGCACCGGTAAATACAAGTGGCTCATTTAGTACCATCCAGTTTTTCACACGATCACCAAAATTCTGAACACAAATAGACACGTAGTGACCAAACCAATCCCTGATATCACGGTTTACCCAACCACCTTTTAACTCCAGCTCGTGGGGAAGATCCCAATGATAGAGAGTCACCCAAGGTGTTATGCCAAGCTCCAAGGAGAAATCAATAAGCCGGTTATAGAAATCAATTCCTTTTTGGTTTATCTCCCCAATACCTTTTGGAAGAATACGGCTCCATGAAATCGAAAATCGGTAATGCCGGATATTAAGCTTATACATCAAGTAGAGGTCATCTATATAACGATTGTAAAAATCACAGGCTATGTCTCCATGATGACGTTGAAATATTTTGTTCTTTTTGGTGACAAAAACGTCCCAGATCGACGGCCCTTTGCCATCTTGATTATGTGCACCTTCAATCTGATATGCCGCAGTCGAAACACCCCAGCTAAAATCTTCGCCAAAAGTATCTTTATTCAACAACATCCAACCTTTCTCTTTTTATACGCATCACGATTTAAGAGACCGCATGGGTGAATAAAAAGAAGAGAACTGGGCTAGAAACAATCGCGTGAACATTTTCTGGAAAAAATAAACAATCGCTTTCATAACAGAACTAAATTTATATCCTCATGTAAATTAAGGAATTACATGTGAATAAACAATTACTATTATGTTAATTTTTTGTCTTTATTTCAGCCAGCGCTTGTCTAATTGTATTCAACCAACCTATAAAGAAATTATTCCTTTTGATGTTGTCTGGCAAATCTGCTTAGTTGTAATGCGTTTATTATGGCAGCTGTAGATGCGGTATTGTTGAAATAAATATAAACTTCTTTGAATCTCATATTATTTAACTTCTGATAGAGTGTTTCGATCTCTTCTTTGGTATATGCTGAATAAAATAGTTTCGGATTGCCGTGCATACGTAAATAGCCAATTGAAGTACTTTGTTCGATGGAAGTAGGTAATTGAGGATAATTCACATTACAAAAAGTGATATGATTTTCACGCAGCTTCGTTATCACATCATCCCTCCACCAGCTTTCATGCCTGAATTCAACCACATTTTTAAAGTTTGGGTTCATCACGCGTACAATTGACCTCAATCTATCTTTATTAAAGCTAAAGCTCGGCGGCAGCTGCCAGAGAATACAGGATAATTTATTTTTAAACCCTTCTTTGCATATTAAATAAAAATCTTCTATTTCTTCATCACACTGTTCTAGTCTTTTAATATGTGTGATTGTTTTAGGAACTTTAACGCTGAATTTAAAGTCGTCCGCAACTTTATCATGCCATAATAACAGGTTTTCTACAGTCGGGAATCTGTAAAACGTCCCATTAAATTCATAGGTATTAAAGTGTTTGGAATAGTAATCAAACCACTTTTTTTTAGGTAGATCTTCTGGATAAAATACTGTTTTCCAAGATGCCGTAGCATAACTTGAACACCCGATATATAATTCATCTTTTTCCATATATAAATTATCCATAATTGATGCAACAGACGTGACAGGAACTTTTGTTTAGCCAATCTATTACCCATTGATCCATGTCATTTTCTCCATGAACCTATAAGCTCTATAAAATGTTTTGTTAAATGGATTAGATCCACAAAAGATAATAAAAAATAAATCCCGGCATGTGACCATATCGGGATTTCAATTTTAGAATCTTTCTTATGCTTATATTATCTGCTGGTTGGTCGTGGAGCCCATCTGTCATAAGGTGACAGGTCAAAACTATTAACCTCCTCCATGGTCAAACCTAGTGCTGACGCTACACCTTCACCATACTCTGGATCTGCCTTATAACAGTTGCGAATATGACGAATTTGTATGAACTTATCCGCAGCCCCTACCTGTGCTGCGGTATTTTTGAATAACATATCGGCTTTTCCATCTGCTTTGATGATACGGAAGAGATCTCCCGGCTGTGTATAGTAGTCTTCATCGTCATCCCTAAAATTATGCGCATAAACTGTCCCTTCTAGCTCAAGAGGTGGTTCTTTACTTTCAGGCTGTTCCTGCCATTCCCCATAGCTATTTGGATTATAATGTATCGCGTCCCCATAATTGCCATCTACACGCATAGCGCCATCACGGTGATACGCATGATATGGGCAACGCGGTTTGTTGACCGGAATCTGGTAGTGGTTTACGCCTAACCTATAACGCTGTGCATCACCATAGGAGAATAATCTTCCCTGAAGCATCTTATCCGGAGAAAAGCCAATGCCCGGAACAATATTTGTCGGGTTGAATGCCGCTTGTTCCACATCCTGAAAGTAGTTATCGGGATTGCGATTCAATTCAAACTCACCGACAGGAATTAATGGAAAATCCTTCTTCGACCAGACCTTTGTGAGATCGAAAGGGTGAAAGCGATATGTTTTGGCCTGTTCTTCGGTCATGATCTGTATAAACATTTTCCACTTCGGAAAATCTTTTCTTTCTATCGCATCAAAAAGATCTCGTTGAGACGATTCCCTGTCATAGCCTACAATGCTCGCAGCTTCCTCATCTGAGAGATTATCTATTCCTTGCTGGGTTCTAAAATGGAATTTCACCCAATGCCGCACATTATCCTTATTGATAAAACTATAGGTATGGCTACCAAATCCGTGCATATGTCTGTATCCTTTAGGAATACCGCGATCGCTCATCACAATAGTAACTTGGTGGAGTGACTCGGGAAGCAATGTCCAAAAATCCCAGTTATTATTAGGGCTCCTTAAGTTAGTTTTTGGATCGCGTTTGACGGCATGGTTCAGATCCGGAAATTTCATCGGATCACGGAAGAAAAAAACAGGTGTATTATTTCCTACCAAGTCCCAAATACCTTCTTCCGTGTAAAATTTAAGGGCAAATCCCCGAATGTCTCTCTCTGCATCGGCTGCTCCTCTTTCACCAGCAACTGTTGAAAACCGAGCAAACATCTCTGTCTGCTTGCCAATGTCACTGAAGATATCCGCCTTGCTATATTGGGTGATATCATGCGTGACGGTAAAAGTTCCAAAAGCGCCAGAACCTTTGGCATGCATCCGTCTCTCAGGGATGACCTCTCGATCGAAATTTGCCATTTTCTCCAGAAACCAAAAATCCTGCATTAATAATGGACCTCTAGGACCAGCTGTTTGTGCATTCTGATTATCAGGAACGGGCGCACCGGTCTGTCTTGTCAGTTTTGATTTTTTCTCTTGCATAGTGTTGTCATTTTACTTTTATCGAAATAGGTATTAGTCACAATAATTACACTAAACGGTTATTTATAATTGTTAATGCTTCTGATATATAAGTCTCCGAAACCTTTTAGATCTATATATCCATAGTACTAATATACGAAAAAAAGTATTCTTTAAGCAGTATGCTGATAAATTCACAAAGTTAACCAATCTTCACGGAAGTCATCGTTAATGAGCCTCCGACGGCCTTATCATTAAATAAGACCGCTTGTTCATCTTTGTCTTTCACGGATAAGGCGTAGAGTAAAGGCATGTAATGTTCCGGTGTGGGTACGGCTAGATGAAAGGGTTTACCTTGTTTTTCGTATTGAATCAGAGGCTGGTGGTCATCGTTCAATATAAATTGTTTCATCTTTTCATTAGCTTCTAATGCCCAATCAAATCCAAAGGTTTCATTCAGTTGCCTCCACGCTACCATACGAAGATTGTGCACCATATTTCCGCTACCAATAATCAGTACGCCTTTTTCACGAAGTGATTTCAATTCACGAGCCAGCTCATAGTGGTATTGTGGGCCTTGATAATAATCCAAACTCAACTGAATGACAGGAATATCAGCTTGCGGATACATATGCCTGATAACCGACCATGCCCCGTGGTCAAGCCCCCATTTGTCGTCCAGTTCTACATGCGTTTTCTGAATTAGCGACTGCGCTTCTCTTGCCACATCTGGGCTTCCCGGGGCAGGGTATTGCACTTCAAAAAGTTCTTTCGGGAATCCCCCAAAATCGTGTATAGTAGGCGGGTTTTGCATACCAGTCACAAAGGTTCCCCGTGTTTCCCAGTGTGCTGAAACACAAAGAATAGCATTTGGCTTGGGAATCTCTGCAGCAATTTTCCTAAAGCCTTCCACAAATTCATTTTCTTCAATAGCGTTCATCGGACTGCCATGGCCTAGAAACAGCACAGGCATTTTTACCGTGCTGTTCAAGGCTGCTGTCATCTTATTCAATTCTTTCAATTTCATTGCTGTTCCCATGTCATTTATATATAACTATTTATATATCAAAAATTATCATATACAAAAATACTGTGGATTATGTAGAGAGAGATAACAACATTCAGAAAAGGGGTTGTAGTTTTAGGAAACGAGTGTTTTCATTTCCTTTCGGAAGGCTGAGGGGGTCTGTCCGGTTTTCTTTTTAAATACGTTTGTAAAATAGGCTTTTTCGTTGTAACCCAATTCGAAACCGATCTCCGAAATCGATTTGTTAGTCGTGGAGAGTAAGTTTTTGGCTTCGATCAATTTTCTTGTTTCGATGATTTCCGAAACACTTTGTTGTAGGATTTGATGACAGATATTATTAAGATTTCGAGCAGACATAAATAATTTTTCAGCATAATACGCTACACCGACATTTCTTCGAAAGTTCTCCTCCAAAATTCTCAGAAAGTTTTTAAACGTAATGCTTTGCGATTTGAGCTGTTCTTCATCATCAGGTTTTAATTTTCTTCGTTCGGATTCTATCATCGTAAAAACCGTTCCCAAAAGCTGTCGGATAATCGCATAATCGGGCGAATATTGTCGCATTTCGTCATCCATCATTGTACAAAGTGTACTGATACGTCCAAAACAAGCACCTCTCGGTAGTTCGACACTGGCGTTGTCATGATAAAGTGAATAAAGCTGAAAGGTTGTTTCCGGGATAAATTCACTTTTAAAACGGATGGCCCACATTTGACATTTCCCGTCTTCCAAAACGGGTTTTACGCGATGCACTTTTCCTCTTGTTACAAAACTCACAAAAGGAGACTGGAGCACAGTAGATCTGAAATCAATAAAATGTTCCAATGATCCTTCCGTACCGATAATGAGCTCTTCAAAATCATGGTGGTGCAGTTCGTTTTCCGAGGCAATGATCTTTTTTGCTTCAAGTGCATCCACTTGAAATATTTTGAAAGTTTCCGTCATCGCTTTATTTTCTGTCAGAGTTCAATCGTCCGTTCAACGTTTATTTGCTCCAAAAAAATTTCATCATGTGACACCACGATGATTGTTCCTCGATATTCATTTATTGCTGTCGTCAAAATTTTAACATTCTGCATATCTAGATTATTTGTCGGCTCATCAAATATAATAATGTCTGGCGACTTCCTGTCAATGGTTAGACAGCAAAGCATTAAGCGCATTCTTTCGCCACCACTCAATGCGTTACAAGATTTGCTCCAATCTTCTTTGGTAAACAGAAAACGATTAAGCCGTATTTTAATTTCATGCTCTTCCCATGCGGAATTATTGAATTGCTGAGCCTGTTCATAAACTTTCCGTGTATTATCTAACAAAGAATAATCCTGATCAATGTAAACAGATTTATTTTCTGCTCTATAAACCGAGCCTGTTTTTGGTTCTAAGTTCCCTGAAATCAACTTGATTAAAGTTGTTTTTCCAGAACCGTTTTGCCCTTTTAATGCTATCCGTTCACCACTTGTAATTTGAAAACTCAAGCTTTCTTTCCAAAGCAAATTACTGTTATAGGCAAAATTGATACTTGTCGCTGTAAACAGAATTTTACCATTATGCAGTCGGGAATTATCAATACCAAATTTCATCTTATCCATGTCGGGCAACGTAGCACGCAAGCCTTGCAATTCTTGTGTAATATTACCAATCTTTTCTGCATGTATGCTCTTGAGTTTTGATGTACTATTTTCTGCATTGTTTCGTAATGTATTCATCATGATTCGGGCGACACCTGATTTTTCTTGTTTGCCCTTCCCTCGACTATCCAATTTTTGCTGCCGTTCCAATGTTTCCCGTTCTTTTCCTTCGGCTTTTCGCAATGCTTTTTCTTTGTTTTGAATGTCTTGATTCAATGCATTGTTTTCGATTTGTTTCTGTTCCTCATAAAAGTCATAATTGCCCCCATAAATCTTAATCCCATGCTTGCTTAATTCGCCAACGGTATCCAATAGATTTAATAATTTCCTATCGTGACTCACTACAATTAGCGTACTTTTGGTGGACTGAATAAAATCGTATAAAAGTTGTCGACTTGAGATGTCCAGATGATTGCTCGGTTCATCCAATAGAACCAATTCAGGCTGATGAATGAAAATACCAGCAAGAAAAACTTTTGCTTTTTGTCCTCCACTAAGCGTTTCCATTTTTTGCGATAAGTCTAATTCCGTTAGTTGCCAATAGTTCAGGGTTTCGCTGCAACGATCTTCTATTGTCCAATCGTCATTCAGTAAATTGAAATTTTCTTCCTTCATGCTGCCGGCTAAAATTTCCTTTAAGGCGTTCAATTTATCTTCAATTCGCAATGCTTGCGCTATCGTTAAATGATTGTATTGTCCGAAAATTTGCGGAATATAATACGGATCGGATTCTACGTTTACTTGTCCATTTGATGGGATCAATTCTTTTGCAATAATTTTCAGTAAGGTGGATTTTCCTACCCCGTTGTTACCGACTAAGGAAATTTTATCGTGATTTTTTACTGTAAAGCTAATGTTGCTAAACAGTATATCTTTATTGGGATGTGTATACGAAATGCTTTGTAAGCTCAACATAAATTCTTTCATTAAAAATTAAACAATACGACAAAGCGTTTAGCCGTAGTCGTTCTTGATTTATCTGAAAGAATATTTTACATTTTGCCTTACTTAGATCTTTGTATCTGCAAAGATATGAATGTTTTAGATATAAAAAAAGTTGGTTTAAAGTAGTATCCTTTTAAACCAACTTTCTTTGTTTCCTGTAGCCCGTAGGGGAATCGAACCCCTGTTTCAAGAATGAAAATCTTGCGTCCTAACCCCTAGACGAACGGGCCATTATTTTTTGGTGACGCAAATATAAGATCAATATTCAAATCACCAAAACATTTTTGCGCCCTATTTTATAATACATTGAATCTGAAAAGGTTATTTTTTCCAAAAAATAAATCTAAAATAGAATATCTATAATATTTTTATCATTGCTATAATAACCCAAAAACCATTGACCGTTAAATCAAGTCAAACCCAATATCTTTTCTGAAATACATACGTTCAAAAAAGATCCTTCCGGCATCAGCCGTAGCTTGCTGGAGCGCATCAAACAGATTATCTTGAAGTGTTGTTACAGCAAGCACACGACCTCCGGCAGTGACTACTTTCCCATCAACCTCTTTCGTTCCCGCGTGAAACACAATAGAATCTTCTACATTTTCGATATTATTAATTTCTATTCCCGATTCGTAGTCGCCCGGATAGCCTCCGGAAACCAACACCACTGTTACAGCTGTTTTGGAACTAACAGTATAATTCCGAGAACCTAAATCACCTGTTGCTACCCCTTCCAATAAATCAACTAAATCAGATTCAATCCTCGGCAATACAGATTCCGTTTCGGGATCACCCATCCTGACATTGTATTCGATAACATAAGGCTCTCCATCTAGATTCATCAAACCAATAAAAATGAACCCTTTATATGGAATATCGTCTTTCTTTAACCCCTCAATTGTCGGCTTAATAATGCGCTCTTCTACTTTAGACAGAAAAGTCTCGTCCGCAAAAGGAACAGGAGATATAGATCCCATACCACCCGTATTCAGCCCCGTATCCCCCTCTCCGATCCGCTTATAATCCTTAGCAGAAGGTAGTACTTTATAAGATTCACCATCTGTCAGTACGAAAACGGAAAGCTCTATTCCTTTTAAAAACTCCTCGATAACCACTACCGAGCTTGCATCACCAAATTTTGCATCAGCAATCATCGCCTTTAATTCCGCTTTAGCGTCTTCCAGCGTCTCACAAATCAAAACGCCTTTTCCAGCAGCTAGACCATCAGCTTTCAGAACGATCGGCAATTTCTGCGTCTCTAGATAAGCTAATCCAGCTTCCAGATTCGATTTATTAAAAGACTTATAAGCGGCCGTCGGGATTTCATGGCGCAACATAAATTCCTTTGAAAAATCTTTGGATCCTTCTAACTGTGCCCCTTTTTGTTGAGGGCCAATGACCGGTATATGCTTAACGTCTTCGCGGTTTAAAAAATAATCATGAATACCTTTCACTAGTGGTTCCTCCGGTCCTACGAGAATCATGTCGACCGCATTTTCAATTGCAAAAGATGCTATGCCTCCAAAATCGGTGACTTTCAAGTTTACATTTTGCCCATACTGGCTCGTTCCGGCATTCCCCGGAGCAATAAACAGTTGATTCAATTTTGGACTTTTCGATAATTTGTACGCAAAGGCAGATTCCCTGCCGCCGGAACCAATAATTAAGATATTCATATCGACAAAGATACCGATGTTGATTAATAATCAACAAAAAATTAATGTGGTATCCTGATTTTTTCGTAATTTAAATCCAAAATTCACCTGTTATGAATATGAAAAGGCTTCTTTTATTGTGTTTTCTTACACTAGCGACAGCGAGTATAAAAGCACAAGATTTACAAGGTCTTCTAGCTAAAATCAATGCATATCAAGACATCCACCCTATTGAAAAGCTCTATCTCCATGTCGATAAACATACCTATACTGCAGGAGAATCTATTTGGTTCAAAGCCTATACGACTGTAGGAATAAACAACCTATTATCCAATATTAGCAATATTGCATACGTAGAACTTATCAGCCCAACGGAAGAGGTGGTGTCGAGTATACGAATTCCCATAATAACGGGCCTCGGTGTAGGCGATATTACATTAGCCGACACTTTAATTGAAGGAACATACCGTATTCGCGCCTATACCAACTGGATGCGTAACGATAGTTCTATTTATTTCTTTAACGAGAATATACATGTTAGCAACGGTAGATTAGACAATGTTCTTTCCCGTTCCTACCTCGACAACAACAATTACACCATCCAATTGCAGGATATCCAAGGCGCTCCGTTAACAGAGGAGGCTGTACGATACGAGATTATCTCTCCAACAGGTAAAAACCTCAGACGAGGGCGTGTTAAAACAGACGACCAAGGACAGCTAGTGATTCCCTTTAAAGATGAATATACCGAATCTAAACTCTTCATCAGTTTTTCAAATAAAGCCAAAGCACAAGTTAAAAAAATCTTTAAGCTACCGAAAGCTACTGTTTTAGAGAACAGCATCCAGTTTTTCCCAGAGGGGGGAAACCTGCTAGTAGGCAGTGTTAATAAAATTGCCGTCAAAACGCTAAAACCCGATGGCCTTGGTATAGAAAGCCAAACCGTTATACTGACAGCAACCGGCGACACCACAGCAACCATTAAGACCAACACCTTGGGTATGGGTTCCGTTCCATTATTTATTCCCGGTATCGAATCGATGGCCGCATATACCACATTCGATGATGGCTCCACGATAAAAACCGAACTTCCTCAACCGGTTGCTTCAGGCTATAACATCCAAATGAACAATGGAAATAGCGATAAATTATTCGCACAAGTAGGCGTAAGCCCCGATAAACAAGATGGAAGTGAAATCTATTTTGTAGCACAGTATATGGGCAATGTGTACTACGCGTCGAAACAGCCTGCATCTAAATCAGAGCTTATCTTTTCTGTACCTAAAACCGATTTACCCAACGGCATATTAACCATCAGTATCCTAAACAGCGCCCTAGAGCCCGTGATAGAAAGGCCAGTTTTTGTCTATAATGAAAAAAAAGCATTACCCGTGACAGCCAATGTCGATACGCCAACAAGTACCAAAAGAAAAAAAATAACCGTATCACTTGAAACAGGAAATTCATCAGATAGTATACGAAACAGCATCTTATCCGCTTCGGTAATCAACAATTCCAAATTAAAAGATAGTTCGAAAGTAGCCTCCAATATTCTATCATCACTGCTAATGAGTGCAGATATAAAGGGATACATAGAGACCCCTGGCTATTATTTCGATGGAGAAATAAAAATCAATGATATAGACAATCTACTGTTGACACAGGGTTGGCGAAAAATAGATATAACACCTTCATTTGGCATAAGTGAACCTATTTTTTCTCCCGAGAAGAGCATATCTATTACGGGACAGGCCCGAAAACTCGGGCGAAAGGCACCCGCTTCAAAAGCGAACATGGTCTTAGTCCCTACCCATAATTTCATGGAATTTATCGATACGGTGGCCAACGAAGAAGGTTATTTTGAATTCAACAATTTATTTTTCCCAGATAGTATTAAATTCCTGATAACCGCAAAAGACGAAAAAGGACGAAATAACATTGACATTATTGTTTCCGAAGAAACGTCGCCTACCATAGGCCCTAACAAAAATGCTCCCGGCGAACAGAATAACGTAAATACCAACTTCGTAGAAGAGCTTCTTCACAGCAAGAAATATTTTTCGGGATTGGAAGCACAAGGTCTTATGGAAAAATCGATCGCTATCCAAGAAGTTATTGTAACAGCTCAGCGACCACGACATAAAGCCTCTGAACGTTCCGCAAACCTGAATGGTCCGGGTAATGCCGATCAAGTAATTTCAGCAGAGGATTTAGAAACGTGCACGACGTTAGAAATGTGTCTAAATGGACGTTTAATGGGCGTCATGTTCCGAAATGGCATTCCATACACCACACGCGGGGGCGGTGAAATGCAAGTTATACTAGATGGAATGTATGTTGAAAACGATATGTTATCGATGATCAACCCTATGGATGTGCAAAGTGTAGAGGTATTACGCAATGTAAATTATACTGCCATCTATGGTTCTTACGGAGGGAATGGCCTTATCATCATTACCTCAAAATCGGGGGCTGATGCTATGCGAAGCAACTATACCCCCAAAGGTATCGCAACAGTACAACCAAAAGGTTTCCATATCCAGAAAACATTTTACAAACCCAAATATGAGCCTAATTCTGAAACAACACTTAATCAAGATTTACGGACTACTATCCATTGGGAACCCAATATTGTAACAGATGAGAATGGTAAAGCGTCTTTTGATTTTTATACTTCCGATGAAGCTGGTAAATATCTTATAACAATCGAAGGACTAGATTTTAATGGACGGTTAGGGCGACAAACGTTAACCGTTGATGTCAACTAAAAACAGCATTGTAACATCATCCTTTTTTCCACATCGTTAATCTTGGTAATCATGTAACGACCGATTGCTGCGCGTTGTACCGCATCCACTGCATCCACAAGATTGCGCGCTATTGATCCTTCGCCCGGCTTAATCAGCACAATAATATCTTGTCCGTTCGTCGCTTGTTTCACATCAAAGGCCATCTTCGCCAGCAGCTCTCCTAAACCCAGCTTTCCATACGTCACTTTTTGCGGACTAGACTTCGGCGAGTCGGCTGTACCTCGGTAGTATGTTAATTCATTATTCTCGCCTAACAGAAGGTTCAACACCCGATCTTCACTCAGCAAAATCGGCGCCGTTATAGGGCCTTTATTTTTATCCGGCATAGCGATATCGAGTTGATGAGGCGTATTCAGCGAGGTAGTGAGCATAAAAAAAGTAATCAGGAGGAACGCTAAATCAACCATTGCTGTCAAGTCTACTTTAGGCATGGGTCTGTTTCGAATACTCCTACGTTCTTTCTTACCTCCTCCTTTTTGATCGTTTGTTAATTCTGCCATATTGTGCTATTTTAAAAAGTTCGACTTGGTTATTTATAATATTGATGGTTTTTTACGTAATTTTCCATAAAATAGCACAAAAGAATGTTATGGGTGAATTTATCAAGACACAGACAAACGAACACATCACTTACGTAGGGCTTGACCGGGAGAAATCCAATGCGATGCATTTAGAAATGATGCAAGAACTAATCGGCGAATTGGAACGTGCGAAAGAAGATCCTGCAGTGGAAGCCATTATTTTGCATGGCAAAGAAGGTTTTTTTTCTGCGGGGCTTGATCTCATCACGCTATACAAATACAATGAAGAGCAGATAAAAAACCTATGGGAAACATTTATCGATTTAATATATACGCTTGCTTCTTTTCCTAAGCCAACCATTGCATCTGTTACGGGACATGCACCTGCCGGAGGATGTGTCTTGGCGATCTGTTGTGATTATCGTATTATGGCAGAAGGAGAATTTATCATCGGACTAAACGAAGTTCCCGTTGGCCTGATTGTCCCGCCCAGCATCTTTGACCTCTACAGTCTATGGTTAGGACAAGCCCAAGCCTATCGATACCTTTTAGAGGGAAAGCTTCTCTCTCCTACCGAAGGATTACAAAGTGGTCTTATTGATGAGGTTGTTCCGGCAGACCGCATCCATACTGCAGCTGCTCGAAAAGCAAAATCATGGACACAATTCGAACGTCAGGCATGGGGAACAACAAAGTTGAATATGCGAAGATACATGCTGCAACACATCAACGAAAACAAAGCAGATGTCGTGCAGCAGATGTTGACACAATGGTGGAAACCATCGACGAGACAGATATTAAAAACGATTATAGAAAATCTTACAAAAACAAAGTAGAGATTTCTTATATACCATGAAAAAATATAACGATGAGAAATACTTTAATTTTTATATGTTGCTATGTCCTCTTGGTAACGTCTTGTAACTCTTCCAATAAGAAGACCGAAGATTCCAAAGACTCGACGGATACACCAACAGCGGTCTTTCCAGAAGATACGCAGGAAATTAGTGCCGTCATCACCCGTTTTGCGGCAGCCTATCTCCTTCAGGATCAGGAAAAAGCAAATGCCCTTATCCATCCCGATCTGGGTTTATATATTATTTATCGTCCCGGGGTAGCCGATACCTACGAGAAAATAGACAGCCTCAATTTCGATAGACCGACCCCTGAATATTTTCCATATACCACCTTTGAAAATGACTATACACTCACATTTGAGAAACTTCCTGCTTTTGATTGCGGCGAAGAAAAATGGGATAAACTCGGTTTTTTTTGTGATACCACGTCTCAGGCAAATCAGTTAACCACCATCGCAGCCTTTGATCGAGAATTTAATGGTATAAGTGATGATGCACTGGCGAAAATCAAACAATTAGAGAAAGATACGTTCCGTGTCATCTTAGCCAAAAACGAACACCTGATTTTTCATGTTAAAAAATATGACAATAAATGGTATATATTTGTGCTTGACCGTGCTTATGCAGGTTGTGATGCCTAAAAGATTTTTTACAGAATAATCTTAAAATTTGAATAATTTTACCATATGAATAATATAGATAACGAAACAGGAAACCGTATTCAGCAATGGCTCGGCACAGAATACGATGATGATACGGTTGCACAAGTACAGAAACTTGTTGATAACAATGAAGAAACAGAACTTATAGATGCTTTTTACAGAGAATTAGAGTTTGGAACAGGAGGTTTACGTGGCATCATGGGGGTGGGATCAAACCGAATCAACAAATATACCATCGGAAAAGCAACACAGGGCCTCGCAAATTATTTAAAGAAACAGTTTCCAAATCAAACCATTAACGTAGCGGTAAGTTATGATTGTCGGAATAATTCGCAAGAATTGGGTCATTTGGTTGCAGATGTTTTCTCGGCAAACGGAATCCATGTTTATTTATTTAAAGAGCTGCGTCCTACCCCGATGCTTTCCTTTGCTGTTCGGCATTTTAAGTGTCAAGGAGGGGTTATGTTGACAGCATCACACAATCCAAAGGAGTACAATGGATACAAGGCCTATTGGAACGATGGCGGACAGCTGGTGGCACCTCATGATAAAAATGTAATCCATGAGGTCAATGCCATACAATCCGTGAACGACATTAAATTTGAGCGCGACAGCCATAATATTACGCTCGTGGAGGAGGATTTTGATAGAATCTATATTGAAGAGAATAAAAAACTAAGCATACATCCGGAAGCAGTGTCTGCCCAAAAAGACCTGAAAATAGTCTTCTCTCCTATTCATGGAACAGGTATAATCGTGCCCAAAATGCTTTCCGCCTGGGGTTTCACGAATGTAGAGGTCGTAGAGGAACAAATCAAATCAGACGGAAACTTTCCAACAGTCATCTATCCGAACCCTGAAGAGGAAGAGGCGATGACGATGGCCAAACAAAAGGGACAGGCACTAGACGCAGACGTCGTCATGGCAACCGATCCCGATGCAGATCGCGTTGGTTTAGCTGTAAAGAACCAAAAAGGTGAAATGCAGTTATTAAACGGGAATCAGATTGGCAGCTTACTCATTTATTACGTACTATCGTCTAAAAAAGAAAAAGGCGATCTGCAGGATAACGATTTTATCGTGAAAACCATCGTAACATCCAACCTTATGACCGACATTGGCAATAGCTTCGGCGTGAAAAATTATGAAACCCTGACCGGGTTTAAATTCATTGGCGAAGTGATGACGAAACTGGAAGGAAAAGAGAACTATCTGGTTGGCGGCGAAGAAAGTTATGGTTTCTTGGTTGGCGATTTAGTTCGAGACAAAGACGCCGTAAATGCCTGTGCTTTTATTGCTGAAATGGCTGCTTACTTCAAAACACAAGGGAAAACGGTATTCGAAGTATTGTTGGAACTTTACGAAAACTATGGTTTCTATCAAGAAAAACTTATCTCACTTACCAAGAAAGGAAAAGCAGGTGCCGACGAAATCAAGCAGATGATGGCAGATCTACGCGCCAATCCTCCACAGTCATTAGGTGGTATAACGGTTAAAGAGATTCGTGATTATTCCACTAGTATTGCGCATGTATTGGCCGATGGAACAAAAAAGAGTATAGATTTACCGAAATCAGATGTACTTCAGTTCATTACGGTTGACGGCGATGTCATTTCCGCAAGACCATCAGGCACCGAACCTAAAATTAAGTTTTATTGCTCCGTGAAAGAAGAGTTAGCCTCTAGCGATGCATACGAGCAAGTACTTATAAAGTTGGGAGACAAAGTAAAAAACATCATGGCTGATATCGTAAAAGACTGATGATGAAGAAATGGACCTTACTAGATTCTAGGTATATTATACAGCGTCCTTGGGCAACGTTGCGTGTTGATAAACTACAACTTCCTAATGGGAATATCAAAGACGAGTATTATGTCTTAGAGTATCCCACCTGGGTCAATATGGTTGCTTTTACGGAAGACAACCAACTGTTATTTGTCCGTCAATACCGACACGGAGCAGACGAAATTATGGTCGAGCTTCCTGCCGGTGTCGTTGAAGATGGAGAAGACCTCGAGGAAGCTGCCCATCGGGAGCTTTTGGAAGAAACGGGGTATACCTTTACCTCTATAGAATATATCTGTAAGCTATATGCAAATCCAGCAACGAGTGGAAATTTGACCTATACTTATGTACTTAAGGGGGGAAAGAAAATTCAAGAACAACAGCTGGATAGCTCCGAAGATATTGAGGTTGTTATTATGGGGATAGAAGAGGCCAAACAGTTCCTCTTTGACAATAAAATAGGTCAGGCGTTACACACTTCTGCTCTTTTTTATTCTTTTCAAAAATTGGGTTTGCTTTAGCAAAACCCAATTTTATTTTTAAAACAAGCCTCCGAGCCGAATAATATTCAAGATTTTTGTATCTTTGCTATATGGCAAGAGAGATTTTTGAAACGAAGCGAAAAGCATTAAAAATTAACCTCAACCCCGATATTTATGGCACCTTTGCTGAAATCGGTGCTGGACAGGAAGTGGCACGCAACTTTTTTGGTGCCGGGGCTGCTTCGGGAACTATTGCAAAAACGATGTCAGCTTACGATATGGCCTTTAGCGATGCTATCTATGGCATCGAGGAATCGGGACGTTATGTAAGTCGTACACGTGTTAAAAAAATGCTCACCCACGAGTTTAATCTATTGACCGAACGCTTACAAGGTGAAAAATACAAATCAAAAACATTCTTTGCTTTTGCCAATACCGTCACTACGCTTAATTTCACCAAAACTAATGACCCGCATGGATGGATTGGTATACGCTTTCAGCATGAAGTAGATGGACCGGTCAACGACATCGTTATCCACGTCCGCTTATTGGACAGTGATTCACGTCTACAGAGCAAAGTACTGGGTATTTTAGGGGTCAACCTCATTTTTGCGGCATATTATTACGCTGAAGATCCCCAGACCATGATTGAGTCCTTGGTAGACAATCTGTCTATAGGATCCGTAGAAATCGACTTGGTCAAAGTTTCAGGTCCTGTTTTTGAACATGCTAACGAAAGATTGCTCAATCTTTATCTCATTGCCAAAGGGTTTGCACAAGCTGCTATTTTCAAGCCCGATGCCCATGCTGCACAAATCAAAGATTACCTGTACAAAAAGAATATCATCATTTTACGCACCAAATATCGTCAGAAATCCAACCCGAACTTCGACCTCTTCAACCTTGCTGTAGAACAATTCAAAAAGAACACGGGCGGTACAGCAACAGACACCATCGTTTTAATCGAGGTGTTGATGGGCAATGTGCTGGATGAAGAAAATAGAATAACGAATGAGGACCTCACTTATTTTGCGAAACGTGCTGAATACCTTTGTTCAACCGGGAATAATATTATGGTTTCAAACTTCCGGCGCAATAATCACTTGGCGGAATTTATCCAAACATTCAAGCCCAAACATGTAGGTATCGCTACCAACACATCCAACTTAAAGAATATTTTCAATACCGATAATTATAACAAAGAGGTCTACACCAACGAATTACTTTCTTACATCTCGGGGATGTTTAGCAAGGATGTAAAATTATACGCTTATCCTTACCTAGATAAGAATACCAATGAAATTATTACTTCCCGGAATATGCCCGTAGCCGAAGAAGCCAAACCTTTGTTCGATTTCTTGGTACAGAACAATTATATCGTCGATATTGAGAATTACGACGAGAAATTTGTGAAAACGGTATAGTCCCGAAAGAGATTAAAGATATTTTTTAAAGATAGCATACAGAATTTTCAACTCTTCTACATTTAAAACGGCGGTAGTAGTCTCTTCCTGAATATAATGAATTTTAAATGCCTTAATGGCAGCTTCCAAATTTGTTATATTATATCCAATAATCCGCAATGCCAATTTCGGGTCAAAATCTTCCGGGGGAGTTTCTAAATTATCATCGTACCAAAATCCAAAACCTTGATCTGCCAACTTCTTCCAAGGAAAGCGGGATGGGTCGATCTTCCTACCAGGCGAAACATCCATGTGTCCGATAAAATTTGCCTGCGGAATTTTGTATGTCTCTTTCAAATAATGCAATAAACTAATCAACGCATCAATTTGCGTATCCGGCCAAGGATCTGTTGTCCCATTGTTATCTAACTCAATACCAATAGACGACGAATTAAGATCAGTATCATTTCCCCATCTGCTTATACCAGCATGGTGTCCCCTATACAAGTCATTCACCATTTGTAAAACTTTCCCATCACGTCCGATCACATAGTGCGAACTAACGCCGACTTTCTGGCTGTGAAAAGTCCTGACCGTCTGTTCAGTGGAATTTTGTGCTGTATGATGAAGGATAACATAATTCGGTTTTCGGACACCAAAATTAACAGAGGCAATCCACTCCTTTTCCTTTACTATAACCTTTTCTAATTGTTCCGTTACCGGAGATTCCCTATATAATTCCGCAAATTCTTTGGCTTTTTGCTTATAAATTTTTTCTGTTGCTGCATATTTTCCACCGCCACAAGACGACAACAAAACAGCACCGCTAAATAGAAAGATAAAAATCGTTTTCATTCCATGTTTTTTTCTTCGCCTCTACTTCAGATAAAGCAATAAACGCTCCAATTCCTAAAGCTCCTTTACGGTAATCGAAACACGAAGTTTTCTTTAAAAATAAAAAAACTCCTGCAATTATAAAACTGCAGGAGTTCTTCAAATCTTCCCCTTTTTTACAAAACAGGATAGCTCTTTAAGCTTCAGCATATTCCTCCATAGGAGGGCATGAACAGATTAATGTTCTATCCCCCTGCGAGTCATTTACACGTCCTACCGATGGCCAAAATTTGTTCAATTTTACGTAAGGAAGCGGATAAGCTGCTGTCTGGCGACTGTATGGCCTATTCCATTCATCAGCAGAAACAATCTCCGCAGTATGTGGTGCATGTTTCAGAACGTTCTCTTTTTGATCAACTTCACCAGTTTCTATCGCTGCTATTTCCGAACGGATAGCAATCAAAGCCTCACAAAAACGATCTAGTTCTGCTTTAGATTCTGATTCCGTAGGTTCTACCATCAGTGTACCCGCCACTGGGAAAGACACCGTTGGTGCATGGAAACCGTAATCCATTAAACGTTTCGCGATATCCCCCACTTCAATTCCAACACTTTTGAACGCCCGACAATCCAATATCATTTCGTGTGCACAGCGACCGTTAGCTCCTGCATACAATACCGGATAATGATTTTCCAAGCGTGCCTTGATATAATTCGCATTTAAGATCGCAGTCTTCGTCGCATCGGTCAGTCCATCACCGCCCATCATTGCAATGTATGCATACGAAATGGTCAGGATAGATGCCGACCCAAATGGCGCTGCTGATACCGCAGAAATACCTTGTTCGCCCGAGATTTCCACTATTTCATGGTTTGGCAAGAACGGTACCAGATGCGCAGCAACACCAATTGGCCCCATACCGGGACCACCACCACCATGTGGAATACAGAAGGTCTTATGCAAGTTTAAGTGACATACATCTGCTCCGATAAAACCCGGACTGGTCAAGCCTACCTGCGCATTCATATTCGCGCCATCCATATATACTTGTCCACCGTTTTGGTGAACAATTTCACATATTTCGATAATCGATTCCTCGAAAACCCCATGGGTTGAAGGGTAAGTCACCATCAAGGAGTTTAAGTTTGCAGCGTGTTCTTCTGCTTTCGCCCTAAGATCCGTTACGTCGATATTACCGTAAGCATCACATTTGACGACAACGACTTTCAACCCCGCCATAGATGCTGACGCAGGGTTTGTACCATGTGCGGAAGCCGGAATCAAACAAACGTTACGATAGGCCTCTCCGCGGCTTTCATGGTATGCTCGAATCACCATCAAACCAGCATATTCACCTTGTGCTCCCGAATTCGGTTGAAATGACATCTTCGCAAATCCTGTGATTTCGGATAACCAATCGTTTAATTCATTAATGAGCTGCATGTAGCCGGATGTCTGGTCAGCAGGAGCAAACGGATGCAAGCCTCCAAAATGTGCCCATGTCAGCGGCAACATCTCGGTCGTTGCATTGAGCTTCATCGTACAGGAGCCTAGTGGGATCATGGAATGACATAACGATAGATCTTTCGCTTCCAAAGATTTAATATACCGAAGCATTTCACTCTCGGAGTGGTAGCTGTTAAAAACCGGATGGGTAAGATAAGGAGAGGTCCGTACAGCTTCAGATGGAATAGAAGGCGCTAGTTGATTGACTAAGCTACGCAGCTCAACATCGTTACAAGATTTTCCTTTGATTTTGGCAAAAACCTTTACCATCGTTTCTACGTTTTCAAAAGTTGTGGTTTCATCAAGGGAAATACCAACGATACCTTCTTGGTAGAAGAAATTCAATTCATTGTTAAGTGCTTCTGCTTTCAACGCACCAACCTCATCACCGACTACGATACGCAAGGTATCAAAATATGTTTTGTTGATCTGCTCGTAACCAAGTTCCTGCAGCGCCTTATTCAATAATTTAGTTAAGTCGTTAATACGTGTGGCTATATTTTTCACCCCTTGCGGACCGTGATATACGGCATAGAAAGATGCCATAATCGCCAACAAAGCTTGTGCAGTACAAATATTAGAAGAGGCCTTATCCCTACGGATATGTTGTTCACGTGTCTGCAATGCCATACGCAAGGCATAATTACCACTAGCATCGGAAGTAACGCCGATAATGCGGCCGGGGATATTTCGTTTATACGCTTCTTTTGTTGCGAAAAAAGCAGCGTGTGGACCCCCGAAACCCATCGGCACACCAAAACGCTGGGAATTTCCCACAACGACGTCAGCACCCCATTCTCCTGGAGGAGTTAGCAACGCCAAGGACATCAAATCGGCTATGGCACATACCATGATATTTTTATCGTGAGCTGCCGTTGCAAAATTGGTATAATCCGTGATCGTACCATCAGCAGCCGGATACTGAATAAGCGCGGCGAATATATCTTCGGTCAAATTTTTTTCTTCCAAATCAGCCACAAGGATCTCCACACCAAACGGAACGGCTCTTGTCTGAAGTACATCCAATGTTTGCGGATAGATATTAGGCGTTACCAAAAATACATTTGCAGTTTTATTTTTACGCGCACTGTATAGCATAAACATTGCTTCAGCAGCAGCGGTAGCTTCATCCAATAGGGAAGCATTTGCAATTTCCAGTCCAGTCAAATCTGATACCGCTGTCTGGAAATTTAATAAGGCTTGTAAACGCCCTTGGGCTATTTCTGCTTGATAAGGCGTATACTGAGTATACCATCCCGGATTTTCCAATACGTTGCGCTGAATAACAGCAGGAACCGTCACATCATAATATCCTTGCCCGATATAGGACTTAAAGACTTTATTTTTGTCAGCAATACGCTGGATTTTGGCTAGATAAGCTTGTTCGCTCAAGGCTGCTGGCAAGGCCAGTGATTTTTTCAACCTAATCTGGCTGGGAACTGCCTGCTCAATAAGCTGATCCAAGGATTGTACTCTTAAATAGCTTAGCATTTCCTGTACCTCTCCCGCTCTCGGACCATTGTGGCGATCCTGAAATTTTTCTTGATAAAATACGTTGCTCATGTGCGCTTAACTTTTCCGTAGCATCGCTCTAAACTATCTTATTTAGACCTTTTTAGAACGATACTTTCATATACTTTTTTGAGACCGCAAAGATACGATTTAATCCTCGAAATTAATAGAAACGGAAAGTCAGATGTCGTGTTATATATGTAACAATCGTTTGCGGGATTTTGATGATAGCAAAGTCTCAGTTATGATAGCCCTGCGATCCCAACGATGTGTTACTTTTTACACAAAACTAAATTATCGATAGCCTCGTTAAATGCTAATCAGGTCAAGGCGGCACAGGAAGACGATGGGTTATATCGGCTGCTTGCTTGATGATGGTCAGACAATCCGAATTCTGACCAATCCCTATTTTCTCGCTACAAAGTTAGAAGCCTTTAAAGGGCGAGGAGGTGAAGACGGCCGATTGAGCCATGATTTCGAGGACATAGTTTTTGTATTGGAAAACCGGGAGAAATTATGGGAAGAACTAGATACATTTGATGCTCAAATAAAGGAATATTTACTCCCTGAGCTTTCAACACTTATGAACAATCCTCATATCTATGAATGGATAGATAGTCATGTGGAGCGTGGAAATGTCCGCCCACAAACTTCTGTTATAATAGAAAATATAAAAAACTGGCTAGTCGAGACTGGAGGAACTATTTAAAGAACAGAAAAGAAGTTTGCAAAATACACTACTAAAGTTTCACCGTAATTGCCTGAAGCGAGAACAGCACCGGGCTAGAGCGTCGGAGCAGGCCGTAAATGAGCGAGGGACATATAGCGGGATTGACAGGGATGAGCAATACAACTAGTATCAATTCGACCACTGTTACTGCCCATCCAATAGTAGGAGTCCATGTTTGCTTTAATGGCGAAAGGCAGATGTGAAAGACAAAAACAACATACGTAAAACAATTTGCTTACGGCGGACTCCTGTGTGTTAAAGCCCCTATTTAAGTAGCAATTTGAGAAAATGCCATTTATTCTTGCTACTTTTAATTACGTTTTAATAAAAAACCAGATTATATGAAGACTCGCTTATTATTATTTTCCGTTATGGTCATGTTCTCTTTGACCTCATTCAGTCAAAATTTGGAAGAATTGGATAAGAAGGTAGAACAGCTTACTACTCAGGTCAGTCAATTACAAGGCAAAATTACAGTATTAGAAGACAAGATCCCCTATTATGAAGAAGTATTAAAGCTGCAACAATCAGAACCTGTACTGGTTAATGAACCTTATGAAGTTCGGATAACAAAGGTCAGATACGATGATGCTAATCAATCGCTAATCATAAATGGTATAGTCAAGAAAATCAAGGATTCAGAAGGCTTTCAGATAATGGATATATTAAAACCTAGCGTCGTCACTCCCGAAGGAGATATCTACACGACCTATTCAGTTAAAAATAGAGACGATAATTTTAGCGTTAATGCCCCAGAAATAGACATTCCCTATGCTTTTGAAATGACGTTTGAAATAGCTGAACGTCTTCAGAAATTAGCATTACTAAAGTTCAATGTGGGTAATACCGCCAGTAGTATCCCTTTTAGTTATAAAGGTATAACGGTCGAATAATTGCATTTCACTGATATTATGGAAAAAATTGTTATTATAAGCGGTGCCTCGTTGGGTATTATAGCTATTGTTCTAGGTGCTTTTGGAGCCCACGCTTTCAAAAAAATCCTACCAGAGGATAAAATGGCCTCATTTGAGGTTGGCGTGCGATATCAAATGTATGCCGCTTTATGTCTGTTGATTATCGGCGGATTATTGGATTTTGATTCCGTTTGGGAAAACTGGGCATACTATGGTGTTTTCTATGGAGCTATTCTCTTTTCTGGCAGCATCTACCTACTTTCTTTCAAAGAATACTGGAAAGCAGAACGTCTGCGGTTCCTCGGTCCGATCACCCCTTTAGGCGGCCTATTTATGATTATTGGTTGGCTCGCACTACTGATAAGTTTTTTGCAAAGTTAGTCTTCGCGACATAAAATACTTATCTTTAAGTCAGTAGTAAATAAAAAGCAACCTTTATGATCAAACTCCAGGTGACAAATGAAACGGGAAGATTAAGGGCTGTCGTATTAGGTATTGCGAACCAAAATGGACCGACCCCTAAAGCAGAAGAGGCTTACGATCCGAAGTCGCTGGAACATGTATTGGCTGGTACGTATCCCGTAGAGTCGGATATGGTTTTTGAGATATCCGCCTTCCACGACGTATTGGAACGATACGGGATAAAAGTATATCGTCCCGAGCTGATCCCCGATTTAAATCAAATATTCTCGCGCGATATTGGATTTGTGATAGATCATTATTTTATAAAGGCCAACATCCTTCCAGACCGCGCAGAAGAATGGCGAGCCATTGAGCATATTGTGAAGCAAATCGAACCAGAAAATTTTATAGAAGCACCACAAGAAGTACATATCGAAGGCGGCGATGTCATCATCTGGAATGAATACCTTTTTGTAGGTACATACAAGGGCGATGACTATTCGGCTATAAATACTGCCAGAACGAATATAAAAGGTGTACAATTCCTAAAGGATATGTTTCCTCACAAAATTGTAAAAGAATTCGACCTGATCAAGTCAATGACCAATCCACGAGAGAATGCACTCCACCTAGATTGCTGCTTCCAACCTATAGGCAAGGATAAGGCTATCATTTATCCGGGTGGCTTCCGCAATCCAACAGAATACCTTTATCTCCGGAAACTTTTCGGAGGAGAAAATATCTTTACCATCACGCCAGATGAGATGTATGAGATGTATAGTAATGTATTTTCTATCTCAGAAGATATCGTCGTGACGGAGCGGCGATTTGATAGGCTCAACTATTGGCTCAGAGACCAGGGATTTCATGTAGAAGAAGTTCCTTACCACGAAATTGGCAAACAGGAAGGTTTACTACGGTGCTCTACTCTTCCCTTATATCGGGATTAATTCTATGCATTATGGCACAGACCACAGATACGTTACTTTTAGTTCGCCCGTCTCGATTTCGAAAAAATGAAGAGACAGCCGTAAACAACTATTTTCAAGAAGACGTATCAGATCCCAATCGAACACTAAGAGCACAACAAGAATTCGACAGTTTTGTAGATCAGCTCCATACACATAATATAAACACGCTGGTCATACAAGACGGAGGTGAGTACGATACTCCCGACAGCATTTTCCCCAACAATTGCATTTCATTTCATCAACAGACCGTTGTTCTCTATCCCATGTTTGCCGAAAACAGAAGACGGGAACGCAAACTAGGTTATCTTCAAGCTTTAAAACAACGGGGTTTGACATACAACCGTATTATAAATTATACCCGTTTTGAGAAAGAAAACCGTTTTCTAGAGGGAACCGGAAGTTTAATTTTAGATCGCGTAGCCCGTATAGCATACTGTTCGCTATCTCCAAGGGCAAGTGCCGATATGGTACACCAGTTCTGCCTAGACTTGGATTATGAGCCTTTTATTTTTGTCGCCAACCAAACTGTAGACGGCTTACGTCTACCTATCTATCATACGAACGTGATGCTATCTGTGGGCACACATTTTGCTGTTTTGTGTACAGAAAGTATAGATAATAGAGCAGAAAAAGAACGTTTAATCAGGCGCCTGCAAGAAACAGGGAAAGCAGTTATAGCCATATCCGAAGAACAAATGCATAACTTTGCCGGAAATATATTGGAGGTAAAATCTACCACAGGAAAGCCTCATATTATCATGAGCTCACGGGCGTTTAGAGCCTTTAACACAGACCAGTTAAACCAATTGCATGTATGGGGGTCGATTATACACAGCCCGTTGACTATCATAGAAAAGGCGGGCGGGGGCAGCGCGCGTTGTATGCTTGCCGAGGTATTTTACTAATCTCTTTTCTTATTCCCCGACTCCATTAACAATTCACGACGTACGCGACTAAGACTCTCCGGCGTAATACCTAGGTAGGACGCAATCATCCATTGTGGAACCCGCTGCAACAAACTCGGATACGTGTCCATAAACAGCAGATAGCGTTCTTTCGCCGTCATCGCCAATAGGGAATTTATACGTTGCTGCTGCATGTAAATGTTCCGCTGTAGCGAACTTTCCATAAAGCAGGCAAATGCGGCACTTTGCAAAGAAGCTTTCTCCATAAATTCCTGTTGGATAAATACGATGACAGAAGGTTCTATTGCCTTGATATAGAAATCAGCCGGCTTGTTAAAATATTGACTGGCCCTATCGGATACAATCCAGTTTTCCGGCGCGAATTGCAGGATATGCTCCCCTCCTTTTTCATCTAAAGAGAAGGACTGCAGTAGGCCTGATTCTACAAAAAATGTATAACGACTCACCTCTCCTTCCCGGAGCAGATAATGATGATGAGCAATTTCCCGAAACGAGAAATAGGGAACTAATTCTTCAAAAACCTCTTCGGAAAGTTCGGCTTTCTCCGTATAATATTTATAAAAATTACTTTCTCGCCAATTGAATTCCATAGAAGCTATCAATATAAAATTGTAAATTTAAAATCCAGCGGATTGAAGTACTTTTCCAAATATCCAATAAGATCATCGCCATGTTTCAAATATAAGGAAGCAAAGTTTTCCGTCCGTTCCTGTAATCCCCCGCCGGGGAAGAGTTTATCTTTCACCCGTTCTATCTGTATAAGCGCATCTTCATGATTATGCTTATCGGCTTTCAGCAACTTCTTTTCCAAATTATTAATCGCTTTTTTTAAACGTGCCTTTACCGCCTCCGTACTTGGGCCCAAGCTCGGATCAATTTTATGTGCCCGCAATTTAATCTTTCCGAAGATGGCATTAAATTCCATCCACTCGTCACGCAAGTTCAACCGATGTTTCGTCTGCCGACGAACATAGTCATTTTTTAATCCATCCGTTGGCTTAAATATGCTTTTGAAAGTCAAATCCAAACGAAAAATTTTCCCCGCAATTTGGTCGTCGGTGATCATGGCGGAATTACGTGGAACGAGAATCGGAAAGGGAATTTGATAGTGATCAAAGTTAGCTTTCAATTGCAACCAATATACGATCTCAGCCCCTCCACCAATATATGCCAAATTTGGCAAGATAAGCTCCTGATACAAGGGTCGCATCACGACATTCGGACTAAATCGTTCAGGATGTTGAGCTATCTCTGCCTTTAACTCCTCTTCCGAAAAATAAAGATCATGGTGCAATACTTCAAACCGGCCATCTTCTGTCCGCACGAGGCGCTCGCGAAATTCATCCGTTAAGTAAAAAAAGTTGATTTCCCGTGCGTGCACCTGGGTATGATAACCTAGTTCCGTGAGGCTTTCGGAAGTGTTTTCAATCGCTTTAAAGCTATGTTGTTCAAAAATATCCTGCGCGATGATCGGCGCAAAAACGTTCTTAAAGCCTGTATGATCCGCATCAACAATCACCAGTCCGTATTGCTTAAATAGCTCATTTACCATGTGTCGCGTGGCTGCTGCTAGTGATTGATTTTGCAAGTAGGCATGCTCCACTATCGATTTTAATTTCTCCGCGTTGGCCGATAGCCCGAACGTCCCGCAATATTGTTTCACGGTGTCGGCAATATCATGTGTGGACATCCGTCCCGTAGCAGAGACGGTTGGCGTATCCCATATGATCCGCTTACCGAATACTTTCGTATTATTGATTTCTGCAAAATCATGGTCCTCTGTTGCCATCCAATAGACGGGCACAAACGAATATTCGGGATAGGCTTCTTTTAAATCTTTTGCCAATCGTATAGCCGTGACAATTTTAAAGATAAAATAAAGCGGGCCTGTAAATATATTGAGCTGATGTCCTGTTGTAACCGTAAATGTTTTTTTATCTTCTAACAACGTAATGTTAGCTTCAACTGCTGGAGAATGGGCTAACAGTGAACCGTATTGCTCGCGGAGTGTTGTTACTAACAACTCCCTGTGGGAGAAGTTCTGCTTCTCGCTTATCTGTTGTTTGAATCCAGCTAAGGTAGGTTGTTGTCCGTAAAAGGATGTTAACTGTTCATCGTTGGCGAGATACGCTAATAGTGTTTGCGAAAAACTACCCGTATCACTGTAATCAATGTATGTTGCTTTCATCTAGCTCTTTTCGTGTCGTCTCGTAATGTCTACAGATTGAGCGGACAATTTACATATTTTTACACGAAGCGACCACAGGCATACCGAAATTATAGCAAACGTTTGACGAAAGGCTATTTAATCACTTTACCATACAGATCGAAATCCTCTGCTCGCTCTACCTCTACCTCAACAAAATCACCGATACGCGCGTAATCTGTTTTCGCATCCAAGATCACCTCATTATCCACTTCCGGCGAATCATACTCTGTACGGCCAATGAAATAACTACCATCCACACGATCCACGAGCACCTTAAATGTTTGTCCGATTTTTTCTTGATTAATTTCGTAAGAAATGCCTTGCTGTACCTCCATGATTTGTTCTACGCGTGATTCCTTTTCCTGTTGCGGCACATCATCTGTTAAGGTATGGGCATGAGTCTTTTCTTCATGTGAATACGTAAAGCAACCTAATCGGTCAAACCGGCTATCTTCCACCCATTCCAACATTTCATTGAAGTCTTGCTCTGTTTCTCCTGGATAACCACATATTAAGGTTGTACGTAATGCGATATCGGGCACTTTATCACGAATTTGGTTGACAAGGTCAATTTGCTTTTGTTTGGTTGTTCCACGACGCATCGATTTTAGCATAGAATCGGAAATATGCTGTAAAGGCATATCCAAATAGTTACAGATATTCGAACGCTCATTCATGGCATCCAAAATATCCATTGGAAAACCGGATGGATAAGCATATTGCAGACGAATCCATTCTATGCCTTCCACATCTGATAAGTGACGTAACAAATCTGCCAAATTACGTTTTCCATAGATATCCAACCCATAATAGGTGAGGTCTTGGGCAATGAGTATTAATTCTTTCGTTCCATTAGAAGCTAAAAATTTAGCCTCTTTCACTAAATCATCAATAGATTTAGACACATGCTTACCGCGCATCAAAGGTATAGCACAAAAAGAACAAGGGCGATTACACCCTTCAGCAATTTTAAAATAAGAGAAATGGGAAGGAGTGGACAACAGACGCTCACCTAATAGTTCATGTCGATAGTCTGCTCCAATGGTCGTCAACAATTCTGGCAGATCATTTGTTCCAAAATAAGCGTCAACGTTCGAAATTTCAGATTGAAGTTCTGGCTTGTATCGTTCGGATAGACAACCCGTTACGATAACCTTATTTATCTTTCCCTCCTCCTTTAATGCGGAATATTGTAAAATGGTATCAATAGATTCTTGTTTTGCGTTGTCAATAAACCCACAGGTATTAATAACAACAATATCATTTGCCTGTATATTGGATGCTTCGTGCACAACCTCCATTTGGTTTCCCTTCAGCTGTCCCATTAGCACTTCAGAGTCGTGGATATTCTTAGAGCATCCCAACGTCACGACATTCACTCTCGGCGTACTCACTAGAGGAGCAACCTTTCTATTTTTTGTTTTCATTTCTATTCATTAGCATTACACAGATATAACGATGACCTGTGTAGTCCGAGTCCGATCATTTAAACAATGAATCGACGAAATCTCGCTTATTAAACAACTGCAAGTCGCCAATCTTTTCGCCCACACCAATATATTTTACTGGAATTTTAAACTGATCGGAAATACCGATAACCACGCCCCCTTTAGCAGTACCGTCCAATTTTGTTAGTGCTAAGGCATTGACGTCGGTCGCTTGTGTAAATTGAGTAGCTTGCTCAATGGCATTTTGCCCTGTTGAAGCATCTAAGACAAGTAGTATTTCATGTGGAGCACCCGGTACGACCTTCTGCATCACATTTTTGATTTTGGTCAACTCATTCATCAGACCAACTTTATTATGCAGGCGTCCAGCTGTATCTATGATAGCTACATCATCTCCGTTTGCCACTGCCGATTTAACCGTATCGAATGCAACTGACGCGGGGTCTGAACCCATTGGTTGGGCTACGACACGAACATCAACACGTTCACCCCACAATTTAATCTGATCTACAGCGGCTGCCCGGAAAGTATCTGCAGCGCCCAATACGACCTTATTTCCCGCTTCTTTCAACTGATGGGCAAGCTTACCGATCGTAGTGGTCTTTCCCACACCGTTTACACCAACGACCATAATCACATAAGGTTTGTGTGCCCCATATTCAAATGTTTCGAAATCGTTGCTATTATTTTCCGCCAACAGTGCCTGTATCTCTTCTTTAAGTAAGCGATTTAAGTCTTCTGTACCCACGTATTTATCGCGCGCAACACGTTGTTGGATACGGTCAACGATCTTCAGCGTGGTCGTTACCCCAACATCCGACATGACCAATACCTCTTCGAGATTATCCAAAACTTCATCATCGATGGTGGATTTACCGACAACGGCTTTGGTTATTTTGGAGAAAAAACCTTCTTTGGTTTTTTCCAGACCTTTATCTAAAGCTTCTTGTGCCTCTACTGTTTCCTGCTTCTTTTTAAAAAAATCAAATAATCCCATGGATAAAAAAGTAAAAGGTAAATATACTAAAAAAGCCCTTTCGGTACATACCAAAACGGCTTATCTTGTCTTTTAAAGAAAACTTTGAAAAGGTATAGCTGTTACGCAACTTATTTTGCAGCTTCTGCTACAAATTCTTTCACCTTGTCGTTGTGAACCATACCTTCTTTGAAAGTATAAGCTCCCGTTTTGGCAGACTTAGTAGTTACGACAACTTTGGTAAATTCCTTACCGCCTCCTTTTTGTAACGATGCAACTGATTTCTTTGCCATTGTCTTGTATTTTTAAAAGAGCGAATGCTCTACAGTTAATTACTTAATTTCTTTGTGAACAGTTACTTTTCTAAGCACAGGATTGAATTTTTTCAATTCTAAACGCTCTGTCGTGTTTTTCTTGTTCTTTGTGGTGATATAGCGAGACATTCCCGGAAGACCACTTTCTTTGTGCTCAGTACATTCTAAGATTACTTGTACTCTATTTCCCTTTTTTGCCATTGTTTTACTTTATTATATCCGCCAGATGACGGACAGATTTCATGAATATTCTGATAACAGGCGGTAACGATTAAATAGATCCTTTTTTGATAAATTTATCGATTACTGCTGTAATTCCTTTTTTGTTAATCGTTTTGATTGCCGAAGTAGACACTTTTAGCGTAATCCAACGATCTTCTTCCGGGATATAAAAACGCTTTGTTTGTAAATTAGGATAAAACTTACGTTTCGTTTTAACGTTTGAGTGTGAAACGTTATTCCCTGTTAATGCCGCCTTGCCTGTTAAATCACAAATTCTTGACATGATATTTGATTTTTAATGTTGTTTCTCTAATCGCTCTTTTCACAAAGAGTTTGCAAATATCCATATTTCTTTTGTGAATTGCAAGCAATGAAATATTTTTTTTAAAGTTTTCCACAATCCACATCACGTTTTCTACCGCGGGATAGTTTTCCCTTTTGTATATTTGTTTTTTTAAACCCAACATGCTTTACAAAACGCCAGGAATCGCGCTCAAAACAACCAACTATGCCGACAATAGCATTGTTGTCCATATTTTCACAGAGACATTTGGTATGCAGTCTTATCTCATCAACGGGGCAAGAAAACTGAAAGCACGTCTCCCAGCAAATCTCTTTCAGCCTTTACATCTTCTGGATCTTGTTGTATATTATAAAGAGAGTAACGGGCTGCAACGCATCAAAGAAGCTCACCCACGTCCTTTATTAAAGGAAATACCCCTAGAGATTACCAAAGGCTCTATAGCTTTATTTCTGAATGAGATATTATATAAAGTACTCCGTCACCAATCGCCAGACCCTTTTCTCTTTAACTTCATCCAACAATCGATTATATGGCTGGATGAAACGAAAAAATCTTTAGCAAATTTTCACCTGATCTTTCTCATTAAACTAAGTAGATTCCTCGGTTTTTTACCCCTGCACCATCATAAACAGCAATATCCCTATTTTAATCTTATAGAGGGCATATTTAGCAATAACCTTCCTGCACATCGCCATGTATTACAGGAACCACACACCTCAATTTTCCTTCGCCTGCTAAAAACTGACTTCGAAGAATCGCACCATATCAAAATGAACAAGAGCGACAGAAAATATCTTGTCGAAAAAGTGTTGGAGTTTTATCGATTGCACACGGAAAACTTCGGCCAAGTAAATTCTTTGTACATCTTGGAAGAAATATTTAACTAAATGTTTCTATGTAACATTTTTATTGCTATTTTTAAAACAGCAAAAACAACATTTGTTTACTTATTTACTTTACTTAAAATTTACTTTTATGGACTGGTTTCTGAAAACATTAAAAGAAAACTATGCTAATTTCGATGGGCGGGCACGCAGAAAAGAATTCTGGATGTTCGTTTTATTTGTTTGGCTCATCTATGTCGCCTTTAGCATCGTAGGAGGTATACTTTCTTATATCAGCTCTATTTTGGGCGGATTGGTATACGGTATTATGGGATTGGTTTCGCTTGGACTGCTCATACCCAATCTCGCTGTAGCTGTACGCCGCCTTCACGATACGGGGAGCCCAACATGGTACATTGTATTTGCCTTTATCCCGCTTGTCAACTTATATTTCCTCTATCTGATGATCAAAGAAGGAGACAAAGGTCCTAATGAATTTGGCCCGGATCCGAAAGAAAGCGGCAGTGATCCGAATCCATTTGGTAATTTCCCACCAACACCGGGAAATGACCCATTTACAAACAACCCTAACGTATAAAGAAAAAAGCCAGACTAAAAAAACATGTCTGGCTTTTTTTCAGCTTTATACCCCATAAAAAAGAAGCTGCTTCCCTCTTCGGAAAACAGCCCTTCACAATAAATATATCTGAATCTAAATTAGATAAGCTTTACATTTACCGCATTAAGACCTTTACGGCCTTGTTCTACTTCGTAAGATACATGATCGTTCTCACGAACTTTGTCTACCAAACCTGACACGTGAACAAAAATTTCACTCTCACCAGAATTAGGGATAATGAAACCGAAACCTTTGGTTTCATTAAAGAATTTTACTACACCTTCTTGCATTATTGTAATATATTATTAATGTATTGGTTCTAAAGGTAGACATTAATTTTTAATGTCTCTTTATTTATTTTCAATTTTAAACGAAAAGTAACCTGCACTGTCAAACAATACGCATGCAATTTTGTATTAGTAACAATAAAAACAAATAACAATGAAAAAAATAATCGGCATAATTATCGCCATCTGTATCGTATCTATGTCCAATGCGCAAACAAATAATTTTGAATCTAGCCGAAGAGTCTCTACAAGAGGATATGCTGAAAAAGAAGTAACTCCTGATATTGTTTATATTTCCATTTCATTAAGGGAATACTTTGTCGATGGAAATACCAAAAATAAAGTCAATATCGAAACATTGGAAAAACAGCTCTATGATGCCGCATTGGCTATCGGTGTTAAAAAAGAGGATTTCAATATCCAAAACATTTATAGCTATAACTATGACAGTTCAAAGAAAAAAGAAAACAAACAGTTACTGCAAGCGAAACAATATAGGATCAAAGTGTCCAATCTCAATGGTTTGAATAATATGCTCGACCAAGTGGACCCTAAAGGTATACAAAGCACTTCGATAAACGGTTACGATCACTCTCAAAAGCGTCAAATTGAGAAAGAGTTGAAAGTAGCGGCCGTACAGGATGCCCGTGCCAATGCCGAGATCATTGCTACTGCAACTGGCGACAAGATTGGAAAAGTACTCGTCATCAATGACAACAGTTCATTTGGATGGAACGATATTTTACCAACTCCACGTATGTATGCTATGTCAGCAAAAGCAGAAACAAGCGATGCTGCTTCGGCAGATGGCGAAAGTCTCGACATCAACGTGCGCCCGATTAAGCTCACCTGTAACATCGATGGGATATTTGAACTTTTATAATGTACCTTTGTACGCTATATGAGCAAAACGAGAATATTTGCGATAAGTATGATTGTACTCATGCTTATCGCTTTCTTCAGTAACCCCAAACAAGAGCAACACGAAAAGATAGTAAGGGAAAAAGCCATAGTGCTTCTTAAACAGCAAGCTGGAAAGCAAAATGAACAAATGGTAGATTTTGGTATTCAGCTTTTTGGAAATACGTTAATCGATCAATTCATGCAAAACCATGTAAAGGTCGAAAACTACTATCTTTTTTCCGTTACG
>PJTZ01000101.1_pt1 | contig 85773 bp, 47 predicted proteins | sample 1512131 | NCBI WGS metagenome assembly PJTZ01 (sample SAMN08177679, study PRJNA422409) | Soil metagenome, whole genome shotgun sequencing project. | reverse complement strand
TGGTAACCGCGCAATAGAATCAGCTCCCAACCCCTGTGTACTCAACAATTCCGACAAGTAGTTTCGATATCCCCTGCTGTCCATCACCGGCAGGTTTTTCGGCTTGTTGTTGAAACCAGTCGTCGCGAGAAAATCAATCCGTGTCGCCAGCTCTTTCGCACGGGCAGTAGTAATAAAGATGACCCCATTACTCCCTTTGGCACCATATAGTGCCGATCCATCTTTTAATACCGTGATGTTATCAATGTCTTTCACATCGATATTGGCCAGACCGGATTCACGGTAATTGGCGAGTAGCTCGGCACTATAATCCTCATCATCGTAGAGCACACCATCTACCACCAAAAGCGGTTTGGATGTACCATAAAACGAATTGATCCCGCGAAGGCTTAGATTTGCACCGGTGTTGGTTGTCCCCGAATTACGCACCACATTCAAACCGGCAATTTTTCCTTGCAGGAACTGCGCCGTATTATCATTGGAAGTCGTTTTCCAACGGTATTTCCCTAAATCCACCGTCTGCACCGCCGCAACCTGCGACAGCACACTTTGTTTTTCATTAAACAAGACTGCTTCCTGGCGGATAGGGTTGTAGTCTTCCTCGTATAACCAGATCTCCAGATTGGATTCTCCGGTCTTCGCAAATACGATTTTCTCTTGATAACCCAGTGCATTGATGGTTATTTTAGCCGTCGGCGAAGGCAGTTTAAGGGAGAACGTCCCGTCATCTTCTGTAATCGCGGCCGAGAAACCAACCACCTGCACGTTGGCTCCTATTACCGGCGCGCCGCTGTCTGCCGCCCGGACGGTTCCCGAAATCGTCAATTCCTGAACAGCCCCCGCTGCTATCTCCAGTTTTACGGACGGCGCGACCGATCGTGCCTGCAACGACCCGGCCGACATGCAAGTGGCTAATGCCGCTCCTCCGATAAATAGTTTATATCTCAATTGCATCATCTAATTGGTTTAGTTGGTTTTTTGTTTCGGTACAAAGCGCAGATAGTCCAGTACCAGTGTATTATTGCCAGCTGCTGTAGTCGCGTTTGCCCGCAATATGGGGACAATCCGATTATAGTCTGCCAGACTGAACTCTCCCAGATAAACTTCGTCGTAATTATTACGCTCCACATTGGTATACGGGAATTCATAAATTTGCTTTCGGACCAGTACATCAGGATCGTCTTCACTCGGATAGGTGTCAAACTCAAAAATGCCGATTTGTTGTTGGAATACGTTTGTTTGGACATCGTTCAGCGCTCGCCAATATACATCATACACCGTGCTATACATCCGAGGGGTCCGATATACGATCTGCAGACTAGAAACACCGTGATTTTGCACCATAATATCCTTAAAAAACTCGCCGTAAGGGTCTTTCCGTATCCGGTGGAAGGTACTCGCGGTAACAGATTCGGAAAAGCCCCAAGGTTCTTCCCCTTGCACATAGGTATCTATTAGCTTATTGACAACGGGCAGCGTTGATCTATCTAACACATGTACCCAACCGTTGCTTAACCGCACGGACTCGCTGATGGCCGATTTATCTACCGGAAACGACACATCCGATGCACTCAGCAGCATAGCTGGTAAATTGTCTTTGCTATATGCCTGCTTAAAAAGCATATCTTTTACTATTTCGTATTGGCCAATGGCATAGGAAGAATCGGCATGGTTACGGTAGTTTACATAGGGTAAAAACTGCTCGACCTCTGCTGTAAAATCAGCATTCTTCAATATAAAATAGGTAAAATGCTGGTTTTCATCCCGCACATCGCCCACTTCCCGCAGGAATTCGTTGTTTAAATAGTAGTCTTCGGGATCTTCGACTACGGCCGTATCATACAGGTTGTATTCATTGAGACTTAGAATAAACGCATTCTGCAGCTCATCGCTATGTGCATTCATATATTCCCATAGGCTTTGTCTCGGCGTCAATACGTCTGTAATGATGTGATACATGCCATCAGCTCCCGCCTGGTTCGACTTGCTAAAAGCAGCCCCATCAATTTCGCTGTTTACGAAATCCAAGGTCTTCCCACTAAGCATGGTTAGGCGAACGGTATCCGCGGAGGCATTCAAACGATGGGTGGATACGGCAATATGATTTTTCACAAAATTTACCCGAGTTTCCGGATCATCGGGCAACCCGGCCAATGCAGCCTGCATCCGGCTATTTTCCGGAACAAAAACCGTATACGCATTATTCCCATCCAATATTTCGTCTACGCCCGAAGTGCGTAGCAACTTCATAAACTCGCTGGCCTCAGATTCTTCGTCCAAACGTTTCAACAGCGGTTCGTGCGTCAGTCCCTCGTTATCCCGGGCATGTTCATCCCAGGGGTCTGAGCAACCAACTTGTAGTAACAGGATACAGATCAATCCTATTACCGGTCTTACTATATGGTGTTTCTTCATTATCTTCATCATTAAGGTTTACGGATAAACGGCATTGCCTTGCGTATCGAACTGTGGATAAATTTGCTCCTGATCGATCGGGATAAACTGAATAAAATCTAACCAAAACTGAGCGTTTACATTAGTATTTGTTTCAAAACGTAAAGTATGTCTATCGGTAACATCAATATCCACAATACCCACCATTTTACAATTGTAATTATTGACGCCCGAAAGGTTTCCGGCAACATGCTTTTTATAACCTAATGCTTCTAACTCTCGATCAGGCAATGTACGTATCCGATATTCTCCAAGATTGAGCGAGCGCGATAATTTTACACCATTAAGATAGGTATCAACAGTATTGCCTCCATTTTGACGCCACCCAACCCAAACTTTATATCTGCCCCGCACAATAACTGGGGTCTTAAACTCGACCCATGGAATAACCGCAGTTCTTAACGTAATCTGTAATCTATCACCGTTCACAGCCCCTTGCATATTTGAGGCAGTCGAAAGCAGATAAGCTATCGTGGCGTTATCTGCACCACCCCATGTCACGTCACGAAGAAAACCTTTCGACATAACCAAATCACTTCTCCCGTAAGCGCCCGCTACCCGAATTTCAGGTTGATCCGCTGGATCCCAATCCACGCGAAAAGGTGAACGTTGCTTGATATAGATATCATCTTTAATATAATGCAACACACCATTAACGGTCGTATTGTCGCTGGCTTCCCGGTCTACTTCCGCGCCTTCCTCCAATTCGCCAAGCCATTCTTCTTCGTTCAATAGGATCTTCTCCCGATCCACTTTGACCAAGAGTACCTCCCTCGGAACCTGTGTGGTATGCGAACTGGAAAATGCTAAATCGGATACGTATTTCAAATCCGGCAACACATGGTACGCGATATGCATATACAAACTATCCTCCGGATTTTTTGGATTTCCGGTGTGGTTGTATTTATCGACTAAATCTTGTATCGTGTTGAAGCCGCGCTGTGCAAAAGCCGTATTGCTCACCGCCAATACCGAGAAAAACTGTTCCGCTACCCGCTGATTAAGCAAGGCATCCAAACCGGTCAGGTGCAAGGCTTCAGCAAAAAGACTGAGGTTCGGGTCAGCTTCAATTTCCTCCATCACGGTGTTCGTGACTTTCGTAAACACCTTATCGACGCCGTGTACCACACCATTGCCCGTGCGGATATTCGGCATAATAATTTTCGATTCCTTGTTGAGGACGAAATAGGACTCCCCATCTATATTTTGAACAGCCGTGGTGATAAACATCCCGAACACAGAGTTACGTTGAATCTTGCCATCCCGAAACTGTCCTGTAGATACGGTGTCCTGTATAATATGGAGGTTAACCAGATCTTTCACATCGCTTTCCGAGAGATCACCCACGCTACCTTTTCCCTCGCTTTGCAAAAAAGCTTGCATCGCGTTGTTGTTCGGTGCGAATACCGTATACGTTCCCCAAGCATCCAGATAAGAAGCTGCCCCAGCCTGTACAATCGCTTCGGCAAAGAGGCTGTAATCCTCCTGCGCCGCGAGGAAACTGTTGATATTCGGGCTGGTATCCGTTGTTTCCGTGAAATTTTCCTTTGTACAGGAAAATAGCAACATAAAAAGCCCCGTCCATACGCATAGACTGATGCTCGATTTTAATATTTTCTTCATCTTCATCGTTCTCCTATCGTTAATTTCCATAAAAAGGGTTCTGTTCCAATACCCCGCCACTACGTTGCATTTCGATATAATAAATCGGCAGGTAATGGCTATTGACATCCCTGTATTTCGCCAGCATGGACTGTTGTCGATCGGCAGGCGCAAAACCAACGATCATACCGGTGATCAAATCGATCCGCTCGTAGTTATTCCGACCGGCATTCCGCAATACATCAAACCAGCGTTTTCCTTCGTACGCGAACTCCCGTGCACGTTCCTCTACAATAAAGGTCGTAATACCCTGCTGATCATCTGCCCCCGGATCCAAATCTGTTCCCTGCATCGCATTTCCACGCTCCCGGATCGTATAAATCAAGTCTAACGCCTCCTGTCCGCGGTTCAGGCCATTAAGCGCCTCTGCTTTCATCAGTAGCACATCCGCATAGCGGTACACCATCCAATGCGTATAGGATTCTTCCAACGATTTAGTCTGTGTCCGGTTTAGGCCATGATACTTGTAAATCATATTGGTTGCGGTGGATAATGCGCCCCGATCACCGCGGACATCAAAGTTCTCCGGATCAGCCGCATCAAATTGGAATAAAACTTCATACACATTTTGTCCTGCTGTATAAATGGCGTTCTGCCGAAACAACGCATAAAACGGATTCAGTTGCTGCCGGTCATATTGCAATTCAAAAATTCCTTCTATGGAATTGCCCTGTCCGAATAGTTCGCTCAACCAGGTCGATGCATCGCCGGATACCAGTTCAAATATCTCGGCATCAATAATCTCATCACAAGCATCCGCTGCTTTTTGAAATTCGTCTTGCCACAGGTAGGTATCCGCCAGCAGTGCATTTACAGTATAACGGGTTACTTTCCCTTTATCCGCCGCTGTACTACCAAATGTTTCGCGCACCATTGGTTCGGCCCGGACTAAATCGGCCACGACAGCGTCCAACACGTTACTTTGCGGTGATTTAGCGATAGCCACCAAATCCTCATCCGAGGCCGTATAGGTTAACTTAATCGGCACATCACCCCAGATACGTGCCAGATTCAGATACATCCATGCGCGGATCGCTAAGGCTTCGCCAACGTAGGCATCGAGATCTGCTTGTGTAAACGTCGGATCAAGCTCTTTAACGCCCGGAGCATTGTCAATCACGTTATTACAATAATTAATAATCCGATAAAAGGTTCCCCAATTGCTAAACGAGTTAGTCGGCAACATATCCGCAAATCGGTATTCGGTATACGGTTGAGGAGCGAATGTGCTCACCTCGACCATGTCGGTACGGATCTCGCCGTGCATAAACAACTCTTGCGTCAAGGAGCTCGTAATTAAAGAGATATAAAGTCCATTGACCGCAGCACGCACCTGCTCTTTTGTTTGCCAGTAGTCTTCCGCCACCACGCCTTCCTGCGGTTTCAGATCCAGCCATTTGCTACAAGAACCCAAGCTTAGGAGCGCGAATGCCAGTGCCGGAATTGCTAGTTTTTTTGATAATATATTCATCATAACATCTTCTTCTAGGTTAAAAACTTGTCGATAAACCGAATGTAAAGCGCATCGTCGGTGGCGTACGCGAGTTATCACGTGCCAATCCAAAAATGCCCTTCTCCATATTGACTTCCGGATCCTGCCCCAAATAGCGCGTCCAGGTATAGAAATTTTCGCCCGTTACATATAGGCGCAGATTACTCATGCCTATACGATCAATCAACCTTCCGCGGTTAAAGGTATAACTGACCGTCGCCGAGCGGAACCGGAGGAATGAAGCGTCTTCGACATAGCGGTCAGATCCCAACCAATTATACCCCATACCCATCAATGCCCGTGGTATATCCGTGACATCGCCTTCTTTCCGCCAACGGCGCAATACAGCTGTGGATTGGTTATCGTAATTTGTCATCTTTGTCGTGTGCATCAATGCATCGTTGATGGCTTCGTATCCTAAACGGAAGTTAAAAAACAGGTTAATCCGTAAGCTGTTCTTAATGGTAATCGACGGACCGAATCCTCCTGTAAATTTGGGATTGGAATTACCGAGGTATACAATATCCCGTTCATCAATACTTCCGTCATGGTTAATATCCGCATATTTCGCATCGCCTGGTTGGAATACATAATCGGTATAGGGGTAGTTAAACCGCATATACACGGGTTCGCCATCCGGTCCATATATCGATTGGCCATTCACATCCTTTGCGATGGTTTCGTCCAACGTGGAATACACGCCTTCATATCGGTAGCCGTAAAAAGAACCAATAGGATTATTAATCCGTAGATACCGCTTGTAATCACCGTTATTCGTACCTGTACCCGCTTCGTTCACAAAAAACTCCGGCACTTCGCGCACCACGTTCAGGTTTCGTGCAATATTGAATGCAAAGTCCACCATCAAATCTTTGGTACGATACGGTGTCGCGTTCAAGTTCAATTCCCAACCCTGATTGTCCATCACACCGTAGTTCAGCCAAATACTTTCAAATCCCGAGGTGTTGGGTACGCCAAGGTTGTCGAACAACATATCGGTGGTACGGTTCCGGTAGAATTCCATATCCAGGCGAAAACGTCGCTTCCACATTTCCAGATTCAATCCTACATTGGCCCCTTTCACACGTTCGAATTTGAGGTTCCGATACGCCATATTTGCGGGAACCGTACCCGCTTCGCCTAGATATGTTTGGTCGTAACTGATGATATTGCTGTAAAAGAGGTAATCATTACGGGGTGCTTTTCCGGAATGTCCGTAACTTGCGCGGAAACTCAGCTCATCGATAAAAGGTAAGTTCTCCATAAAGCGTTCGCCGGAAACACGCCATCGTGTAGAAATCGACGGAAAATAACCATAACGGTAGTTGGCTCCGAATTTAGAGTTTCCATCCCCACGCACACCCACGTTGACGATATAGCGGTCTAAGAATTTGTATTGCGTACTGAAGACGGCTCCAATGGATCGAGATTGACCTTCTCCCCCTCGCAAAGATAATTCGTTATTTTGCGTCCGGCCCGGATTGGACGGATCGGTCAGCAAGATTGAAGCTGTATTCGAAATCATCGATTCATAGCTCAACCCACGGAAATCGTCCGTTTGCCAGGAGAACAACATCTGTAGGTCATGCTTCATTTTATCGCCCAGATTTGGCGTATAAATTAAGTTTGATTTGGTCTGTATCCGAAAATCGTCGCGATCAGATTCTCCTGCACGATTCACCACCGTTTCCGTATAAGGCCTACCCGTAGCTAGCTGCGGTAAAAAATTATTTACGCGTGTATTATTCATATCGAACATCACGCTAAAATCAGAAAACAAGATTCCCTTAATCAGCTCATAACGCAGATTAAAAGTCGGCGTAATCCGTTCACCCATGTGTTTATTATAGGCATAGTCTGCCATAGCCGCCGGATTATACGTACCTGGATACGCGCCTTGAATATTGCGGTCGGGCGAAAAGTAAACCGGCATGAGGTTGCCATAGGGATCATACTCATACAAACTCATGTTCGGCATTTTAACATAGGCAGCACCCCGGATATTATCTTGATCATCCTTGGAATTGACATAGTTCCGGTCGGTTACCGTATGGGTATAAGCAATATCCGTACGGAATTTAATACGTTCGGAGATATCATAATCGAGATTCAAGCGGGCAGATATACGATTTAAGCCAGAACCAACCGTTACCCCACGCTGGCCTAAATAAGCGACCGAAGAATAATAGCGTGCTTTCTCTCCACCACCTTGTATAGAGAAGGTATGATCATTGGACAAGCCCGTCTGATTAATGGCTTTAATCCAGTCGGTGTTCTGGCTATAATTATTATAATAATAGACATCCCCCGGATCGTATTGAAACTCTTTACTCGCCAACGTGTTCAACGGTAGCCCCGTCCGGTTCATGTACATTTCAGGGATGAGTGATGAGTATTGGTCACCACTCAGTAACGGAATAGCACTGGGTACCGTTGACATCGCACCTCGGAAAGAATAACCAATTCGCGGCTTTGACATGGTTCCACGCTTTGTGGTGATGAGCAGGACACCATTGGATCCTCGGGATCCCCACATAGCCGTTGCCGCGGCATCCTTTAATACCGATATCGTTTCTATATCCGCCGGAGCGACATTCAGTAACTGCGCATAGGCATCTTCATCTGCTGCCCCAAAGTTAAAATCACCGGGCACCTCCGTTTCGTAGGGCATTCCGTCGACCACGATCAACGGTTCCGCACTACCACTCAGCGATGAGGTTCCGCGTATACGAATCGACATCCCCGATCCTGGGTCGCCGGAATTGGCGGCGATATCAACACCCGGCAAACGTCCCTGCAAAGCTTCATCGATGGAACTGGATTGCATTTCCTGCAACACGCTCGCATTAATGGTAGCCGTTGCTGTCGTTAAATCACGAGCAGAAATATTTAATAAGCCTGTGTTGGGCTGTGTTCCACCTACGCCAGTGATAACCACTTCTTCGATTTGACTATCACTCGTGCTCAACTCCATGTTGATCTGATTTCTACTGTTGATACGCACCACCTGCGCATTATAGCTGATAAACGAGAAATTCAATCGATTCAATGCGGTGGTAACCGCTAAGGCATAGTTACCTTCTATATCTGTTGTTGTCGCAGCCACCGTACGGTTGTCGGCACTCAATTCAGACACCGTAACACCCGCCAACGGTTGTTTGGATGTTGCATCAACCACTTTTCCACGCACAATATGTTGCGCGAAAGCCGTATGCCCTACACAGCACATCCAAAACAATAAAAGTGTAAAACTATAGGTTAATTGTCTCATAATCTGGATTTAATTGTTGTAGTTTAAATATCCATTCAGTTCGTGCAACACAATACGGTCGCTCAGGTATAGATCAGGCGTATAAACTGTGGGTATCGTTCGCCCTTTTCTATCCACAAAACGCAAATTCCCGACCGCATTGGACACATTGACTGTCAACGCTTCATCGTTTTCATCTTTCATCAAGGTGATGGCCGATAAGATGTCCTGATTACCGTTGGCAGCGATGTTAACATTCGTTAGGATATGATATTTAATAAAACTTTCGATCTGGAATTTGCCCACGATATCGCCCGTCAATGGATCGGCAGGCAAGACCCCATCGTCGATTGCTTGCTGTATCGCTTCATTATTGGGCATCAACAAAGTATACGAACTTCCGCCCGCCACTCCGGTGATCACCCGGTCGTTGGCAATATACAGCGGTGACCTTAATACATACTCCCAAAAACGGCTAACATTTGGATTCTCTGTTGCTATACGTGCCATCGCTTCCCCTGCCGTTTCACTAGAGAACTCTAAAAGATTGTTCACATAATAGACACGCCCGTTGTTGCCGAATTTCGCTGTCCCGACAATCTGTACCGGTTCCTGCAAGCGTTCGTTACCGGCAGCATAAATATTACCGTTATTCCATTTGATGAATTCTCCCGGCAATGCGCGATCACCTGTTTGGACAAAGCCTCGCGTGTTGCCAACATTCGCTAACTCATCATTTGGCGTTTCCACAATATGGCTATATAACAAACGCGCGAGCCGTGTCTGTGTTTGACCATGTCCTATTGTGTTCCCGTTACGATCTATCCACGACCATTCATTTAACCGTTCATTATAGGAATAACCCAAGCTATTAAGTAAGCTATTGGAAAACAAAAACAACGTGAAATTCGTACCCGGATTAATCACTAAACGTTTGTGTTCACGTTCCAACAGCATGAGCATCAACGAATAATCCGGATCTAAAATTACGTGCTTATATACCGTATTGAACAAATCGGATTCCTGTATTTTGTTTGTACCATAAAAGAAACCATTACTCAATATCTGTTTGTCTGTTACATCCGTTTTCGTAAAGCGGGCAGGTTCTTCATGTAGGTTGGTTTTTGTCTCGAACTGGCTGGGCCATACCGCACTCTGCCATAACATCGTATTGACCAGGTCTGCCATGACGCTTTTGGGCACCCGATTTAACGTTTTGTAATGCTCCAAAAATACAGTTCGTATCCAAGGTTCTATGACATCATTGGTTGGAATAAACATGCTGTAACCATCCTGCTGTCCATCGTTATCTGCTTCTTTGAGAAAATTCTCATTGTTTGGTGAAAAAGCTAGTAACGGATCGTATACCTTGATATATACCTCTTCTACCTGCCCAGTACGGTATTCATAGGTCTTGCTCGCCGCTGCACTGTACTCGTATGTCACGAAAAATTGGTTTAAGATCGAATCCCGAAAAAAGCTATATTCATCATGTTCTTTTAAGTATTGATCCAAACTCGGACGGGGTAATGTCACGACGTCCACCTCATGTATCACCCCATTCTCGGCGATGATATCGGCTTTTGCCACGGTTCCACCCATAAAGAAGAAGTTGGATACCGCTAAAGAAGGGTAAAAGAATTGGTAGTCATCCGCAGAAAGACTGTTAAACTGCCTGTACTTCTCGTGGAAATAGGTAACATATTTATTGTTGTTGTCCCCATCCACATAATACGGTGTTCCAAAGTTCACCGTCATGTTGTTCCGGTTTGAAGCACCTACAATGATTTCCCTTTCCGCTCCATTTATTTTCACTTTCTCTTTGCGAAAGCCATCGTAATAGGCCGTACGCCTCCGAAATCCCAGGCCTTCCTCCCAGCCTAAACTAGATTGGTAATCCGAAATACGATTAGTTTGGAAAGCATTATACACCAAGGCATAGCACACGACTTGCTCTGCAATAGCATCCGGCACCTGATCGACATTCGCATAATTATGCTCCTGCAGAAATTTGTTGACCGCATCATCATTAGGTGCAAACAATGTCCAATACCCCGCTTGGTTGAGGGTTTCCATATAACCCGCCTTTTCGATTAGCCGGCGGAAGTGGGAAAACCTTCCCTCCTCCTCCAGACGGGTATATATGGGTGACTCTAGATCATCTGGGCGGCTGTAATAGTCATCGAAAGCTTCTTTCCGACAGCTCAGGCAGAATGCTGTTAACAGCCCCAGTAAAAAGGTTAATTTGTAAAAACGCATACCATAGTTTTATAGGTTTATAAAAATTTAAGTTATGATCGCCGTTCAGCTTTCTTGTTTGTCAAACATTACTACAGCGCTGGGTTATAGTCATTATCGTTAGCGCATAAGGTATCCATGACAGTACATTTTATCATCTTGTCCAACGCATGCCCTTATCTCTGCGAAAATTCTATTTTAAATTATTTGTTCGGTTTTTTTAGTATAGTTTATTTTGTTTTACTTTCTCAATTACTGTTTATCGTTAGTTCTGATGGTTATTTTATTTATATATCAAATATATTACGAAGTATTTGAAGCGGCAACCTGCGGCATCCTGCTATTGCCCCACATCCCCATCGATCGCATCACCGGCAAACGCCAGACATTGCATCGCTGCCAAGCTCCATTGGGCAACCGCATTTGTAGACACCGGTGCCTCCTCCCGTTGGCTGAGTACTTCCGGAGGCCTAACAAGAACTACTGGTGGTATACCTAGTTTCATTCCCGCAGCACCGGCATAAAATTCCTTCCAAGCACGCTCCTTTAGTACACGGTCTTTCAAAAACCAACCGGCATAGGCGGTAAGTTTGCTATGCCCCTGCCCTAGGTTTGGTGTATTAAAGGTTTGATTAAGATGCTTTTTTTGCCAGGTTGCATCCGCATTATACCCCGCACAATATTGCAACCATGCTTTCGTAAACGCCGGGACATTCAGCGAACCAATAAGTTCCGTGCAGATTTCCGCCAAGCCAAACGCCGCACTGAGATGGGACACCCGAATATGCTGGTGCTTCACGCGTTCAAACATGCCGTTGTTCAAATCCATATTCGCCGAACTCGTAAAAAAACCATGAGGTTGGTTGCCAATGCTACGCATACTATTGAGCAAACGCTGTTTCACCTTTTCGTCACCCGTACGCTCCCATTCGGTAAACCAAGCGGATGCCAAAGCTCCCCAGTCCGTACCGAACGACATACTCACCTTGTCCTCATCTTTGGCGGCAAGTTGGCCTACCTTGCGACCGGGCACAATTTGCTTGAGCGTATGTGCTGCTTCGATCTGTTCACGCATGAGGTCACCGATACGTTCATCAGCCGTGAGATAATAAAGAAAACGTCGGTTAATAACAGTGCTAATGCGCAGTTGCTTGGCACTGCATCCCCAATGCATAACATTATGTCGTGAACCCAAGGGAGAAAAACGTCCCATATGATGCACATCAACTTCGCCGGTGTGCCGTGTCATAGCCTCCGCCATGCGAAACACATCATGCCTACCTGAGCGCAGAAAATAATACCATAACCAAAGATCCGTGGATAATTCAGAATTGTCCCATGCGTATCCCCCTACATCATACCGCCATACGTGACGATCCTGATCATAACTATGCATAACATCACCGTAGTTCCAAAACCCATACCAACGGTGTTGCTCAATCTGCTTTTTGTAATAATCGATATAAAATGCCAGCTGCGCTTCGATAGCTTTTTCGGCATTACTTTTAGGCGGACCAACTGTATATGCCCCACCAAATACGCCACTTTGCTGATAGTGGATGGGATCGCACACCAGCAACGGTGGATCTTGGATATGTTTGGCCATGAGCGCGAGTTCTTCATGGGTTGGTGTACGGTCTACGATACAGATTTCAAGCTCGCTGGTTCGGGCTATTCCATAGGGTGTACCAAATCCGGGTTCGTAGTCCTCGTAAGTGATATCTAACCCCTCCAGCTGCTTTTCGTAGGTATCTTGTCCCATGCCATCGTGGTAGAACCGGAGATCCATGGCGGGAGCATCCGGTGCCCACATCCAGAGCGTGAGTTTAGCCGCATCGGTATGCGCGTGCCGAATGTCTATCTGTGCCGGAAAGCTTTGCCAAAAATTTCGAATACCAAATACAATCCCCCCATTAGCCCCACCGACATACCCACATCCAGCGGCACGTCGGCCGTGAGCGCAGGCCAACCATCCATGACCGGATGACGTTCGTTTACGGATTTCAAAACCATCTGGTGTAGATTGCGTGAGTGAATAGTCGCCAAAAGCAGGTATATAAGGTAAACCATTTGCCACACGGGAGTTGAATGTCGAAACCGGAGGAGCAGCCTTACCGGCAACCTGTGCATCACGAATTTCCTTTCCCGGATCGCGCCGTAAGCCCGTCAACCCCTTTACCGCCTCGCCAAATACCCCTCCATCCTCGGAACAGAATCGAATATGTCTGTCGTACAGGGCGTCTGTCATCGGCACCGTGAACTGCATCCCCAATCCACGGATGAAATCCTTGTATTCGTCTGCATCATACACTAACGTATGGACCATACGAATGGCAGCTGTATGGAGGTAACAATAAAATCGCACCGTAAACGGTAGCAGCTCACGCCCTGTATCCGAGTGGTGTATACCTGTTGTTTTGATGACCACGCGAACAGGCCCTTGATGCTCCACAACCGTCTCGTGGATTTCGCTCCGAAGTCCTTCGCTTAGCAGCGGTTCACCTATAGTCTGTTCTGGTAGGTTTTGCCACTGGAGTACCAATTGACCGTCGGTAACGGTGGTTTGTTTACCTTGATGAATGGATCTGATTAACATATTCCCCTTTTTGGAGAATACACACTGCATAGACCGCGTATCTACCTGAATTATATCGTCATCCTCCCTAACAGCAATTGCTTCATCTCCCGTATGGGATGAAGATCCTCCCTTACGCAAAACCAAGGCAGCTTTGCCATTTTCCTGATCCAATACAGCGGCGTGTGCCGACCATTTTACCGATCCGTCAGGCCACCGGGCCGTGACCCAATGTTGACTAGGTAGCGTGCCACCACCGGGAGTAACCAGTGTGAGCGCATTAGTTTCTTTCAGTTCTCCCTTACTCCACGGAACACCCCACGTCACACCTCGTGTTCTCTTGGGCGCATGTTCTCCCAACCAGTGTAAGTTTTTATCCTGTTGATATTGCCTATCCCCGGCGAATGCATGAAATGGTACTGAACCACTGAGGGGCAAGGTGGATGCCAATATGGCCGACTGCTTTAGAAAATGCCTTCTCGACTGCTGATAATGGTTTCTTTTTTGTGGGCTCATTACTGTTTTGGTATTTGTTTGTTATTTTTGTTCTATGAAATTTGTCTATACGATTCTCTTTCCTATTTGGGTAACCGTTATCCTCACAGCATGCCAAAGTCGTTCGACCAGCTCTGCTGAAACTGAGCTACTCTTCGAGGAGACCTTCGAAAATGGATTGGATAGTTCTCGATGGGTAGTCGAGATTGAACCCAAACCAGACTCACGTGTTTACGTGGCTGACGGTAAACTTTGGCTGGATACTTATGGTGGAGTGACGGTATGGCTAAACTATCGGTTAGATGGGAATGTTGCCATTGAATACGATCGCACCGTGGTGATAGACACCGGTGCGAACGATCGGCTTTCAGACCTAAATCAGTTTTGGATGGCCACGGATCCAAAAAATGACAATTTGTTTTCCCGATCAGGTGTGTTTGAAAGCTATGATTCATTATCGTTATATTATGTGGGCATGGGCGGTAACACCAATACGACCACCCGTTTCCGAAAATATGAAGGCGATGGAACCAAACCCCTACTCTACGAACACGATAGCAGACTGGAATCCAACCGTACCTACCGTATCCGCACGGAAGTAATTAACGGCATCACCACTTTTTCGGTGGATGGTCAAGAGCTATTCCGTCATAGTGATCCGGATCCGTTAACATCAGGTTATTTCGGGTTTCGTTCTACGTATTCCCGCCAAGCGATTGACAACCTGCGCATCTATCAGCTCCATGATTAGCCCTCGGCATAATTCGCCGTAAAATTGCCATTATAAGTTTATTCTCTTACGAAGTTATCTTTTTGTCAAAACGGCAGCAACCTGTGGCGTCCTGCTTGGTAAAGTTCTTTTTAATTCCCATCTGGCTTCACATCGCTATTCTTGATACTCAGCGGCCATTCCCATACCTGAGGGCTATCGGGTTTTATAGGATCGTAGCTTTTAAAGTCAATCATATGTTTGCGAATGTCTAAATGGTTATCGATGATGCCTTGAAGGACCATCTTCGCAATTTGATAAGCACCATACGTATTGAAGTGTGTATTGTCTTGCAGCGGTTCTGGTTGATCGGGAAATGTATTGGCAGCATAATGAACCAGTGCTTGCTTGGAGCCTTCCACACCTAAGGTTTCATAGAATGTACGTGTCATTTTATTCAGATCGATCAAAGGGACCCTTAATTCCTGCGCAACCTTTCGGGCAGCATCGGGATAATCGCCTAATGTATATTGCAATGTACCGTTTGTATCAAAAGCGCGTCTAGCGGTAGAGGTTAAAATAACAGGTGTACCTCCAATCGCCCGAAACGCTTCGACAAAATGGTGTAGACGTTCTGTGTATCCGTTATATGCCCCTGCTTTTTCTCCTTTTTCTTTCTGATCGTTATGTCCGAATTCGATAAAAAGATAATCGCCAGGCTTGGCAACAGACAGAATTTTATCCAGCCGTTTGGAGGATAAAAATGAGCTTAATGCCAAACCGGATTCCGCATGGTTGGCTACGGCAATGTGTGCATCAAAAAATCGCGGAATCATCTGCCCCCACGATGCCCAAGGTTCGTGTTCTTGGTTCACGACAGTAGAGTTACCAGCTAGAAAAATGGTCGGCACATCATTTACCTGCTCCACGCGTATGTAGCTGATGTTGTTTGTATGCTGAAATTCTAAGGTAAGCTTATCGTCCCAGTCTAATTTCTCCAATTCCCGTGGCTTTTTCAGGCTTACATATTCCCCCTCACGAATCCGTGCATCTTTTCTGTTGACGATAAAGCTTTTTTCTACGGTCTTATGCTGCCTAATCTCGACCTTCTCCAACTGTAAACGTCTCGATTCGGAGCGTACGGTACTCTTGAACGTGCTATCACGCAGACCTTGGTATCCAACGGTTACTTTATAGTTACCTTCGGGCACATCGACAGAGAAATAGAAGGGCTGTTTGCTAAACAAGGTATGGCTATCTTTCGATATGCTGACATGTTTTTCGGTACCATATTCAAATCCATACTGTCCGTTTTCCTCGTAAGGTTCAGCAGTTTGTATTACAGTGGAGCGATCGCTATATGCCTTGCCAAAACTGAATTCACTGAATTCATTGCTTATTTTTTGTGTAAATCCTTTACTACTGATAAACAGCAGACCTATATAGATGACAATGACGAAAATATTTTTTTGCATCTGATTCGATTTTGTTATTTGATTTATCGTTGGCATCCCCTAAGGTCGTATTTTGTCGCGTCGACGGCAACCTGTGGTCTCCTGTAAAGAAAACTCCCAAGGCTCAACACCTCGGGAGTTCATCACGTTATCAACGCCATCGTTGATTCCACTCCACCAGCCGGCTGGTCAGATAACTAACGACCCGCCGATAATGGCCGTTTAGGTAATGGAGAATCTGATCAGAATTGCAATCCCTCCAAGATAGCCTCTGAGACAGCAAACGTAGTACCATGCCGTATTCCTTTGGGAAAAGAAACAGCATCAGAAACATCTTCCCAGTTTTTCATATCCTGGGAGCGCACCGCTCCGTATTTACGATCGGTATATTTATCAAAATATACATATACATAATCGTCTACGATCAAGGGAGCCGGACCTTCGGCCCAATAATCGCCTGTAATCGGAGCTGAAACGTTCGTCGGAAAGTCAAAAGGTTTATCATGAGATGTTACCCGGATATTTTTCTCCGGTGGTGCCGAGTTTTCGTTTTTCACAAAGAGATAATAGGTATTGTCTTTCTGGAGTATAGCACCGTCTATAACGCTAAATCCGGGCTCAAAAAACAACTTGGTTTCACTGAACGTCTTGAAATCTTTCGTTGTTACATAATATTGGCGATGGTTCAGTCCTTTTTCACTTTCGGATGTCGGTAATTCGGGAAACGCACCCGGAATAGTGGATGCCCAAAAAATATAAAACGTTTTGTCTTTACCATCATAAAACAACTCGGGTGCCCATGCGTTCCTAGCGTCTTCATATTTTTCCATTACCGGAATGTTGTGTTGTTCTGACCAGTTCTTCAGGTCCTTAGACGATGCATAGCCAATACCCTGATCCCACCAACCGGTGGTCCAGACCATGTGGAACGTTCCTGCATCATCCTGTACGATGCTCGGGTCCCGCATCAGTTTATCTTTTCCGATTTGCGGCTCTAAGATAACAGCATCCTTACATAATGCTTCCCATTGCAATCCATCACGGCTATAGGCCAGATGCAACCCATCGCCATTGCCTTTAAAATACGACATCAGATAGACATTTCTGTTGTCTCTTTCTGGATTTTCCTTACTGGTGTTTGGCGTACAAGAACAAAGATACCCTATCATAAGGCACATCAATCCAAATATTGGTTTCATTATTTCTTTTTTATTTTTTTAACTGTATGTATACGGGCTTATCTCGATCACAGTGGATTACCCCATCTTGAAACTCCAGTTCTGCCACCTGTATCGAACTGCGTCGAACATTGTACGCATCGTTGGCCGCACCGGCTCCACCATCATTTCCTGCCGTTCTACCGGGATGCGTAAAATAAAAGATATAGGCTTTATCATCTTGCACAACGACATCGGCATGCAATCCTTTCGTACCGTCGTCAACCCCTTTACCCGGTTCCCGCAGGATATTATCTGGTTGCCGTTGCCATTCGTTCAAATCAACAGAAGAGTAGACACCTAGCCCATCCCAGTGATCGATGATCATAAAGTAGCGGTCATGCCAATAAAATACTTTCGGGCCTTCACCCGCTTGACCATTAAAGGCTTTACCTAAATCCTCCCATTGGTATAGATCCTTGCTTCGGGCGGAGTAGATGGATTTCCCATCCCGCTCGTTATTGTAATACATATACCACCAATCGTCCTCTCCTTTGAAAACACCCGCATCAATAACACGATCCGAAGCCAGTTTCAAAACGGACTCTTCTTTCCAATCGATCAAGTTATCGCTCGTCAAGTGGACAATATCCCGCGGATGACGCCAATCGGAGAACGTACCGGGAACGACGGTCAAATACATGTGATAACGTCCATTGTCTTCAATCACATCGGGCGCCCAATAGGTATAATCTTCTTTGCCATAGGTGATATTCGCATTGGCACGGTACTGCCAACTCGCACCGCCATCTGTGGATTCAGCAATTCCAATAGGCGTGCCGTGCACCCAATCCACTTCGTTGGCAACCTCTATATTGGCCCTCCGGTTCGTATAAAACATAAACCATCGGTTTTCTTCTTTATTCCAGATAACAACCGGATCGGCAGCCCCATCGTAAATGGTATCGCGATAAAGTGGTTTATTCGCCAATTTTGCCGTATCTGTGCTTTCATTATTGGACATACAGCCAAACAAGGCCAAAGATGCCAGCAGACAAACAGCCCATTTTTTTATAGTGTTCAATTTACTCGTTTTTTTGTTTATAATCCTTAAAGATAAGTTATTCTTCAACAGCATGTATCATTCTATTTTTTATTCCGGTTAGAATTTGGCATTAATTCATCCGGGCTGTCTACCGTATAAATTTTATACTGTTGCTTCGAGGGGCTAACCATAATGTCCTCGACGACCGCCATATCTACCTCTTCCGTCGGATCAAACTTATCCGAACCCATGTATGTGATTAAACTTTTAAACAATTGCTTTGATGCCGGCCTGTCTATATCGGCGTGTAAATCTGCACTGCTCATGACCAGTTTTCCGTTGCCAACCTTCGCTTCGAAAACCAAGCCGAGCCTTCTGTTAATGAACCAGGTATCGATAGGTTGTACCAGCGGACGGAAGCCTACCGGAAAATCGTCAAGAATCATGACCTGTGCCCGGTTTTGAATATCCCACCATTGCAGATCAGAATGATAGCTCGTGGGGAATTGCGAAAAGGCATCGCTTTCACTGTCGATTAGCATTCCCGTGACATGTGGTGGACGCATCTTAAACCACGATGTGTTCCAAAACACCGGCAGGAAATGCATCTCCACCTCTTTACCCTTTACAACTTGACCCGATACGTTGAGGAACACTTTACCACCGTTGTTCAAGATTTCTTTGGCTTGATCGTCCAAGACGGTGGTGTAATGGATGTCCGTTTCCATTTCTACCACCTTTTCGGGGTAAACCCAAAAGTCCCAATCATTGAGAAAATCGGTACCTGCCACCGACACTTCCAACTTTAACTGTGATGGTGCTGTAACCGTGTGTAAGGGATAGGAAATATGACCCACCGGTATCCCATTTCCGTTGGAGATCATACCGGCATCCAGATTACCGGACGCTAGGGATTTTCCGTCAGTATCCTTTATTGCCCAATTCAGTACGGCATTTTCTATAGGCGCAACGCCGGAATGGAAGAGGTCTATCTGTACATCGAGACGCTCGTTATTTGTAAAGACAAATTTTGGAAAGCGTGCCAAAGGCACCGTGCTATTGCAGAAACGGGCGAACGCTGCCGGCTCGATGTAGCCTTTCTCCTCCCAAAAGGCATCCAGCACCCCGACCAACGCCGACCCTTGCCCAGGAAAATCCTGCAGGCCGAGCAGCTGAAAACCTGCATAACCAGGTGTTCGGAGGATCTTCTCCATATCATGTTTATAGCAGAGTACCTGTAATTTGCCTGAGGCCATCAGAAAGTCATGGGCTTGTTTACCCATTCCTTGATCCGTCAAATCCTGACGGAAAAGCTCCAAGTTTTTGGCACGATAGGCACCCGTATATTTCTGTATTTCATCAAAATTAGGGAAAACACAATACTGACCGTTTTCATGTGCAACAAAAGGCACATCAAACTTGGATATCGCCTCCCTGAAATCCGATACGGTCTCCGGTCGCTTATCCCAGGCAAGCCCCCTTACCCCACCCCTGACCTGAAATTCGGCATGTGGCACTACCGGCCAGCTACCGCCTACGCTCATCCCTGTATAAACCCGTCGGCTGTCTTTACGTTTCCAGTAATCCACAAACTCATTCAGGTACCTTACCTGATCGCCTGCCGGTTCATTTCCGGCCGATAACATCACAAACGATGCATAGTTCCCATATTTTTCGACTATCCGATCGGTTTCGTCATATAGATACTGATCGATAGGCTCACCCACACCGATCTTAACGCCGTGGTTCGGCCAACTTGGCCCTTCGGGCTGCAGGTACATGCCCACGATATCAGCAGCTATAAATGCCGCCTCGGGTGGGCACCAGGAGTGGAAACGTATGTGATTCAATCCATGGGATTTCGCGGTTTCAAAAATGTCTTTCCAAGCTTCGACGGTCGTAGCCGGATAGCCTGTGAGCGGAAACTCGCCATTATGCAGTGTCCCCCTTAAGAACACGGGTCGCCCGTTGATCAGAAACCTATTCCCTTCTATTGTAAATTCGCGCATACCGAACTGCAATTCCTTTATGCTTTTCTCCTTGTCGGTTTTAAGTGTAGCGGTAAGTGTATACAGTGCTGGATTAAATTCATCCCAAACCTGCATTTTATTGCTGAAAGATAAATCGACAGACAACGTATCCGTATCTCCGGACCCTACGGAAAAGTCTGCCGTAACTTGGTCCGTCTTATCTTTTTCAAGGCTATTAAAACTATTCGCCGAAAGGACAATCTCACCCGAAGCCCGGTCTGCCCCACTGTTTTTAAGGGCAATCCTCACCTGGGCTTTTCTATTTTTTAAATCTGGAAAAACCTGGATCTCGTCAAAATAGATGGGCGAACCCGCTTCAAGCGACAACTTGCCTACCAGCCCGTTCCAATTTCCTTGGGTATGATCGCTCACACTATGCGAATCGGGGCCAACATTGATAAGCAAACGGTTATCCACCCGAATGGAAATCCGATGTTTCCCCGGCGCCATGTTCCTTGGCAGTTCAAATTCGTGTGCTGCCACTAAGCTGTTTGCCATCCCTATTTCTTTGCCGTCAATCCAGACACGTGTTTCTATATGTGCTCGCTCCAGATGAAGGACGACCCTTCTACCCTTCCAGTTCTCCGGAATAGTTATTTCCTTTTGGTACCATGCGGCACCGACATAGTGCTTCGCAGGCGTTAGCCAAAAAGGGATATGGATGTTGCCCGGCTGGCGATATTTTTCCAGCCTGGGATTAAAATAAAAAGAACTGTCATAAATGCTACCTGTCCACTGTGTTTCCAGTGTGATGTCGTCGCCGATATTTTGCTCGATCAGTGATCCGGGTAACTTTACATTGCCGGCAAGGGTTTGATTGAACCATTGGTCTTTTATACCCCGATCTGTTTTATCGAGCGCAAAACGCCAAATACCAGAGAGATCCAGAAAATGTTGCTGCGCCTGTAAAGCGGAAACAGTAAGCAGAAAAAGGGCGATAAAAAACAAGTATCTATACATGGCAGCCATCGTCTTTATAATCAATTCACATTTGGTATTTCCAAAGATATCGACCTGCTCTGTCATGGGCAACCTGCGGCAACCTGCTCCTCACCCCCATATTCGGCACCACTATTACATGCTAAAGCCACCTATTCTACCCAATCCACCCATTTTGTATCGTCATTCCAACCCGCTTTTACAATCGTTTCAATAAACTGCATCCCCCTCACGCCGTCGTGTACATTGGGAAAGTCCAGCATTTCCGCTGTTGGCTGCTCGCCTGCTTTGTACGCTGCCACCGTAAGCGCAAAATTACGGTAAATATTAGCGAAAGCCTCGATAAAGCCTTCCGGATGTCCTCCCGGCGTCCGTATATTCCATTGGGCGCGTTGGCTTAAATAAGGATAGTCTCCACCGATATAAATAATCTGCTCGGGGTTATGGCTGGTATTGAAGAATAACTTATTGGGATCTTCCTGCACCCATTTTAGGCTGCCCTTCTCTCCATAAACACGGATATTAATATTATTTGCATTGCCAATAGCGATCTGACTTGCCGCCAGCAACGCTTTCACACCTTGTTCCATCCGCATCATGGCTGTTCCATCGTCGTCAATAGGGCGTCCGGGCACAAAGGTATTCAGTTCAGCACACATTTCTTCAACCTTCAATCCAGAGATATATTCACAAAGATGCCAAGCGTGCGTACCGATGTCGCCCATACAGCCTGCCTTCCCCGACAGACTGGGATCGGTACGCCAACCAGCGTTGTTTCCACTTTCGATTTCGATACGTTCTGCCAGCCAACCTTGCGGATATTCTACATAAATGCGACGTAGCTTACCAAGTTCCCCTGCGGCTATTCTCGTCTTCATTTCTTTGACCGCCGGATAGCCAGCGTAGACATGCGTCACGGCTAATACCAACCCCGTTTCCGCTACTTTTTGCTGCAATATCTTCGCTTCTTCCAAGCAGAACGTCATAGGTTTATCCAGTACGACATGCATTCCGTTGTCCAAGGCGAGCATAGCGGGTTCAAAATGATGGTTGTTCGGCGTGACAATAACGACGAAATCCATACGCTCCTCTTCTGGCAGCGCGATCTCCCCCGCAAACATCTCCTGATAGGAGTTATATATACGGTTGTCTGGAAGATTATAAAACCTTCCGGACTCTTTCGAGACTTCCGGCTTTGAACTGAAACAACCACAAACCAATTCAATCTTATTTTCCATGAGCGCCGCCCGCAGATGAATCGCACCGATAAAACCGGTAAGTCCGCCGCCAACCATGCCCATCTTTAGTTTTCTACTTTTCATATTTCACGATAAACAGGATTAATCTTTTGCAAAAAAAGCATCAAAAGCATGCTTTGAAGCTTGAAAATCGATGCGTTTCGTAAACGTACAGGACTCCCGCGCACCATGCTCACGGTCCATGGCACTATCTTCCCATTCTATAGATAGCGGTCCTTGATAACCAATAACGTTCAGTGCGCGAATGATATCTTCAAAATTGATTTTACCTCTCCCTACGCTTCTGAAATTCCAATAACGGCGGGGGTCTCCAAAAGGAACATGCCCGCCAAATACCCCCACCTGTTTGGGTGTGTCGCTCCAATAGACATCTTTCATGTGTACATGAAAAATCCGCTCTGGAAACTGATATATAAAATCCACGTAATCCACACCTTGATACCCCAGATGACTTGGATCGTAATTAAATCCGAACGCAGGGTGATGATCGACTGCTTCTAATGCTCTACGAGCCGAAAAGGTATCAAAAGCAATCTCCGTAGGATGTACTTCCAGCGCGAAGCGGACACCTATTTTCTCAAACGCATCCAGAATGGGAATGAAACGGCGGGCAAATGCTTTATACCCCTCTTCAATCATCGATTCGGGAACGGGGGGAAACGCATATAACAAATGCCATATTGGGCTTCCCGTAAACCCCACGACTGTATTTACACCTAATGCTTTTGCGGCTTTTGCTGTTAATATCAATTCTTCTGCCGCACGTTGCCGAACACCATCGGGCTCGCCGTCGCCCCATATATAAGCCGGTAAAATACCTTTGTGCCGCTCGTCGATTCGATCACATACCGCTTGTCCGACCAAATGTGAAGAAATCGTTTTTAGCTGTAATCCATACTTTTCTAAAAGGTTTTTGATGCCCTTATAATATTCGGTATCCGTTTGCCGAACGTCCAAATGATCCGGTAATCCAAGTTCCAGTCCGTCGTAGCCAAATTCTTTTGCTTTGGCACATACATCTTCCAATGATAAATCACCCCATTGGAGGGAGTATAATGTTACTAATCGAGACATATTGCTATATTTATAAGTTTAGTAGGCCAGGTTGTTAAATTTGGGGCAGTTTATAACCGTTATGGTATGCTGATACCAGATAACGATTCGCCTCGGTATCTGCAAATTTTCGATTTTCTTTATTCCAATAGAGTTTCTTTCCGGTTCGATAGGCAATATTGCCCATTTGTGAAAAGATCGCAATGTGTGCCCCGGCTTCGATCGGCGCATGCAATAAATTGCGATCATTACGTTGTATCGCTTGTACGAAATTTGCCATGTGGTTGTCCAGTCCACTGTCCTGACTTTTTTGAAACGATACCGCTGCCATCCGCTCACCTTCCGGGATAACTTCCCATCCCCCCCTGTTCAGCACCAGCGTGCCATTATTACCTACAAAAGCAACGCCGTGGTTCTTGCCATACGGTCCAAGATCAATCCCTGTAGCCTGCTCCCATTGTATATTAAAACCATCAAACTCAAATACTGCCGTCAAGGTGTCCGGTGTTTCGGCCGCATCATCCGGATAGGCAAACTTACCTCCCGCAGCCATCACCGACTTCGGATCGGAAACTTGCATCCCCAACAGTGCATAATCCAACATGTGTACCCCCCAATCGGTCATCAGTCCGCCGGCATAATCCCAAAACCAGCGAAATTCAAAATGGAAACGGTTGGGGTTGAATGGTCTTTTCTTGGCGGGGCCTAACCACTGATCGTAGTGGACACCTGCCGGAATTGGTTCATCGGGCTTTACCGGTATACTTTTCATCCAACCCTGATAGGCCCATGCTTTCACCAACCTAATTTTCCCCAGTTTACCCGAGTGTACAAAATTAATAGCGTCTCTAAAGTGTTGTTGACTACGTTGCCATTGTCCGACCTGTACAATGCTATTGTGTTTTTGTGCTGCTGCCACCATGAGCTCACATTCGCCGATAGAATTCCCTATAGGCTTCTCCACATACACATGCTTACCTGCTTTTACGGCATCTACCATTTGTAGGCAATGCCAATGGTCTGGTGTTCCGATGATGACGGTATCCACAAGATCGCCTTCCAACAAATCTTTATAATTGATAAAGCGCTTGACTTCAATCTGCTTCTTCCGGAGTTCGTCTATACGTTGGTCTAGAATGCGTTCGTCGACATCACATAGCGCGGTACATTCCACGTTAGGTTGCTTCAGCAGCGCCATTAAATTGGCCCAGCCCATCCCTTTTACACCGATAAGCCCGACTTTAAGTGTCTTGCTTTCGATGGAAAAAGCATTTGCTTTATAAAACATGGTAGAAGCAGCTAATACAGCAGCACTTTTAATAAAACTTTTTCTTTTCATCATATAAGTTTTTAATATCTACAGGTACTTTAAATTTCCTTTTACCGTTTTGGTAACAAGCTAAAGGAAACCGGTTGCATAAAAAATGCAATTAATTGCTTAAGTTACGTTTAATGAATAACTTTTGCAATAGCTACGTATAAAGTTTTAACGATAGCCTCCCGATAGGAGATTATTATAATATAGGAATTTAATCATTACCTTATTCAGAACGAAATTTTAAATACGGAAATATCCTCATTAGGATTTTTATCAGGAAGGATAATTTCCAACCCATTACGAGTTTGCGTGAATGACACCTTTTTAAACCCCAATAGTTCAACCTCCTTTACTTTTCCAATATTCTCGGTTGAGAACGATTTAATTATTGCATTATTTCCCTGCCACCTCACATAAAAAGCATAAAGTATTTTGTCCCCCTTTTTTGTGAACCTGAAATCATAGTCCGACTTGTTATCCTCAACCGAAGGTCCCTCACCAAACAGTTCCCAAGCTCTGGTACCATACACCGCATCACCGTTTATTTTCAACCATTTTCCAATGTTTCGCAATACTGCCTGTTGGTTTTCAGGAATAGTTCCATCTGCCTTCGGTGAAATGTTAAGACATAAGTTCCCATTTTTCGAAATGTTTTCAATTAGTTTCCGAATAATTTGCGATGATGTCTGTAATTTTAAATCTTCGACATAGCCAAATTTGTGACCGATAGGCTCATCCACCTGCCAGTAATAATCTGTTAATACTTGGGGAGCACGTCCCTGTCGCTCAAAATCTTTCACCGTACCATATAAATAGGCATCGTGCTTAGTGCTCAACGACACTTCATTACCCCATTGTGCGGCACGATTGTAATAATAAGCGGCCAATCGCAATTTCAATGGGTCAAGTGTACGGCTGTTTATTCCGTTGTCGAACCAAAGCATATCCGGCTGATATTTGTCGATAATTTCCTGGCATCTTGCCAACCATTCCTCGAGGAAAGCCTGATTTTGCGGTGCTTCTTTGCCTTCCATCACCTCTTCGGCAGAAGGTCCCATTGCCGATGCCTTTGTTTTGTCTGGCTTTTGTGGAGGACCATAGAAATCTGCATATTCGGGTTCGTACAGATCGTGCTCTGTGGCTGCTGTAGGATACATAAAATCCCAATGTTCCATACGATGGTTCGACATCCCGAATTTCATCCCTTGCTTCCTCACGGCCTTCGCTAAATCGCCTATCAAGTCACGCTTTGGCCCCATATCCTTCGCATCCCAGCGGGTTAGATCACTATCGTATAGCGCAAATCCATCGTGATGTTCTGCTGTAGGGATAACATACGTGGCTCCTGCTTCTTTAAATAGTGAGGTCCACTCTTCAGGATTGAATTTCTCCGCGGTAAATAGCGGTATAAAATCCTTGTAACCGAAATCTTTGGGATTCCCCCAGTTTTCCGTGTGGTGCTTTAACATTCCGCCATACATGTGACGGGGATACCATTCGCTACCAGCCGCAGCTACGGAATATACACCCCAGTGTATAAATATTCCAAATTTTCCGTCAATAAACCATTTTGGAGTGTGATAGTTTTCTTTTATCGACTCCCAAGTAGGTTGATATGGTCCAGGCGGAATATCGGCTGCCTTCTCGTTGGGCAGTTTTATAGTTACCCGCGGTGGAGGGTCTTGTTGCGCCAGCGTAGACACAGAGATCATAGACAGCAATATTAAAAGTATTTTTTTCATGACTATAATGTTCATTTAATTTTAGTCTCAAAAGCAGACCATACCTGATTATCGGAATATATCGTTACGCGTATTAAAGTTACATTGAATCATGACTATATCGATTTCTGTTCTGGTTTATAACTATACTCAAAATTACATTTCAGAAACGGCATATTATTGTTCATTACCTACATAAAATTACACTTTATCGATATTATTCTTTTTTTTAACCTTAAACATAGACGATAATGAACAAGGAAGACCTAAGAAAACTATCCGGAGAAAGTCCTGGGAGATATAAAAAAACTCCCGAGGCTCATCACCTCGGGAGTCTATTACATCACCAACGCCGTCGCCGTCGGTTCCACTCCGGCAGCTAGCGCAATACCTTTAAATTGTCGATTCGCTTAAAATGTTTTTTATTCAATGTCACTATAGAAAGGTCATGTACAAGACATGTAGCTGCTATAAAAATATCACGAAACTCAATCATCTGATTACGTTTACGCAATACGTGATATATCTCCGCTGCTTTCTGGGCAATCTGATCAGTAAATGGCAAGGTTACGAAACTCTCGGTAATAATCTCAACGTCTTTCACTTTCTCCGGTGTTATAGCCCCCATATGAAGTTCATATAACGTCACCGAAGATAAATAGATTTCCGTACCATCCGCTATTTTATAAAGAGTGGTCGACAACTTGTCCTTTGCGCTTAGATGTTCAATAAAAATACCTGTATCAGCTACCATTGAGGAGGTGTAAGTTTGTCAAATACTTGCTTGTTTTCTTCAAAAACTTCCATATCTTTATCTGACCATACCGAAATATTGGCCAACTTTGCCCTAACATCTGATACACTCTCCTTTTTACTGGCAGATTGAAACACAACCCCAAGCTCTTTGAGAAGTTGCTTCACCAAAGCACTTTTTGTTTCTGGAATATTAATAGTCAACTTTTCCATATCACGAATTTACGAATATTTTGTGATAATGAATGACATTATAGGAAACCAATATCATGGTCATAAGATTAAACCTATAACTAAAAAGCTCCCGAAAACCAAAGTTTCCGAGAGCCTTTTCCGCTAATTTGCTTTAAACAATCCTAGTTAGCGTTACCGTCTTCGCCGTTTTCCCTGTAGCAATCGGCTCGTCAGATAACTAATGGCGGCGCCGATGATGGCCATGAGACAGGTCTGCACAACGTTTCCCCAGTCCAGACTGCTCCACACCGAACAGACAGTACCGCCGAGAGTTCCTAACTGTACGTTAGTCATCATCCGCATCGCGGTCCTCCTTCCTTTCCGTTTCTAAAGGCTTATCCTCTTCGTTATTCAATACGGTTTCGATAATACCCAAGCCCACCGCGATATACTTCAATACTTGCAATGCCTTTCCCGGCAATTTTATAGGAGCCAGCAATACCACTTGTATCGCCCGGCTAACTTTTTTGATTATTTTGTTCACGTTTAAAAATTGTTAGAAATGACTAAATACACTTCTCCTTTTTCCATCACGGCACACAACCGTTTGTATACAGATACATACGCCTTTTTAGACTGACGGATCTCATACTCATGCTCTTTCTGGAAGTGCTTCACTGTTTTACCCACCAAGAGACAGCCCGACGTGTCGGAGAAGTCATTCCCCATATGGATATAGATATACGAGTAATTCGGAACATCCATAAGCTGTATCATACCGCGATGAAAATCGGGAAACAATTTCTTATAGCGACTGTTCATCCCGCCATAGCGTCTAAATGCCAGCTTATAACGTCCTGCTGGAATAGCCGTGCTACCCTTGATTTTCTCGTCACGCACGGAATCTTCCAACCCATAACAGCTAAATTCATTGTCGATATAAAATTCAGACAGGGTACTATTCTTCCCCTGCCTGACACGTTTTACGTGTATCTCCATACTGACCCTATCTTGCCATTAAGGATACTGTTTCACTCCAATCGCCATCGCCTTTTTTATTGGTCGCTCTTACCCGGAAATAGTAGGTTACACCTGGGACTGTCGGCGCATACACATTGCTTCGGCTCACACTTGTCCGGAAAGCTTCACCCCATTCCGGAATACCGTCAGCGTCTAAACTATCAGCCACTTGATACTCATAAAACAAGGCCTCTTTTAGTGAGTCAAAGCTAAAAATCAGCTGTCCTCGTTGCAATCCGTCAATTACAGTAGCACCCGTTACCACTCGGGGTACTAATACAGGCTTGGGATCAGCCTCCAATGTCAGCCCGGAACTCAACAGCATGGAGCGCGAACCATTCGCCATTTTATTGACATAAAAAGCGATATCTTTTAAACTCGCCAATAACAAACCCCGCGCATCGTTCTTCTCGGCAAATCCTAACGTGCTTCCCCCGGGGGATACTTGTTGCCACCGAGCACGGAAATCCAATAGCTGCTCTTCCAGTTCCACCGCCGTAACCGGCAAATCGATAAACAGCGCATGTCCATCTAAACAGTCCAGCACTCTTCCTGTCAACGTGCTTAGTTGGTCGTCATTCAATCCTGAATAATCCAACAATACTCTTTTTTTTCGCATTTTTCTTTTGTTTATGGGATTGCTCCCGGTTTAACCATAGCGATGATCTCCGGATATCATCTTGGGAGCAAACATAGAGGCGGATTTGTGGGATTACCAGAACTGGGACAACATGAGACAGGTCTCTCGAAATACCCCCCAATTGGGACACTAAACTCCCAAACTGGGACAGTCGTTTGTGGCTATATTTCTTGGGACTGCCCCAAAATAGCCCCATAAACCGTACGGTTTATGACGTTGACCGAACCCTTTCTCCTATAAGGGGAGCACTATATCCCAAAAAGGGAAAGCTTTTGATTAAAAAGGGAATACCGTATCAAATAACGTGTTCCCCTTTCTTCTATATACCAAACGCTTTATCGGAGAAAGGGAACACATAGCATTAAAAAGGAGTTACTTAATCGTACAAAGGGAATACTCCTCGAAAAAAACCGTTCCCTTTTTACTAATACGGGGATACCTTATACTAAAAGGGGGAACACTGGATGTTAGAAAGGGATCACTTGATGGCATATACCATCCCCTTTACACCACTAAGGGAATACTTGGTGGCGTAAAGTGTTCACCGAATATCCTATAGGGAACACATTCTTCGGAAAAGGGGATACCATTTACGATACAGCCAATGGTAAAAACGGCTAAGCGATCACCTGATCGCGCAAAGGGGATACGTTATCGTATAAACCGTTCCCTTTTTCCCGTAAAGGAATCACCGGATGGAAAAAAGGGATCACTTGTTATGAAAAAGTAATCACAAGATAGGAAGATCCATTCCCTTCTTATCAGAAAGGGAATGCCAAACATCGTCGACCGTTCGGTAAATCTCGGAAATATTTATGTTTTTCTCTTCTGCTGTTCTTTCAGATACTTGGAAAAAGTCCAGCATCCCTTGTCATGTCTTATCATTAAGGCCGTCACTTCTTTCTTCAGGTAATAAGGGCGGTTGCCTATCCGGCATACTTCAAATAGAATCTGATTCCGTATACATCGATAAAACGTGGAACGCCCTACGTTTAAAAAGTCCAAAATCCAATTGATCGTAACATGCTCCGGCTCCGGAGGCTCAGACAGGGGTGGCGGGGATTCGGCAGGTGTTTCTTCGGGGAAAAACACTCCTTTGGACGGTTCCTCTGGCCTAAAGCCCAGTAAGGTATTTATTTGATGAACAAGCCGTATGACCTTAGCAGGTACCGTTACAGTCTGGCCATCGAAGGCACTCATCGCGCCGCCGTCAACAGAAACCAGCGCGGTCGCTCCCTCCGGTATGTGGTTTTCTCCCCAACTCGCGAATAGTTTATCCCATCGTTGAAAGAGCAATTCCTCTGCGAAAAAGAAAATTATGCCATATTTAGCATAGTTAACATACCAACCAAGATAAAATAGGCCGTAGTCTTTCCAGGGATGTTCTTCAGGCGTATTGACCACTTCATCCGCCATAAAATTGCTGACGACATGGAACAGCACATACCCCAAAACGCCAATAATGACCATACCGCCAAAAAAGAACAAAAGCGCGCTACCGACGCGATGTAAACGTACCGCCAATAACGTGGCATAACGTACCAGGTAGGCAATTCCCATCCCTACTCCAGCGAGCAGGATCAACGTGAACAGCCGGGCGACTGACATCTCGCCAACTTCCCAATTCCGGATCAGAAATACGATAAGATAGACGAATATCAACGCCATGTGCAATAAAAGTCGTCGGTACTGCGATAGGTAAATAACAGGTTTCATAGGGTCATAAAAGCTTATCAATAACACGTCAAATGGGGGCTTTTAGAAAAAAACCACTTGAGATATAGATTTACATCTGGTAATCATAAAGTTAATGATTTTTTGTAATAATTGCAAATTATGCCATTCTACTTAGCAAAAGGCAATCACATCACTTTTCACGGACATGGACATCCACGATCTTTCTTTCGACAGCCCCGTACAAATCCAGTCCTTCGATCACTAAACGATACATACCGGGTTCATCGGAGGTATAAAAATCAAACTGGGCTTTACCGGACTTATTGATAACGATGCTGGGCTCCCAATGAATCGTAGTCCTAAGATCGCACTTTTGTACTTGTCCTGCTTGGTCGGTTTCAAGATGGACAGGTTTATAAAAAATCCGGCTGATATATAACCCTTGTGGATTGATGAGCTTGGTATCCGTGCGGAGACTCGGTCTGCTAAAGGCGTATCCTTTGGCGCCCGGCTTTGTAGTCATAATAAATACTACCCGCGGCTTACTGTCGTTGAAAAGATTATAAGCAAACAGGTAACGGTCGCTTCGAAGTACCTCAATACTCTCCAAAGCATCTAGATTAATCATCGATGCGCGGGCGGAGTCGATTGGAACTCCGTCTACAACATAAAACGCTCCTAAAGGATTTCCTGTTATAGAATTCCATTGAACGCCTATTGCTTCGTATTCGATGCACTGTTGCAAGGTGGTACCTCCTTGGAGGTCGCTGGCATCAAATACATAATCGGCATTTCCGGGACCGTTGAAGTTAGCCGATCTTTTTGAGGCCTTGTTCCGTTTAGCATCAACCACAACTGCTTCGATAAGAATGGAGCCATCTTCTGCTAACTGCTGAAAATGATGCTGTACCCGTCGGAGCTGATCCACGAACAACTCATTTATATCATTTCGTTCCATAGGAAGATTTCGGCTTATAGGGAGATCGGAAGGCTGCTCTTCGTCCAGATCCATCTTTGCCCTTATTTTTTTGCCTCTCTTGTCGACCACAGATAGCATAAATTCTGTACCGTCCAAAAACATCAAATCTTTAAATGCAAACCGTCCGTCTTTGTCGATCTCCGTTTCTCGATAGTTCAAATAATCATGAGCGGGAAATAGCTGCATCTTCGTGTCCGAATCTAAATTTCCGCCACCTGATTTCTTGACATGCCCAGCTAAGGCAAGGCCATGTTCTACCGCATATTCTGTACTGTCTTCTCTATCTATATGAATCCAGTTGATGTTTCTCCAGCCTTGCGTCAACATCAAATAATCTATATCCTGGGTCCGTACACTATCTCCAGGAAAATAGAATCCCGGCTTTTCGATGAATCCCTTTACATCTGCACTTAACAATAATGTCGACAGAATATTGGCTCCTTCATCTATCATTTCCGCATCCACAGCAGAGAGGTGAACAACACTTGCGGAATATGTTCCGATTCGGGCACTATTTAATCCTTGCGCCCATTCTATCGTGACATTCACCTTTTCTCTCGTGTTATAGATTTCCTTATCCAAAATGACAGACAAAGGGGCGACACTACCGCTGGTATAGCGAAAGACCGGACGTTCCGCAATGGGCATCAGCTGTTCATCCAGGACGCTTACTGTCAAGACTCCATTCGGTATACCTGTCAGTGGTAACGATGTTGTAATTTCGGTGGCAGATAGCTGTTCTTTACTGGTTTTGAATACCTTTCCCAAATGGTGCAGCACAAAATAGACGGTTTGGTTATTCATCAGATCATCTGAAACATTTAGCTGTACGGACAATGTTGTCGTATCTTGGGCATCAACCAGCAATGAATAGCCCGATGTGTGTATGCACGGCATCAGCACTTCTTTCTTTGCGCCACTTTGGTCTACTACAAATGCACGTATACTATAATCGGCAATGGGTATTATCTCTGCACCCATCCCCAACGGATTTGTCTCTATCACAGCAATAATACCTGTATCAGACCGAAATTCAAGTTTTGCCTGAAGCCCCAGTCCTTTATCATCGACGACCTTTGCCGCCATCCGGTTAGGTCGATCCATCAATAGCTTACCTCCTTCGGGGAACAACTGGACATTTGGCGTGTCCTGCTTTATTACCGGACGGATAACTTTACTTATTGAAGATTTTTCGTCGTTTTCAAAATAGTAGCGTATCATATGGCCTTGATGCTTTTTATCCAACGATAAACGCACCAAGCCGTTATCGTCTGTCTTGCCTCTTTTTTTATTGCGCACATACCCTCCTTCCATCATTTCAAACTGTATGGGTCTATTGGAGAGCGTCTCTCCTTGCAAGTTTTTCAGCTGTATCCTATAATCTGTACCGTTATCCTGTTGAATGGTATGCGTGGAGGTTAGTGTTTTATCCGTCAGCCCATTGGTAATATATATAGGCCTGTCATAAAAAAACTGCCCATCGGCATTTCTCATCCAATTGCTGTATGCACGCAACCGATACGAGCCTTCGATGCTGGTACCGTTCAGCTGAATATCGGCAAGACCTAAACCATTGACCAAGGGTATTTTAATAAATACTACCCGTTCGTCTAAGGGATCAATCAGCTCGATGTAGACTACTTTACTCAGATTTGACAACAAGTTCTCTACTCCAATAGTGCCATATACTTTGATCCAAATGGTTTCTCCGGCGGAGTATAAGGGTTTATCTATATGAAGATATAATTTCTCCTGAAAAGGCTGCTTTTCCTTAGTCGCCAAGTCGTTCAAAACTCGGATACCGTCTTGAGCTGCTAAGCGGAAGGCGTTTAGTATCAAAAAAAGCGAGAGAACAACGTGTATTCTCGCTTTTACAAGCAGTTCTCGGTTCTCTGTCACCAAGTTCAAAAACTATATTTTATTGGTAAACATCCTCAATTCCCCAAATAATAGGATGGAACCGGCGCTTGTGGATAACCCTGTGAGCGCTGAAGCACGTAGCTTCTATAGACACCGTCTTGCATTAAGGTTACCTTTCGGTCCTTCGCTGGAATATGGGTATGGTAGATTCGCAATTCGCCGGGCAAAGCGGTCACCACCTCTTCACGCCAATCGCCAAACAGATCAGCTATCATCATGATATCACCGTAAATACCATCTGCAATTTTATCACCTTTCCAATAGCCGATAGACTGACTCCTTCCTCCTGACATCGATTCTGCGCCCCAACGGTTATCATCCCCAAAAAACAATTGGCGGGTATTTCCTGCATCCCACCAAATCCAATTCCGACAAGGGGGTACATCAGCATTGGAAGCGAGTTTTTTCCCGTCGGCACTTAACATGTATTTATCGGTAGAACCTCCTTTTTTATCCTCTGCGGCAAAACATTCCAACCCGGGACTATTCGGATCGATGTCTGCAACCATACCGTCCCCCACATGAAAGGTTTTATGTCCAACTCCCCAAATCCGCTCTCCCGTACTGGCATCCACGGTGCTCACGCCATAACCGTTATCGATCCATGGCTCAATAGCCAAGAATACCTCCATCCCCTCCCGATTGGGATCGATATCGGTCATATAGGCTTTATCAGAATGCCCAAGACCTGTCGACCAACGCAATGTTCCGTTGCTGTTAAGCATACAGGAACCGAGCAAAATCTCATCCTTTCCATCACCGTCCACATCACCACAAACCATGTTATGTGCGCCTTGGCTTCGCACGACAGGGTTCTCCTCGTCACCATCCCAGCGCCAAAGTTTTTCTAATTTACCATTATGCAATTGCCAAGCATCAACCGTCATTAGCTTATAGGTACCTCTAGCGGCAAGAATGCAAGGAGTCTTCCCGTCTAAATAGGCCATACCGATTTGGTTTCGGTTTTGACGATTTACATTACCGTATCGGTCATTACGTTCCGGCCAGTCTACACGAGCTATTTCCTCGCCGGTCATTCCGTTCAATACTGTTAAGTATTCAGTGCCTCCATAGATGCGTGCAGCATCGTTCTTGAGATAATTGTCTCCAGCAGTTTTTAAGGCGATTTCCGCTTTTCCGTCTCCATCAAAATCATACGCAATAAACGGCGAATACCACACACCCGGCTCAATACCCGGCCCTAAGTCTTTCGTCCACAAATACGTACCGTCGTGCAAATAGGCTTCTATTTTATACGTTGTACCATCATCGGGGTTCGGCACACCGGGATCAACATTCGTATGAGGGTGGCGGATAATATAATCGTATTGACCGTCTCCATTTAAGTCAGCTACGGCTACCTTTCCTGCCCGCACATTTGGATCCTTCAGTTTTATACGATGATAATTGACTTCTTCGCCATCATATTGAGCCAAGGATTTCTTTTCGCTTATCGTTTTCTTGGCGCCGTTGATCGCCTCTACCCAATAGATTGCATCGGCATCCTTAACGGAGGTATCGATAAAGTCCGTTGTAGCAGTGATCAGCTTTTGATTCAGTTTCTTCTGTTTGCTATTTACGGCACGGTATACGTTAAATGCTACGGCGTCATCATCTGTTTTTAATAATCGCCAACTGATGTGGATAGCATCATTTTCTTTGATACGGGCTAAGGTCAACCCACGATCGAACTTCTCTTCAACTCTTGTTTGGGCAAACCCCTTCACATCTTGTTTCGGCTCGTGACTAGGGTTTAAAATCTCATACATATAGGTGCGCTCCTTCGGATCTTGTGAAAAAGCCAATGTACTCATCGCGAAAATCAGCATGGCACTGCAGAAGATTTTTTTATAGTGCATAACAAGAGGTTTATTTTATATCTGATATCCACTAAGTTAATATTTTCCTTTCCCCACGGCAACCTGCTCTGTCCTGTTGAACAAGAAAAAAAATGGAACTAAAACACTCGTCTTTCCTTAATCCACCAGCCTATAAATCTCCGTTCCGGCCAGCAATACACAACCTAAACCATAATCTTCAAAGTCCGGTACTTTGTCGACCGTCACCGGCTGACCGTCTTTCGGTTCTTTTCCCGTAGATTGTACATAACCTAAGAAACCGTTTGGTTGCAACGCTTCATCCGCGATAGCTGTCCAGCCCTTTTCCACGATAGGCAAATAAGTAGCTTTGTCCAAGATACCATTGTTAACACCCCACGCCATGCCATATACAAAAAGAGCAGTTCCAGAGGTTTCTTTCCCACCAAAATGATTCGGATCGTGTAAGCTTACATTCCAAAAGCCATCTGTACGCTGTAAAGGAGCTACACCTTCCGCCAGGTTCTTGAAATCTGCTAAATATTCGGCATAATGCGGATCGCTTGTAGGTAACTCTTGCAATACAAGCGCTAAAGCTGCCAATACCCAGCCATTACCCCGCGACCAATAACAGTCTTCGCCGTTCGGCTCGGTATACGGTGGAACGAAATCCTTATCGCGCCACCATAGTTTATCTTCCGGATTGTACAAGCCATTTGCGCCCTCTACATATTTAATATGATAGTACATTTTGTACATGTAATCGAAGTACTTGGTATCGTTTAGGGTAACGCCCAGTTTTACAAAAATAGGCATCGCCATCTGGATGGCATCGATCCAAGTCCAGTCGTTATAACGTCCGCTATTGATCACGGAATCGATATTCATTTTGATCGCTTCGATCCGGATTGGCTGCGGATCAATACGGTATAGATCAATATAGGTCATCCCACAGTTTTGGTTATCTGCATGCCGTGTATATACTTCCCCACGAACCGGTTTCCAGTCATGCTTTTCGCCCCATTCTACGGCATAATCGTAATACCGTTTGTTCGGATCGATCCCATAAAAGGCCATGAGTCCTTCATAATATACCCCACGTGTCCAGATATTGGCCCGACGCTCTTTATTGGTAATGATGTTTTTTCCCGGATCCGGCCATTTCTTCATGAAGTAATCATTCGCTAACCGTAGCTGCTCAACTACCTCTTTTTTCGTGGTGAAATCTTGCGCCATGGACACCACACTTCCACAGCCTACTAAAATAAATAGAATTATTTTTTTCATATCGTTAAGGCATCTTTTTAAATCCTTCTTTTTTAATCTTCCAAGTTCCATCTTTAGGGAATCCCGGGAATTCTCCCTCGGAAGCATCCCATCCTTCCAACATCATCGCCACCGCGGTCAGGGTTCCTCCATTACCCGGAAGATAGATACGTAGCCTTCCGTCCTGATAATTATGTCCGTTTTTGAGGTAGGTATTCGTCTGTATATCCATGAAGAGTGCATCCAAAGCCTTCTCCGGCAGATTTAGACGAGCGGCATTCATAGCCGTCATCGGGAAATCCCAACCCCAAGTCTTCTCCCATGACCATTTTGCCCACACCGTATCCAAGGTATTTTTCATGATACCTTTATCCAATTTCGGTGATTCGGGCACCATACCTAATGCACCTAAAACTGCCGGATGATCTGTCATCCATTTGGGGAATGTATACGAATCCGTAGCCGTTTCTGTGGCCAGATAAACATCTCCTTGCACTGGCAATGCAGCCAATTTATTGATCACCTCGTCCCAAGCTTCCACACGGGGTTCACCTAGACGCTCTTTCCATTCCTGTGCAACGCGCAATGCCCAATCCCAATAAGCCACTTCATAGGTAGGATTAATGGTTTTTGCCGCCTGAAAAACTTCCTGTGCCGGGATCACGCCCAAGCCCAGGTTATAGCGGTCTTTTTCTACATCGTAGTGTGCATAATCCGCCATAAACTCAGCCGAAGCAAAGACCAAATCTTTATATTTTTCCAATACCTTTTTATCTTGCTTATCGCGATATGCCAGTTCCGTCATATAGATGATATGGGGTTGCTGCCAGATCAGGAAAGCCGCGACCGAAGACGGACTTTCATTACCGTCGTTGTCCGACATTTTAATCCACCGCACGCCTTTATATCCCTGACGTTCTGCCAATGCTTTTGCTTTTTCAAACGTATGGAAATAATAGTTCAACGTCTTTTCCATAATTTCAGGACGTCCCCAGAGTGCAAAATGCACACCATGCCACCAGTGCATCTCCGTATGCGGTTTGCCATACCAACTATTGAAAGTAAGCCCTGTTTCCTGCGGTGGATTGTCGCCACCGCACTGAACGCGGGTGAGGTATTGCGATAGTACCAGTCTACGCTCCAATTCGTTTGCGCGAGGGTCGGTACTACCTTCAAAATCTACGGCTGCGCCACTTTCCCAAAATGCTTTCCAGCTATCTTGGCTTTCTCGGGCAACTTTTTCGTAGTCTGCCGTACCACGTTCAAAGTTATTTTCTTCCGCAAACGTAAAGGAGAAATCAAACGTCTCCAGATCGGACGCCGGTTGATACACAAAATAGTGTTTCCCGGTCTCCTCGAGTTTTCCTTTTGAATAGTTCAGCCCCGTAAAATAATTGGTTCCCGACAGGCCATGTTCCAATACGGCAGTTTCATCTGCCTGGGCAACAATTTTGCTTTCATGCTGATCTTCCTTTTCGTAATAGGCTGCTTCGTCCAGAAACTGGCCGCTTGGAAAAGGATAACGTACAAATACCTGTATGCGTTCGGCTTGAATCAAAGGCGAAGTCACTTTAACGGCAATTTTATCGGCTGACTGTGCTGCAGCCGTCCAGACCTCTACAGGTTGCCCCCCTACCGTAAATTTACTGTGAATCAGTCCGCTCCACAGATCAAGCGTTTGTTCAGCCTCCTGAATATCGTCTACCGTTGCCTGTTCTCCGTTTTCTAAGGTAAATGCTAAACCTACATTTCCAAGCTGCAGGCGGTGCGGATTCACCCGGTAGTATTCTGTGGCTTCTGTATTCCTCCCTCCTTCTTTATGTTGAACGCTGTATTTCGCATCCCGTCCTTCGTTGTTAAAATCATATGATTTCAAGGTTTCTTCGAACAAGTAGTTTTCATCATTGTCGAAGGTATTCCAACCCCATTCCGATTGTGTACCTAAGGAAACGCCTTTTTTGTAATATGTCGGAAAAGACTGCATCCCCGTGACGTCTACCGTATAGGCAAACACACCATTTCCAACGGTTAATGAAGCCAGTGTATCGGCCGATTGATTAACGATATTGTGACGCTGCACAACCGCTTTTCGATCAATTTTTCCGCTCTCGGGCGTCGTCTGGCAGGAGGCGAAGATCAAGAGGGCTGCGCCAAGTCCCGTTATCAAATTTCTGCTCATCTATATGTATTTTTTATGTTAGCAATAGATTTATTTTGTCAATAAGGTGGCGGCGATAAGACCGACCACCACGTCGTTTGTTTCTGCAATAAGCTGTAATGCTTTCAAGTTTTTCGAACCATCTAAAGGCAAGTCCAGCAGCGTTGCCGCACCACCCTCAACCCCTCGGCTATTAAGCCCTTTAATTTCCGTGTATTTTTCCAACTCACCGCCACGATATAGTGCACCTGTTTTAAGCGATATACGATAAGGGATTTCCGCATCAGGAATCTCAAAGGCATAATTATCGTCCAGATAATCCTGCTCAATCGGCCACCAGTTTGTCGGATTTTTCAGTTCCAAAACAGCTTCTTCTCCATCCTCATACAGCACTTTGACCCTCGCATTCACCATCTGGGACTGCATTGGATTTGTCGAACCAGCCATCAGTAGGTATACTTTGTCGGCCTTTCCCGTTAGGGCAACTTCTTGCATCGTCGGATAATTATCCCATTGACTGACAAACAGCACGTTTTTGGCTTCTCCTTTAATCAAAAAAGGAATACCCAGATAGTTTACTTCTTCTTTTTTACGCGCTGCCATTAAGCCACTATCGTCGATCGAAGGTTCGACCAATGGATAGCACCAGTTTCCAATCCCCTGCCACGGCAGCTGTAGTGTAGGTACGGCCGGCCGTGGCGATAGATAACGCTGCTTAAAAATATCGCTGAGCTGGGCGTTATAATGCGTAGAAAGATCTTGAGTACGGTACGTTCCTCCGTTTTGCATCGCCCACTGTATATGTTTCACCGGTATCTGCATTCCTGCCACTTCGATCTGAAAAATATTGGTACCTTTCGTGAGGGAGTTGCCCGGCAATTCGATTTCCGTAACGGCTGACGGTGCAAATGACACCGTTTGCTCGAAACCAGCTTTCTCGATACGCCCTGCTAATTGCTTCTCCGTATGATTCCGTAAACGCAGGTATTGCGTACCCTCCTTCATTTGTGTATCCGCGCCAACAGGTGCCGTCAAAGAAAGGTTTACCGCATGCCACCAGGTCACATTCCCCTGTTTCAATTTCACAAAGAAAGTACCTCTATGCTCCTTCTGTACAACTGAAAAAGTATGCTTCGTTTGCCCTGTAATGAGCTGCTGCGGATCATAGACATCAACCAGTTTCACACTTTTCGATAGCGGAAGCGTAAGTTCCTCCGTATACGGATGTTCGATCAAGGCATTATCCGGGAAATCCAACTGGCCTAAGCCGTTTATTTTTACAACAAAGTCTGTTGCGGCAGGGGCTTCAAACGTCAACACAGGTTTATTAATCGACGATCGCTTAACCGACCAATCTACCGGCTCTCCGTTCACCTCTACCGAATTCATAAACGCAAAGCTAAGCGGCACTTCCATTTTTAGGGTTACCGGTTTCGTATATTTCGTATGGATGTCGTAATAGAGATTCTCCGCTTCTCGCCGAAAGGCATAGCGCCATTCGGGAAGTTCAATCTCGGCAAAATCCCAATCCTCCGGGAATCCCGGTTTTACCAATATATGTTCATCCAACAGTTTGGGATAAAACCCAAAAAGGCCTTCCGTTAACGTCCGTGAAGCCACCCCGATGGGATCTGCAAAATCCCGGTATAGTTCGCCGCGGAAAGCATCGTAATGTGACAATTGCTGAAAGTTACCCGGACTGATACCATGGTACATGCTTTCCATGATATTGCTCTTCCAAAGGCGGAAGGCGTCGTCCTGTCGTCCCGATTGCCAATAGGCCAAAGCTCCCTGCAAGTTCTCGGCGAGTGCCACGTTGTTGACCGACCACGTATAGGGTTGCCAGGTAGTTGTTGCTAAGGTGTAAAGATCCTCGTGCTCCTGCCCTTCAACCTTAATAGGGATATGGGGCAGGTGATTATCGATATATCGGGTATTTTGGTAGCTATCAAATTCATCCAGCAAATAGGCGTCTGCGATGTGATAGATGGTCCATAGCCCCGGTTTGTCGTGCACCAACTGCTGGCCCAAAGCATCCTGATATTCGGCAAAATAGCCCTTTTCTTCTAACCAGAGTCGTTCGCGCAAGGCTTTGCCAATCTCCGCGGCTTCCTTTTCATAAACGGAAGCATCTTTTCCCAGCAGTTTGGCCAGTTTTGCAGCGGCTTTATTCGCTCTATAATTGTATGCCGAGGTATGCGCTACACCCCCTCCCGAATACTGCAACCCATCACTCGCCCAGATCGCACAATACGCGTCATAGAGGCCTCCTCTTTTGAAATTACGACGCTCCCAATCTAGATGACGTTCAATAGTAGGCCACATTTCCCGCAGATACGTCAAATCGCCTGTATAGTCAAAATGTGTAAACATTTGATCAAAAAACACCAGGTTCATATCATAGTGGTGGGCTACCGTATTATTATTCGGATTTCGGGAAATATACCCACTCGAAAACATGGAAGTTCCCATTTCCTCTATATGACGTGCCAGATGCAGTGCGGTATCCATAACGACTTTGGCATTTTCAGGTTCCAGCACTTGCGAATTAGCATAGCTCGAAAAATGCTCTTTTGCCCGGTCGTGCCAGCCCAATGCATCTGCTGAATATGCTCCCCTCCATGCGTTCAAACGCATGCGCCAAGCTACGGCACCGTGTAAAAAGGTAGGACTTTCCCACACGCCATCAGCAGCAACCGTCAAAGCGGAACCAAACGTATTCAAGAAACGATCCGGTGTTTTTAATTTTATCCGTTCTGTCAATTGCAGACGCGCCTGTTCAGCACGGCCATAGCGTTCCACCAGTTCTTCTTCGGAATATATTTTCTTACCTAAACGACCTCTAGCTACTTGAATATATATAGGTTTATGCTGTAGTGTATAAGAACTATATACAATTGGATGGCCGTTGGTCCCCGTCTGCGTGAGTTTAGCTAAATCTTCCAATACCGTCGCATCAGAAAGTTGAAGCTGGTCGGTAGCCGTGAATGTGCCGTAGACAAACTCCTCCTTTCCTTTCCCATCCAGGTAGGCTAACTCGAAACTATTTTGCACTAACTGGTAGCGATTATTGACGCTATATTCTGGCAATAAGTAAAAGCCAGATTCCGGATCGGCTCCAATATCTCCACCGCGGCTGAACTTGCGCCCGCTTGCTCCACCATATATCGCATGTAATTGAGCTCCCTCAGCGATACCAGTTGCATCCAGTTTAACGATTAGTCCTTCTTCGTCCGCCTGCGCTAACACCGTAATATCTAGATGACCGCTCCCAATGAGCTCATCCTGTATCTTATATACCATCGAACCGGGACGATATCTCGTCTCAATATGTTCTGCTTCGATCAGTTTCTTGAAAGAACCTCGATTTTCTAACACAAATTGCAAATTTCCGGCCATCCCCGGCATATATAGTGCAAATTCCGGCAGGTCTCCAGCTTCTACTCGAGAGGCCTTATGGTTTCCATACAAAGCCCTATTAAAACGGTATGTCCCGTTGACGAGTAGGAAATCTCCATTGTCCTCCGTATAATGTAAATTACGGAGATGGTTCTGCCAATGCTTAGACTGTGCTATACCTGTAAACAAACAAACTCCACTAAGCAGGAGCACGGCTACCAATCTAATTATCATAATCATTAAAAGAACTATACACTTTACCGTTTATTTCCACATTTTCCAAGGTCACATTTTTGAGATGATCGACATCATACGCCTCTTCTACACCGTTTATTTTACAATTGATCATCGTAAAGCCCGTCACCGGCGACGATTCGTAAGCATTTGAACGTACCGCATATTGACCTCCCTGGCTGACCTCCAAATTTTCGATCCAAATATTACGGATCGTGGGGATATATGATCCTTCTTTATCATAAAACATATTGAATCGTACAGCCGCATCTTTATATTGTCCAACTTTGGTATTATAAAAAAATACATTTTCAATAATTCCACCACGCATCGAATTGGTTTTGATACGTAGCGCTCTATCCAGCTGGGGGCTATCCATTGTATTATTCAGTGCGTAAATATTACGTGCTCCACCCGCAATTTCGCTACCGATCACCACACCGCCATGACCGTCTTTCATCATACAGTTCTCAATGATGTAGTTTTCTGCCGGACGTCCCATGTTACGACCGTCTTCGTCTCGTCCGGACTTAATGGCAATACAATCGTCTCCCGTATCAAAATAACAATCGCGAATCCAAACATTCTTAGACGCTTCCGGATTGCACCCATCGTTATTCGGACCGTGTGCAATAACACGCACACGCTCGATCAACACGTTTTCGCACAAAACAGGATTTAGATTCCACATCGGGCCATCAATCACTTCTACATCGGCGATCCACACGTTTTTACATTTATACGGCTGTATAAAAGTGGGACGTAGAAAATGACCATGACCAAAGACGCGCTCCTCTACAGGACGCTGCTCGGCTGTATATTGATGTATTAATTTACGCGCCGGTCTTTGATTTCCTGTACGTGTTTCATCCCATCCGTATTTGGGATTACCAACCCAGTACCACCAATGATCTTTATTGGCATTTCCATTTAACAAGCCTTTTCCTGTTATGGCAATATTTTCTTGCTCATAAGCATAAATAAACGGGGAGAAGTTTATACAATCGGATCCTTCCCAACGTGTGTGTACCATCGGGTAATCGGAGCTATCTCTGCTAAACAGGATAACCGCTCCATCATTCAGGTGTAGGTTGACATTACTTTTCAAATGGATGGCGCCGGTAAGAAACTCTCCCTTCGGAACGACAACGCGTCCGCCGCCTTCCGCATGGCAAACTTCGATCGCTTTTTGAAAGGCTTCGGTATTTTTGGTAATGCCATCATTCTGTGCCCCGTACGCTGTAATCAAATAATCCTTATCCCGAAAAACTGGTTTTGTTATTTGTTTTTTCAAGACGTCAATCTCGGCTAAAGGCTGTTCCGTAGTGGCCCAACGGTTTCCTTGCCCCATTCCCATCGTCACCAGACAACACAAGTACAAACTTCCCAATAGTTTTTTCATTCTCATTTTTTTAGTCAGGCAGATCTTAAAACACCATAATCTCCTATTAATTGACCGCGTTTAATTTCACGGCATCCGACGGGAGATCTCTTCCTATCTGGATCTGTTCTTCTTGATAATTTCCATGTATAACCATGTTCGTTGACCGACGCCCTGATAGATTAAAAATTGCAGATCGGACATCTGTTTGCAGTTGTTCAACTTGTACATCTTGTACATTTCGTAACGTGAGAGCTGGCCCTTCCTTCGGATAAATAGCCATATTTTTAAGATTTATTTTCGCTGACTCCATGATTTCCCCACCCAATTGGGAATGAACGACAAAGTTCTCCACGTTGATATTTTCAATCATGTGTTCCGGCAACCCGTAAAAATACATCGCTTTTCGTGCGCTGGCACAGGTGACGTCAGTGATATAAATATTTCTGAACGTAGGGGTGGTTTCATCCACCGGCGGAATCTCCTCGATTATCTCATCACCATCTTCCAAAGATTCTACAACGGACTTGCCACCGTAATATAGATTAAAATGAAGGGGCTCCGTAGCAATGTCAAACATACTGATGTCCCGAATGAATATATTCTCCACGACACCACCACGTCCTCGGCGACTTTTGAAACGCAGCCCTACATCTGTCCCTAAAAATTGACAGTTGGAAACAAGAATATTTTTTACGCCACCAGACATCTCGCTCCCCACGACGAAACCACCATGACCTTTGAATACGGTACAATTGTCGATAATAACATTTTCCGTTGCTCGGTTACGTTTTCTACCGTCTTCGTCCTTTCCAGATTTTATACAAATCCCGTCATCCCCTACATCAAAAGTACTGTTGACAATAATCGCATTTTTGCAGGACTCTAGATCTAGTCCATCGCCATTTTGCGCATAGGACGGATTTCTAACCTGCACTCCATCCAAAATCACGTTTTCGCACATCAATGGATGGATATTCCATGCGGGTGAATTCTGGAAAATCACGCCCTGCAGGAAAACGTTTCTACATTCAATAAAACTGACCATCACCGGACGTAGGAAGTCTCTTACAGATTGCCATTCTTCCGACGTTTGTAAATTACGTGGCACATTCATATCACTGGTGGTATCTGCATGTAAATATGCAGCAGAAGGCATCCAATAATCGTCACGTTTAAACACCCCTCCCGAGGAAGTTGCGCGTTTCCAAAAGCTTTCGGACACCTTACCTTTTTTCAATGGACGCCAGTAATGCCCATTACCGTCGATAGCTCCACTGCCCGTTATCGCAACATTTTCTAAGTTCCGTCCTGAAATCGGAGACTGACATCTGCGGGTATCGAGTCCTTCAAAAGAAGTTTCCACAATGGGATATAAATCTTTGTCAGGCGAGAACAAGATAATCGCCCGATCTTCCAGGTGCAAATTAATGTTGCTCTTAAAAACAATCGGGCCGGTGAACCACACGCCTGCAGGCACACGAAGCCGTCCACCTCCTTTTTGTGAAAGTGTTTCCATTGCGTCGGCAAACGCCTCTGTGTTGAGCGTTGTTCCGTCTCCGATCCCACCGAAATCTATAATCGACACCTCGTTGTCTGGAAATGTAGGTTGTGACAGAACGGGCATATCAAACGGTAAATCTTTATACAGGTAATTGTAATCAGACGACTTATCGCCCTCATTACAGGATATACAACCCGCGATTGCCAAGATCATCAAACAATTTTGAAATAGATATATTATTTTTTTCTTCATCATGCGTTAAACCAATTATTAAAGTTTATAGGATACAATCTCGAATACGAACGTTGTCGAGGTATCCGATGGCCCTCCTTGGGTTGCGCCAAACAAATACCGAGGGGTACCCTTCATTTTGTCGAGCAACAACATGGGCCGTTCTAAACGCCCAAAGCGTTTGAGATGGTTCGCGGGAGCTGGTTCGTCGATATAACTTTTCATATCGAGATAGGAAATCCTAGGCTCTGACCAGTCTAGGCCATCTTTAGAAGATAGCAACAAGCCATATTCGTGATTATAGAACCCCATATCTCGGGCAATCATATAATAAACATCTCCTTCTTTCCATACGAAAGCATCTTCCAGCTGTGCATTGTTCGGGCGACCCGAAAAGTCGATAACTGGATTATCCGAAACTTTCGTATACGGTCCTTGTGGGTGATCGGCTTTGGCCAGCCCATACTTGCGGTTTCCACGCACTGCACCCGATTGGTTTTGATATTCTGCGGTATTCCAAGATTTATAAAACAGCCAATATTTGCCATCATTCCCCTTCACAAAGGCAGGATTCGTCGTACAATGATCGTCCCAAGTCCCCTCTTCTCCCGGCATTAGTGCTGGGCTATCAGGTCGTTCCCAAGGTCCATCCAAGCTTTTTGCCGTAGCAATACCGATACGTTTGGTGTCGGTTTTTCCGTTCGAATTGCCCATATAAAATAGGTAATAGGTATCGCCCACGTGCTGAATAAGCGGGTTATGGCACGTCGTGCTGTCCCAATACCCTTCCCTCGGACTAAGCACGACACCTTGATCCGCAAACGGGGCGTCAGGACGATCGGCTACGGCATGGGCAATTTCCGACCCCCGGATCCAACCACTCATGCCTTTTTCCTTTTTCCATCGGGAATAAAAAAGATGTACTTTCCCATCTTCACCCCAAATGGGAGAAGAGCACCAGATGTAGTAATCATTCAAAGTCAATGATCGACCTATCGGTTTTAAGGTAAAGGCTGGCGTGTCGTCTGCGCTACTAAACGAAAAAAGAGTGGGGCCTACCATCAAACCTGACATTAAAAAGAAGCCAGATTTCATAAAATCTCTTCTTGAACACCTATCTATTTCACTTGTCATTTTTGTCATGGTTCATTATCCGTTAACTTTGCTTCCTAGGTTTATACCTCTAATATATCAAAAAACAATCCCATATGTGTCCTGCTCCGTCCTGCGTAGCACCTAGTTTATTTATTTAACTCCAACAAACCCATGATAAATGGTCCAGTAGCTTTCGCATCGTTTTCGCGGATGCGCTCTCCTACATAATAGGCATAACTTCCGTCACGATAGGGATGTCCGCCCAAACCGGCAACCGCATTGCACTGGATAAGTGTAAGTGTGCCGTCCGCTTCTGTTTTCAATAATTTTTTTTGTATTCCGTGCAGCGTCTTTTCGGCTACTTGCTTATAAGAATCGGCGATATAGCCCTTGTTGGTCGCTTTCGCAAAACCGTACATGAACATTGCGTTTACAGATGCTTCTTGATAGTTTTTTTCAGCAGCAATCTGATCGATCACTTGCCACCACAGTCCTTCTTCGTCTTGATATTTGGGTAACGTTTCTGCTAGTTTTTGGATAATAGTGACAATCTCCTCCCGTTGCGGATAGTCCGTTGGAATAAAATCGAGCACATCGACCAACGCCATAAACCACCAACCGATACTTCGCCCCCAAAAATTGGGTGACTGTCCTGTTATATTGTTGGCCCATTGCTGTCTTTTGCTTTCATCCCAAGCATGATAATAGAGGCCGGTTTTCTTATCGTACGTATGTTTCGCTGTTACGAGAATGTGATTAATTACATCATCATAATGTACGCTATCACCGGTAAATTGTCCATACTGGGCAACAAAAGGATCCGCCATATACACACCGTCCAACCAAACCTGATGGGGATAAATCAATTTATGCCAATAAGCGCCTTCCAAGGTGCGAGGGTGAACGCTCAGCTGCGACATTAAACGTTCTATGGCCAGTTTATATTTTTCCTTTCCGGTCTTTTCATACAACGTAAAGAGAATTTTACCCGGATTAATATAGTCCAGATTATAGGTATCTCTTTTGTAAAGATAGATACTCCCCTCTTCGTTGATGATGGTATCCGTCCAAGCTTCCACATAATCAAAATATTTCTGATCGGCGGTTTTCTCCCACATTTTTAACATCGCCAAGCAACCTAAACCCTGTCCGTAACCGAAATACAGTCGTTTACCATGATCGATCTGCCAAGCTTCCGGAAAGCGTTTCATTTCAGATTCGGCAAATTGTACATATAGCTTCTGTTCCTGGGCTTTCGATGACAAGGCAAGGAAACAGAATACGATTAAAGTCACTACCGTTATATGATATCTCATCTACTATCGCTTTACAAAATTTTATTAATACAAAGGGTGTTGTTGTCCACGTAGTCCCGGGTTCGCGTCGATCGTATTTGTTGAGAGCGGAAACAGTTCTACTTTATTCTTTTCCAACCCACGGAAAATATTTCTCACCCAAACTTCATTAGCTGTAAATCTATTGTTAAAAAAAGCCGCAGTGTTCCCATACATATCTAAGATCGTATAACCTTGACGCTCCAGTTCTGCTTTTTCAGTTGCTGTTGGTTCATTCTTCAACGATACGAAATCTAAGGCTATCGTAGGATCATTAAAGGCCTTTGCATCCGTAACCTGATAAGCTCGATATCGCGCAACATCTGCATATTTCCCTGTATGATTTGCCAAGTCTGTGATTTCCTGTTTCGTTGCAGTAAGTTTTTCGTATAGTATACCCCAACGGATCAAATCCGTGCGGCGCCAACCCTCAAAACCCAGTTCTAGCTTACGCTCTTGGATAATGGCATCGCGAAACGCCTCGTACGTACTTGGCGTTTCACCAATTTGAGAACGATCGTTCTGGAAAGCGCGTAGACGTACTTTCTCGTACATTTCTTTCGCCACGCCGGTCGGCCCGTTGTTCAATTCGTTTTCTGCTTCCGCATACATTAACAATACATCGGCATACCGTAAATGAATCCAGTTGATATCTCTTTGAGCCGCCGAAACGCCTTCATCTGCTTTCCAGTTTACACGATATTTACCGATCATATGGTTCGCATAAGTATTCATTTGATGTGTACTTTCCGCCGTTATAGCATAATTTGAGATGGTTACATCACGACGAACATCACCTTCTTCGAACTCAAAATAGTATGTAGGCAGTGCAGCCATTGCCGGTTGCGATTTATTATAAAACGACTGCGTATGTGCGAAGATACCATTCGTGTATCCGAGTCTCGCCTCATTGCGATCGGCACCTTTTTGACCATACTCGAACATGGATTCTTTATTGTATTTCCCGTTTACTAGGTCACGGAAAATTGTTTCATAATCGATCAACTCATTTTCACCTCGATCCACAACGGCCTTGCAGGCATCCCGCGCGATGTCGTACAGATCTTGAATACGTTGCGTATCGGAACGTCGCGCCAATTGTACGCTACCCGGTGCATAGCTATCCAGATCCCAGCGCAGGGAATAGCCCGCTGCATATAATGCGATACGCGCCAACAGGCCGTAAGCGGCGTTCTTCGATACGCGTTCTATCGGCATTCCCGATTCCCCCTTCCAAGGCAATAATTCGATGGCTTGCTGCAGATCCCGCACACAACCATCCAATATCGTATCCCGGCTTACACGAGATGAAGAAAAATCTGGCATTTCCACAACAGGAATAGTTGGATAAGGTACATCACCGAAATGCCGTACAACGTGAAGCATATTCATTGCGCGGATCGCATAGGCCTCTCCCAGCAATATATCCAGCTTGTCTTGTTCGGCATCGTCAGTGATTGTCATTAGAGGTATATTTCTGATCAGCACGTTTGCTTGCTCGACACCAGCATACATGGCCGTGTATGTGCCTGTTGGACTGATGGCGGGGTTAAAAACATAATTGGCAACTTGGTTTTTCGAATTGGTTTCTCCTTCGGTAGAAAAGCACTCGTCCGTTCCCATACCAAATTGATAAAATAGTTCCGCATTGAACGTACTTGTATATGCACCCAGCACGGCCATTTCTACTTTTCCAACGTCTTCAAAAATGGTCGAGCTATCAAAATCCTTTTCTGACGGTAGTTCTAAAAAGTCTTTACATGATGTTGCTGTTAAGAGTAGAGATGCAACGATTATATATATATATTTCATGGTGCTATTCGTTAAAACGTTAGATTAATTCCGGTCACAAAGCTCTTTATCCGTGGGTATGCCGAGTTGTCGACGCCTCTTGTCAAAATCGCGTCAGTAGCAGAAACCTCCGGGTCAAATCCGGAGTAATTTGTAAACGTATGGATGTTGTTTAAAGTAACATAAAACCTCAACCGTTGGATAAAAGCCTTTTTGGAGACTTCTCCCGGTAGTGTGTAACCGAGAGTAATATTGTTTATCCGCAAAAAAGACGCATCTTCCAAGTAGTAATCTAGTGGATCGGATATCGCTATGTTGTTACCCGAATTCAAACTCCATACTTGACGCCCGTCCTGTTGATTTGGATTCAGTTCTGCCAATCGATTTAAATCCCTTGTTTCCAAACCAGTATTTGGGTCAATCAGGGTAAAGCGGTCGGACATATTTCCGAGGGCGTTCTGATTGGGTAAATAGGGTCCCATAAAGCGCTGACTATTCATGTTGAACACCTTATTCCCGTAAGCAAAATTCAAGAATACGCTGAGGTCAAAACCCTTGTAAATAAATTCATTGTTAAAGCCCCCAAAAAATTTAGGTTCTGGACTCCCTAATTCTGTACGATCATCCGGGGACCATACCGGATTGCCGTTTTCATCTGTTTGGCCTGCTACAGGCAGGTATTTCACGTCACCCGGTTTTACGGAAGAGCGGTCTTTGCCTTTCAAGGACGCAACACCATCTTTTAGACTATAACTGCCGTCCCCTTGCTGAACGAAATCGTCGGTGGTATATACGCCATCATATTTGTAACCGTAAAATGTGCTGATCGGACCACCTACGCTGGTATAGAAGTTCATCCTGGACTCATAACTTGTAATCATGTAGTCGTTGCCGGCACTTCCGAAGAGCTGTCCCACTTTCGAACGGTTAAATGTTATATTGAACGCTGATCTCCATTGAAAATTTGCGTTGCGTACGTTTAACGTATTCAGAGAGAGTTCAACACCTCTATTCCGCAACGTGGCGACATTTTGATATTGCTCGGTATATCCGGTCGATGTCGGAATAGCGGCTTTCAGCAACAGGTTTTTGGATTCGTTGTTGTAAAAATCAGCAGTCAGGTTTACACGATTGTTTAGCAGAGCCACATCTAGTCCCACATTTGCTGTTTGTGTCTTTTCCCAGACTAAAGCTGGATTTCCTAAGGTGTTACTCGGTTTTACACCAACGACCGTCTTATTATCTACCGCAACAACAGTCGATCCATACAAAGTGGCATAGCGTGTAGTTCCTATTCTATCATTTCCTGTTGTACCGTAGCCGACGCGCAGCTTTAACTGATCAAAAAGGCCATTGTCTTCCATGAAGTTTTCGTTATGAATATTCCAAGCAGCAGACGCAGAAGGAAAAGCGCCCCATTTGTTACCTTGCCGGAAGGTAGATACACCATCCGCTCGAACGGTCGCGGTCACTAAATAACGGTCATCGTAATTATAGATTCCGCGGAAGAAACCAGACACCAGACCGTAGCGGTCAGCTTCGGATTCGCCACGTTCTGTCCGCCCGGCTAAACTCACGTCTTTGAGACCGAAATTACTGGCCGGGAATTCAAAATACTCATGTTTAAGACCTTGGCTTTCTTCGTACCGCACTTCGTGACCAGCCATTAAATTGATATGATGTTTATCAAAGTCTTTCATCCAGGACAAGGTATTCGTCCATTGCCATTCAAACCCTTCCGCATTATTTATATCCCCATAGGGACCTCCGTTATTCTGTGCATCTCTGGTCCGTCCGTCGTCCCAAAAATCGGTACGGGTTTGTCCCCACTGATAGGATCCCTGCGTACGAAACGTAAAATCATTCAAAAATTTAGCCGTCAGGCCGACGTTTACATTCGCTAAACGCGAGGCCCGTTCCCGGGTACGCGCGTCGTTCATGATAATCGGGTTGGAAATATCATACTGCGAGTCGATCAACTGCATCTCGTCCCCAATGTCGGTGTTTAACATTTCTTCGTCAGTATAACGGACGCCACCGGTGGCAGGCTGCAAGGCCGACATCTTGAGCATACCGCCCAGCGATCCGCCACCTTGTCTATTGGCATCCTGAAACAAGGAATTAAAATCCACATTCACACCTTCAAATAATTGGTGGTCAACCTTCGCACGCACACTATTCCGTCGGAAACCCGATTTAGCCAAAATACCGTCTTGGTTGGTGTTATTGTAAGACAGCATCAGTTTTGTCTTTTCGTTTCCACCGGAAATATTCACGTTGTGGTTTTGCAATAAAGCGCTGCCACCGAACACTTCGTCTTGCCAATCAATGCCGGCACGCGTTCCGTAGTCGTTATTGATACGTGCATAAGCACCGGAAGCAAAATCAGGATCATCGGCATCTCCCCCGTACATATCAGCAAACCTGGACGTGTTACCAGCAAGTGTCTGGAATTCGTATTGATATTTCACATAATCTTCTACGCCCAGCAGGTCGAGCTTTCTGCTCAACCGCTCAAAACTCAGATAAGCATTATAATCAACCACGGTACGGCCGGATTTTGCAGACTTCGTCGTAATCAATACCACGCCGTTCGCACCACGCGCACCGTAGATCGCGGTAGCCGAAGCATCTTTTAAGATATCAATGTTTTCAATATCATTGATATCGATTTTCATTAAGGCATCCTCCATCACGAATCCATCCACGACATACAAAGGTTTCGTTGAACCGGTGATGGATGTTCCTCCACGCACGGTAATATTGACGTCAGCTCCGGGCGCACCGCTCTGCGTGACCACGTTCACACCAGCGACTTTACCGGTTAATGCTTGCGCTGCCGTTGTAACGGGAACTTGACGAATGTCGTCTCCTTTTACAGATCCGACAGCGCCGGTCAAGTCTCTTTTCCGAGCTGTTCCGTAACCGATCACCACGACCTCGTCCAGATCATTATTGGCTTCCATCAATAAGATCGTGACTGGATTCTGATTCGTTATGGTCAGCTCTTCCGGCGTATACCCTACATAACTTACTTGCAAGATATCGCCCACATTAAGCGATAGTGAAAAAGTACCATCTTCATCTGTTAACGTACTCGCATTTTTCCCTTTGACCTGCACACTGGCCCCGCTGATAGGTCGATTGCTAGCATCGGTAACTCGACCCGAAAAGGAAAATTCTTGTGCCCAAACCGAGGGCATTAATACACAAAAAAATAGTAAAACAAGCAACCTTTTAAGATTGTCGTTTCGGATTACGTTCCATTTTGACATTGTTACTGGCATATAATTTTAATTAGCGCTTAAACTAAACATCTATTTTCCCCACCAAAAAACGAAGATAGATGCTATTCAACTATGCCAAAAGTAGTGCAGCGTTGGGTTTCTGACCTTTAAAAATTGACGAAATATGTTCAAAAATTGACAGCTTTAAGAAAATAATAGGTGCATAGGCGAGAGCAATATTATCCGCCTCGAAAAAAAGAGCTTCCCACAAGACCATAAATCTCGTGGGAAGCTAACCAGCCTTTATTGAAACACCGTCTTATTGATAAAATCTCAAGCCAAGGTTTTTTCTGCCTCAGTCAGATCCTTCCGTCAATTACGGCAGAGACAAAACCCTGATTTACAACGGATACTTCACAAACCAGTTCTGTTCGTTCATAAGATGCCCGCGAACCTGTTGCTTTTGCCCATCGGGATATTTTGCAGAAACGATATCAGCCAAGATCGAGGGATCATTCCAACGCTTTGCAATGCGCATCAACGCGAAATAAGCTTTTGCTTCGCCAGCGCTCTCCATAAGCGTTTCTTCTACTACTAAGCGGTCTAAGGCCTCCATATATTCCAGCTTTTCTGCTTCGGTATCAATATCCTCTTTAGACAAGCCTTGCGGATAAACCGGACCGAGATTGACTCGACGGCGGATACCCCAATTCCGTTTTAATTCAGTATTCATCACCTCATCATCAAAAGGCGCTTGCAGATTTCCTACGTTACGAATGACGTATTGCTCGATACCATCGTTCAAAAGAGCCTCTGCTTCGCTGAATTTCCCGAGGTTGTTCAACGCTTCGATAAGGAAGAAATGGACATCCGCATCGCGATAGATAACGATATGCACATTGTTTTTATAAATCTCTGATACAGCCTCCCGATCTCTGGAGAACTTCCGGATCACCCACTGTCCATTCTGGAAAAAATAGGTGTAATTCTCTCCGCGGTATTGATCACCTAAGGTATGTCCGTCATAGCGTAACTGTGACGCGTGCCGCTGCATGGCTACTTCCGTAGGTTTTAAATAATAGAGCGATGGCTCTTGATTGGAAAAAAAGCTGATCAAGCGATTCGTTTGGTTTCTTTCAAAATCGTACGGCACGACATTGATAAGTACACGAGTTTTCGTAATGGGATCCCTCGTAAAGACCTGAACCCATTCGCCGTTATAATCGTCATTGCCAATTTTATACCGTCGTCCGCCGCTATCGTATATAAACGGAATACCGACATCCACTACGCGCTGATAGTCATTGTTCCAAAGGTACAGTTCCATGCGTAGGGGCGCTGGCGACGGACAGATCATGTTCCATACCAGATCCTGCTCGTTGGCCGGCACGCCCGGATATAGAATATTTCCCCAGTTGGTCTCATACAGACCATTTACCCCGTCCACACCGCTCTCCATCAAGGAGATGAGTCTCGGAATTAATTCGTCGAACCCGATTACCGGAATCTCACCGATTTTGTCCAAATTGAGGTCTGGATCATCAAAGTAGGCTACTTGTCCATACAGCTTTCCTAACGTCAGATAAGTCCACACCTTAAAACGGATCGTTCCCGAGATCAAAGCTTGATAATGCGCTTCTTCGATCGCTGTAGGGTTATTCTTCCTATACGCTATAATTTTACTCAAATAAGCGTTTGCGTTAACGATCAAATCGTAATATGGCCTAGGATTTGCGAAGCTATTGCCTGACTTTTCTTTAAAATTGTAAAGATCCCAAAGGTCTTGTGGGGCATTTACGGTAGGCTCGAGCAAATCCGTACGTAGATCACTCAGAAACACCGTCTGATCGGCGATCGCTTGCATCTTGGATGCCACGCCCATATAGCCCGAGTAAAGTTCATTAGATTCCTTTACATAATCTTTATCCAATAAAATATCGTTTGTATCCACTTCAAAATAATCGGAACATCCGCCAAAGGTAAGGGCCATCGTGGCGATTCCACATACGAAAAAAGTCCTTCTCATACTCATATTCTTCATTACAGCTTAATGTTAACACCAAATTTAAATGTACGTGGCAGAGGAATCTTACCATAGTCTGCTCCCATATAGCTAATCGAATTGCTATAGGCCGTTACGGGATCCAACCCTAGATAATCGCTCCAAGTAAAGAGGTTTTCACCTGCAATGTACCATTCCGAATTAGATAGCACATTTAGTCGGTGCTGTCCAAACTTATACGACAGCGTGATATTTTCTATCCGTAGAAACGAAGCATCCTCTATCCAACGGTCAGAAAAACGCGCATTTTCCATTGGATCACGGTAAGCCGCCTTTGGAATATTGGTCTGCTGTCCGTCGGTTTGCCAGCGACGCAGCGTCGCCTCGGATTGATTCGCATAACTATCCATACTCTCCAAACCGCGACGCAAGCCGTTGTACATGCGGTTTCCTTTGCTGAAACTAAGTAGCCCTTGCAGGTGAATGTTTTTATAACGAATCGCAAGCGAGGTCCCTCCGAAAAGGTTTGGCAAGCTATTGCCAAGCAGCTCTTGATCTTCGGTATCGATTACACCGTCGCTATTGGTGTCGTTGAAGCGTGCATCTCCCGCACCAAAAAAACGATTTTTGTAGTCTTGTAGGCCCAAAGCGTTTGCCTCAGCCTCACTGGAAATTACACCTAGAAAACGAGCACCGTAATAAGAAAAGGGTGATTCGCCCACGCGATTAATACGGGTAACGCCATCTGCTTGCTGGTGTAGCATATCTACTCCACCAACTAAGCTTTTCACCTTACTATTCAGTGTAGAGAGGTTACCCCGCCAGGTAAGCGACCAGTTGCGATTATCGATTACCGACACATTCATATCCACTTCCAGTCCTTGGTTATGTATCGCTCCTCCATTCATATAAATCCGGTCGATGCCACCGATCGGAGAGACCGGGAAGGCATTCAATAGGTTACTTGCCCGGTTAAAATAATAGCCTACATTGACATTTAGCCGTTGATTAATACCGGAGAAAATCAAATTGGCCTGCCAGTTTTCATTGTCTTCCCAACGGATCCCTTGGTTGGGAATATTCCCTACCACAATTCCCGCTAGCTGCCGGTATAGCTGGCTTCCATAGTACGCTTGTCCAATCTTCGACGAAAAACGGCTATTCCCCGTTTTAGCGTACCCAATCTTAAATACCAAGTTGTCTATGCTGTTGATGTCTTTTAAAAGTGCCGTGTTCGACAAGAGTAGAGACAAGTCGGCCGCGGGAAAAATACCAAAACGATCCGCGTTTACGCCGGACACAGAGGTACCATCGACACTGAGGCTGACGTCTAGTTTGGCGAGACTACGCCAGTTATATTGAGTATACCCATACACATTCATCCAGTTCCATTGTTCGTTGTATCCCCAAAACAAGCGGCCGGCGTTATTTACATAATTTAGGGTCCGGTAAAAATCTGAGCTCGTATTTCTTCCGGTTCCGGCATCATATTCTTGGGAAGTCAACAGGCCTTGTACACCCCCACCGAAAAAAGCTTCATCACGATTCCAGTTTTTGTGATACGTTCCGTAGACGTTCCAAGAAATGTTAGATGCTTGTGCGGCTCCTGCTCTCGCGGTATTCAAAGCTATCCCGCCTTCTAGCGGTAAGATCGTGCCGCTAGACAATCCCGGGATGAAAGCGTTCTGTCGGGTATAATTGGAAAAAAGACCTAAAACAGCATTCAGCCGAAAACGATCGGTAGCTTGATAACCCAAGTTGGCCTGTACGAATACATCGTAGATATCCGACTTAAAATCCGCCGTTTGCAAAAGTGCCAGCGGATTAGAGACGCCAAACTGACCAACGCCATCGAGATCCGGCAAAACATTATTGTCTGCATCCTTTAGAAACGGACTTAGAATCGGCGCCCGGTAAAGTGCCGACACCAACGGACTTGTCGCGGGTAGGATACCCTGCTCTTGCATGTTGGAGGTGCTGTACGTCAGCGCAGTGATCGCTTTTAAATCGAACTTACCGCCCAAATTAATGCTGGAATTCAGCCGGGTGCTATAACGTGTGGTAGCTGTTTGATCCAGTGTCCCCTGCTGGCTCAATACGCCCAAGGATAGATCGTATTTCGCCACCGCATCACCTCCTTTAATACGCAAATGATTATCGGTAACAAAAGCGTTCCTGTAGATCACATCTTGCCAATCCGTCGCATTGTTATAGCGGAAATTATAATAGTAATTCGGATCGTCGCGGAGGAAAGGGAACCGCGTTAGTAAGTCGCCCATATCTTCGTATTGGGTCATTCCTACGGTTCCCAATAAGCTTTTATAGTCACTCCCCCCCAATAGCGGAATCGTATTGTAATTATGGGCGATTCCGTAATTACCTTTAAATTCTACCACGGTTTCCAGATCGTCCGACGAGGAAGTTTCCAGCAATAGGACGCCGTTGGAACCTAGAGATCCGTACCGTGCTGTCTCTGCTCCTTTTAATAAACGGATATGTTTGATGTCCTGTAAGGCAAATGGTGCAAACATCCCCCGGGAATACCCGCCTATGATAGGCGAATTCCCTAAATCCGGCAAATAAGGTATCCCATCGACAACGATCAAGGGGGTGTTCTCCGCGTCGAACGAGCGTACGCCTCGAAAGTTTAACATTCCGCCCTCGGTGACCATGCCACTTTTATTCAATACCCGTAACCCCGGCATCTCCCCTGTTAGCACCTGTTCGATATCCGCCGCACCGACACGGTAATCATTGTCGGACAGCACACTGGTATTTTTATCGGAGAACGTACCTTCTACGACATTAACATAGTTGGTTCTGCCTTCCCCGATCAACGTGATCTCGAAGATAGTACGTCCCAATATTTCGACATGTGATTCATAATAGCCAGGGCTCCATACCCGAATGGTAGTAGCACCATCCTCTACGTCCTTTAACGTAAAAGATCCATCTTTCTTTGTGCGGATATTGGACGTGGTATTGAGCACAGTCACGACCGCATCCGACACCGGACTCTTATCGTAATTGCTCACTACCTTTCCCGTAATGGTCGTTTGTGCGACTGCCGGCCCCACTCCACAGGCTAATACTGTAAACAATAGCGAGCGCCACATCCTCCTCTTCATTATATTCGTCATATATTCAGCTAATATTCGGTTCATTAATAGTTATTTTGTGTCGGGATCAGTGCCCAGTGATAAAGATCTAAGCGTTCTATATTCCCTTTACCCAATCCTGCAAACTCTACTTTGATTTTAAATGATGTTACATCTGCTCCTTCGATCATCACTGGGCCGACTAACCCACCCCAGCCATTATATTTCGTACCGGGTACTGTATTGGTACTACGGTCATAGTGCCAAGGTGTCGAAGGTTCCACATTGAGATTCTGCGCGACGGGTGTATCGTTGACATAGACGTTGACAAAGGGATGATTCGAGTGCTTAACCCCCATATACAGGTTATACTCTCCTGGCGGTACTTCGACTGCCTTATATCCAGTCGATCCGTCTTCGTTTCGCTCTAACATTATCGGGGTATACTCAATAGACGCGGGTTTGCCATCGTCTAGATCACCCTCAACCCTTAGTACACGATACTGTAACTCTACCCCTATCGTAGGGAACGTAACCTTATCCTCGTCTTTCGGCTCTATATTTGTAACGTTATTCAGTTTAAATAGGGCATCCTTTTCACTATCCGGTACGAACTCCCAATAATGAAACAGCTGCTTAATCATATCGATGTGTACGTTATTCGGAATTTTGAGGTTGGTCACTTCATAAATCCGTCCATTACTCATGCGTTTAAAATCTGCGTCGACTTTCTGGACACTCGGTTTCCATAACCTCCCGAAAGCCGAGGTAATATCCGCTTCCGTCACATCATCCAATACATTGCTATAGAATATGGCTTCTTTAATCCAAGTATAAGCTTTCAACGAATCCGTGTATAGAAAGTCTTTTCCAAATTGGTCGTAAAGCGTTCCCAAATTATCAAAGCACTTTTCTAACACTTGATTATTCGGTAGAAACATGGTTACATTCGCAAATTCCGAACGGATATTAACGCGTTCAAATATCGGATTTGTGATAACGTAGACCGAGTCGTAAAGTGTATTACCCGTCGGATCTACGCCGATCGGAATACTGTTTTCGAGATCGAAAATGGTATCGTTCATGGCGAGTATGGTATCCCGAATGATCGAGTACTCATTACCCAGCGACGCTAGGTATTCGTAAATACTCAAATCAGGTGTCAATAGCTGATCGATCTCGTGCACGACACCATTCTGACAGATCTGGTTACCTTTCACGACGGTTGCATCACCGACGCGTATCGCCTCTCCCTCCTTGTCAATGGATAAGTATTTGCCGTTGAAGGTCATCACGCGCAACCCGCTCTTTAGCTTGGTATTGTCATACATTAAACTGTTGATATGATAGCGGAGGATAAACTTCGTATCTTCGCCCAAAGCTTCCAATGCGCTCATTTTCTCGTTAGAAACGGCCCAAATGGTTAAGTTTTGGTCGCGCTCCAGTTCCTCAGCCAAATCATACTGTTCCAGCTTAGCGACGAAGTCCGAATACTGTGGCTGGGATTTCAAATATTCCAGCAGATTCAGGGGCGATACGGTTCCTTCTTCTTCCCCGTAGTGGGTATCCCAATTTTTGCTGCAACCGACGAGTATGGTCACTAGACATACTGCCGCATAAATTATCTTTTTCATAACAATGAGGTTTAAATTATTCTACCGGATCAAATTGCAGGTAATCCATCGTAATCAGACGGCCATCTAACGATAATATCCGCAAGGTATGATCTGTTGTTTCTGTAAATTCTACGGTGCCCATCGCTTGGGTTAAATTTCGCTCTTCCCGGGAGTTCGATATCACCAGGCGGGCGTGGATCATCTCATTGTCCAAGATAAATGCCGCAATTCCCGTATGTGCCGAATGCTTAGGGCTCGGCCAGACAAAGGATACCTTGTATTTTCCTTTTACGATGGTGGGCCCTTTGAACTCAATCCAGCCCGACTCGCCCAACTCGGCACGAAGATGATCGTGATTTAGTAAATTAAACCAATTCCCTTCTGAGGGTCTGTTGTTCCGATAGGTAACCACATTTTGTTTGTATTCCGGCCGTGCGGACCAGGTAATGTTGGTCAGTTCGTTAGCGGTAAACGTCTTGTTATATTGTGACCCTAAGTTATTATTGCGATACTGGCTTACATTCGCTTCGATATCGGGGTAATCGGTCAGCTCCCAAATAACCTGCACCTGTTCCGGCAAAAATAAAGGCATCCAATTGTCTACCTCATGAATGACCCCGTTTTTACAGGCAATATTGGTTTTAATTAGAGCAATGGACTCTTCCGTCTCCTCGTTCTTATTAAGCACCAAGCCTACGCCACTTTCAGATACTTTGAGCAATTCATTCGGCGCCATCGTTTGTAGGTTCATTTTGGTTATGCCTTCGGAGAATTGGCCTAAATCGCTATATGAACGCTGTTGTGCTAGCAAATGATAAGCGACGTATTTGTTAAGTCCGTTCGATGGATCTGTATAATCGGTGTCCGCCGCTACGCCGAGTTTCTCTAAAAGGTCCGGCAGTCCGTTTATTCCCTCTTTCGTATACGTTTTGTTACTGACAACGAAGGCCGTATACTTAAATCTTTGTTGAATTGGATTACCTAGCGGATCGGTCGTCTCTGTATAGACGGTTGCCAACCTTTCCCGATATCCCGTGAGATCGACCAGTTGACGGAATAGGCTCCAACGCTCCTCTTCTTCCAATTGGTCGTAGATGGTTTCGACCAATGGCACGAGCACATCATCTATTGTATGGATGATACCGTTGGTTGCTTTGATATCGTACCTATTGAATCGGGACACGCCGTTCAAATAGACAGCGTCCGTTCCACCATCTCTGAATTCTACGAAAAGATTATCATCTGTGGCGTTTAATTCGCTTATCGCACCACTTTGAAATTGAGCAAAACCCACTTCCGCACCTGCAATTAAATGATATTTAACTAAAAGAGCGGCCTCTTCTTGGGTCATGTCCGAAACAGCGGTTAAATCCGAAGCGGCCAAATACCTTTTCACACCCTCATTTGTCGGCACGAAGTGTGTGTACCTTACGTCCAAATTTAGCGTATTGTATAGATCCGCTTTCTGGAGGATTTCTACCCACAGGCCGTACTGTTCTTCATTATTTTTCAAGTACAGTCCAATAGGTGTTTCCTCAAAAGCAGTATACGTCTTTTCTTCGAAAGCGTCTTTACAGGAGCTTACTAAAGTCAGCACCCAACCTAGAAAGATCAGGAGCCCCCAGTTCCAATATTGTCTTTTTGTTTTCATCTTTCGATTAATTTAAATGTTCGTAATAAGGGTTTTGAACCAATAGCCTGTTGTACCGCAACTCATCGATGTGAATCGGTAGGTAATGGGCATTTTCGTCCATCAACTGGGCACGGATGACGGGTGCGGAAGCCCCCGCATTTCCGACCAATACCTGTTCGATAAAATAGTCTTTATACCGGTAATCGTTCCGTTTAGCAACGCGTAATAGATCAAACCAACGTTTACCCTCTGCCACGAATTCTTTGCCTTTTTCCTCCAGGAGGACATGCAATAACTGCAGTTCGGTATTTCCGGCATCTAGTGGTCTTGATATACCCGCGCGAGAACGCACCGCCGTGATGAGTTCTACTGCGGCGGGGTAAAAACTCTCACCTTTCATGATCAAGGCTTCCGCTTTCATCAGATAAATATCCGCCATGCGGTATACAATCCAATTCTGATCACTAAAAGAACGGGCTATGCCGGTTCCTGCCTCTGCGCCGAGATACTTCCAAATTTTAAGGTCGTTTGCGTAGGAGGCACCCTGTCCACGAAGGTCTTCGGTATCTTGCACAAAGAGCGTCAACGCGTAATTGGAAATAATCCAGTTGTAGGAAGAACCGAATACATCCATTAATTTATTGTTTTGCGCTTTGGAGTTATCAAACTGTATCTCAAATATACCTTCGTTGGTATTTCCTCCGCTAAAGATCGTAAACCAGTTGTTTGTCGTATTCACGCGTCCCTGGATCAAACCCACACGGCCCGATTCCAACACCGCATTGCAGGAAATAATCGCTTTGTCATATTCTTCCATCCATAGGTATACATCGGCCAACGTCGCGTGGATCGCCCATTTTGTAGCACGACCTTTTGTTTCCCATACGGTAGGCCATATCTCTTTGCTATTGACCAAAGCTGTCGTTAGATCGTGCTCGATCTGCGAAAACAGCTGCTCTTTCGATGATTTTGCTATTTCATACGCTTCCTGGTCGTTCATATACGGTTCTAAGATGAGCGGAGCCTCTCCAAAGGTTCGAACGATATAGAAGTAGCTCAACGCCCGGAGGAAATACGCTTCCGACAAATAAGATTGCATGACCGCTTGGTTAAAGGACGGATCCCTCCCCACTACGTCGGGCGCGTACTTTATGACCATGTTGGCATAATTGATAATCTGATAAAAATTACTCCATTTCACCAGCTTATTAGACGGTAATATAGAAAAGCCTTTCAGCCGTACGAGATCTACATCTACCAAGCCGGCTAAGCTCAGCGTGTTCCCGCGTGCCTCCCCAAAGTTGAGGATATCCGGAACGGCTTTTTGTAGCCCAACGTAAGCCGCTCCCAAAACGGCTTCTGCTTCTTCTTTGTTTGCCCAGTAGTCATCGGTCACCTGTTGGTTCTCCGGCTTCAATTCCAGCCATTTTTGGCAGGAGCTACTCAGGAACAGTACCGTGATCATCAGGAGGCTATACCATATTTTCATAATTTCTCTCAATTAAAAATTAACATTTATTCCCAACGCAAATCGCCGTGGGCGAGGTGTGTTAGCATTATCTTGACTCAACATGTATACATCACTCGAAAGCGACACTTCCGGATCCTGTCCAGAGTATTTGGTCCACGTGTAAACATCCTGAAGCGTTGCAAATACGTCAAATCGGGTTAGTCCGAAGCGTTCGATCAGCGGTTTAGGAAGCGAATAGCGCAACGAAACCATTTTAAGCCTTAGGAAGGAAGCATCTTCCACAAAACGATCTGATCCGAGGTAGTTATAACCTTCTCCATACAGCGCTCTCGGGATCATGCTAGCATCCCCTTCATTCCGCCATCTTCCTAATACGGCGGTGCTCTGATTGCCTGTTCCGCGCATGCTTTCTGTACTCATCCGAACTTTGTTCACCACCTTCTGCCCAAACCTCCCGTGGAAGAAGGTGCTCAAGCGGAACCCTTTGTAATGGACGTCAATACCACCTCCGGCTGTAAAGAGGGGCATGGCATTTCCTAAGTAAACAATGTCATATTGATTGATCACACCATTGCCGTCGATATCCTGATATTTCGCATCACCAGCAAATACACGTCGATCTCCATTGCGTGCGTATACTGCTTCTCCGGCTAAATCCCGGATAATTTCGCCATTCAGATCACGGGCATAGGTATCTTCGATATTTTGGTATACGCCAAGGTACCGATAGCCGTAGAACGAGCCTAAGGGATTCCCTTCTACGATTTTATGTGCGTAGTTTTCGTTATCGAAATCGTAGCGTTCAAACTCCATATTGTCCGGTAGTTCGAGTACGGTATTTCTATTTCTGGAAATATTCAGGTGGCTAAAGCTCAGACCAAAGTCTTTGCTACGGATGGCTTCAATATTCATGATTAGTTCCCATCCTTTATTTTCCATCTTGCCGGAGTTGTAGAAACTCATTTCCGCAAAGCCGGTAGAGGACGGAAGTTTAACGTCTTTCTGAAGCAAATCCGTCGTTACCCGGTTATATAGTTCGCCCGTGATCGTTAGCCTATTTTTAAAGAAGGCTAAATCAACCCCGAAGTCTGTTTGTGTCACGGTTTCCCATTTGAGGTTATCCAATTGCATGGACACCGGCCGGATCGCCGCCATATCGACATAACCTGGTGTGATGGGTTCGAATACGCCGAGGTAGGTATAGTTGCCCCTTGGTGAGTTACCTGTTTTACCCCAGCTATAACGAAGCTTAATCATATCGGCGATACCGAGCTTTTTGATAAACTCCTCGTCTCCCAAATGGTAAGCGACACCTAATGCCGGGAATCCCTTCCAACGATGCTGAGCAGAAACCGCGGTGCTCGCTTCCCAACGATAGGTACCATTAATGAGATACTTATTTTTAAAGCCGTAATGCAAACTCGATATCACACCGATATCCCGCCCCATCGAATTACCGGATCCCATTTTGGCAACTGCGCCGCCCGATGTAGGATCACTAAGGGAAGAAGATGCATTTCCCGAAGTCTCGCTGGCATAGCTAAAGTTTCGCGATTCGCGGGTCTGTACCAAAGCTGCACCTACGATACTATGATTCTCCTGAAACGTTTTGTTATATATAAATTTGTTCTCTGTCGAGATGTACAGGTTATCTGTTAGTGCATCGGTACTTCGGTTGAAAAACGGATCGGTCCAGATGACGCCGGTCACCGACTGCGGCAAGTATCTAGTATTTTTAGTGGATCGCGTGTCAAAACCTACCGTACCGGTATATTGCAACTCCGGCAGTACTTGATACTGAGCTCTAAAAATAACGCGTGCCTGTTCCCCAGCGGTTTTATTAACCGATTCATTGACCATTGCTACCGGGTTATAGGTACTTTTATCGTCGTCGCCTATGAAGCTGCCCTGAAAATTAAGCCGAGGTGTGAAATACTCGTCGGTATAGTTGCCGTATTCGTCGATAAAATAGGGGCTCATATTCGGCATCTTTGTCATCGCCATCCCTCTCGGTGATTTGACCTTACCTGTCCAAAAATTGTCTCGGTTACTCAGGGAGTAGGACATATCTGCGTTGATATTGAATTTATTGGAGAACTTGTAGTTGACACTCACCAACGTGTTATAACGGTTTAGCGCGGTGCCCTTCGTCGTTCCAACATCATTAAGATATCCTAGCGAAACGCGGTACGTCGCTTTATCTCCACCGCCGCTGATAGACAAAGAGTTGTCCACGAAGTGTCCTACTTGGGTAACCTGATCCAACCAATTGGTATTTTGGTTGTATTCTTTGAAATACACCCAGGAAGGATCATAGTTGATCTCTTGGGTATTGTATAACAACGACAAGTAGGGAAAGGCCTGTTGATAGCCCAGATCGTTCACCGAATTCCAGATCGCGTCCTGGATCATCGCCACGTACTGACCACCGTCCAACATAGGGATGGTTTCTGCCTCGCGTTTGACGTCGACCTTACTGGAGAACGCAAATCGGGTTTTACCCTGACGGCCTTTTTTCGTCGTGAACAGAAGAACGCCATTTGCACCACGGGAACCCCATATGGCGGTTGCAGCCGCATCTTTCAATACCTCGATCGACTCGATATCCATCGGTGAAATATTAATCAGCGCCCCGAAATCCTCATCGTTGGCGGTAGAAAAATTGAAATCGCTCGAAATCTCTGTGGGATAGGGTACGCCGTCGACGACAATCAAGGGTTCGGAATTTCCATTAAGCGATGAGGTTCCGCGGATACGGATAGAACTACGTGCCCCAGGATCCGCACTGGAGATGATATCTACGTTCGCTAAGCGGCCTTGCAATCCGCTTTCAATAGAAGCGAATGGCATGGTTTCCAACGCTTTCATATCAATACTCTCGGTTGCAGATACCTGGTTACGGTAGGAAATGCCCATTGCATTGCGCTGCTGGTCTCCTGCCCCGGTCACGACCACCTCTTCAATCGACTTGTCGTCTACTTGCAGCGTCACATTAATTTCAACTTGCCCGGTATAGGGAATACGTTGCGATATGTAGCCTATACAAGCTACTATTATCGTCAAATCATTCTCGATCGGCACCTCGACACTGTACTGTCCTTGGGCATCTGTAGAAGCCCCTCGTAAGTTTCTGTTATCCTTGTTTTCCACAAAGATCGAAGCTCCTTGTAGCGCTTCATTTCCCTGACCCTTTATATTTCCGGTCAATACGCGGGAAGACTGTCCTACGACCAGAGAAATAATGCTGAAACATGTTATTAAGGTTAATATATATCGCCTCATGTATCTTTATTTAAATGCTAAACCTAAAAATTCAATCGCTTATCGTTTTAACAATTTGTTTATCCGGTAAACAGCACCGTCGCTAAATACCTGCGGAAAATCCCCTAAGACGGGAATAATCGTTCCGTCTGCGTCAATTAATTCGAGCTTTGTCACGCGGTCGACCAAGCTGATTTGTCGATACGCGGCAGCTCCCAATCGTTGCGCGGTATCCCATGTTCCCTGAACTCCGAATCCCGCAAATGGATAGTCTCCTAAAGCATTATCGGGAACCGATACAAAATAAGATTTTACATAAGCTGCGAGTTCTGCTTTCTCCGTCGGGATGGTTCCGTCATTTAGACCCGCCAATACCGTTGCGTTATCGGGCGCAAAAAGTAAGAAGCGATTTCCGAACAGGAAGGATAGCGAGTTTCCCACCTCCATTAATCCTGCCCGCGCGAGTAGTTTGGAAAATTCCGCATACGGATGCAACACGTTGGCCGAAGATTCCGCACCGATCAAGGTAAACTTAATACTTCGGGTTTCTGCACTCATGGCTACCTGGGGTTCCATGCTCGCGCCGTTATACCAGGTACCTGGAATAAATGCTGCCGCTGCATCGTCTAGGCCGTTATACGTCGAGGTCGAATGCACTTTGCCATCGATTACATAGACATAGTTAAAGGAATTCCGGGTGCGGTATACTTGTTTTCCTTGAAGGGATGTGATTTTATCGTAAACAATATGGTCAGAAACAAAATTCGCCATCTGATTTTCGGACAATGGTACCAGCACGCCATCCGAATTCTCGACGAGAATGTTCTCATCGCCAAACACAGCGGGGTGCCCCTCCGTCCAGAACAGTTGGCTATCTCCAATAAACGTCTCTAATAGAACCTCGTTGCTGGGGATGAAAAGGGTAAAGTCGATATCCTTGCTTGCTAGGGTTTGATAGAGCCCGGTTCTAAATAGCATATACATGAAAATTCGGTAGTCTGGATTTCGGAATGCTGCCCCCGTGACGCTATTGAACATGTCTGGTACGAGCACTTTGTCCAAACCATAAAATGCACCATTCGAAGCGATTGCTTTTTGCTTTACATCGCTATTTGGGTTGAACATAATTGGGGTACCAAAAGCAGTTTTAATATCGGGGTTTTTCCCAATTTCAGACGGGAACACCACATTGCCTTCGTATACATGATTATATAAAACCAATAACAGCGGTAGTAGATCCACTTGGTCTAAGGAAGCGTAATGGGCCGATAGGTAGGTATTAAAAAAGCTTTGAAAGGCCTGGTTACTAGGCGCAAATACATTAAACCCTCTATAGGTTAGGCCGGCCAGATCAAAATAGGCTACCGCATCGGACAAACCATAGGTAGTCCATTCCGATGCAATGGACGGCAGTAAGCCGTGGGACACGTTATAAAGCGAATCGCCTGCCATCCCGTAGTCGCGACTTGTTTCCTCATCGTAGGTGAAGGTGCGGTACCTATCATATACGGTTAAAAAGTCCGCATATTCCGGCAACTCTGCTAGTGTAGCGTGTATGGTTTTAAGCGGCTTCAAAACTTCGTCAACGATGTAGATGTAACCATTATCGGTTGGAATAGCATATTCCGTCACCCGGGCATTTGCTACGTTAAAACCGCCATCTCCTTGCCACGTTCCGGCACCGAAGAAATATTCATAATTGCTCGCAGCACCAATTCCTTTGGTCTGGAAATGCGTTTGCGACAAAACCGGCAAAAAACGGTCTTTATTGAATACCTTCCGTTGCGTTCCCGTAATGGGATCTAATTCAACGCTAATAGAATCTGAACTTCGCGTACGGTGTTTGTAATAAAGACCTGCCATATTGAGCTCTCTTGCTTCGCTTCCGTTAGGTTGATAGTTAACCAACATGTCTCGGCTGTAGGCGTAGTAGACCAAATGGTAGCCAATTAGCTTTTTTAGTTCTTTATGAGGGACTTGAGCGATGGAAGACCAATTGTTTTCTGTCAGATACCGCTGAAACGCGTCATCAGAGGGCGCGAATACGGTGGCAATGGCTTTTCCGTCGAGGACTTCTTTAAATCCTGCCCGCTCTGCTCCTTCCAAAAACAAAGAAAATTGCCCCCTATCTTCCAACACTTCCCAACTATTGCCCTTCAGCCAATCCGGACGCTCGTAATGCGAAACCAGTTCTTTCTTAGAACAAGCTGCAAAACAGGCCGCAAACACACTTAACGTGTATAATAACAGTTTTCTCATTGATTAATCGGTTTACTAAATTGTTAGTGATTATTGTAATTATTCTCGTATATCTTAGTCAGCCGCGAGCTGATGTAGATAGACTTCTATATTCAAATAGCCCTTATACTCCGCCTGCTTACTCTTTTTCAGTGCATCGCTCGGATCATTCTTATCCAATCCCAGCTCCTCTTCCCAACGATCCGGTATACCGTCTTCGTCGGTATCTACCAATGGTTGCCCGGCTGAGAAAGTACCAAGTCCCCCATTCCTTAATGGCAAATCGGCCTCCTCGTATACGTAACGTCCGGACTTGCCCAGGCTTTTGAGTTCTTGGATCAAGAGCTCATCTAGCTGATCTCGCTTTGGCCTTGTTGCACCCACCTGCGCGATCAGGTACGGAACAAGTTCTTCTGCCGACAACCGAGGCGATATGGAAGGATAATTGGCGTAATCGGTTCGGGTTCTGAAATTTTCTGGCTGTAACCCGGGATACCACTGGGCGTTACCTTCGATAGCAACCCCGTCTAACTGCCCATTCTGGTTGTTATCATAATAATTGCCTGCTTGATACAGATTAAAGTTTTCATTCCCTCTTGAAAACGGACTTTGTTTGTCCTTGGGTGTGGCAGGACCGCCAATAAAATAGTTATTCACAATAAGTGCATTCGATATCATCGCAGAGCCACCACCTAAAATATAAGCGTCTGCTGACAACTGATGTTCGTTCTTGGTCTTATTGGCATTACCAAAATTGTAGACAACATTATTTACAAACTCACTGGTCCCCTTTACTTTCGGATTACGGGTTTTATTGCTAATGTAGAGCGACTTCAATATAGACACTTTACCGTCCGTTTGCATCAACCCACCAGCGGAATGATTATATCGATGCAGCCCTTGTGCAATGATACAGTTTTGGATGGTTATACTATCGGGTTCTATTCCCTTCTTGTCCCAACTGACGGAGAAAACTTCATCTAATCCCCATGAAAACGACATGTGATCTAAGATTATATTTTTACCGTTGGCAATGCCGGACGCATCCTCATTTTTTCCTGCGCCTGCGTTAGCACCCAAGCGGATCCGTAAGAAACGCGCGATCGTTTCGTTAGCGCCGGAAAAGGAAACTTTTCGCCCGTACAAAACAATTCCGTCTCCTGGAGCAGTGTGTCCCGCTATCGTTGTGTAAGGCGCGACGGTTATACTGCTTTTTAAACGTATGACGCCTGCCACTTTAAAAATAACAAAACGTCCCGGCTGACTTACTGCATCTCGGAAGGAGCCCGGCCCGTCATCCGCAAGGCTCGTCACGAAATAAACGCGAGGTTGTTCGTGGCCTCTTGCGCCTTTTGCAAACCGACCAAATCCTTCTGCTCCCGGAAACGACGGCAATTGCTGCGCTCGCAACACGGAACTTAAGGTGAATAAGACCCCGATAAATAATCCGCTAATTAGGTTCAAATCTCTCCTCATCTTAGTTAGTTTAAGACAGGCTTTAAAAAGCCCATATTTTACTGTTTATATTTTGGCGTTTAATGGCTACATCTGTTTTATCAACAAAACGATGTATGTGTTACTTCACATTGTCAAATGTAGGATAAGGGTATTTTTTTTACTTTCAAAAATTGACACAATGCGTTTAAAAATTGACAAAGCGTTTTTTTTTAAGGATTTAACCGAAAATTGCTGCTAAAGCGTTGGTGTATCATGAAGCGACACACCAACAATCATCCTTTTTTTTTCAGATAATCAGATGGGGAAACCTGATACATCTCTTTAAAGCAGGTACTGAAATAACCCGAACTGTTGAATCCCACTTTATAAGCAACTTCTGTCACCGTAAGCTCACCGGTATCCAGCAACTGTTTGGCGCGTTTCAATCTAATGTCCCTAATAAACTCTACCGGAGACATATTTGTTAAGCTTTTTAGCTTTTTATAGAACGTGGTTCTTCCCATCGCCATGGCATTTACGGCGACATCGATATTAAACGACGTATCTGCCATTTCATTTTCAATGATTTGGATAACATCCTTCAAAAAAATTTCGTCTTTTGAGGTGATAACGACTTCAGTCGGTTCCAGCTTCAGTACAGTTTGCTTATTTAGCATAGCTTCGACCACCTGTTGCCGACTTTTTAAAAGATTTTGCAACAGTTGCTTTACATAATCGATATGAAAAGGTTTCGTAATATAAAAATCCGCCCCATAGGACAATCCTTTTATCTGCTCTTCTATAGCTGATTTGGCCGTCAATAAAATAATGGGAATATGGCTCGTTGCCAGATCACTTTTTATCTTTTCTAACATCTCGATACCATCAACTTCTGGCATCATCACATCCGAAACGATTACATCGGGTATCAGCCCACTGGCTTTCTCATAACCTTCCTTGCCGTTGCTAGCTTCATACACCGTATACGCTGCTTTGAACTCGTCCGCCATAAAACGTCTTAACTCCGGATTGTCTTCTACCAAAAGTAATTTAGGGAAGTTTTCTCCATATTTTTCGTCGGCAACGGTTTCGCATACCTCGACCCGCACATCAGGGTATTCCCTTTCTTTACGGATTTCCGGAGTTTCTTCCGACAGATCTTGCGGTTTAAAATGAGCATTGCCTTCCATAAATTGGATGGTGAAGGTCATCCCTCCATCGTTATTTATTTCCGCAGCGATCGTACCACCGTGCAACTTCATAATATCCTTTGATAAGGCCAAACCGATTCCTGTGCCTTTAAACGTTTTATCCGGCAAATTCCCTCCCTCATAATAAGGCTCGAAAATAACATCTAGCTGATCTTCATGAACCCCATCGCCTTGATCATGTATTTGAACGCGGATATACTCCATTTCTTTTTCGATACGGATAACAATCCGACTATGGTGCGGCGAAAACTTGACTGCATTGGATATAACATTAAAAAATACAATATCCATCTTCTCTTCATCACACCACATCTGGATTTCCGGTTCACTGGTCATCAATTCTAAGGATATCTGCTTATCCTCCACGATATCCGCAAAGTTATCCAACAATTGTGTCAGAAAGCTCACCAACTCTACTTTCCTCACGTGTAGCTGTACCTTTTGTTCCTGAATCTTGCGGAAATCCAGCAATTGATTGACAAACCGGACCATACGATCCGTATTCCTACTGGCCACATGCAAGTATTTAACGCCCTTTTCGGATAACGTTTCGGTCTGCTTCAATTTAAGCAACGGGTTAACGATAAGCGTTAAAGGTGTTCGCAATTCGTGTGAAATATTTGTAAAGAATTGTATTTTCAACGCCGCCATTTTCTTCTCTACGGCTACTTTATGCTTTAACCTTATCATGGTGAAAATAATCCGTCGAACCACCTCCAGCGCACCGACAACCAAAATAACATAACAAAGTATCGCCCAGCCACGCAACCACCAAGGCTTGTTAACGATGATAGGTATACTTTTTTCCGGTATGTTCGCGAAGTACCCGCTGCTGGTCGCTTTCACCCGAAACGTATAATTTCCGGGTGGGATTTTGGTATAGGTAGCTTTCTTCTGGTTTTTCACAAAATGCCAGTCTTTATCATACCCCTCCAATATATACGCATAGGATATATCATCCGGCGTCCGATAGTCCAACACCGTATACTCAATGGTAATCACATCCTGATCGTGTCGAAATACAATTTTGTCCGCATAGTTAATGGATGTTTTCAGTGGCGATTGGGGATCCTTAATGTCAATCTCTTTATTGTATAGTTGACTACCGGTAAACACCATATTGCCGGGAAATTTCTCATTCACAATTTTATCCGGATAAAACGATATATAACCATCCATTCCTCCAAAAAACAGTTCTCCTTTATCGGTTTTGAGACAGGCCGCCTCGGAAAATGCCATTTTAGGGAGTCCGTTGTACGTATTGTAGTTTCTGAAATCTTTTGTTGCTATATTCATCACCGCAATACCATTCTCGGTGGTCATCCAAAGATTTTGATGATTATCTTCCATGATACTCAATATGATATCATTTGGCAAACCCTGTTCTTTGGTAAAAGCTTTAAATCGTAGATCCTCCGTAAAATCGCCCGGCTTATTCAACACTTTACTCAGACCGCCGCCAAAAGTACCTATCCAAACTTGATCATCGTTCGATTTAAAAAGGTACATGATATCGTTATTCCCCAAACTACTTTTATCTCCCGATATCTTTACGGTGGGTATAAATTTAATGTTATCCGGATGATCATCCGGATCAAACCGCAGAAGTCCGTCGGTAGTCCCTAACCAGATCTTTTTATCCGGTCCCTTCATGGCGTGCCGTATTACCTGAAAGGCATGTTTGGGATAATGTTTAAAGGAGTTGTTAATATTCTTAAAGTAGATCTTCCCCTTTTCTTCGACCAACAGATTTGGACCTTTCTGAAAGGTAAAGATCCATAACCTACCTTCGTCATCTTCGGTAATGTTATAAATCTGATTGCTGCTCAGACTCCCGATATCCCGGGGATCATTCTGATATCGGAAGACTTTATACTTCGTTCGCTGCTCATTTTCAGGCACTAGCTTAATTAGTCCATAGCCTTTCGTGCCCATCCAGATGTTCTTATGCCGATCTTCGGTTATACAATATATACTACCCGGAATTTGATTATTATCAAGCACCTTGACATCGCCGTTTTTATGAAAATATACTTCACCTCGCTTATTCGTAATCCATATCTTTCCGTCGGAATCCTGCAGTATGGCCCTTATCTCATTATCAAACTGATTCGGAAAGGAATTGACCAAACGGTTATGTCGGAAGTTGTCAGAAAAAAAAGTTGCTTTATTCACCCCACCATTTCGGGTGCAGAACCACAGCACTCCTTTTTTATCCGAATATGCCGCAACGATGTTGTTTGAAAACAGCCTGTTCGGATCAGCGGGATCATTATAGAAATAGGATAGTTTGTTTGTGCTTCGTTCGTACGCGCCAAATCCCCCTCCTTTTAAGCAAACCCATAACGTTCCCTTAATATCTTCAAAGACTTTAAAACTTCGGTCGTTTATAACCCCTTCTTGTGTTATAAAAGGTAAATTGTGTTCTTTCTGATGTACAAAAGCATCGAATGTATCGGTTGATGGGTTATATAAAACGGCTCCGTCTTTTTCAGGTTCTAACCAGATATTCCCTATTCGATCTTCATATAAGGACAGATAATTCGCTTGCCCATTTTTATGCTGCAAGGTTCCATGTTGGCTGTCATAAATCTTTAACCCTTGATGGAGCATGGTTAAGTAGATTTTGCCTGTTTTGGAAACCAACATATCGGAAATTCCGCTATCTCCTATCCGTTCCTGTGAAAAGGTCTTTGATGTCGGCTCATAGGCCACCAAAACACCATCTGTTGTTGCGAAATACAATTTTCCCTTTGCATCGACCGCCGCATGCGAGAAATTATGTTCGGCCCCATACACCTGATTTTTAGGTCCGAGAAGGGGAGTATATTCTTTATTCTCTTTAGTTAAACACATCAAACCACGTTTCGTTCCGAACCAAACGCGATGTGTAAGGTCTTCAAATATGAAGTTGACGTTGCTTCCCAGATAAGCGGTCTCCATACTGTAGTTTACGATCTGCACCTTTCCATTTGCTATGTCTGACACACATATCGCACTACTGTCTTCCGTGGTTAACCACACATCCCCATTAGCCATCGGGATAATATCTGAAATAAAGGCGTGTTCCAGGCTCCCTCCTTTATCAGTCATTGTAATCGGTAAAAATTCTTCTTTGCGCTTGTCAAAGCGATAGACTTTCTTATCGTATGTTTTCACCCATAAATATCCACGCTTGTCTTCAACTATTTCCCTTATTTTATTGCTTTTTAACGTTGACTCATCTCCGGGCCTGGATTTATAGACGACAAATTTATTGCCGTCATAACGATTCAGTCCATCCCAGGTTCCGAACCAGATAAAACCTTCTGCATCTTCTACGATACACGACACCCCATCATGAGACAAACCATTTTCCGTTGAATAGGTCTTAAACCTTGGTTCCCGCACGATTCCTAAAGCATGAAATACATTGATATACAGCACCCATATCAACACCCCAAAAACTTTCCTATTTTTTGCACTCATCTGCATTGGTCTACAATACTGTCCTCGCTTCGGTTTACAATTGCTAAATATAGATTATTCTCTAGCGTCACGCATCATGTAGTATCCTGCTCTGTGTTGTATTATAAAAAACAGGCTGCCCTTTAGGGAACAGCCTGTTGAAAGTAAACAATATAAATTTTTAGGGTATATTTAATATCCTGGATTTTGCATAGCTGATTTCTCTGCTGCTGTTAATGGTCGCCCATCTACCTGGATATTATCCAAAAATCCTTGTGGAATCGGCCGCACATAATGTTTGTTTTCCTGTGGTCTGGCTTCATTATGAAACACTTCATTCCGCTTAATCAACGTTTTCGTACGCGCCAAATCTTCCCAACGCATGAGTTCCCCCATGAGTTCACGCGATCGTTCGTTCAAGATAAACGCTATGAATTTTTCCTGATTAGAATTTACACCCAGCACATCATAAAATTGATCTGTCGCATTCAAAATATCGGTCACTGAGCCCAAAACCATCTCACCTTCTGTCGCAACCGTCGTTTCTGCTATATTATTTGACTCGTAGTAGGTATTTTTATCCGAATAAGATACAAATGCGGTTGCTGGAACAACGGAGTTATTCCTATATGCAACTCCACCATCTACATAGGCCGACCGATCCTCCCCTGCTTTATAAGCTGCACGTCTACGAATCTCGTTGATGTAAGGTAAAGCTTGGTCGTAGTTTTCCTGGCGTCCGTATGCTTCGGCGACGATAAGGTAAGTTTCCGCCAAACGAGCCAAAATACCATCCCGGTAACCAAACTGCGAAGCAACGGTATTACGGGATCCATCGGCAAACTTTGACATCGTCACATACCGGCTTGCATCATAATTCCCGTGATTCCCTTTATAATCTTGGGAATTTCCGGCGAAGTAACGTACAAACATGTGAGGAGCACGACTTCTAATATTTGCAGCTGTGTAACGATCATCTCCCGCATCATTAACAATATATTTGATAGACACTTCACCTCCTAGGAATCTACGCTGATCAACCAACTCCGGACTTGGTGCGTTTGATGCTTCCCATACGGGTGCCGCATTTGGATTGTTGCATAAATATTCTGTCTTAAAACTTTTCCAAAAGCGGGAATCGTTGATCCGGTCAAACACATCAATCGCATAATCAGACGTGCGTAGCCGCTGAAATTCTCTTCCACCCGGAATATCACGCTGCATGCCTGGTAGATTTTGATATACTGAGGGGTAATGCAAATGCACTTGGTTACCATATCTACCTATCGTTGCATCATTATTGGAAAATTGAGCCGCTAAAATAATCTCAGGTAGTGTTTCGTTGACATCGTTCGGCTTTGTATAATGCCACAAATCCCTAAAGTTTGGAGCTAGGCTGTGCGAACTTTGCTCAATCACTTCCCGTCCATATTTTATGGCTTGTTCTAAATCCGCTTCACGGGTAGCACCGTTCCAATCTGCATATAATTCACTCGCCCGGAACAGGTATACTTTTGCTAAAAAGTGTGCTGCAGCCCATTTCGTAAGACGACCTGTTTGGGCCCCGGAAGTAGGCAGCAGTTCATAGGCGTTTGTAAAATCTTCAATCACTTGATTGTACACTTCCTGTGCAGAGGCTCGAGTAAATTCAAGCTCCACCGTAGAAGAAGGTTCCAGTTTAATCGGAACACCTCCATACTGCTTCACTAATTTAAAGTAGTTGAACGCACGGATAAAATACCCTTCCCCTAAACGGATATCCTTGGTATCCTCGTTTTCATAAAATTCCGGTACATTTGCGATGACCGTATTCGCTGAGTTTATAGCACCATACATATTATCCCAAATCACTTCCACTTCGCCTGTAAAACTATTAAAGTTGGCACTGTACGTTCCCCACATTTCTTTAATGCGGTCACCTCCAACCCAAAACTCGTCCGTTCCATAATTGGTAGACGCGTACGCCCATTCGTAGTTGAAATGAAACTTTAATGTTTGGTACATGCCCGTTACTAAGCCGTCAAGCCCCTCTGTGGTTTCAAAATCGGCCGTATTTCTTGCCGTAATCATCACCTCATCCAAGAAATCTTTTTTACAACCCTGCATACTTAAAAAAGGAACCGTCGCAAGCAGTAAATACGTATATTTATTTTTGACTATCTTCATCATCGTAAATTTAAAATCCAATATTTAATCCAAAAACAACACCTCTATTAAAGATGGAACTACCAGTATCGGGGTCTATCCAATCGACTTTGGAATACAACAATCCCGGGTTCATAGCTTGTGCGTAGATACGTAGGTTAGCCAATTTGATACGATCTGTAAAATTTCGCGGGAGTGTGTAACCTAATGACACGTTTCGAAGTTTTATAAAACTACCGTCTTGATAATTCATGGCGCTTCTGTAGGGGTCACCCGAGAAGCTGTTATAATTCGGTGCCGGGTATTCGTCTGTTGGGTTATCCGGTGTCCAATAGTCTAAAACGCGTTGTGAGAAGCGTCCCTGTAAGGATTCTGCACCATTTTCAATCGTAAATCCCATTCGACCATAGATAAAGAAATTAAGGTCAAAATTTTTATACGTAAAAGTATTTCCAAAACCAAAATTCCAATTTGGCGCCGAGTGGCCACGGATCTTCCTATCATTGTTTGCATCTATGACGTAGTCGCCATTTAAATCTTTCACTCGAATCGTACCCGGTGTGAATTCATGTCCATTGGCATTAAATTTCTCCATCTCCGCTAAATCTTCCGGTGTATCTTGCCAAATACCTTCCTTCTCAAAATCATAATAGACAGCGATACGTTGGCCGATAAAGAGATTATTCCCCATATCATCCAATTTTCCATTTTGCAATTCAACAATACGATCTTTGCTGTGTGTAAAATTGATGGTTGACTCCCAAGAGAAGTTTTCATGAGCAATATTCACCGTGTTCAGACTTATATCAATTCCACGATTTGCAGATATTCCAATATTGTCCCACGTAGTTGTAAAACCATTAATGGATGGTATAGCACGAGACATCAACAAATCTGTTGTTCTCGATGTAAAGTAATCAATTGAACCAGATAAACGATTGTTTAGCAACGAAAAATCAACACCGTAGTTAATCTGCGCAGTCTTCTCCCAACCAAGTTCCTTGTTGGGCATCGGAAGTGGATTAGCGAGCGATGGATCACTATTTACATATCCGTCTTCTACGATGCCTCCCCAGGCGTAATATAACGGCGTCAACATACCTAAGGTCATATAAGGATCAACAGCGGAATTTCCAGTGACACCAAATCCTACCCGTGCTTTCAAACTATTAATCCAAGTTTGATTTTCTAAAAAACTCTCTCGATCTAATCGCCAGGCAACTGCCATTGAAGGAAAGACATCCCATTTATTACCAGCAGCTAACTGAGATGCACCATCCCAACGTAAGGAGCCCGTAAACAAATATTTGCCATCAAAGTCATAGTTACCTCGAATCATATAAGACGTCAATTCGCTCTCCACAAGGTTCGACCCAAATCCCTGAAGTTGATCAACGGAGTTCAGCTGATACCACATCTGACTACTCCATGGCAGGTTATTTGCCGTCATGGTTGACGTTTCGGTTCTATTCGCAGTGGCACTCTGCAGCAACGTTAGCCCCACATTGTGCTTATCAAATGATCGGTCGTAATAAATTAAATTATCCAGCGTCCAGGAGAAACGCATGGTTTGGTTCAATTGTGCATAGTTAGTTGAACCCGGTTCGCCAGCCCCCCTATTTACCGAATTGGCGTCCATATAACGACCATTTCTGTTGTTATAATAATCTGGACCGAAATTAATCCTGTAACGTAAACCTTTAAGCGGTTCAAGTTCGGCGTATATATTTCCGAAATTACGCCAGACATGCCTTTCATTTACATTAAAATCAGCCTCTAATATCGGATTCTGGATATTAACGTCACCTCCCGGTAAATTGATGCGGTTACCGTCATTATCAAATGGCACGGCATACGGAAGCATACCACGAGCCGCCATATATAGATTTCCCGGCCCGGTGGCATTTGTTGTTGCATAGCCATAATTTTGATCACCGAAAGTAGTATTGAGTACGGCTCCCATTTTAAACCAATCTTTTGGTTTGATATCTATGGTAAGCTTTCCAGAATAACGCTGATAATCCTGCCCCAGCTGTGTGCCATCTTGTTTTAAATACCCAAAGGAACCATAAGCCTGTACCGTTTCATTACCGCCACTGGCAGAAACGATATGATCGTGGGTTACACCAGTTTTCGTTACATAGTTGCCCCAATCAGTCGTAGATACAAGACTCCCATCCCATTGTCCGTTTACCCAGCCTTTTTCGATATTTGACCAAGCGTACGGATCGCCGCCAAAAATCGCCTCATCACGCTCCTTATTCGGTTCGTCCGGATATTGCCCAATGAAACGATATGCGTTTCGTCTGAATTCAATATACTGTGGCGCATCCATCATTTCTGTGCGATCACGTAAGTTCTCGATAGTAGAAGTTAATGAATAGTTTAATGTCGTACGTCCTGCCACACCTCGTTTTGTCGTCACGATAATCACCCCATTGGCTCCTCTGGAACCGTATATTGCCGTCGCGGAAGCATCTTTCAGCACATCAATACTCTCAATATCTTTCGGGTTTAAAAATTCGATACCGCCCGAGCTCAATGGCACACCATCAACAACATATAAAGGGGAATTTGAAGCTAATAGGGAGCGCTCTCCTCGAACACGTATAGACCCCATTTCGCCTGGACGTTCGTTGGATGTTACATCAAGACCCGCTGCACGTCCCTGCAATGCCTGCAAGGGGTTCTGTACGGGCATTGCGGTAATATCTTCACTATTTATCGAAACAACCGATCCCGTCAAATCACTTTTCTTTACCACGTTATACCCCACAACCACCACTTCCTCGACCAGTTCACTTGTTGATTCCAACATTACGGACAATGTGCTTCTATTGTTAATATTTTGTTCTTGCGTTCCGTAACCAATCATCGAGAATGTCAATATTCCCGTCGGTGGTGCACTGATACTAAATGTTCCAGCATTAGTTGTCGTCGTCGCGACAGTTGTTCCTTTAAGCTGCACTGTAACCCCGGGTAATGAATTTCCTTCCGCATCCCGTACTGTTCCCGTGATGGTCGTTTGGGCCCAGGCCGGAAGTATCAATAAACAGGTCATGCCGATCAACAAGAGATACCTACTCAGCACGTCTATCCTTCTCGTTTTCATCATTTTTTCCATGTACATTTTATAAACTAGTTAACTTTCTTAAAATATTTTCCTTCCTACTAACATCGGTTTAAAAAGCGAGTCATTTTTTCAATGAACCGTCTTTTCATTAGATTTATAGTGGCAAGTTATACAAACGGCATAATGGTGGCAACCTGCCGCATCCTGTGTAGGGTATTTATAAAACAAGAAGCCCATCTAACGATAGGCTTCTTGTTCATGAAAACATTTAACAGTCAAGAAGTTCCTTAATATGTTTGTCCGTCTACTCCGAAAATTGCCGCATCTGTTTTCGGATCCGTCTCATAGTATTGAATAGCACTATCGTTCATTTTCGGATAGCTTTTCTTAATCAAGGTGATCATTTCCGCCCCTGCCAGCAGCGCTGGGCCATACCCATGTGCTGCATATGCATTTACCGGACGATGGTAATAATATGCCGGATCAAAAGCCATACCCGTACCTACACAGGTACCTTCGACCTGTCCTTTCGCATTGATTTGGGTTGACACAGCGCTCCACCCCAATTGTGCTACCGGTCCGTAGGAAATAACATCCAACCAACCTTTGTTAATACCCCGAGCTATACAATATACATAGATTGCCGTGGCCGAAGTCTCTAGGTATGAATCATTTTTATCCAATAACTGATGCCAGAAGCCGGTACCCGATTGGTAAGGAGCAATACCCTCGACATGCTTTTTATAAATATCGAGTATATCCGCTCTCTCCGGATGATCCAGCGGCAAGACATCAAGCACCTCGGTTAGCGTAAGCAGCGCCCATCCATTGGCACGTGCCCAGTGAAAAGCAGGGTGGCTATCTGCGCTTTCGATCCAGCCGTGCATATATAAGCCTTTTTCCGGTACAAACATACGTTGTGTGAATTGCTTTATCTGACGTACGGCTTCGTCGAAATACCGTTTCTCGCCGGTGTAACTCCCCATGTGAGCAAGTGCAGGGATACCCATGTACATATCATCCAACCACAGACTATTCGCTTGCGGACGCATGCGGGCGAAGGTACCATCAGCCAAACGGTGTTCTTTATTTTCGATAAAGTCCATGTAATTATTGATCAATTCCTGGTAATCTACACCGGAATCCGTATGGCTAAATTTGACCATTGCGGCACACATGGCACCGGCATCATCCAATGAACCAGGAAATATCACCTGCCGAATTTGCCTATCCACCACGTTATGTTCTTTGTGTAGACGTCGAAAATGTGGGGCCACTTCCGACAGAAAATTAAAGCGTTTCGCTACATATTCCCGGTATTTCGGATCTGCGGTTGCTTCCGCAGCCTCTAACATCGCTGCATAAGTCACTCCCCATTCATAACTCGCCAGACGAAAATCACCTTTTTCCAATTGGACATGTTCGTTCAGTTGTGTATAATCGGTAATTTCCTTTCCCGTTATGGTATCCAACACGCGGGTGGGGGTTTCTTCATCCAAATAAACAAATATCCGATCTAGGTTTTGTTTAATTTCCTCGGCGGTCCATTCTTTATAGGGTGTTGTATATTCTGGTGCCAACAGATGCAACGGTGTGTTGGAATCAGTTACTTTCGTCTCTTGTTTGGCCGTCTCCTGACATGACATCATCCCCAATATGGAAATGATCCCTATCGATAAATACGCTTTCTTCATATAGTCATTAAATCATTTTGTTATTCTTTTCAAAGGAATTAAAGTTACCTCACCCGAAAGACCAGAGGCTGTTGGCTTCCAGTTTCGGGCAGAGAACAAACCGTCTTCTCCTCTATTTTCTGCGCGTCTAGCAGCAAAATTGATATTATAAAATTTTCGCCAGCTTACGCCTTGCTTATCCATATAGGCAATACGATTGGCCATCAGATTAGAGACAGCAATTTTCAAGATATCGTTCCCTCGCAAGGCGTCTACCGATATTTCGAGTTCGTATGGTGCATTCAACAGCGTACCGATGTGCCGGTCATTCAAATAAACGGCAGCACTCTCGTCTACATTTTCCAAACGCAACAACCAAGTATCGGTACTTTCTGATAAGATCGGAATAGTGGTGCTGTATTCTGCCGTTCCCGAAAAATTTTCATAGTCTCCACCATACGTAACCCAGGATTGAAGCTGCTCTGTCGCGATGCTTTCCGGCAAACTAGGCCCTCCCGTAACAAAATCAATCTTCCAGTTCGAGAGCGTAACGACATCGTCCAATGCTTCATAAAAAGGATACATCTCTCCGGTATAAACATCTTTAAATGTCTCTACAACAATCGATTCTTCGGGACGGATACTTACATATATGGCTGTATTGCCTCCATTCGATTGGGTAAGTGCATATCCTTCCGCACCTGTCATCGGATTATATAATGCGGCCGAGGCATAATCAGCCTGTAGAGCAATCCATCCCTTAAACAATGTATCGGAGGTATTTTTGATAAAATAATAGTAGTTACCATCATCTTTAACACGACGAATCGATTGCAAACCATCGCTATAAAACGATTCAGGCTGAACGCCAGAATAGGTGACAAGCTCTGGGAGCTCTTCAGCAACTACCATTAATCCCTTTCCATAAGCCGCCATATGCCGGTTGCCTTCTTGTTTAAACGTTAACTCGTTTTTCAGTTGTTCTATCTTCTGGGTTCCATCTATCTTTCCTCGCATACCCGGAGCGGCCTTTGGCAGATCTTTCACAAACAACAACGTTGCGCCCTCATTGGCCAAGTTAATGAGTTTTTCAAAGGTCTCAGCCGGCATAAGGGACGCTTCCGGAATTAAAATAGTTTTATAGCTATTCCCATGTGTAAGGAGCTGATTATTTTCGTAGGTAACATCCTGCAATTGTTGATCGGAAATAGCATCCCAGGAATATCCATTATCCGACAAATAATCTCTACAAACTTTGAGACTGAGATCGTCAAATAAGGTATTGGAATGAAAGTGCTTCAGCATATTATTCCCTCGTTCTGACCAGTGGTCGGCAATATTAAAATAAACCAGTATATCATTGGCTGGACGCCCTGCCTGCAGGAAACTTTGGGAACGGGCGACGTATTGGTTTAACGTTTTAAAATCGTCCCACAAACTATTGGTAGGCGCAAAATGTACCGCCGCATAAAAAAGCCATCCTGGCCACATAGCTTCTTGTGGAGAATAAGCCGTACCATGATAAAAGATATGATTTACGCCAGAAAGAAACATGTTATCTACCGCATTCTTTACATCCCCCCAATTAGACTCAAAATGTTCATTAAGCCAAGTAGCCGATTCTGAAGAAATCAGTTTTTTACCCGTAACATGTGCAGCTGAGGCGGCACTTTTAAGGTTAACAATTTCGCGTCCCTCGATTTCGGGCACGTCACTGGCTGCGTATAAGTCCAACACATTTGCCGGTGAGCCGTGCGCTTGATTACGGATGCCTTTACCCTGTGCACTTGCCCATTTCTGCCATGGTTTGGTATAGTTTTCTAACAAAAGTTGACTTATCGTCCAACGGTAATCATATATAATACGGCCGTTGATTTCCGCTGTATCTTGTCCTAACAGTGCAGGGATATAATTGCGCAAATCGTAGCCGTTCAGCTGCTGGAATGCTGTAAAGAAGTCCGGAGTCCAATTGGCTTCGCCATGGGCGTCGTCCACTTCATAGGAATCGTTAAAATAATACCTTAGATAGCGGAGATCATGATTTTTGAACGCTGTATCAAACTTATCCAAATATCCGTCTAACGCTGATCTCGAGAAATGATCGATCACATTTCCTTCTCCTCCGGGACCAGCACGCTCCACCTGTTTACCATGCAGGCCTTCAAACAATGCACAAATCATCCATTCCCCTGCGGGGACTACCCACGTGAGCTTGCCCTCTTTTACCTGATTTGTCAGATCTATCGTTTCCGTAAAACCATTTTGACCGGATTTATGTGCCGAAACCACCATAAGTGGTAATGACTCTTCAAAACGCACTTGGTCAAAAGCATATTCTTGTAAATCTCCATTGGCCGCCAGCGGTGCTTTAACATCGTTGATATCCAGCTTCTTTCCATCTTGCATACGCAGGATAGGTTTCTGAACATAATAAATGGATTCTGAAAACGTCTGTCCGCCTTTCACCTGAAAAACTTTAGAAGCCATATATTTACAGGCTGTTTCTTCATCTACCCAAGGTCCACCGAATGGCCATCCTGAGGCGTTAGCTAGATCTACACCTAATCCAAGTCGCTCGGATTCTTTCAATGCATACACCAACTTCTCCGTCCAATCAGGAGAAAGAAAATCAATAAACTGTCCTTCTTCTCCTTTTACGCCATAAATCGGTGTTATTTCAACACCCCCCAATCCGGCTGCTTTGTATGATTCCAGTGATGCTGTTAGTCCTTGTTCCGTTACGGCGCTACCATGCCACCACCAACGCGTCCAAGGTCTCATTTCCGACGTAATTTCCGGCCATGCAATTTTCCCGTCTTCTTTTTGCTGCTCGTTTTTTTGTTCGCAGCTCAGGAACACCGCTGTTAGACAAAGCGAAAAAAAAGTGACATATTTCATATTATCGATGTTGCGTTATTCATCAGAACGGTTTATAATATTAAACTTATGACATCGTTGCCAGCTGCAATTTAAGGAAAGCATTTTATCGAGCTATCATGCCGTATCCTGTGCAAGGGTAATAGAAATTAATCGAATATTCAATGCTATTTTTCTGAACCGACCTGCAATTCATTAGCAGTAGCAATTTCTATTACAACCTTCGCGGCTAATTGTTTCGCCAGATCTACGATATAATCTTCGAAATAATCACGGTTGCGGAAACCTTCATCGCTCAGTTCCCAACCGGCAATGGCATAATAACTAACCAAAACATCGTCGTTGATGCTTAATTTGGCCATATAACTATCCATCAATGGGCCTGTTTTCGGAGCTTCCGTATATCCCTTATAACGGTCATACGGCAGGATAAGCCCCAATCCCAACCACCACTCCTGATCGTAGGACTGTCGATCGTGCGTATATAACACCACCCATTGGTTATCGATGATGATTTCTTTGGGTGGCTGACTCGAAAAAATATTGACCAACCCCACGAGTAAGGTATCCCTCTCTTGCATTCCTTTGGCACGAACCGTATTTTGATAGCCATACATTCCTGCCCAAATAATAGGCTGCTCCGTTAAGCTATAATAACGGCCCCCTGCCTCCCAATTCCGGTACTGAATATCCATTGAAGACCGCAAAGGCCCTTTCCCTACAACCCTAAAAATCGTCGTGTCCACATTATTGACAGCATCCAATGCGGTTACCCCTATACGGTACATGGTATCTCCATTGGCCAATGCGATCCCACCAATTCCCACAGAGTTCCCTACAGGCATGATATCCCTTCCCCAATCCAACATCACATGGTAGTTGTCTTCCACAGCACCCTGCGCATTGATCCCAACATCGGAAGGGCTCATATAAGAAACCTTTTTCCCAAAAACGTCCTTCGAATTACGACCGTCCAAATAATGTCGAAACCCCACTTTGTCGTTTTCCCAAGAAGGTCCGTCCGTCTGGTAAGGTTGATAACCTATGCTGAGTGGCAATTGGTCAGCGTAAAGTGTGTCTCCTAATCTCGGCTGTACCGGATCGACCAATCCGTCTCGCTTACCAAACCGAACTGCCGTT
>PJTZ01000100.1_pt1 | contig 86401 bp, 84 predicted proteins | sample 1512131 | NCBI WGS metagenome assembly PJTZ01 (sample SAMN08177679, study PRJNA422409) | Soil metagenome, whole genome shotgun sequencing project. | reverse complement strand
AATCGAAGAGGACGTTCACAAAGTAACAGCGATACAGGAAACATTGCTGAAATCAAATTTAAGTGCGTTAAAAATTGGTGATTTGGTTAATCTAGAGCGTTGTACGCCCGCTAATGGTCGATTTGACGGTCACATTGTGCAGGGGCATGTAGATCAAACAGCGCGATGTATTGCAAAGGAAGAACAAAACGGTAGCTGGCTTTTCACCTTTACCTATGAACCTCAAGAACAAAACATCACGGTGGAAAAAGGCTCCATTACGGTAAACGGAATCAGTCTGACTGTGGTCAACTCATTAATCAATCAATTTTCTGTAGCTATTATCCCATACACGATTGAACATACCAACCTGCAACAGGTTAATGTGGGTGACACCATTAATCTGGAATTTGATATTATAGGAAAGTACGTATCCAAGATGATGGCTATGCGTCGTTCGTAGTTAGTTACGAATTATAGTTTCACTCCAAATAATGCCCTTGCCGAACTAATAAGGCTCTATATTTGTTGAATACGCTGGATTTTGAAATAAATCCCATATAACGATCATTTTCGTCCACAACGGGCAATATCCATACATCGTCTTTATTCATCTTCGTCATCACGATTTCCATATTCTCCTTGTCGCGTACCACGTCGTTTGGCTTTTGGGCCAATTGATCAAAAGTTTTATCAACTCCTTCTTCTTCTCCCAATAGAATAGAAAAAAGCCGTTCGCTGTAAATGGTTCCGACCAGCTTGCCTTCATCGTCTACGATAGGAAATATATTCCGTTTTGAATGAATGATATCCGATTTCCTATCTAATGGTGTTTCCGTCGGGCGCAATATGATAAAATTTGTCTCCAATACGTACCGAAGTTTCATCATACTCAATACCGTTCGATCCTTATCTTCATAAGAAAGCAAATCACCCGAGTCAGCCAGTACTTTCGTATAAACAGAATGTTTAAGTATCGAACGGTTGATAAGGTAGGATATCGACACCACCAACATCAACGGCACCATGAGTGTGTATCCTCCGGTAATTTCTGCTATCAGAAACAAACCTGTCAACGGTGCATGCATAATGCCTGCCAATGCCCCCGCCATACCTGCCACGACAAAATTAGGTACATTGAGCATCACCACGCCAGTCTGATTAATACCATAGGCAAAAGCGAACCCTAAAAGCCCTCCCATCACCAAACTCGGACCGAATATCCCACCGTTTCCACCGCCATTCAGGGTAAAAAGGGAGGCAAAAGATTTCGCAAATAGCGTCAACACCGTATAACATACGACTACACCGGCCATGTGCCTGTAATCCGCAAAAAGGCTGTTCTTTACAATCGCATCAAATTGCCCATCCAACATCTGTTGAATCGTGAGATACCCCTCGCCATATAACGCCGGAAAAATAAAAATCATTAATCCAAGTGATATGCCACTAAACCACACTTTGTTATAAGGATTACGGATTTTCGAAAACCAGGACTTTACCGCGGTGCTTACTTTCGCAAAATAAACGGTATACAACCCCACAATTACCGCCAATAATATATAGAAAATAAGTGCTCCCACTTCCCACTCCGTACTCGCCGTATGAAAAAGAGGCTCGCTATACAGCAATCGGGAAACCACGGAGGCCAACGCTGCGGAAATCAACAACGGAATAAACGCAGGTATAGAAAACTCGGGCAATAAAATCTCAATAGCAAAAATCATCCCGGCAATAGGGCTATTAAATGCGCCTGCTATTCCTGCCGCGGCACCACAGGCCAACAACATCGTAACTTCCTTATACTGCAACCCGAAGAAACGACCGGTATTGGAACCAATAGCAGAACCGCTGTATGCAATCGGTGCTTCCAAACCACACGATCCGCCGAAGCCGACGGTGATAGCACTTGTCACGATCTGCGAATAAACATTATGAGGTTCTATACGGCTGGATTTCCTGGATATCGCATAAATAATCGGTGTGATGCCGTGCTCCATTTTTTTATTTTTGAGAAACTTGCGAACATACAGTACACTCAACAAGATACCAAGAAGTGGGAGAATCAGATAAAAAGAATATTTATATTGCCACTCAATATCGTTTTGCAAAGTAGCCGCAATAAAATGTGTCAAACCTTTTAATAACGCAGCCGCCAGCCCCCCAATAATCCCGACGAGAAAAGCTAGTATAATCAGAAAATTCCGGTTGGAAATTTTCTGCATCCGCCAACGATTCAGTTCGTTTAATTTTTTTTGAATAATTACGCTCATATTTATATGATGATCCCTAAAGATCAAACCCCATTACTTCTCTTTTCCTTTTTGTTTTAAAACGCTCAGGTATAACATCTAAAATTTCATTTTTCAAGGCGTTCACCGCCTGCTTTCGCACAAAGTTGGATGTCGTTACCAAACTGATCTCCCGAACAGGCTCCGGTGCCTTAAAATACCTAACGTGATGAAGCTGATCCTCATCATAGCCCAACACACTCATTTCGGGCAGGATAGTAACTCCTCCATTGATATCCACCATCCGCTTCAGTGTTTCCACACTACCGGTATTATATTCAAATGTCCCATTCGCAGCTTGATTATGTTTATAATGACAAATATTAAGCACTTGTCCTCGCATACAATGCCCTTCATTAAGAAGCCATAACTTTTCATGAGCGATTTCATCGGCCGTAGCAACTTTCTTTTCAAACAAAGGACTCTTTTCGGAAACATAGGCTACAAAAGTCTCGTAATATAAAGGTGTTTCTTCAATACCTGTCTCTTGCAAAGGAGTAGAAACAATCCCACAATCCAAACGTCCCGTTTTAAGATCCTGAATGATTCTTTCAGTCGTATGTTCCCAAATTTGTAATTGCAATTGAGGATATCGTTGTAATATACTGGTTAGCACGTCAGGAAGCAGATAAGGCGCCACCGTTGGAATAACCCCTAGTTTCAATTCACCAGAAATCACCCCTCTTTCCGTTTGCAATAGCTCTTCTATTTTTTTGCTCTCATTTAGCACCAAACGCGCCTGTCGGATGATCTTCTCTCCTATTTCAGTAGGTATAACAGGCTGCCGACTCCGATCAAATATTTTCGCTCCCAACGATTCTTCCAATTTCTGAATCTGCATACTTAATGTAGGCTGTGTTACAAAGCAGTGCTCCGCTGCGGAAACAAAACTACGATAAGTATCTACAGCGATAACATATTCCAATTGCACAAGTGTCATCCCATCAATTTTAATTATGCAAATGTAGTCATTTCGAGATCGAAATCCGACAATGAACGGCCTTTTTCCAAAAATGTTAACGGGCTCTAGTTCTGGAATCTGCTATGCTGTAGAACCCTAATCGGAAATGTTTGTTAACTTTGCAGAGAACGCTAAAATTTAGAAGTTTATGATCAGACTAAAAGCAAAAGGCAGCCTATTGTGTGCACTTTTATGGAGTGTCAGCGTATTTAACTTTTCGGCATCTATTCCTGATGAGGGCATGTTTCCGCTTAGCGAACTTAGCCGTGCGGGGTTAAAGAAAGCAGGCTTAAAAATAGCGGAGAAAGATATTTATAACCCCGGACAAATTGGACTGGTAGACGCATTGGTGCAGGTAAGCGGTTGTTCAGGCTCCTTTGTATCCCCTAACGGCCTCATCATAACCAACCACCATTGTGCTTTTAGTGCTGTACAGCTTGCAAGCTCCCCCGAATTTAACTATTTAAAAAATGGTTTTGTTGCGCATACATATGAACAAGAAATTGAAGCACAAGGCTTAACTATCCGAATTACAAAATCTTATGAAGATGTATCTGAAGAAATTCTAAATGCAGTAGCTTCCATTGACGATCCGGCAGAGCGTATCAATGTCATCCATAAAATGCGATCTGAAATTGCAAAGCGGGCGGAAGCGGAAGATCCGACCATTAAGGCAGAAGTATCCGAAATGTTTATTGGCAAAAGCTATGTGCTTTTCCGATATCAAACTATTGAAGATGTACGTTTAGTTTACGTTCCCCGGCAAGATATTGGAGAGTTTGGAGGGGAAACAGATAATTGGGTATGGCCTCGACATACTGGAGACTTTTCTTTTCTCCGAGCTTACGTAGCCCCAGATGGCTCATCGGCGAAATATGCAAAAGAGAATGTGCCATACCAACCTAAAAAACACCTTAAGGTGAATCCCAAAGGCGTCAATGAAAATGATTTTGTTTTCATATTGGGATATCCCGGCAGAACGTTTAGACACCGCCCTGCCCAGTACGTGGAATATCAGCAAAAATATTTATTACCCTATACCTCAGAACTCTATGATTTTCAAAATCAACAAATGCTTGCGGTAGGAAAAGAGGATCCAAAAACAGAACTAGCACTGGCAACGCGCATCAAACGAAATGCGAACGTCATGAAAAACTATCGCGGGAAACTAAAAGGTCTGCAGAATCTCGATTTGGTGGGTAGTAAAAGAAAAGAAGATGAAGCATTGACGAAATTCATTGCGAGCAAACCTGACCTCAAAGCCCAATATGGTACGTTGATGGCTGATATTGACAAGCATTATCAGGTTGTTTTTGAAATGGCACCCAAAGAACTTTGGTTTAATAATATCTATAGCAGTATGTCCCTACTCCGCATAGCCTATACGATACAAGATTTTAAAGAAGCCATTCTTAAACAAAATGGACTTCAAGCACAGGAAGAGGTATTCGCATTAAACATCAATCAGGTAAAGGAATATCTGGATAACATCTACGGAAGTTATGATCTTACGGTCGACAAAAATATAGCTCGCCGGATGTTTGAAGATGCCTATCAATTGGATGGATCGAACCAACTTAACTATTTTGCCAAGAAAAACTTCACCCGTAAAGAGGAAGCAGGAGATTATATTGTAGCGGCGTTAGACAAATCCAAACTTAACCGTAAAGAGACACTCTACGATACGATCTTAAAAGATATACAATCGCTAAAGCATTATAACGATGAGCTGTTGACGACGCAAAAAGGGTTGGCAGCTGAGCGGGAGACATTCGATGCGGAGCAGAAACGACGTGAGGGCATGCTGAACAGACTTATGGGGGATTATGTGGCGGTCAAAGAACAATATCAAGCAAAAAACTTTATTCCAGATGCCAACTCCACGCTACGCCTTACGTTCGGAAACATTAAAGGGTATAGTCCAAATGATGCCACCTATATGCGTCCTTTTACAACAATAAAAGGACTGATAGAAAAGGGAAATTCGGGGTTAGCCGAGTATGAATATCCTGAAAGTATAAAAACGGCATGGCTGGCAAAAAACTTTGGTGCATACCTAAAAAAAGACCTGAATGATGTTCCGGTAAATATTCTCTATAACATGGACACCACCGGTGGAAATTCAGGTTCACCAATTATGAACGCCCATGGCGAATTAATCGGGGTTAACTTTGACCGTGCTTATGACGCAACCATCAACGATTTTGCCTGGAGTGAAGATTACAGTCGTTCTATTGGCGTGGATATCCGTTACGTATTGTGGATAGCCGACAAAATCGATAATGCACAATTTATTTTGAAGGAAATGGGGATTTGACAGCTGTTACTTTCCGTATCTTCATGGCCAATACTATGGTGGCAACAATAAAGCATATTACAGCTATAATGGCCATCGCTATCAAACCGTTATAGGTATGGTAATTTTCACCATGCTGGATAAACATGACCCTAAAAATACGCAAATAATGCGTAGAGGGAATGACATCCGCAATAAACTGTACCCATGTCGGCATCAAACTAGACGGCCAGGTAAAACCGCTGAGTATAAAGGCCGGTGTTGCAATCACCATCAATATTTCCGTGGCTTTCAATTGGGATGGCAAAACAATGCTCACCAGAATCCCGATAAAACATACGGCCAAGATAAACACGAACGTACATAAGGCAAACCACCAAAAATCTGTATGTAGCGGCATATTATACCATTTTCCAAAACCCCAATACAGGACAAGGATACCAATAGACATGAGCACATAGGGAATAATCTTTACAAGAATAAGCCCGACAGGATTTCGCATTTTCTGTGCTAATTCTACGAAGGTTCCATTTTCAAACTCGGAAGAAAAAGACAACGCCAGCCCTAATAACAGCACCTGCTGTAACACTATAATTAGCACGCCTGGCAGCATGAAATACAGATAGTTTCCACTTCGTATATTCTGTCTGACCAGGGTTGTTTTAAAAGGCTCGTATTGTTCGGACGCAATCTTAGCAGGAACACCTTGTTTCATCTGCGTTTCGATTTGCACTCCGGCTTTCAGCGTCATCGCACAGACATTCACTGCCATCGCGGCTGTATTAGACGTCAGTGTATTCGATCCATCCACAAAAATTGTCACTTCCGGAACCCGTTTTTGCTGGACGCCGGCCGCAAAACCTTTGGGAATATGCACGATAACCGTGGCATCGTGTTCGATGGCAGTCTCTTTTGAATCAAACAGCGACGGCAACATACGTATAACCTTAATATTTTCGTTATCGTTCATCATGTCAACAAAGGTGGCACTTAGTGGGCTATTGTCCTCATCTACAACTAAGATGGGCATTTCGGTTACTTTCCCTTGTTGATATACATGCCCTATCAATACGCCGTATAGAATCGGCGCTCCGATAAAAAGCATCATCAGCACGCTATTGTTGAAAAACAGCTTAAACTCGCGCTGAATGAGTTTTATAAATTTTTTCACGTTCTATTCCTTTCTATTGTATTTGAAGAACAACCAACGTTTTCGTTAACAGATCGCGTACGGATGTATGATCTGACGGCACCACTTTAACCTCAAATACAGTCAGTTGGTTATCATAGTCCGGATAAGCAGTAGAAATATTGGCATAAGAGCTCAGTGCTTTCATGGCTATTATCCTGCCTTTAATCTCCTTATTATCTAGATAAGGAACATATAGGGTAACTTCACTACCTCTACTTAATTTACCCACTCTATTTTCCGGCACCGTAAAACGGAAATAAGTGCTATTATGAATGTAACCATTGATAATAGCATATCCTGCGGTAGCCAGCTCGCCGACATTTAAATTGATGGTTTCCACGCTCATATCCTGTGGAGCAATAAGATATTTTTCCCTCGCGGCTACCTTAACCTCCGCGACGGCACCTAAAGCCCGCTCCTTTTGCCCCAATGCCATTATCTGTTGCTCGTAACGAGCACCATTTCGCGCTTCTTCCATTTCCGCTTGCGCCGCAAGATATTGGTTCTTTGCGCCCTGGTATTTGGCATACGTTTCATCATATTGTTGTTGCGATACTAAACTGTCCCTTAATAGATTTGTCAACCGATTAATGGATTTTTCGGCGAAATCATATTGCTCTTTTAAGCCATCTACTTTAGCCTGTAATTGCACTAATTGGCCGCGTGTAGCACCTTTTGTTGCCATATGATATTGTGCTTCCGCAGATTGGAGTGCCCCTTGCGCCTGTTCTGCTTTTGCATCCACTTCGGGTATATCCAATATTGCCAATGTATCGCCGGTCTGTACGAAATCCCCTTCTTGAACACGGATTTCCGCCACTTTTCCGGGAACTTTGGTCACGATCGTTATCTGCTCGCGTTCTACTTTTCCCTCCAAGGGCTTTTCCCGAACTTCATTTTTGCAAGCAAAAAATAAAAACATCAGCGAAAAAAAATATAACTTTTTCATTTCAAGTATTTATAAAAATCGATAATCTGTCTTAAACTGCCCTATAAGCTCCAATTTTCTATGTCTAACACCTCACTACCCATCACTCATTCGTATAAGGTTTGTAATAGTTTTCCGGATGTGTGTAATAGTTCTAATGCTACAGCACGTTGCTGCAAAACATGGCTATAAAAATTGAGATTGACTTTATACCATTCATTTTCGGTAGCCAATAGTTCTGTTACGTCAATCAATCCGGCCTCGTACTGTTTTGAAGCTATCTGTAAATTATTTTCGGCAACCTTTATCTGCTGGCTTCCTACTTTTAATTTCTGATTTGCAGTGGTATAGCTAACTTTGTTTTTATCCAATAATAAATTCAGTTTTTCCGTTGCATCAAGGAGCTTCATTTCGTTAATAGTTTGGTCTAATTGCACTTGCTTAACTTTATTTCGGTGTTCCCCACCATTAAAGATATCCCATCTTACACCTACACCAACCATAAAGTTAGGTCTACCTTTTAAATAGTTGGTAGAAAGGTCTATATCACCCACTACGGGTCTGTCTTTAATCGTTAAACTTGTATTGTGGAGATTTAAATAGCTGGCTGAACCAAAAGCAAAAACGGTAGGTAGCGAAGCTCCTTTTTCTTTTTTATATAAATATTCGTAGGCTTTAGATGACGCACCCAATGCTTTCAACTCGGACCGTTCTTCTACGCCTGCTGGCACATCCGATAAGTAGATGGGCGAAAGGTCGTACCCGACTTCTTCCACCGCTGATGTGCGCAATCCTGTTTCCTGTTGTATTTTTTTAACCAGTAATGCACGATTACCAGTAAGCTCAACTTTCTTTTCTTCCAACTCTAATAGGGCAAGTTTTAGCTTATCGCGATCATAAGGAATAGCCAAACCATTTTCGATAGCGCTATTCACTTTCGCCTGCTCTTTTTTCAACCTCCGCTCGGAATCTTCAATTAGCTTATCCACTTCGTTCAACAACATCAATTGATCGAACGTAGTCGCAATTTCCTTCGCCATTCCCTCTTTTCCCGCCTCCGCTAGATAACTTTGTGCGCGGGCCTTTTCTTTCAAGGCTCGTTCGCCGTTAGGAATCTGCAATCCCGAGAAAATAACCTGTTTTACAGACACACCTGCATACGCTGCCTGCGACCGGAGATTGAAATCTGTTGCCCCTTCAAACAGTCCTAGATTTAATACCGGTAGATTTAATGTAGGAATGTCGAGACTTCCATTATTGTACATGAAGCCATACAAGCCTGTAGCCGAAACATGCGGCAGTTTATTGGCCTTTACTCCCTCCGCCTCCAGATTGGCTTTGTCAACTTCGTAATTTTTGAGCTGCAAATCCTTATTTGTCTGGAACGACTGCTGAATAATTTCTTTAACTTTTGGATCTATATTGGATTGTGTTCGTCCTGTTTGCTGAAAAATCATACTAAACAGGATAAAGATCCATACCCATTTTTTGCGCATAACCTTTATGTATTTATTGCGAAACAAATATCCGGCTAATACGGTTTGCTTTTTTTAAGATATCTTAAAAAAAAAGATCTGCACGCGGTATTAAACTAACGCTGTGCTCTAATGACGCTGAGTGTCGGTTGGGAAATCCCTAAATAAGATGCGATATCTCCCAATGGAGCTCTTAAGAGTATATCGGGATGCTGCTCCATCAATTTTTGATAACGTTCTTGTGCTGTTTCAAATTGCAGACTCTGTAATCGGGTAGAGAATCCAATCAATGCCTGTAACAGTATAGTTTGTATCAATCTATTCATGGGTATGGAATGAGATGCGAGCTTCTCGATGGCGTCAAAGGGGATCAGGGTAATAGTTGAGGGTTCGAGCGTTTCAATACCATACATTGATTTTTTGTGATAGAATACACTTTCGGTACCTGCGGCAAAAGTATGTTCTGAAAAAAAATAATGGGTAATACCCTTACCTGATTTATAATAAAACATCCGGACAAGGCCCTGCTCAATGAAAAAGATATTCCGCGAATAGTGCCCCGCATCTAAAATAATATCCTTTTTAACATATGTTTTCGTGATTGACATCTGTTCAAGATGTTCCAGCAAATCATCTGTCAGCCCGAACGTAGTCTTTAAATAGGGAATTAACTGCATTCCCTAAAATAAGGTTTTTCGTATAAAAAAACCTATACTTGCTGCCCGGCTTTATATTTAATTTCCAAGGCTAATATAATATCTCGTTTTTTACCCTCTATCAAGGACAGATTTCCGGCAACAAACACCCCTTTTTTGCCATTGTTACTATTTGAAATACCATATACGGTTGACTCATCATCGGGATTGGATTCCCCTTCATAACGATAAAGATGATCAATTTGGTAATTTTCGGCGTCCGCTAATATTTCGTCAAACTCCACATTAAAATCTACACTATACCCCATTTCTCTTAATCTGGCCAAAGCAACATCTGTTGTTTCATAATTGTGTTTTGTTTCCATAATATCTATTTTTAACTGCTTCGCTGTTTACGAATTTTATTTTATAACATCTATTAAGATAACACGCTAAAGGCCTGTTCTGTTTTCGTATTTTTTTGGCTAGCTTTGAGCAGCATTGTTAATTAGGTCTTAAAAAACAATTATGGCATACCCTGTACCCGAACCGCAATACACTTCCGGAAAAGCCTTCGAAAGGTTAATCACTATCTTAGATACCCTCCGTATTGCCTGCCCATGGGATCGAAAACAAACGATGGAATCCCTACGACATCTCACTATGGAAGAGCTTTATGAGCTTACGGATGCGATTCTGGAAAAAGATTATAACGAGATAAAAAAAGAGCTTGGCGATGTGATGCTACATCTTATTTTCTACGCGAAGATTGCCGATGAGCAACAGCAGTTTAATATAGTAGACGTATTGAACGCAATCTGTGACAAGCTGGTGATACGGCACCCGCACATCTATGCAGATACACAGGTAGAAAATGAGGAAGATGTTAAAAACAACTGGGAGGCCATCAAATTAAAAGAAGGTAGTAAATCGGTACTGTCCGGTGTACCAAAGGGATTACCTGCACTTGTTAAAGCGTATCGTATACAGGATAAAGTTCGTGGTGTCGGCTTTGATTGGGATGATAAAACAGAAGTTTGGAAAAAAGTAGAAGAAGAACTGGCAGAATTTAAAAACGAATTCAACCTCACAGAAGACGTGAACGTTGATCAGGAGAAAGCTGAAGCGGAGTTTGGTGATCTGCTATTTTCCTTAATTAATTACGCGCGGCACCTCGGCATTAATCCTGAAAATGCACTAGAACGTACAAATAAAAAATTTATACAGCGATTCAGTCATTTGGAAAAACGGGCCACCGAAAATGGAAAGCATCTCAAAGAAATGACTTTGGATGAAATGGACGTGTATTGGAACGAAGCGAAAAAATTATAAATTGGAGATATCAAGGCTCGTCACAGTCTAACGTCTCTGTTTTAATAAACAGTCTTTGAAACTGTTTCATTTGTGTACCATCATAATTGATATGATGCACTAAGTTGTTCGCACTATTCCACCAACCGTACACCAATACATAATCAAACGCACGATCTAGTCTATCTGCATGTTTCATGGTCGTTTCATAGTTATGCCATAAATATTCCGGTGTACTATTATTTTCCATCTGCATTTTTATCACTTGTTCGTAGGCTTCCAGTAAATCATCTCCTCCCTTGTGCAAGGCTTCCGCATATTGCCGGGCTTTCGTATCTTCCTTCACGGCCATTATTAAAGATTTAGTATCTTGTTTCGCGTTCTTTTGTACCTTCTTTAACGCGTACGTCTCTTGCAGATACTGCAATACGTCTTTCTTTAAACTTTGGAAATAATGTGTTTGGACAATCTGCAAATTTTTGACATGATGTATCACACTATCATATCTGGAAGTTAACTCTTCAAATGTCCCTCCATCATGAACGTAATGACTGGTACGAAGAAGGTAGTACGTATCGGCGAGCTGTTTCTCTGTATATTTTTTACTATCGTAAAAACCTGTATATGTACACAACTCGTCGTCGAATGTCCACGTTTTGTTTTGTGCTAATGCGACGTTTATCGCAGATACTAACATGAACATTCCTATTGAAATCCGTTTAATCCGCATAATCTCCATTTAAAAAACTAATATACTGACCTTGCCTTTAATTACCAATTAATCCGTAAATTCGCGACATGAAAGAAACTGTTGTTAGCGGTATCAGAAGTACCGGTAAGTTACATTTGGGCAACTACTATGGAGCATTGCGTAATTTCGTCAAAATGCAGCACGAATATAACTGCTTCTTTTTTATAGCTGATTTACACTCTTTAACGACACATCCCACTCCCGAACACCTCAACCGTACCGTAAGAGAAGTTGCGGTAGAATATTTAGCAGCAGGTATCGATCCCGAACAATCTACCATATATGTACAATCGGATGTTCCGGAAGTAGCGGAGCTCTACCTATACATGAACATGAATGCTTATTTGGGGGAATTGGAGAGAGCTACTGCATTCAAAGATAAAGTTCGTGCTAATCCGGACAATGTTAATGCTGGACTTTTAACGTACCCGGTGCTTATGGCATGTGATATCTTAATTCATCATGGCACCAAGGTTCCCGTTGGAAAAGATCAGGAACAGCATTTAGAAATGACACGTACGTTTGGTAACCGTTTTAACAGATTATATAACGTGGAATATTTTAAGGAGGCTTTTGCTTTTTCCTACAGTGATAAATTGGTTAAAATTCCGGGGCTGGATGGTAACGGAAAAATGGGAAAATCAAATGGTGAAGCTAGCTGCGTCTATCTAAGTGATTCTCCTGAGGTTATCCGTAAAAAAGTGATGCGTGCCGTCTCCGATGCTGGCCCTACAGAAATGCATCAAGCAAAGCCGGAACCCATACAGAATTTATTTGATTTGATGAAAGTGGTCTCGACACCGGACACTTTACAACATTTCGAAGATCTGTACAACAAGTGTGAAATTCGTTATGGAGATTTCAAAAAACAGCTTGCCGAAGATATGGTGCTGGCAACCGAACCCGTTCGTTCGCGCATCCATGAAATTTCAAACGACGACGAATACGTCAAAAAAGTCATCCGGATGGGTGCGGAGAAGGCAAGTGAAAGCGCACGTAAAACAATTAGGGAAGTGCGCGAAATCATTGGGATCAAGAAGTTGTATTAAAAATTGACTTCGGCGATTCTTGGTTCATTTTTTGTAACGAGGGACTTGATGATTCATCATGCAAAACTCATAATTTATAATTCGTCATTCATTCAACATGCACATAGCAATTGTAGGAAATATCGGAGCAGGAAAAACCACTTTAACAGAATTGATTGCACGTCATCTTAATTTTGAAGCACAATTTGAAGCTGTGGAAGACAATCCTTATCTAGAGGACTTCTATGCGGATATGAAACGGTGGGCATTTAATCTGCAGATATTCTTTCTAAACAGCCGTTTTAGGCATATTGTGGATTTACAGAACCGGGGCATCCATATGGTTCAAGATCGGACAATTTATGAGGATGCCTATATTTTCGCAGAGAACCTCTATGACATGGGGCTGATGAGTGCGCGTGATTTTGAGAATTATAGCAATATTTTCCAAAGTATCGTTCATTACATCAAACCTCCTGATTTATTGATTTACCTACGGGCTTCTGTGCCAACGCTGGTCAGCAATATCCAAAAAAGGGGACGCGATTATGAATCAGCTATCCGTTTAGATTATCTATCCAAACTCAATGAAAAATATGAAAAGTGGATAGGCAATTATAACGATGGAAAGCTCTTAGTTTTAGACAAGGACAACCTCGACTTCGCGAACAAGCCTGAAGACCTAGGGCATATTATTCAAAAAATCGAAGCTGAAATGTTTGGGCTATTTTAGCCCAACATCTTTACAACAAATCTTCATCGCGAAAACTGAGATAAGCGGTATCCGTGAAGATGATATGATCGTTCACCCGGATGTCTATCAGCTCTGCAGCCGCAACAATTCTTTTTGTAATTATTTTATCCGCATTGCTTGCCCGCAGCGTACCCGATGGATGATTGTGAATCAGAATAAGGGAGTTAGCCTGTACTTGCAAAGCAAATCGTAGAATAACCCGTACATCCACTGGTGTCGCATCATTACCTCCGCGCCCTATTATTTTCTTATCTAACAATTTGCAGCCCGTGTTTAAATAAAGTACCCAAAACTCTTCATGGGGCAAATCCTGGATATAGGCTCCGAAATAATCGTACACCTTCCGGCTACTATTCAAGACGGGAATCGCTTCGGGTTCCATCTCTTTTCGGCGACGGCCCAATTCCAAAGCGGCAATGATACTAATGGCTTTTGCCTCTCCTATGCCACGGTAGCTGCATAAATCTGGCACCTCCAATCGGGAGATATTATTTAAATTATTTTGGGCGTCGGATAATATCCGACGACAGAGTTCGACGGCAGTTTCTTTTCTAGAGCCAGAACCGATCAGTATCGCCATCAGTTCCGCATCTGACAAGGCTCTTCGACCTTGTTCCAATAATTTTTCACGTGGGCGGTCGGCTTCTGACCATTCCCGGATAATTAGTTTTTCCATGTCAACAAGTATATAACGGCATGTTAAAATTACTACTTTTTTTAGTAAAAACAAATCCATTCATACAAAACGCATTAACAATTCTTAACCGATTCGATCCCTGCATTTCGTAGAGAAATTCTATCTTTGCAATTCCATATAAATATCAAAACAATGAGTAAAGCGATTATCAAGACAGAAAAAGGCGATATGACCGTGCAATTTTACACGGAAGACGCTCCTAATACGGTAGCCAACTTTATTAAATTGGCAAAATCAGGTTATTACGACGGTTTAGCGTTCCATCGCGTCATTCCTGATTTCGTGATTCAGGGTGGCTGTCCCAACACACGTGAGGGAGCAACGGGCGTACCCGGCACAGGAGGTCCTGGTTACAAAATCGACTGTGAGTTAACTGGTGAGAATCAATATCATGATAGAGGTGTATTATCGATGGCACACGCTGGTAGAAATACAGGTGGTTCACAATTTTTTATATGCCACAGCCGCAACAACACAGCACATTTAGATCGAAACCATACTTGCTTTGGCAAGGTAATCGAGAACGTAGATATTGTGGATGATATCCGTCAAGGCGATCGCATTTTAGGAGTGGAAGTTATTGAAGAATAATAACCTAAATAGACATGAACTTAAGAGCTTTAGTATCAGTTACCGGAAAACCGGGGCTTTTTAAATTGATCGGACAGAGTAAAAGTGGATTTATCTTAGAAACATTAGACGATAAGAAAATCAAATCCACTGTCAACCTATCCACAACCAAGATGGCCACTTTGGAAGATATTACCATCTATGGTGAGGAGGACGAAATACGGCTATTGGATGTATTCGAAACCATTAAAGAAAAAGGTGGAGATATGCCCGATATTAAAGATGGGAAAGCTTTACGCGCATTCTTTCGTGAAATAGCACCTGGACATGACGAGTCGAGGGTATACGCCTCTGATATGAAGAAAATTATATCTTGGTACAATATCATCAAAGAGCTTCCTTTATTTAATGAGGAGGCCCCAGAACCGATTCAGCAATAAAAAATAAGTTGGAGGCGCAACCACGCGTCTCCACTACTATCAAAATAACCGCATTTGTGCATCGCGATTGGGCCTTTCAAATAAATCCGTACGTAAAACGGGATAAGCCTGTAGTCCCATATACTTTTTAACCGCTACCTTGAATAATTGCCGTATTCCTTCTGCGGTTTCACCATCCCCCCTAATCCTCCTGCCCCACTGACTATCGTTGAGTTTACCACCGTGGCAAGCTTCTATACCGTGTATGATCTTTTCCGCACCATCAGGATAATTTTTGTAAACCCAGTCTGTAAAGATATCTGCTATCGCCCCATTTAGTCGTACAATAGTATAGCTAGCCCATTTGGCGCCTACATCTGCGGCGCGTTTTATCAATGCTGGCATCTCATCGCTATTTATTCCCGGCACAATGGGGGCAATCATCAAGGAGACGGGTATATTTTTCTCTGCCAATTTTTCCATCAACTTTAATCTTGCTGCCGCCGTCGCAGTTCGTGGTTCCATCTTCCTTCTCACCTCTTCGCGCAGGCTATTGATCGTGACCGATACACTTACTAACTCCGCCTCAGCAAGTGCTGCCAAGATATCCAAATCACGCAGCATCAATACGTTCTTGCTGATGATAGAAACGGGATGCTTATAGGTTAGAAAAGTAGTTAGCAGCTGGCGGGTGATCTTCAATTTTCTTTCGACAGGTTGATAACAATCGGTATTTCCCGACATGAAGATGGGTTCTGGAACATAGCTCTTTCGATCAAATTCTTTTTCCAACAACTCCACCGCATTATACTTCACCAAAATCTTTCGTTCGAAATCCAACCCTGCACTATATCCCCAATACTCATGTGAATTCCGCGCATAGCAATAAATACAGCCATGTTCACAACCCTGATATGGATTTAAAGATCGGTAAAACCCTAGATCCGGACTGTTTACCTTAGACAAAATTGCTTTCGGATAGGTTGCTATAATTTTTGTGGACGCCGACGATAGAAAGGCCTCATCCAACCCCTCTATATATTCTTGCACATAGCGTTGTTCAAAAAATTTGTTATTGGGATTTACTTGGGCGCCCCTCCCTTTAAAATATGCTTCTTCATTTGAATCCATGCACAAAAATACTAAAAATATTAGTTTTTTTTGTGTTATTCTTCTTTACTATAGCTAAACATCCACTCGTATATATCGTCTTTATGAAAAAGTCTTTCTACGCTGCCATGGGTACCTCCAGGAATAATAGTTAAGGTGACATCAGCTTGCGGATTGGCTTGCTTGATTGCCTTGTATATTTTTTTAGACTCCGACGCAGGAACCGCACGATCTACGCTTCCGTGCTGTATCCACAATGGTACAGTCGACAGATTTTGTGCATATTTTAACGTGCCGCCTCCACAAATAGCCACTGCCGCCGCAACGGATTGGGGATATTTTCCTACGAAATCCATCGTTCCGTACCCTCCCATACTCATACCGCATACGTAAATACGTTTTTCATCTACATTGTAATGTCGAACCACGTAGTTTAACACATCTTTTACTTTATCGGGATCCCAGCCGTTGGTCGTTTGAGGAGCTACAATGAGCGAAGAGGGTATCTCTACGCCTCTATTTTTAGCATACAATACGCCATATCGTTTCACCCTGTTCAAATCTCGTCCTGAAAGACTTCTACCATGCAAAAAAATCAAAACAGGACTGGTATATTTCTCGTCATAATTTTCTATGTCAATAAGAAAATCATAAGCCGCTCTTCCTTCAATTGCTTGTTGTTGTGCATAGACTTCGTTTATCAACATGAATATAAAAGCGATACTATATTTAAGCATATCTCGTACAATTTACCTTTCTACTAATTCTTTAACGGTATCACCATAACTATCTACTTTATCAGCTTCCATTTTGGTGAGACGGTGCCATCTTTTAAAGGTGTTCACAAAAACAATGAGCATTAAAACCATCGCCAACAATGCTAACGATGCCAATAAATATTGACCTTCTGGCAGGTAGATATATCGGATTTGTTCATAACCCGCCCAAAAGGTAATGATCGCCATAAATACGCCAGGAATAGCCGCACAAAGTGCATACTTTCCACGATTAATACGGATCAACATCGTTGTACAGACGATAAGTCCGCAAGCTGCCAGTAACTGATTACTGATACCAAATAACGGCCATATGCTACTTACATTTCCCGTATACACCAAATATCCCCATGCAAATGTAAAAATTAAGCTGCTGATAATAATGCCCGGTGTCCAGTTTTTGTCACCAAACTTCGGCATGACCGTACCTAACATTTCCTGCAAGAAGAATCGGCCTACACGGGTACCTGCATCTATTGCCGTTAATATAAAAACCGCTTCGAACATGATGGCGAAGTTATACCAATACGCCATCACGTCATCCATAAACGGTATTTTATTGAATATATGGGCCATACCTACAGCCAGTGAAACCGCTCCTCCCGTTCTCCCCTGTAGATCCACCCCGATCTTCTCACTAAAATGCGCCAAATCTACAGGATGCAAATGGGGATTGGCCGCCATAAATGATTCATACATTTCTTTGGGGGTATTGATGGCAAAATAATCACCAGGAACCAGTGTACAAGCAGCTATTAAGGCCATTAATGCGACAAATCCTTCTACAAGCATTGCTCCGTATCCCACGAAAAGAATTTCCTTCTCGTTGGTCAACATTTTTGGTGTCGTACCCGTCGCGATTACCGCATGAAAGCCCGAAATCGCTCCACAGGCTATAACGATAAAAATAAACGGCAAAACAGGTCCTCCGATAACTGGACCTCCCCCATGAATAAACGCCGTAACGGCGGGCATTTCAATCGTTGGCTGCACAAAGATGATCCCGATGGCCAACATCAGAATCGTACCGATCTTTAAATAGGTGGACAAATAATCCCGTGGAACCAAGAGCAACCATACAGGAAGAACCGACGCCAAAAAACCATATACGGTGATGGCAATCGATATGGTCTCCACCCGCCAATGAAACAAGTTGCTGATGGAAGCAATCTGCATGAGCTCATGCCCGCCCACGATACTGGCAATCAATAATACCCCACCGATAATACTGGCAAACGTGACGCTATTTTTGCGATAACGCATGATTAATCCCATGAGAATCGCTATCGGCATCGTAGCAATAACGGTGAATAAAGACCAAGAAGCTTCATGCATCGCGCTGATACAAGCCAGCGACAGTCCGGCCAAGGTCAAAATCAAAATAAACAGTACGGCAAAACCTGTTATCAAGCCGGTAGCTTTCCCAATCTCCTTACCCGCTATCGTAGCCAAGCTTTCCCCTTTATGCCTCACGGATGCGAAAAGCACCACCATATCGTGTACTCCACCCGCTAATACACAACCTATCAAGATCCACAATGTTCCGGGAAGATAGCCAAACTGTGCAGCAAGCACCGGACCCACAAGTGGTCCAGCCGCGGCAATGGCGGCAAAATGGTGTCCGAAAAGGACATTCTTGTTGGTTGCTACATAATCTTTACCATCGGCAAATTCTATTGCGGGGGTTACATTCTTTGCATTGAGGCGTAACACTTTATTCGCCATAAAAATGCCATAAAAGCGGTAAGCGATCGCAAATAGTAATAGTGCTACAAACACCAGGGTAAGGGCATTAATGCCGTTTAGATATTCCATTAAGAACAGGATTATAACTGTGAAGGCAATATTAAATATTTTTATTTACAAATCAAATTCTGCATTTATCGGAAAAAGCAATATTTATGTTTTTTTAGAGAACACCATCCCGAATAACGCTGTTGCAATAAAAATGGAATACCGACATTTTTATTATTCAATATTTTCGCTAATTTTACATATATTTTTCTCTGTGTAAAAAGACAAAAAAATGGAAGACAAAGGCGGTAAAATATCTGTACTATACGTTGATGATGAGGAAAATAACTTAATTTCTTTTAAGGCTACTTTTCGGATAAAATACAAAGTTTATACGGCTATCAGTGGAGCAAAAGCCATAGACATTGTAAAAACAAAACCTATTGATATTATCATTACTGATCAACGCATGCCTGGAATGACGGGGGTAGAATTTCTGGAAGAGATTATCAAGATTAATCCCGATTCGATGCGTATCCTGTTGACGGGTTATACAGATATGAGTGCTGTCATTGACGCTGTCAACAAGGGAAAGATTTTCCATTACCTCAACAAACCTTGGAGCGAAGAAGAGCTCGACGAAACCATACAACGAGCTTACGATATTTATGCGGAAAAGAAAAAGATACTGGAAACGTATTCTAAACTCGAAGTTTCTAACGAACAATTAGAATTTTTACTTCGCCAAAAGTTGCTTTCCTAACGCAGATATCTGTTTTTAGATCCTTTAATTATTTACTGGGGATTTTCACTTTGAAGCAAGTGCCTGCACCGAGCTGCGATTCCACCTCAATAGAACCTTGTATTTTTGAAACAGCCCCCTGTACATTATAAAGACCGAAACCCATGCCCTCTGCCTGATCACTATCTCTAAAGAAGAGTTTAAAAATATTATCTATATTTTGAGGAGAAATACCAATGCCTTGATCACTTACTTCTATAAATGCATAACCATCCGTAACTTCCACAGAAAGATTGACTTGTTTTACTTTAGCATCCTTTTTTTGATATTTAAAGGCATTGGAGAGCAGGTTATGGAAAATTAATTCAAACACCGCTTTATCCCCTCGAAAAGTCTCCTGTTGATTAACAGTAATATTAAATATCGTCTCATCATTCTGCGTATATATCTTATAGAATTGTCGGATATTTTCAGAAAGCTCATTAAAATTAATCGGAGAAATAGTAAGCTCTCCTCTTCGTAGCAGATAATAGTCGCGTAAACTATTGATATAATCATCAAGCATCGACACAGAACTTTCCATCAAGCCTAACAACTCGCGTATTTCCTCTATGTTATCTAAAGTCGATGCCAACTGGGTAGCAGATAAAATGCCTGTAAGCGGATCCCGAAGATCATGACTTACACTGTATGCAAACTTATCCAACTCGTCATAGGCCTTTTCCAGTTCCTCATTTCGGATATCCAGCAAGGAGGTGGTAATATAAAATTTATTAGCTTCTTCAATAGCAGAAATAATCTCTTCTTCCATCCAAGGTTTGCGAACAAATCGGAAGATATGCCCCTTATTTATCGCCTCTATCACCGTTTCCATGTCAGCATGAGCTGTCAACAAAATGCGAATTGGTCGGTTAAAATCGCTTTTTATACGATTGAAAAAGTCGGTTCCCAATTCACCCGGCATTCGTTGATCACAAAAGATAACACGTATATCCGGATGCTGACGCAGAATCTGTAAGCCTTCTGTCGTATCCAAGGCTGTAAAAATCTCATAACGATACCGAAAATTAGCTTTAAAGCTAATCAAATTATTTGCTTCGTCATCGATATATAATATTTTTGCTTCTTCTAGCATGATCTGGTAGCGTAAAAGTAATAACCCTAACAACGAAATTAGCGATATTCTCCCAATTAATGGCTATCTTCACTAAAGTTTTGGTGAATGGGAATAATGATCGTAAATACAGTTCCTTTGCCTTCTTCAGATTCGACTTCAATTTTTCCGTGATGCTTTGCAATCGTATTGTACGTAATGGACATGCCCAAACCGGTACCTTCGCCCACGTCTTTAGTCGTAAAAAACGGTTCAAAAATCTTTTCCCGAATATCTTCAGGTATACCAACACCGTTATCGGTTATTCGAATATAAATATTTGTGGGTTCCTGATGAATACCCGTCTCGATTTTTAGTTGCCCACCCGGTGTGTTTTTAAATTTCTGATTGATAGCGAAAATAGCATTATTTAAGATATTCAAGAATACCTGATTCATCTTCCCTGCATCGCATTCTATTTTTGGTAGATCTCCATATCTTTTCTCTACGGTTATTCCTTCTTTGATTAGCGTATTCAAAATAACCATAGTCGACTCTACGCCTTCATTTATATCGACAAATTTGAAGCTGTCTTCATCCACTCGGGAGAAAATACGCAAGCTCTTGACGATTTCGGCTGTTCGGTGAGCACCATCATGCATTCCTTTAAGTAAAAAGTCGACTTCAGTCTTCAAATATGCAATATCGATATCTTCTTTGTATGCCTGAATACGCTCTTGCTTATCTTCGGCGGACAGGTCCGGAGAAAAAGCTATCCGCTCCACCTCATCCAATGTGTCCCAGATCATTTTTATGTCACGTTTAAGTGGAGCAACGTTGGACGTCACAAAGTTGATCGGGTTATTAATTTCGTGAGCGACTCCAGCTGTAAGTTGACCTAACGAAGCCATCTTCTCTGCCTCTACAAGTTGCGATTGCGTTTCTTTTAAATGGAGTAATGTTTCTTGAAGGGACACATTGGAAGCTGTAAGTTCTTGCGTCCGCTCGTCTACTTTCTGCTCCAGAAGTATATTTTGCTCACGGACTAGCCGCTCATTTTCAAGCAAAATTGCCAATTCCCGTGCTTGAGAGGCGTCCTTTTCCTTCTTCAAGATATTGATACGCGCTGCTAGGGCAAAAGAAAGTAAAGCCATTTCTATGATAGATGCCAGTCTAAAGGAATTGCTCGTAAACGTTGTGTAAGGTAGAACACCATAGTCTTTCAAAAGGAAAATTAATGCACCTATCAACAAGATCGCCCAGGCCATAAAAAAGTATACGGCTGGTCGGTACCTTTTCAGGAGAAGATACATGGAAACCGCGAATAGCGTCACGGCTTCTAACGTTGTTGCGATTTGCATGATTTGGAACCCCAATCGTTCAAACCCTGCTATTGTAGCGATAAAACCTGTAGCGAACAACAAAAAGAGACCAAATAGTGCTAACCTCGAGAGTCGTGAATTTTTCTTGAGATTTAAGAAATGATCGGCAAAAAAGAGTACCGCGATCCCACTGATACATGCGAAAAGAATTACACTTATTTCTTCCCACATGGGGTTATTGGGCCAAAGGAATTGAAAGTTAAATCCCGCAATACCGCATTGTGTCAAGCCTAAAAAGACGACATAAATTACATAATGTAGATACGAATAGTCACGGACAGAAAGAAACAAGAAAAAGTTGTAAAGTGCCATGATGAGCACAACACCTAAATAAAGTCCCAATAAAATATCTGTCACACGTATTTCTTGCCAAACATGCTCTTGTACACCTAACGAAAGTGGTAGGATAATTTGTTCAGCACTTCTAACACGCAGATAATATTCCTTCGATTCAAATGGACGAACATACACATCGAAGACATAATTAGGATGTTTATAAAGTCGATCAGCAAATTTTTTAAAGCTTCCTAAATGGGCGATAGAATTTAAACGCCCCATTGCGTCCACTTGATAAAGTTCCACATCATCTAACAACGGATACGCAACGTTTAATAAAAAACGTGACCGTCGGCTCTCGTTTTTTACCTCAAACCGCACCCAAGTGTTGTGACGACTCAAGCCAAGATTCGGATTTACGACTTGGCTGTGTATAAATTCGTCACGCAGCGAACTGATCTCTTCCGCACCTATCTGTCGATCTGGCTTCAAGATATAAAGACCGGAATCCAGTCCAACTAATGTAACATCATCTGTTAATCTTATTTGACCAAATATCCCTAACGGAAATAGTATAAAAAGAATAAAGAGCCGAACATTCATATCATTTTACACCCGATACCACCACTATATTCATACTACAAGAAAAAAAGCCTTGTTCATCCGCATATTTCTGTGCAGCCACGAAATCGTCATGTTCGGCTTGCGTAATCAAATCAAGCGTCAACATTTCCGCGATCATCTTATCGATCCACAAATAAGTACATGCATCGTTGTAGCTGCTTAGGACAAAAGGCGTAACTTCCAGCGTAATTTTCCGAAAACCTATGTTTCTCAAATAGGTTGTTAAAGATTGTGCTGCTTTTCCATTATTTACTTTTTTTGTTGATAGATAATTATTAAGCTTATCTGACACGGATAAATTTCCATTATAAAACGAAATACTTTTCCAGTCAGATTCTACGATCACCGCCCTACCGCCAATCTTCACTACACGATATACTTCCTTAAAAAGTGCGACGGGTTTGGCAATATGCTGAACTAATCGCTCCATACGTATCCCACCAACGGCCTCGTCATCCAATGGAAGATGAAGAGCATCTCCCACAAAGAACTCTACATTATTATCTGTTTCAATCAGCTCCTTCGCTTTACTTATCATCTTTGGATCATGGTCTATACCGATAAAATGGAGATTGTTCCCCTGGAAAGCACGAGCCATATGGCATAAATCTTGTCCCGTTCCACACCCTAAGTCAACAATCGTTCCCCCATCAGGTGTGGATTCAAAATAGGTATACGATTTATGTTTGACCCCCTGAAGTAGCTTCATCGTTTCCGATAAATAATCTATGTTATAGTGTTTTTCAGCCATTGTTTTATTTTCAGAATATACTTGGTTCCGTGTCGTTAAACGATTGATCATTGATATTGTAGCGGGACATGCCTTGTATCAGTTTTTTAATGTCCCAATTTTTCAAACTATCTAACTGCAGACTGTAGTGAATCTCAATTTCTTTAGAACGTAGTTCTTCTATACGTATAACCTCACCTTGTGCCCTTAAGTCCATAATAGCATTTTTATCCATCTCCGATGCCAACGGTAGATGCCGTACATCGTCCAAGATCATAGTTGTTGCCACCAAATCAAGCTTCGGATAATAAAAAGTACCATTATTTCCCACGCTGGTTTCTTGACGATACCCCACACTTTTCGTTAAATTTATAGTATAGGGTGCGCAAAGTGCAAATAGTGATTTTATGCCTATCCGAGGCGCAATAGCAATCGCTGCTCGTGTAAGAAAGATACTTCCGATGCCATATCCGGCTATCTCCCGGGAATTCCACAAGCCACAACCCTCACCCGTTCCTTCCTGTGCATATTCCCACACCAGGTCGAAAATTTTGGGATCCATTTTTCCCGTTGCTTCCTCAATAGGCAAGGGTTGCGTACCTCCAGACACATGTATCCGCGCACCACCATACACACGCTCTCCGTCCAAAGATTCTACAATCAACACGAAAGCAGCCGGATTATACATCCAGTCATTTTTTGAAGAGGTTACTTTCTTTACGCCTATTGCCGTCAATACGTGCTCATGTCCTTCAATAAAACGTTCACACGTTTTAGGATCATCAATAGCTCGGAATGCTCTGAGTCGGACTACCGGGCGTCCATCTTTAAATATTAATGCCACGTTAAAGGTTAAAATTTTATCTACACTAACAAAACTACTCAAAAGTCTTGTATATGACATGTATTCCGCGACATTTTTCCATAAGAAATAGGGAACAAAAAATTACAACGACACTTTTTAGAAAAAAACCATTTGCTGCAAATCGTGTTTTATAGTCAACCCTTTTACAGAAATACTATGGCAAAACTTATAGCAGACCAACTCGTAGAAACAATCGCGCAGGCGGGCATTAAACGTATTTATGCCGTTGCCGGCGATAGCCTAAATGAAGTAAATGACGCCGTCCGCCGATCTAGTGATATCGAATGGATACACGTAAGGCATGAAGAGACCGGTGCATTTGCCGCTGCTGCAGAAGCGGAGCTCAATGGAATTGCCTGTTGTGCAGGAAGCAGCGGTCCCGGACATGTACATCTTATTAACGGGCTGTATGAGGCACAACGAAACAATGTGCCTGTATTAGCGATCGCTTCAACCTGTGCAACGGAAGAATTTGGCACAGGCTATTTTCAAGAAACCAACACGATAAAGCTTTTTGCCGATTGCAGTGGCTATAACGAGATCGCCACCACGTCGAAACAACTTCCCCGTATGTTGCAGGCGGCCTTACAATATGCCCATACCAATGGAGAAGTAGCCGTTTTGGGACTTCCAGGGGATCTCACGAAGGAAAAAGCCGAAGAAAGTAGCACCTCTCCCTATTTACTTAAACAACAGCCTATTTTCCGACCTTCGGACAGTGAGCTTCGCGAACTTGCCGAACGCTTAAATAAAGCGTCTAAAATCACTATTTTTTGTGGATTTGGTGCAACAAAAGCACATCAAGAAATCATCACCTTGGCAGGCCTGCTAAAATCACCGGTGGCATATTCCTTTCGAGGCAAGATGGGCATACAGTATGACAATCCGTTTGAGGTAGGCATGACCGGCTTACTTGGGTTACCTTCCGCTTTTTATGCCATGCATCATTCCGAGCTGTTGTTGCTATTGGGAACAGATTTTCCTTATAAGGAATTTATGCCAGATGATCTCGAAATTATACAAGTGGACAAACGCGCAGAGCGTCTCGGACGGAAGGCTAAGGTATCATTAGGTTTAGCCGGAAACATAAAAGACACGTTGGAAGCACTACTCCCTTTAGTTGAAGAAAAAAAGGATGATGCATTCCTACAAAAACAATTGGAGAAATATAAAGATGTTAAAAAATCGCTTCGAACCTACGTAGAAGATACAGGAAAGCACCATGCCATATCGCCTGAGTTTTTGACGGACACCATTAATCGGTTAGCAGATGACGACACTATTTTCACCGTAGATACCGGAATGTGTTGTGTGTGGGGAGCGCGATACTTACACGCAACCGGGAAACGGGTATTATTAGGGTCGTTTACACACGGATCGATGGCTAATGCCTTGCCACATGCGATAGGAGCTGCTTTAGCCAGACCCGCTCAACAGGTTATTGCACTTTGTGGTGACGGTGGGCTATCCATGATGATGGGCGATCTGGCTACCGTCGTGCAATATAAACTGCCAATAAAAATTGTCGTATTCGATAACCGATCATTAGGCATGGTAAGATTGGAAATGCAAGTAGAGGGATTGCCCGATGGCGAAACCGATATGTACAACCCTGATTTCGCTAAAATAGGTGATGCCATGGGGATGCATAGCTTTACTATAGATTCACCCGATGACGTCGAAAGAACATTACAGCATGCATTCACTATTAACGGGCCTGCTTTGATTCATGTATACACTAACCCCGATTCACTCGCTATGCCTCCAAAAATAGAATTTGAACAGTTGAAAGGAATGGCTTCTTCCATGGGTAAAATGATGCTCCATGGTGATTTTAAAGATGTTGCCAATATCATTAAAAGTAACTATAAACACCTTAAAGATGTCTTTTAGATAGTGCGCCTATTACCTATTTCGGTACAGGCGCATTTTCTTCGATCAATCTTTCCTGTTTCAACTCCTCCCAAAAAGCGGCCGATATCTTTTCTTCAAAAGATGCCGCATTTTCTTGGGCTTGCTGAACGGTATGTGCGCCTGGAATAACAGCGGAGACAACCTCTGGAGCAGCGGCAAACTGTAATGCTGCTGTACGTAAATCTACCCGATGATTATCTGCTACGCGTTGCAAAGCAGCAAGCTTTTCTTTTACCCCAGCCGGAAAATCACCGCTATATAGGTAACGATCTTTACCGGCCAGAAATCCCGCGCAAAGCGGAGCGCCTACTACAATTGAAATATCGCGCTCTACGGCTTTCGGAAATACTTGGTTTAAATCATCCCGATGATGAATAAGGGAATATTGGCAAGCTGAAAGAAAGATATCGGGATCGGCAACTTCGATTGTTTTCAAAATAGGCTCAATCGTATTGACCCCCAATCCCCATCCTTTAATTAGTCCTTCTTCCCGCATCTTTGTCAATTCCGGCATGGCACCTCGGGCGGCTATTTCGAAATATGTTAACCAATCATCTTTCATATCGCCATTGTCGGGAGACAGATCATGGATAAAGACAATATCCAAAGAGCCGATACCTAAGCGTTGCAAACTAGCTTCCACACTTCTGCGGACACCCGCAGCCGTATAGTCGTATTCATAGGAAAAATTCAATTGCCCTTTCCAGTTCTCTTCCAATTTAAAGTCATCATGCGGATGCAGGATTCGTCCGATTTTGGTAGAAATTACATAGTCTTCTCTTTGTTTGTCCTTCAAGAACAAACCCATTCTGCGTTCGCTTATACCTAATCCATACCACGGCGAGGTGTCGAAATAACGAACGCCAGCATCCCACGCCGCTTCCATGGATTGCAAACACTCCACATCGGGATTGACATTAAAGCCATTTCCCAATGCTACTCCACCAAATCCTACTTTACTGTTCGGTCTAAATCGTTTATGATATCCTGAATTTTGAACTTGTTCCATTGTCTTATTCTTACTATTAATACCTAAATCTGTCGCAAATACAGGGAGCAGTGCAGAAGCTGCCATTCCGGCTGTTGCCAAACCTGTATGCTTTAAAAATGTCCGTCTTTGCATCATATAGCTATTTCGTCACTATTTATCTTTACCCCACCTATCAATTAAAGAACAAACACGGGAAAAGGTTGTTTTGATAATTTCTATATGCGAAATGTAGAAGACTAAATATTTAATAAAGCGTGTTGCGAAGCCGTGAAAATATGACGAAAAACAATATTCAACTCGTTATCACGCTGTGCGCCGGCAATGCCAGCATAAGGAAACAAATCCACTGTTCCTATTCGAATATCGCGCACAAGCTCCCTACTTAAATTAGCTATTTCAGACAATAGTATTGCATCCGGCTCTATCTTATCCCATGTTTCGTCTATGAGTTCATAAAAACGATCACGTTTCTTTTCAAAGGCACTTCTTACAACATCGATTTTTTTAAATAATGTTTTTCCTTTCTCCGTCGCCCATTCCGGATCGGAAGACTTCACAAGAAGTTGTTTTTCGAACAGGTCAAGAAAGCGTCGAAACATGCCGACATAATTCACGGCTAATGTGCATTCTGCGAAGGTCATAAACGGGTAATAAAAGACAGGTTCATGACTTGTACGGCTATCGGGTCGTAGGTCAAACGCATGTGCTTTTGGAACTGTCAATTCGTTAATAGAGAAACTATGGCTTGCTGTACATTCCAATCCAAATGTATTCCAATCGTAATGTATAAGTACATTGTTCCGATCTACAAAAAAAGAATGATAGATCGGATTTCCGTTTGCATCGAAGACCGGTTCTCCGTTTTCGTATACCCAAGCATTCAAGGTAAAATGCGTTAAATGAGGGGCGCCCGTAGCATATTTCCATGTTCCACTGATCATAAAGCTGTCGCCGACTTTATCGGCTCTTCCGGAAGGCTGACCACTTCCGCCCCAGCACACTTTAGCTTGCTTAAAAACTATTTTTGCTAATGTAGGGTCAATAAATCCCGCGAACATATTAGCACCGGCACAGAGGGTTACCGTCCATCCGAATCCACCATCAACGTATGCCAACTCCTCCAATAATTGGCAGCCTTCTTTCAATGCAGCATTTAATCCTCCATAAACATGAGGGACCCATAAGTTAAACCAATTTTGCTGATATATCAATTCCAGCAATTCAGTCGTCAACGCCTTTCTTTCGATGCTGGCGAGCACGTTATCTCTAATAATGTATCGGATATCGGTTTGAAGCATCATGCTATTAAAATTGAGTAGACATTATTTTCTTCCATTTGATATAGCCGGATATAGCGACGATAAACAGGAATATGGTTAAACAGGCAAAAAGATATAATTCCTTGTGGAACAACAACGGGATGGCTACAAAGTTACTTATGTTCAATAGTATCCAGTTTTCGATTTTACGTTTAGCGAGCAGCCACATTCCTGCCCACGCGGTACTGGAAACAAACGCATCCATTATGGGCACATCAGAATCGGTAAAGTATGTCAAAAATGCAAACAATAGAAAATAGCCCCCAACAACAATACCAACGACGATCGACCAATCTTGCTTACTACACCGAGTAATATAGATCTGCTGTTGACTTTGGTTTCGAAATTTCCAATACCATAAACCATAGATACTCATGACCAGATAATATGCGTGCAGTAAGATCTCTGCGTAGAGCTTCGCATTATATAACACGGAAATGGTCAAGCAAATGCCGATGATACCAAAGAAATAATTGGATATTTTGTTTTTACGGGATAGCAACACCTGCACAATGCCAAAAAGCACCGCAAGCCGCTCTAACCAAGAAGTTTGAAGAAACCCGTTTTGTATTTGTTCAATAAATTCAGATATATGCATACTCTATCCTTCCTACGCCAGCATTACCTGGATCAGGTTCCTCCCGATAAATAACGGGATCGGGTATATTCTCAGCCTTGTAAGTCAAGTGATTCATGAATCACTTGAAAGCACCCCATAAATTATGTTTTCAGCTTACGCTAATTGCAAAGCTTCTTTTGAACGACGTCTAACCTCTTCGCACAAAGCCATGTCATTGTTCAAACTTTTACCCCATGACGGTATAAGTTCACGAAGCTTTTTGCGATATTCGTCCGATTTAGCTCTTTCCGGGAAACAACGTTTCAACAGATTGATCATAATAGGCACAGATGTGGAAGCTCCCGGGGATGCCCCCAGTAAAGCGGCTATAGAACCATCAGCACTGGATACGACCTCTGTGCCAAATTCTAAGATACCTCCGTGTTTCGGGTCTTTTTTGATGACCTGTACGCGTTGTCCAGCAACTTCTACTTTCCAATCATCCAATTTTGCCGTTGGCATAAATTGCTTTAAGGAATCCAACTTATCTGACGGGCTTTTCATGACCTCGGTGATCAGATATTTTGTCAAATCCAGATTATGTAGACCCGCAGAAATCATCGGTTTAATATTCGATAATTTAATAGAAGCCGGCAGATCAAAATACGAACCTTTCTTTAAAAACTTCGTAGAAAAACCTGCATATGGCCCAAATAACAAAGCCTGTTCACCATCAATATACCGTGTATCTAAGTGCGGAACAGACATTGGAGGCGCACCTACCGAAGCCTTCCCGTATACTTTAGCATGATGTTTTTCAATAATTTCCTTGTTGGTACAACGCAACCATTGTCCGCCAACTGGGAATCCACCATATCCCTTTGCTTCCGGAATACCAGATTTCTCCAGCAGAAGCAGTGAACGACCTCCAGCACCAATAAACACAAATCTTGCTTTTATTTTACGCTTCTCGCCCGTATTCAAGTCCTTGGTTTCCACTTCCCAACGTCCATCGTCTTCACGTTCGATATCACGTACTTCCTGATTGAGGGAAAGGTTAATATTATCTTTTGTTTGCAGATGGCGAACCAAATCACGCGTCAACGCACCGAAGTTCACGTCCGTCCCTATCTCCATACGTGTAGCAGCCATCACCTCATCATCGGCACGATTTTCCATCATCAAGGGAATCCAATCTCGCAATATAGCTTTATCTTCGGTATACACCATTCCCTTGAATAAGTTCTCTTTTTCCATCGCCTGATAACGCGTGTTCAGAAACTGGACATCCTTTTCGCCGAACACGGCACTCATGTGGGGTACTTGGCGGATGAATTCAGTAGGATTTTTTAAGATACCCTTTTCGACTAAATAGGCCCAAAATTGTTTAGAGATCTCAAATTGCTCCGCGATGTTAATCGCCTTATCTATTTTAACACTGCCATCGGGTTGTTCTGGCGTATAATTTAACTCACATAAAGCGGAATGTCCTGTACCGGCGTTATTCCAGGCATCTGAACTTTCGGCCGCAACAACGTCTAACCGCTCGATGATTTCGATATTGATATCAGGACTTAACTCATTGATTAAGGTTCCCAATGTAGCGCTCATAATACCTGCACCGATCAATACGACATCGACTTCAGATTTTTTAGCTTTTTTACCCATAGTTTCAAAATTGCGTACAAAATTAACATTCAAATTGGTTATAATCGAATGAAAATGTCAAAATTCTTTCATTATTGTTATTATTTTGTTAAGAAGGTTATCGACGATATCTAGACAGATTATATTGCATATAAAAATGAAATTATTTAGGTTTGTTCGATATTGAACAGAAAGAGTTCACGGATACACTTACATCGAGCACTCATCAGTCATTAAAAAGAAAATAAACAAATGAAATTATTAGAAGGCAAAACAGCTCTAGTTACGGGAGCATCAAAAGGCATCGGCAGAAAAATCGCTGAAGTTTTTGCGCAACAGGGAGCAAACGTTGCGTTTACTTATTTATCTTCTGTAGAAAAGGGAGAAGCGCTAGAAAAAGAATTACAGGCTTTTGGTGCACGGGTAAAGGGTTTCCGCTCCGACGCTTCAAAATTTGACCAAGCAGAAAAATTAATCGAAGATATTGTCGCTGAATTTGGAACAATCGACGTCGTTGTCAACAATGCAGGTATTACAAAAGACGGCCTGTTAATGCGTATGACGGAAGAAAACTGGGATGATGTCATCAACATCAATTTAAAATCCATTTTCAATGTGACCAAAGCCGCTTCGAAAATTATGATGAAAAACCGTAAAGGTTCGTTTATCAACATGAGTTCGGTGGTCGGTGTGCAGGGAAATGCCGGACAAGCAAACTATGCAGCCTCTAAGGCGGGCATTATCGGTTTCTCGAAATCTGTCGCAAAAGAACTGGGATCCCGGAATATTCGTACCAATGTAATTGCGCCCGGATTTATCCGTACGGAGATGACAGATGTACTTGATCCGAAAGTCGTTGCAGGCTGGGAGGCAAATATTCCGTTAAAACGTGCCGGAGAGGCAGAAGATGTGGCGAATGCTTGCTTATTTTTAGCGTCTGATTTATCCACTTACATCAATGGGCAGGTTCTACCTGTTGATGGCGGAATGCTTTAATAAGTGCTCACCGGAGACAATCTATTCCGGATTACGCGTTATAAGAATTGTAAAAAAATGTTAAAGCCCTTGACAATAATGTCAAGGGCTTTTTATTTTAGTACCATAATTATCAAAACCAACTCTTTTTAAAATTTTTATTTTATGCTAAAAAGTCGAATAATCTATTTATTGGGCATGATTTTGGCATCGAACATTGCCTTAGCCCAAAACTTGCAACTGTACACGACCTATCCGAAGATTTCGGTATCTCCTGGAGAAGTCGTCGATTACCATGTAGAACTGATCAACAACAGTTCCACTACCCGAAATGGAAGAATCAGTCTACAACACCTCCCTAAAGGTTGGGATTATGAAATGAAGTCGGGGAACTATAATGCCGCGGAAATATCCGTATTACCCAAAGAGCGAAAATCACTTAACCTCAAGATCATCGTGCCTTCTAAAATAGAGAAAGGGCAGTACCGATTTCAGCTAGTTGCGCAAGGTGAATCATCCTTACCGCTGACCGTCGACGTTACTACAGATGGAAAATCATCATCCGAATTCAACAGTCCACAGACCAATATGGAAGGTTCCGCAAAATCAACTTTTACCTTCAATGCATCCCTCTTAAACCGTTCTTCAGATGCCCAGGTATATAGCTTGGGAGCGAATCTACAACCGGGATGGGGCGCAACTTTTAAAGTGGACGGAAAACAAGTATCATCTGTTAATATAGACGGAAATCAACGAAAAGATATCTTAATCGAAATCCTTCCGCCCGAAAGTGTGAAAAAGGGGAAATACACGATACCACTATTTGCCCAAAGTCCGCTCAATCAATCCGATTTGTCGCTAGAAGTCGTTATCACGGGATCCTATGGGATACAGCTCACAACGCCGGAGGGATTATTAAGTACAACAGCCACGGCCAATCGCGACAAATCGATTCAGTTTCTCGTTAAAAATACCGGCAGTTCTGATTTGAGTCAAATCAATCTCAATGCCTCTTCTCCTTCGCAATGGGAAGCACATTTTGAACCCAGCCGGATCACCAGCCTCAAAGCCGGTGAGAGCCAAACCGTTACCGCCATTATTAAGCCTGCTAAAAGGGCGATTGCAGGCGACTACCAACTTACATTAGATGCAAAAAACAACGAAACGAGCGATAGTATTAAATTTCGTGTGACCGTAGAAACCTCTTTGTTATGGGGATGGGTAGGAATTTTAATCATCGCCATCGCCATTGCGCTCGTTTATTTTTTGATCCGCAAATATGGAAGGAGATAAAATGGATAACCCTATTATTTGTGTACGGCAATTGACGAAAAAGTATGGGGACTTCACGGCAGTAGATCATCTGGATCTCGAAATAGCCACCGGTGAGATTTTTGGTTTACTGGGACCAAACGGTGCCGGAAAATCGACAACGATCCTGATGTTACTCGGTTTAAGTGAACCAACCTCAGGCGAAATTGAGGTTTGTGGCACCGACCCTGTCCGGTCGCCCCTCGCTGTCAAGCGCTTAGTGGGGTACCTGCCCGACAACATTGGTTTTTATGAAGGCTGGACTGCACTTGAAAATTTAATATTGACAGCACAATTGAATGGAATCTCTTACACGGACGCTAAACAACGTGCCCTTTCTTTATTAGAAAAAGTAGGTCTGCAAGATGTCGTCGAGAAAAAAGTAGGTAAATTTTCCAGAGGGATGCGGCAACGGCTCGGCTTAGCAGATAGTTTGATCAAAGAGCCCAAAGTGTTGATTTTGGATGAACCGACATTAGGATTGGATCCGATGGGCGTCAAAGATTTCACATCGTTGATCGTACGTCTGAGCCGGGAGGAGAAACTGACCGTCTTATTATCCAGCCATCAGCTCTATCAAGTGCAACAAATCTGTGATCGAGTTGGCTTGTTTATAAAAGGCAAGTTAGTTGCCGACGGCCCCATTCAAGATTTAGCATTACGCTTATTTCAAGACAAAACCCGTCATATCCAACTTAAAGTACATCAAACAGACATACAGCGAACCCGTGATATTTTAGAAAATATGCAGGCTGTTAAAGCGATCAAACAAAAAGACGATATGTTCCAGATCAATGCCGACGACATGATTGTCCACCAACTAGCCAAGATGTTAGTTGAACAGGACATTACCATTGCGCAGCTGCAACAACGCACCTACGGTATAGAGGATATTTACGCACATTATTTCGAAGGAGGGTCTACAGATGAGGATAAGTAACAATAACAAGCTGTATGCTTTGTCAATTTTAGTGAGAAAAGAAATTGCCGATCATATTCGAAGCTGGAAATTTATCGTTCTTTTGGCGATTATTCTTTTGACCTGTGTCGCCTCTTTATACACCTCTTTGCAGGCCTTGAAAAACACCGCGCCAACGCCGAACGATTCCGATGCAGCATTTTTCTTCCTCAAGATTTTTACCACCTCCGATGGCACCATGCCTTCATTTCATCTGTTTGTGGGGTTCTTAGGACCGTTACTCGGTATCTGTTTGGGGTTTGACGCCGTTAATTCCGAATTTAACGGACGCACACTAGGCCGTATCCTGTCGCAACCTATCCATCGGGATTACTTTCTCAACGCCAAGTTTATAGGTGCCTTAACGGTGATAGGTAGCTTATTTGCGTCTCTGATTCTCCTGACGATCGGTACGGCAACATTATTGGTAGGTTTCCCTCCAAGCCTCATCGAGTGCAACAGGCTCTTCTTATTCACCTTATTAACGGTCGTGTATATTGCTTTTTGGCTGAATTTATCTATTCTGTTTTCGGTTCGTTTCAGGCACACCGCTGCATCTGCATTAGTCGCCATAGCGATCTGGCTGTTCTTCACGGTATTCTATCCGATTATTATCAATATCGTAGCAAAAGCTGTACAACCGAACCCATATGCTTCGGAAGCAGAGATTATGCAATATCAACATTTTATGTTGACACTCATGCGCTTTGCGCCGAGCCAGCTCTATAGCGATGGCACCAATATGTTGCTCATGCCATCCATCAGAAGTCTTGGCCCTTTGCATATGGAGCAATTGCAGGGAGCCATTCCATCGCCTTTGCCTGTCTGGGAAAGTATCAAAGTGGCCTGGTCGCAGATGGTAGCGTTAATTGCCTGTACGATTGTTTGCTTCGCTGCTTCTTATTATTTTTTCATGCGTAAGGAAATACGTTGTTAAGGGGGGGATGGATTCCCCCCCCTTTGCTATAAAAAGTTTACAATTTCATTTACCTATTCTAAAAATAAAATATATTCTCTATATTAGGAAATAATAGACTTACTTAACAACTATAAGCAACAAACACAAAACTAACAATTGAAAAACGTCTACGTGGATGATCGATTCTTCAACAAGAAAAAACGTCGAAACTAAAAAATACAATGGTTACCTCGCTTTCTTACCTTCTCCGGATACGATATCGCAAGTAGAATCACCTCTTACCGTACACATAGATCAAGCTTCGCAAAACCATTACCGAAAATACCACAATCGGGACTTTTGCTGGTTCGAATTTAAACATGCCCCGACCGAACGACCCTACCAATTTAAAATCGAAACAAAAGACAACTATCTGTGGATACTCATTCAGCTTTTAGGTGGCGGAAAAGTGGAGATAACACCTGCCCTTTATGTAAAAGACGGCATGGTTTATTGCTACCATTTATATGATAAAGAGAAAAATTTTTCGTTAGATTCCGGCAAGAGTTGGCTTTTCATGCTTGGCATTGCTGAAAGCCATTGGCCCAATCTAGCTGCCGAGTATCCATTACTGCAAGATATAGGCAAGCTCGGAACGGATGGAATGGGACATAAACAATTAGTCGGTCAGACCGCTATTCAAGCCAAGTTAATGGCCGCATTGGATTCGTTAAGCCGCTTTGAATTCCGTCCGTTCAGTCTTTCTTTTCGCTTGGCCGCTTGGAACCTCCGATTATTCAACCTCGTTTTTCAGGAGCTCAAGTCGCCAGCTACGGAAAAAGAAGATCATAATATTACCTTGTACCATAAAGCGACCCGGTATATACAAGAAAATTTTCGGGAAGAGGAACTTTGTGTCGAGATGATTGCGAAAGCTATGCATGTCAGCGCGCGGAAATTGTACAGTAGTTTTGAAAACAGACCCTTTTCTGTCATGGGCTATGTGCAGGAACTGCGGCTTGTACTCGCGCGCGATATCCTAACAGATTCTCAGGAAACGATCGCAAGCATCGCCTTCGGCTGTCACTTTTCTTCTGACAAACATTTCAGCCGCCTGTTCAAAAGGCGATTTGGCAAGGGGCCAAACGAATACCGCATCGCTATTCAGGGCAACATTTCCTATAAATATAAGCGATAAATCGTCGCAGATTCCGGTTTAAAACTTCCTGATTATCACATCCGATATACCTATCCAAACGTTATGTATATCTTCTGCGCTATCCGGTATACTATTTATCACATCACGTGTATACGCTAAGTCGCAAAGAACAACTGTCTCCTCCGCGTGTATATCTCCCCAACCAGACGGTATACTGTTTATCGCATGGAGAACAAACGTTATCACGAAAGGTATATCCGTTAGCCCGCTGCTTTTACTTTTTACGGCATCACGAATACCGGAAAGATCATCAGGTATATGCGTTGCTTCTTCAAGTATAGCATTTAACGCATGATGTATACTTTTTGTCTCACTAGGTATTGCTTTTATCTCATCAAGTATAACTTTTGCTTCATCAGGTATACTTAACAGTAAGTATATACTTACCATAAAAACAGCCTTTTAAAGCTTTAAACATATATTTTGAACGGATTTTGCCTCTAGGTGACTATTTGTGCAAGCAAAAAGTGCACCTGTGCGGAAAAGTTTGCACACACAGACCCCAAGTTCACTGAGCACCTGTTCTATATTTGACGCTGTAAACAATAATTTTTTAACATTCTAATTTTTATGACTATGGCTAAGCCTACTTTATCTTCAAAAATTGGAACAGCGACAAAGCTGTTGACGTACGCAGAAAACGTACTCCAAAAATCCAAAGACAATGCGGATCTTTTCACAGATGCTGCAGAAACTATTATCGAACTGGAAGCCGCAATAGCTGCCTACAGAAATGGTCTGACCGAGTCTGCTTACCGCGATATGCGGCAGGTGGTCATCAAAAACCAACAGGCAGAGGTACTGAAACAGGTGCTGTACCGCTATTCGCTCTATGTGGAAACAGTGGCCAATGGCGACCCAAATCTTATTTTGGCTTCGGGATTTATGCCCAATAGAAGTACCGTGCAGCCGGCGATCGGTATGTCGCCCAAAGCAAACGACTTAAGAGCCGAGGTGAAACACACCGGTACCAACTCGGTAAACCTTCGTGTCAATCCCTGGAAACCGGCAAGGTTTTATCAGTTCGAGTTTCGTAAGGCCGAAAGCATGAATGGATGGACACCTGTTTTAAGCACCAAATCCAGAACCGTAATCGACGGTCTGGAAGAGCGGCAAGAGTATGAGTTCCGCGTGACTTATCTGGGTACCGATCCCAGGCCCAATTACAGCGAAACGGTGCGTTGTTTCGTCGTTTAATGCTTAAATAAGGTATTCTGGTGCCAGACGTGCACCCGAATACCTTATTTAAAGGTTAGCATATTCCTATTTCGATTTTATTTACGTATTTTTAAAACTCAAACAACCGACATGAAGACCATCTATATACATCATCCTCTACGTGACATCACCTACAAATCCAAGAACGAACGTTATTTCATGGATTCGGAGCGGCAGGCACTACTGGATTACCGCACGGCACACGACGACACCTGGCGGATGAAACTACGCTTCGAAAAGGCAAAAGGAGATGTACATCTGACACAAAACCTACTGCATGATATCGATTATGAACGGGAGGAGCTGCAAGAGATGTTGGCATATTACACTACACAGATTGATCTCACGGATGTCAACATCGCCCATACCATAGAAATCCGGTTTCAAGTAGAACTGCGAGACTTTTATCTCCAGGTACGTAAACTGCACCAACGCATCATCAAATTCTACGATCATGTAGCTGCACTGGAATCCGAATACAACGAACTGATTGACACTTACTTTAGATCGAGTAAACCTATCGACCCTCTCAATTTTAGCATATTAGACGATATTTTTAAATTCCATGAAGACCGGGAAACGAATATAAAATCCTTAGATAAAGATTTACAGGAATTTCTCCAAACGCTTAACGCGGTATATGCTATCTTGGACGAATACATACAACTATACAATGAATTTTCCCAGCATTATAGCGCAAGCCTGCAAAAAATAGAACACTTGATGAAAGCTATGCAAAAGCTGAATAGTATTTGGGGTGATGAGGGATAAGTTATAAGTGATACGTATATTTGCGTAACGATATAGGCATGCAAGAACGTATTTTTTCGATTGACAACGAGGCGACATTTAACGAGGTTTGTTTAGCGGTATACCATTATCAAAAGGTTAATTGTCCCGTTTACGGCAAATACATTGATTTATTAGGCAAAACGGAAACAGCTATTGACCATTACACACAAATTCCTTTTTTACCGATAGATTTTTTTAAAACGCAACAGGTACTTGCTGAAAGACATCAAGCTGAGATTACGTTTACCAGTTCGGGTACGACCGGTATGGTTACAAGTCAGCACCATGTAGCAGAGATCTCTTGGTATGAAAAGAGCTTTCGTAGGTGTTTCCAACAGTTTTACGGCAATATAGAAGATATGGCAGTACTAGCGCTTCTTCCCTCCTATTTGGAACGCTCCGGATCTTCACTCATCTATATGGTCGACGATCTCATCGCCCGAAGCCAACAGCCATCGTCGGGTTATTTTTTATACAACCACGAAGACCTATTTAACACGCTTCATGAACTGCAACGGAAAGGTATAAAAACAATTTTAATCGGCGTAACCTATGCACTTCTGGATTTCTGCGAACAATATCAAATTGATTTTCCAGATCTTATGGTGATGGAAACGGGCGGCATGAAAGGGAAGCGAAAAGAGATGATTCGGGAAGAGTTGCACCAAATCCTTGCAACGGGCTTCGGGGTAGAAAAGATACATTCGGAATACGGCATGACCGAGCTACTTTCTCAAGGCTATTCCTTTGGAAACGGGATTTTCCAAACACCACCCTGGATGAAAGTTTTGATGCGCGATACCAATGACCCGCTAAGCCTTGTCGAAAACGGTAAAACAGGTGCTATCAATGTGATTGACCTCGCCAATTATTATTCTTGTGCGTTCATTGCTACCCAAGACCTCGGGAAATTACATACCGACAGTTCCTTTGAAATCCTGGGCCGTTTTGACAATAGCGATATCCGGGGGTGTAATTTGTTGGTACAGTAACTAAAATCACTGCAAATTCGGATCATTAAACGTATTCCCTGCTTCCATATCTCCGGTGTCGTAACCTTTTTTAAACCATTGCACACGCTGTTCAGACGAGCCATGGGTAAACGATTCGGGATTAACATGACCATGTGCTTGCTCCTGCAAATGGTCGTCTCCTACTGCCGCCGCCGCACGCATACCATCTACAATATCGTCATACGTCAGTTCGATATTCGAATGGTTTTTGACGTGATGCGCCCAAACACCAGCATAAAAATCGGCTTGCAATTCTGTCATGACCGACACCTTATTGTATTCGCGCTCACTCATTTTTGCACGCATAGCGTTGGTCTGTTCTAATACCCCCAGTATATTTTGTATATGATGTCCTACTTCATGGGCTATAACGTAGGCTAACGCAAATTCTCCCTTTGCACCATATTTTTTTGACAGCTCTTCATTAAAGCTTAAATCGAGATAAATCTTTTGGTCTCCCGGACAGTAAAATGGTCCAAAGGCCGATTGTCCAACACCACATCCTGCGGTCTCGACGGCACCATTATATACCGTTAGCTTGGTGACGGGATAATCCGATCCATTGGCTGCAAAAATGTTCTTCCAAACATCTTCCGTACTGCCTAAAACGACATCGGCAAAATCCAGTAGCCTATCTTCTTCGGGCGTAGACTGGTATTCTCCCTGCTCAGTGGGGGCAGTTTGCTGCATCTGATTCAACAACTGCTCTGGGTCACCCCCTAATAAAAAACCAATAATCAGTACGATGACGCCACCAATTCCGCCGAGTGTCAGCTTCTGCCCACCACTCATGCCTCTTTTATCTTCGATATTACCGCTTCTACGGCCGCCTTGCCATTTCATAATTTTTTATCTTCTTTTTTCGAGAACAGAAGCAAAAACCTCGCCGCTTCGGATGTCTTTTTAAAATATTTATTTTACCCGCTTCCCGGCTTTATTGAGAAACCAAGTCCTGGTATCTGATCCGTATACATTTACTATTCCCTCGTTAAATACAGGAAGCCCTGAACTTGTAAAGCTAGAACCGGGATCATATTGATATGGGATAACGGTCTTTCCAGATTTATCAATAAATCCCAATTTTTGATCAGGATATCGCTCGCCGTATTCCTCCTCATACCCTACTGTCATTACGGTAGCGGCCAAACCTTCGGAAAAATAACCAGCAGCATCGAATTTATAAGGAATAACAAGGTTACCAGCTCGATCGAGATATCCCCATTTGCCATTATGTTCTACCGAGGCTAAGCCCTCAGAGAAATGGGTAGTATATTTGTATTTGCAGGGTATAACAAGCTTCCCCTGTTCATCAATAAAACCATATAAATCCATATCACCTCCAGTTCCCAATCCTACTACCCGCCTGCCATCTCGGAATTTATCATCGGTATATGAATAAGTCGGTGATACGATAATCTTCCCCTGCTGGTTAATAAAACCATATTTATCGTTTACTTTTACATACAGTAATAAGTTTCCGACGTATGGATTATATGCTTCAATCATATCATAAATAACGGGTAATATCACCTGTCCCATACTATTGACGATTCCGTATTTGTCGTTTATCATGACTTCATGTAGCTCAGATCCCTCTATAAAATCTGACACTTGATTAAATTTCGGTTTAACAACCACGTTACCCGATTTGTCTTTTACGCCATATTTTTCAGTATGGTCATCATAGAAAAACTCTTGGGCTGTTCCCTCAAATAATCCTAGTAGGGCTATTGCGCTTAAAATAATCTTAATTTTCATAATAATTGTGTTTTATTAAACAAATTCGTTGTCTGGTATTTGATCTTGATAAAACTACCAAAAAAAAAAATCATAAAAATACCCTATAGTGGGTATTTCTGTCCGCTGAATCTTATCTACTAAACAAAAGCTTCCTTATTTTTTCGTATTTTTGCAGCTCAACCCGATTATCATGTCTTTAGAACAACAGCTAATAGCAAGAAGTAACAATACGTGCGAACTATGTAATAGCACAGCAACATTAACGATATATACCGTACCGCCAACCGATCAGCAAACAGCAGATAACGTTATCTATATTTGTAATACTTGTTTAGATCAAATTGAGAAGAGAGAGCAATTGGACGCAGAACATTGGAAAGTACTTTCTGAAACGATGTGGTCCGAATACCCAGCTGTACAAGTAGTAGCGTGGCGCATGCTGAGTAGGTTACGACATGAAGGTTGGGCGTCCGATAATCTGGACATTTTGTACCTCGATGATGAAAATCTGGAATGGGCAAAAAAAACGGGCGACCACGAACAAGAAGGAACCGTACAGTTTCATGTAGATAGTAACGGTACCCGCCTCTACGAGGGAGATACCGTTGTACTTGTTAAAACACTGGACGTGAAAGGATCTTCTCTTTCGGCGAAGTTGGGAACTGTCGTTAAAAACATTCGTTTAGTACCTGACAACCCCGAGCAAATCGAAGGTAAAATAGAAGGGCAAACGATTGTTATCTTAACCAAATACCTCCGTAAAGGATAACAATCTTCTTACGCCAGCATATCAATCGATCAGCGTATCGATTTCTGTAGCTACCGAATCCTGCATTTCATGAACCATTTCATCCGGTTCGTTAAGATTATAGCGGGATCTATCCATCTCGCTCACTGGCCCGGGAGAAACGGTATCTGTATCCACATCAGTGGAGCTGCCATTCCCGCCTGAACAGGAGGAAAACATGGCCAGTGCCAGGAATATAATGCTGTATTTTATAGTCTTGATCATAGTCATTCTTTTTATTTTCAAATTAAAACGTTATTGATGAAGTTAGAAATTTAAATCGTTGCTCTTCCCCCAGTTGCGGGGATAGTCGCTCCCGAAACATAAGACGCCGCATCGGATGCCAAGAATATGTATACCGGTGCTATTTCCGCTGGTTGTCCTGGCCGCCCCATAGGGGTATCCTGTCCAAAATTCTCATGATCGGGAATCGTGCTGGGAATTAAGGGGGTCCACACCGGTCCGGGAGCCACAGCATTCACCCGTATCCCAGACCCATCCTGTAAAAACATTTGGGCCAAGCTCGACGTAAAATTTTGAATAGCCCCTTTCGTCGCGGCGTAAGGCAGCAAACTAGGATTGGGATTATACGCATTCACCGATGTTGTATTAATAATCGACGAGCCGGGAGGCATATGTTTTTTTGCATATTTCACAAAATAGAACATGGCACTCATATTGACCTGAAAGGTTTTATTCCATTCTTCTTCAGAAATATCCTCCACACCATTATAACTCATTTGATAAGCTGCATTATTAACCAATATGTCGATTTTACCGAATTTCGCGACTGTCTCGTCAACGATTCGTTTACACAACAATTCATTCCTTATATTTCCTTTAAATAGCAATGCGGTACGTCCCGATCGTCTTACCCAATCACGCGTATCAAATGCGTCTTCATCCTCGATATCATCTTTATAAGAAATAACGACATCTGCTCCCTCACGCGCCATTGCTATAGCAACCGCTTTACCAATTCCAGAATCCCCACCGGTTATTATCGCTACTTTTCCTATTAATGTATCACATCCTATATAACTCTCTTCCCCGTGATCAGGCCGCGGCTGCATAGCCGAAGTTACGCCCGGCGGATGTTGGTCTTGTTTGGGAAAAGGTGGTTTAGGATATAAATCCTTTGGATTACCTTTTTTATATGTGTTCATATGCTATTCGTTTAAACATTCCTAATCTAGTGGAGGTGTGGGCATCATCTGTTGAACGGTATCCAAACTATCTCGTTCCAGCGAATCAATAGGCACAATACCTTCGTTTAATGGCATATCTTGCTCTATTGGTGTATCCTGGATATTTTCCCGCTGGTTGCCACTGCAAGCATATAATAAGCCGGCCGCTACAAATAACTGTGTATAAAAAATAAGCTGTTTCATGAGAATTTGTTTAATTTTTAGTTCTACATTGTATCTCTGTGTGGTGTTTTCTACAAAGAAATTAGTAGAAAAACACAAAATAAACGATGGCGAGGATGATGACGGCAATAACGATTGTCCATTGAATGGTTCGAGCCGCGGGCTTATCATCAGGTTCCTCTTTTGCAACTTCTGGCACCTCTTTCCGTGGCACGCCGTGCATGGATTCATCCATTTCCATTTCATTTTGATCTCTGTTGTCTTCCATAAGATTGTTTTTGTTCGTTGATATAAAAACAAACAGTTCGACATTTAGGTTTGAAAACCACAGGATAACAAGTATTTATACGCTTTATAAATACATTTAGATGTCCATAACACGTATTTTTATCTAGCCAAACCGTATAAAAGCCCAAAACATATTCAGATTTACAGCGGTTCACTCTAAAAGATCTCACGACAAGTATAAAATAAAATTGTTATGACAAAAAATCACGGAAAGTCTATTAAAGACGATAAGAAGTATGAGGCATTACGGGATGAAGGAATGAGTAAAGAAAAAGCGGCACGTATTGCCAATACACCAAACGCGAGTAAAAAAGGTGGCAAAGCAAATCCGCTGGATGACCGTACAAAAGAAGAATTACTGCAAGAAGCAAAAAAAATTGGTATTTCAGGTCGTCATAAGATGAACAAGTCTGCACTCATTGATGCCATTCGAAACCATTGACAGATTACAATGGATACAAAACAGGAGACGTTATTGGAGGAATTAGCAGAATCGGGTCTTCGCTATTCTTCCTCTCAAGAAAAAGGATATAGTCGAAAGGCTAAAGGAGACTCTTTTATATATTTAGACAAACAAGGTCGTCCGATTAAAAATAAGCAGATATTATCCCGTATCCGTTCCTTGGTATTGCCTCCTGCTTGGCGGGAGGTTTGGATTTGTGCATCTCCAAATGGGCATTTACAAGCAACCGGACTCGACCTTAACAACCGCAAGCAATACAAATACCACCCCAAGTGGATGGCTTTACGCAGTGAAAAAAAATTTTCGGACCTATTTATATTCGGCAATAAACTTCCCCTTTTGAAAAAACGGGTATCAAAAGATTTACGAAAAAGGAAATTATCGTGTGATAAGGTGTGTGCGCTGGCTATAGCCATTATGGATAAAACATCCTTCCGCACCGGAAATAAATATTATGAGAAAAACTATGGTTCTTATGGATTGACAACTTTACGTAACAAGCATATTCAACAAATCTCTGCGAACAAAATATTCTTTAAATTTGTCGGCAAAAAAGGTGTTGCACAACAATGCTATTTACGGGAAAAAGGGTTAGTTAAGGCTTTGGCGAAAGTCAAAGATATCCCCGGACAAGTACTTTTCCAATATTATGACGAGGAAGGTAATATAAGGCCTCTCGACTCCGGCACAATCAACGAATACCTTAAGGAGGCTATGTTAGCAGAAGTTAGTTGTAAAACGTTTCGGACTTGGAACGGCTGCCTGTTAGCATTGTCTTATATGGTTACATTGCCTCTTCCTCGCAATGCTACAGAACGGAAAAAGAATACAATCCATATTATCGATCAGGTTGCTCAGGAATTGGGCAATACGAGAACGGTCACCCGTAATTATTATATCCATCCAAAAATACTTGCTGCTTACGAAGATTCATCCTTAGATAAGTGGATAACTACGCTTCAGCGGAAACCCCAGGTCGATGACAAAACGGTAAGAAATCGTCTAATGAAATTATTAGGACAAACGAACGGCTAATTGCGCTCAATTCTTATTGAACAAATTATTTCATTTTCCTAAGATTATCTCTTATTATAAATTAACGTTTAACCAATTTAAAAACAGTTATTCCCACTGCTGCAGCGATTAAGACGCCGCGCAATAAGCCCTTTTTCTCGTACTGCCAACGCGCTTTCCATCCTTTTTCGGCAAATATATTGGGAAACCTGCCTTTGCTTATATCCGCTAACACACCTTCCAACTCATTGATTCTATCAGCAATTAAAAGAGGTAGCCAATGCCGATAACGAGACTCACTGTATTGAAAAGCATATCTTCGAAGTCTACCGCTTATGAACTGCGGAGGAAGAGTTTCTCCAACAACTGAAGGCAAACCAGGCCGTTCATTAGAGTATAGCACTTCCACATCAACTTGCTGTTTTTCAGGACGATCCCAAGTTTCGTCATTTCCTTCGGCATCATTATCTTTCATAGGATATGTAGGTTCATTAAGAGGATTCGTATCGATACCCCAACCTACAATGTGTTTATATTTCTCTTTCAACTTTTCCATAGTTCTATTGTTTTTAGTGGACTGGATGGGGAATCAAAACAGGTTTGATGCACTCATCTAGCTTAGAAGAGAATACGTGGTAAGCCTCTGCAACATCTTCTAAAGCAAATCGATGGGTTATAATATCTCTCGGCCGGAGCACGCCGTTTTGCACATGATCTATCAATTTCGGCAATAGCCGTTTAACCGAGGTTTGACCAGCTCTTATCGTAATGCCCTTGTTGACAACATTACCGATAGGCACAAGATTGTCCGTCGGTCCGTACACTCCTACAATAGACACAATTCCTCCCTTTTTTACCGAGTTAATCGCCCAATGAAGTGCGGTGGCAGATCCCGCTTGTAGCAGCAGTTTTTTTCCGGTAATGGTTTGCATGGCATTTCCGCAAGCATCAGAACCCACAGCGTCAATACAAACATCCGCTCCCAAGAAGTCCGTAATCCGTTTTACGAACAACACAGGATCGTCCATAGATTTAAAGTTATAGGCTTCACAGAATGCGTATCTTCTAGCAAACTCCAAGCGATATTCTAAATGATCGATGACGATAACCCTCCCTGCACCGAAAAGCCACGCGCAACGCGCCGCTGTTATACCGATAGGCCCAGCACCAAATACTACTACCGTATCCCCTATCTTGATACCGCCCATTTCTGCCGCTTGATAGCCCGTTGGTAAAACGTCCGTTAACAATAATGCGTCGTCTTCATCCATTCCATCAGGAATCACCATAGGACCTACATCTGCATAAGGTACACGGACGTATTCTGCTTGTCCGCCATCGTATCCTCCGGCGATATGCGAATAACCAAACACGCCCCCTATTGCCGTGGACATCGCATTCGATTCATGACAGCAGGAATAAAGACCCTGCTTGCAAAAAACACACTGTCCACAGGCGATGTTAAACGGCACCAATACGCGGTCGCCGATCTTCAGGTTATGGACAGCAGCTCCTAATTCCCGTACGACGCCTATAAATTCATGACCAAAAGTAGTCCCCACTCGTGTATCAGGAACCATTCCGTGATATAGATGGAGGTCGGACCCGCAGATGCAGGCTCTCGTTACCTGTATAATTGCATCTTGAGGATGCTTTATTTCGGGGATGGGCTTATTGTCCGCTCTTACCCGAAACGGCCCTCGGTAGTTCATTGCTAGCATAGCATTCTATTTTAATTCGACCTAGTAGTCGACACTGTCTAATCAGGACTTAGAAGAAAAAGAAAAGCCAGTAGAAACTGGCTTTTTTATAAAAATTTTAAGCGGTTTCACCGACATTCGCCTCGGACATTGCTATTTCCGTCAACAATTCATCGGTCTCTTTTTCTTCCGCTAACGTTTGTCCCAGCAGCTCTTTTACTTCATCGTGTCCCATCAATTTCGCGTAGGTAACAATACAGCCGTAGCTAGCGATTTCATAATGTTCTACTTTTTGTGCAGCGGCGATCAAAGCGGCGTCTACCACTTCGGGACTATCTTCAAACTCTTCGATAATCTCCTCCGCTTCTTTTAAAAGACCCTCCATGGCTTTGCATTTTTTTCCTCGACCGCTGAGTCCCAGATTTGAAAAAGCAGACTTTAGACGTTCAATATGGTTTTCCGTCTGTCCGTAATGTTCTTCAAAGGCTTTCTTAAGTGTAGGGCTTTCAGCAGCATTTGCTAATTTCTTCAATCCTTTTAATAATTGACGTTCTGCACCCAGAATGTCCCGCATTTCATCAACTAAAAGTTCGTGTAGGTGTGCATTTGGCATGTTGCCGTTTTCTTTTGTCTGTGCCATAACGTTTATCGTTTATTTGTCAATATAACAGCTCATAAACGCGATAGTTCCGTGTTTTTTTATTTCCCGTAGAATTCCCGGCTAAAACCGTAAAAAGGTTAGAACCAACCGTATAAACGCTTAATTCCATTATTTTTTGATAATGTAGCTATACAAAAAGAGACTGTCCATTATGGACAGCCTCTTTTCATCCAACGTACTGTTAGATTTGTAATTACAAACAGGACGATGTATTAATCCAAATTATTTAACCAATCCTCTACTTCTTCTTTTGTTTTTCCTGTTTTCTTCTGCAATCTTCCTAACAATTCGTCTTCTTTACCTTCTGCATATAACAAATCGTCGTCTGTTAAATCCGCGTATTGCTGTTTAACTTTTCCTTTTACTTCGTTCCAACGACCTTTCCATGTTAATTTATTCATTGTTTCCTCCTTTTAAATTTATTGTCTATTTATAGAACCAACATATCTTGTTTTTGTTCTGGAATTTTAAAAAAATTATCTTTTCCAGTCTTACCCTTTTTCCAACTTTCGTGCTATTATTTATCTATTTTTTTGGATTTGATTACGAGGGGAAGCCAAGTAATCAAATCCTTAAACAAGCTGTTACAGGTCTGAATAAGTATAGCGCTCGGATCTCCAGAAAACTTCTTTTTATAGATTCTTTTTTTCATTTGGTATTGAAAAGCGTAATAAACAGTACCTATTTCTCTTTTTTGCTTTGGGTTGTTTGTTTTAAAAGCCAGTCCGGTTATGCTAATGAATACATCGGCATGGCCGATGGAAGTTTTCGCTAATCCATCTAGCATACGTAAAGTAACTACAGCCGACTCCGCACAATATTTTTCGATTTTGTTTTTTGGAACAGCAAGTAATTGTGTTTTGCATTGATCATCATAACAGACCAGCGAACCCAAAAAATAATCGCCGCTATGGCACTCCAATGACCATAGCGAACTTAAATATCCAGCCGTCATGCTTTCTGTACATAACAGCTTCAGACCCTGGGCTTGCAGAAATTCGCCACACGCCGCCAGCGCTTCGTCGTCTATTTGCATAACCGGCTTTGCTATTATATCCCCCATAAATCTATTTCAGTAATCCGTTTTGAATAGCAAATTTGATTAAGGCGGGTGTATTCTTCGATTTTGTTTTATCAATTAAACTTTGGCGATGCCCTTCCACCGTTCGTTTACTCAAAAACAATTTCTTTGATATCTCCAGGTTAGTTAATCCTTCACCCAGCAATTCCAACACTTCCATCTCGCGTGAGGAGAGTGACAACTCTGCTGGATCCATTTTATATGATTGGGCTTCTTCCTTATTAATAAGTTTATCCACCAGTTTCATCGTAAGCTCCTCACACAAGTAACGTCCACCTTTAGCCACATGATTTATACAAAAAAGCATTTCGTCTGCTGTGACATTTTTCACCAAATAGGCTCTCGCTCCATATTGGAAACTTTGTGCGACATAGTGTTCCTCATCCAACATAGACAATACAATCACATACATCTTTATACCTCGCTGATTCAATTCTTTAATCAACTGCAATCCATCCACATTATCCATGGTCAAATCCGTAATTAAAATATCCGCTTCTACACCGGCTGCTATCAAATCCAATATTTCCCTACCACTGCCGACATCTGCTACGACTTCAAAATTAGCTTGCGCGTCCAAAAGAAGCTTAATCCCGTTTCGAACCACCAAATGATCTTCGGCCAATAAAATTTTCGTCTTTTCCATTTTTAATTTAAACCTTTACTTCTCTTCGCTTTTTTATGGATACTGCTTCTTCAACAACTAAACGCCCTTAATAGTTTACGTATTTACCAAAAAAAGCTATAGGAGACTGACTAGCGTTATGCAATCCGTTTTGTATTCAATGCAATAGCCCATTTATCGTGCTTACATCGTGGGCATACCGGATCTTCCAGAACAGTACCATGCTGCTGTATACACCCACAGTGCATACAAGCCAATACACCGCCGCTAAAGGTCGCTATATCGACTTCCTGATAAGCATCTGGAAATAATGGCAAACCAAACCTTATTTCCGCATCGGTATAAAATAGCACACTCATCGTACCATCTATTTCCAATACCGCTGTTCTGATCTGTCCTAAATGTTCGATAGATTGATTGCGTAATTCCGCAAAAAATTCCATGGTAGAAAAATCGTCATCTTTTTCACTTTTTACATTAAACATGCCGTTTTTAACCACCGTCATCTCTTTACCCTCCAGGATTCGATGCACGGAAATTGATCTTGCTGCCAGCCACGTCAATATCTTATAGATCGCGATGACGACCGCAAAAACAACCAAAGCGTAAAAAATAGGGATATCTTCTTGAAACATCGGGTCACCCGCAGCCGATCCTAACCCTAATATAATGGCCACCTCAAATAAGGTAAGTTGGCGTACACCTCTTTTTCCCGAGATACGGAGCACTAATAAAATCATCAAAAACATGATGGCAGTACGGACGATGATTTCCGCAAGAAAGAGCCATTCACTACTTCCTATAAGCATGTTTTTGATGTCAATACCAAACATATATTATTTACTATTATCAATAAGACAACATAGATACAAAATAGTTTGCACAAAAAAGGAGCTGCAATAGAACAGCTCCTTCTCTTGGGTTAACAAATATGCGCTATTAAAGTCTTTTTACCCGTATATTTCTAAAAAAAACTTCCGAACCATGACCGAGGAAACCGATATGACCAGATTTTCTACTTAATCCGGGATGATCTTTACCATCCAACGTTCCATTTTTTGAAGCTTCCGCAAGGTCGCCATCGAGGATAACGACACCGTTAAGTGTTACTTTAATTTTATCCCCTTGGACACGGATTTCTTGTGTATTCCATTCCCCCAACGGCTTCATACCTTCGCGTTTCGCCGGGATGATGCCATAAGCAGATCCATGATACTGGTGTTCTTTTAGATTTTTATAAACTGCTGCATCGTTATCTAAAATCTGGATCTCGGTACCGACATATGCCGCATCTCCCTCTAGTGGAGTACGGATACCGACACCATTATTGGCACCAGGAGTCAGTTTAAATTCAAAACGATAGACAAAATCAGCATATTCTTCCTTCGTATATAGATTTTTGCCAAACTTCGCATCGGGGTTCGCCCTGACATAGCCTTCCGGGGTTATTTCGTAAGCTGATGTTTCTGTCCACTGATCAAGATCACGCCCATCGAATAGCATCACAAAGCCTTCTTCTTTTTCTTCATTGCTTAACGTATACGTTTCTTTACGGGCTAATTCTTTTACATATATATCCCGATACCATACCCGGGAACCGTGTGCCTGAAGCTCGATCTGTTCAACTGGGAAAATCGATTGATGGCGATCCCAATAGTTTTCAAGTATGACATTGTCCACCACTAATTCACCATTTAACCATACGCTCACGTTCTCACCTACCATACGGATTTTAAAGGTATTCCATTCACCCAATGCATTGTCGGCCACTTTCAGCGGTTTAGATGGATGCCTCTGGTTATTGTATAGACCGCCGGACCCAACTTCTGCACCTACGTTTGTGCGCGAAATGTCCCATATCTGAACCTGCGGTGTACCGCGAAGGTAAACGCCGGCATCAGGTTCTTTCCCATTCGGATCCAGCTTCCAGTCCACCAACATTTCAAAATCTCCATACGGCTTCACGGTAGCGATGTTATCACCTTCTCCCGAAAAAACGAGTTCGCCATTGGTAGCCCTCCAGCTATCGCGCATCTTTTTATCCGCAGCAGCTTGCTTTTGCTCCAGCTCCTGTGGAGCCATCGTCGCACGCTTAATCGGATTCTCAACCAATCCTTTCCATCCGGTAAGGTCCTTGCCATTAAAGATAGATGAATAGCCTTCTCCTGCCGGCATTTCGGTGAGGTGGCGGATAATAGCTTCCCGTAAATATGAGCTTTCGTTCCCTGTCAAATTCTCCATCGCTTTGTTCAGGATATTACGAACATCTGTTCCGATAAACGCATAACTATCCGTAGCGATGTTCAATGCGGTATTGGTGGCGGCACCTTTCAAGTCTTTGTCGTCCATGTATTGGGCTGCAAACATCATCGCCTGATAAGTACCAGTTGCTTGGAGGTTGCTCAATACGATACGCTTTTGTGCCGTATTCTCTGCCAGCTCAAACGCATCTTTTAACAGCAACGTTTTCTGTTCATTGGTATGGTCGCTCGCATTGATCTGCTTGACTAGACCGTTAAAAATTGCACCAAAATGTTCACTAACACGTTCCGATCGGGATAACTTGATCAATGTCGGCAATACTTCCGGATCAGACCAATTCGCCAATGCGAGCAAGGCCGAATTTTTGAGTTCTTTGTTTTTCAAAAAGCTTTCGACAGTTTGCAATGATTCCGCTCCACCTAAACCTGCAAATACCGGGAAAATTTTAGCAGAAGTTGGCAAAGGATTTCGCGAGGTCTCTACCGCCAACTGACTTATTTTCGCGTCCTTGTCACTGCGTGCGTTCAAGGCAATGACCAAGGCCTCCTGCACATAACGCGCATCACTTTCTGGTGTATTTGCCAATATGCCAATCAACACGTCTACGTCTTCGGGATTCACCACATTGGGTAATGCTTTCAATGCAGCGGCTTTCACGTTGTTATCGCTGGCCGTCAACAGCGGTAAAACCACTTTAGATGAATTTGCATTGGTGCGGGTCGCCAATACATTAAGCAGCGCTACCTGTGTTTTGGTATCCGCTCCGGTAATCGCCGCGTTTATTTTGTCAACAACCGCTGAATCTTTCGACGACAAGAGTAATGCTTCGATAGCTTGCGTTGTTGCTTCATCGGCTTCCGGTAGCTCCGAAATTAGATAATCTGTACTACCATCACTAGATAGTTTAGAGAGTGTATTTAAACCTGCAATTTTTGCTCTCGTATATTTTAGACTGCCCAATGATTTTTGGATATCCGGAACGAGTGCTTCCGTACCCTCAGCCGCTAGGTAATTAAGAATACTCTCTTGTACCTCTGGTGATGATTTGCGCAACGTACCGATGAGTTTTTTAGTATCCGCGTCTGTTCCATTTTCTGCCAGCAGGTCCAATGCAGCTGCACGGTATAATGGTTCACTGCTTGTCGTTGCCTTTATAAGCTGTTTACGTGCCTTTGCAGGGTTCGCTCTTGTTAAGAGTGTTAATGCGCCGACTTGTAACGTTGGGGCTTCTGCTTTTGCGGCTTCTTTAGCGACGGTGTTCGCTATCGAAATTGCCTGTTTTTGCTGTCCTTCGTCCAACAGGTTATTGGCATAGTCCAATGTCAGCCCGCCGATATTGGTTTTATCAAATTGATAATTGACTTCCTTCAGCTTTGCCAGAAACACCGGAGCCGATTTCGTTCCCGCAATTTTACCCAATGCCGTGTAAGCGTTGCGTTGGTAATTCTCCGAAGTATATTGTGCTAACGTAGCAATAATAGCTTCTTCGTCGTTTTTCGAACGCAGATCGCCTAAAGCACCCACGATAGCTATAGCTGTTTTTTCAGATGCCGAAGACGTTAAGGCATTGGACAACGCCTGCGCCGCTTCCGGCGTACGGATACCGTTTAACGCCATCGCCGCTTTATCAACCAAATATTCGTCTTTTAAGTACGGAACAAGCGCATCGATCGCCTCATTTTTTGACGCCTGCTTCATCAATTGCAATACAAAACCTTTGCTGTCTTTATCTTGCAATCTATCCAACGCTAATATCAATCCCTGGGAAAAGACTTCGCGTTGCACTTCCATACCCGGTTGCATCACATAAAAGGAATAAGAATTGGCAGCATATTCCGTTGCCGCATTACTTGCCCCCTGCGGTTTCAAGCCGGTAAGTAGATTTGCTATATCCTCGGCCGTGAAGTTTTGGAGTTCCTTCATGGCAGCGGTAAATTTGTTTATTTCGTCAGCAGGTTGTTGCGCCAACACATCCGCAATTTTTGTTGCGGAAGTTCTGTTTGCCGGTTGTTGGGCGTATGCCGCAACCTGTATAAGCAACAGTGCTGATAAGGTATTAAATACTTTTTTCATTTGTTTTCCGATTGGTTCATCTAAATAATCCAAGGACCACGCATAGGTTGGTCAATTAATCTGTTAGCCGCTTCATCATCCACAAAGGTTTGTTTGTCGGAGTCAAATTTCAACGTACGGTTTAGGCGTAATGCCGCCAACCCTAAATTAACCAGCGTAGCCGAATAATAACCATTCTGTTCATTCAACGCAAATTTCTGTCTTGTCCGACAGGCCTCGACGAAATCGGTCATCTGCGGAGCAGGGTCTGGATATTGTGCGAGTTTCCGCTCCATATCTGGGATGTCCGAAACGAAACCTTTATACAATTTCCCTTTCGGTCCTTCGATATACGCCAATCCTTCTTCCGTGCCCGCTCCATCCAATACGATCTGACATCCATCCGCGTAGGTGTAGGTAATTTTTCGCCAGGTTCCCACAGCGTCCGAATGCTGCTGAGGAGCATCCACTTCGATCGTTACCGGACTTTCGTCATCTTTGCCTAAAAAATATTGCACAGGATCCAGATAATGCTGCCCCATATCACCTAACCCGCCTCCGTCATAATCCCAATATCCACGGAACGTAGTATGCACGCGGTGCTTACTATAGGGTTTATATGGAGCCGGCCCCAGCCACATCTCGTAATCCAATTCCTTCGGTGCCTGCTCTACAGGCAGATCTTCCCGCCCTACCCAATAGAACTTCCAGTCAAATCCGGTATGCTTACTGATCGTTACTTTTAATGGCCATCCCAACATACCCGTGTCCACTAGTTTCTTGATCTTTTTAACAGGCACGTTCATGCCATAAAAGTTGGCATCAAAGCGAAACCAAGTGTTTAACCTAAAAATGTTTCCGTGTTGCGCTATAGCTTCTTTCACTTTTTTGCCTTCCCCAATGGTACGCGTCATCGGCTTTTCACACCAGATATCTTTACCCGAACGAGCTGCTTCCACAGCCATGATACCATGCCAGTGCGGAGGTGTCGCAATATGTACAATGTCCACTTCGGGGTTCTGAATTAATTCCCGGAAGTCGTGATGTTCTGTCACGCCTCCACCGAGAGCCTTCTGCGCCAATGACAAGTGCCTGGTGTCCACATCACAAATGGCTACGGTTTTTGTACCGGCATATTTAAAATGCCCTCTTCCCATAGCTCCTACACCGATTATACCTTTTGTTAAATGGTCACTGGGTGCCAAAAAACCATTACCGCCGAGTACATGTCGCGGAACTATGGTAAAAGCTGCCGCACCAATCAACGTCGTCTTCAGAAAATTACGTCTTGATGTTTTGTTTTCACTCATGCTTGATTATTGATTAAATTAGGTCTTAAATATTCTTTATGCTTTGATATTCCACGGCTATATGCTGAATTCTTAACAGCCAAATTATGCTATTTTTTTCAGTAAAACAAAAAGATAAATTATTTTTTCTATAAAATTCGTTAAGTTAACATAAAATTTAAAAATAAGACCTATCTTTATTAAAAATTTTAAAGAACAATAACTTCTAATTACATCAGATGTCACTAGCCGACCCTATACTTGGTACTATTCATCAAGACATTGTTGACATGGGGAATGTCGACCGGAAAAAATATGTTCAAAAAATCAATTTAATAAAACAGTTATACGAAAATGGCGCATCCTCTATACTAGAACTTTTCACAAAACTTGGTATAAGCCATCCCACATGCCAAAATCTAGTGACAGAACTTATCGATCTTGGCCTGATAGAAAAAAAAGGGAAGGGTACATCTGTAGGCGGAAGAAAACCAGATCTCTATGGATTGAAGGATGACTCTTACTATGTCGTTAGCATAGACATGGAGCGGTTCCACGTACGGGCGGCCATTTTTGATAACAACAACAATAATGTTAGCGGCATTAGACAATTGCCGCTTTCCATTTCCAAGGATATATCCGTTCTAAATACGATTCGAGATTTTATTGATGCGCTGATCCGGGATTCAGACATTGATACAAGCAAAATACTTGGAATCGGAATGAGTATGCCCGGCTTGATCAATAGTAAGGAATACATCAATTACACCTATCTTTCCGAAGGGGATTTTAACTTGAAAGAGAATCTCGAACAAATGTTTCCCTATCCGGTATTTATTGAAAACGACGTCAAATCGGCTACCATTGCTGAATCTCGTCACGGATTGGCCAAAGACCGACAAGACGCACTGGTCCTCTTATTGGATTGGGGAATTGGTTTAGGCATTATCATGGATGGAAAAATCAGAAAGGGAGCTAAAGGATTTTCCGGTGAGATCGGCCACATGCCTTTTGTAGATGACGGCGCCTTATGCTACTGCGGGAAGCGAGGCTGTCTGGAAACCGTAGCCTCTGGAATCGCCCTTGCCAGAATGGTAAAAGAAGGCATCAAGTCGGGACAGCACTCCCTGCTAAACCGCTTATCCGGGCAGGAAATCAATGAAATAGAGCCACATATCGTTATCGAAGCCGCCAATCAGGGCGACCAATTTGCGATAAGCATGTTGTCCAAGCTCGGAAACAGCTTGGGCAAAGGTATTGCTACCCTTATACAGCTGTTCAATCCAGAAGTAATCATACTCGGCGGGAAAATTGCAGAAGCCAAACAGTACATTACCATTCCCATTATCCAGTCGATCAACACATATAGCATGGCAAAGATTCGAGAAGACACGAAAGTCACGCTCTCGGAACTACGGCGTGATGCAAGTTTAACAGGAAACATCCACATTGTGATCGACGGCATACTAGAAGCACAGATGAAGAAAGCAGGTAGCTAAGCTTATACGCCACATATTTTATACTCAATCCCTAGATTCTCACACAATTGTTGATATTTAGCAGGTATGCTATCGCTGATAATCATGTCTACTTTGGATAAGGCGGAAATCTTACCCAAGCTTTTTCGGTCGAATTTCGAAGAGTCGGCCAAAACGATGACCTTGTGTGCTGATTCCATCATCCTACGATTCAACAACGCTTCTTGTGCGTTTGTTGTCGTAATTCCAAATTCCGAATCGATACCATCAACGCCAATAAATAACTTAGAACAAAAGAAATCTCCCAATAAGTCCTCTGCATAACGTCCATTAATAGAAGAAGATGTCTTTCTCACCGGGCCTCCCAACTGAATAATATCTACGCTTTCGTGTTTGATCAACTCCATCGTTACATTGATAGCAGATGTGATCACCGTTAACCGTTCCTGGGGTACAATCTCCCGTGCAAAATACTGCATCGTTGTACCCGAAGCGATAATAATGGAATCGTTTGGTTCCACTAATTTGGCAGCGGCCACCCCTATACACTTCTTTGCTTCCGAATACAAAAGTGCTTTTTCATTTATGGTACGGTCTTTTTGATAGGGATTCACATTGGTGGCTCCGCCATGGGTACGAAATACCATACCTTCATCCTCTAAAAATTGCAGGTCCTTGCGGATAGTAACAGAAGAAACTTTCAGTTCTTCACATAAATCAACTACAGAAACATGACCATTTTTTTCAATTTGCTTGATTATAAACTGGTGGCGTTCTACATTATTCATAGTCCCAAGATACGCATTCCATCCGAATAGTAAATCAAAATAGCACAAAAACTTCAAAAAGTTTCGTTTGTTTACGTTTTTTGTTATTTTTACCGTTAAATAAAAATAACAACGAAACAAATCAAAATGATATTCACACGAACCGAAGCGATAGATGCTATAGAAAACAACAGCACATGGGATATCGCCATCATCGGTGGCGGGGCAACTGGACTCGGCATTGCAGTCGATGCCGCCACTCGAGGTTATAAAACACTTTTGATAGAAAAGTACGATTTTGCCAAAGGCACGTCAAGTAAAAGCACAAAATTAGTACATGGAGGCGTACGGTATTTAGCGAATGGCGACATCAAACTCGTATATTCGGCATTGAAAGAACGTGGTTTAATTTTCCAAAACGCACCTCATGTTTCTTTTGTACAGAGCTTCGTTATCCCATCGTATAGTTTGTTCAACAAACTTAAGTTTCTTATCGGCCTTAAACTATATGATTGGATGGCAGGTCGTCTACGCATCGGCAAATCCGCGTTGTTAAGTAAAAAGGAAGTAGTTGAGAAACTCCCAAAAGTAAAAACGAAAGGGTTACGCGGGGGCATACAGTATTTCGACGGACAATTTGATGATGCTCGTCTAGCGATAAACCTCGCCCAAACAGCTACCGAATACGATGCGGTTACACTTAACTACGCAGAGGCAACTGCCATACGGAAAGATGCTAACGGAAAGGTAAACGGGCTTTCTTTTATAGATCGCGTAAACGGGACAACATATGACGTACAAGCAAAGGTCGTTATTAATGCTACTGGAATTTTTGTAGACGATATTCTTAAACTAGATACGCCCACCCACAAAAATCTGGTACGCCCGAGCCAAGGCGCCCATATTGTCATTGATCAGAAGTTTCTGGGAAATGAAGATGCGCTTATGATACCGGAAACAAGTGACGGGCGTGTTCTTTTTGGCGTTCCCTGGCATGGAAAAGTTTTATTAGGCACGACAGATACACCACTAAATGAGCATCAAATTGAACCCCGGCCTTTAGCGGAAGAAATCGAATTTATCCTTTCTACCGCTAACGAATATCTGGAAAATGCGCCTACTCGCGCAGACATACGTAGTGTATTTGCTGGCTTAAGACCTCTTGCCGCGCCTACCAACGGCGACGGGAACAGTACAAAAGAAATTTCGAGAGATCACAAACTCATCAAAAGTGATTCGGGACTTATTACCATCACCGGAGGCAAATGGACAACTTATCGAAAAATGGGGGAAGAAACGGTGAATTTGGCTATTAAAATAGGGAAACTACCCCAAAGTACTTGCAAGACTAATCACCTACCGCTACATGGATACACAGAAGATAAACATGCAGGACATTGGCAAGTGTATGGTTCCGACATGGTGGCTATTCAAAAATTAATGGACAACAACCCTGCCTTTGCCGAAAAGCTCCATAAGGACTACGATTTCACCGTTGCCGAAGTAATCTGGGCTTGCAAGAATGAGATGATTGTAAAAGTAGAGGATTTTCTTGCCCGACGGATCCGATTATTACTATTGGACGCACAAGCTTCCTTAGAAGCTGCTCCACTGGTCGCTAAAATCATGGCAGAACAATTAGATAAAGACAATGAATGGTTACATAGTGAGTTGGTAGATTATGAACTCTTAGTAAAAAATTATACATTGTCTTCCGAAATAAGCAACCATAGTAACCCCACATGGGGATAAAGCCTTAAACATGTTATTCGAATGAAGAAAGAATTTATTTTAGCGCTAGATCAAGGGACGACAAGTTCCAGAGCTATCCTTTTCAATAAGAAGGGGGAAATTGAAAACATCGCCCAAAAGGAATTCACACAGCTATTTCCCCAGTCGGGCTGGGTCGAACATGATGCGCAGGAAATATGGTCCTCACAACTTAGTGTATTAACAGAGGTTATTGCAAAAGCCAACATAAAACTAGACGCCATCAAAGCCATCGGTATTACAAATCAGCGCGAGACAACGGTTATTTGGAATCGAAAAACCGGCGAACCTATTCATAATGCTATTGTTTGGCAAGACAGACGTACCGCAGCCTATTGCCAGTCGATCGTGGAAAAAGGTTTGGCAAAAACAATACAAGAGAAGACCGGTCTTTTAATCGATGCTTATTTTTCTGCGTCCAAAATCAATTGGATCCTTACCCACGTCAAAGGTGCTCGCAAATTGGCCGAAAAGGGGGAATTGGCGTTCGGAACAATAGATTCCTGGCTCGTCTACAATCTGACTGACGGCAACAAACATATCACAGACGTCACCAATGCATCGCGTACACTGCTCTTCAACATACATACATTAGCTTGGGACGAAGAGCTCCTAGATATCTTTGATATTCCTGCATCCATGTTGCCTATCGTATGCGATAGTTCGGAAGTCTATGGAGAAACCAGCACGACATTAGGGGCTCGACCAATCCCTATTGCGGGGATTGCAGGCGATCAACAGGCTGCCTTGTTTGGTCAACTATGCACCCAAAAAGGTATGGTAAAAAACACGTATGGAACAGGCTGTTTTTTACTGATGAATATTGGCAAAAAGCCTGTAATCTCCACGCACAAATTGGTAACGACCATCGCCTGGAAAATTGGCAAAGAAGTTAATTATGCGTTAGAGGGAAGTATCTTCATCGGCGGAGCAGTTGTCCAATGGATACGCGATGAATTGGGCATTATCAAAAAAGCAAGTGATATTGAGCAATTGGCCATGAGTGTAGAGAGTACAGACGGCGTATACCTGGTTCCTGCTTTTTCGGGTTTAGGTGCACCGCATTGGAATCCGGACGCGAGAGGAACACTTCTCGGGCTATCCCGTGGCTCAAATGACGCCCATATTGCACGAGCGGCATTGGAAAGCATTGCTTATCAAACCTACGATATACTCAAAGCGATGGAATTAGATTCTCAATCTAAAATCCGGGAACTACGGGTGGATGGAGGTGCCACACAGAATAGTTTCCTCATGCAATTCCAAGCTGATATTTTAAAAACCAATGTCATTCGCCCAGCCATCACCGAAACAACAGCTATGGGAGCCGCATTTTTAGCGGGCTTGGCGGTCGGCTTTTGGGAAGACATTGACCAATTGCAGTCTTTGTGGCAAGAGGAAAGAACCTTTGTTGCTGACAAGAAAAAGAAATATCAACCACAGCTTAAAGCGTGGAAAAGAGCGACAGACACTGTAAAATTCTGGGCAGACTATAAATAAGATATTGATTTTAATCGCATTATTATGACACCTTTTTTAGCAGAGTTGATCGGTACAGCGTCCATGATATTATTAGGCGGAGGCGTTGTGGCAAATGTCGTATTGAAAGGCACCAAAGGCAACAACAGTGGATGGATAGTCATTACGACCGCCTGGGCCATGGCGGTATTTGTCGGCGTGACTATTGCTGGGCCGTATAGCGGCGCACATTTGAACTGGGCAGTTACCATCGCCAACCTCGCCTTAGGAAAGCTGGATCTGGCGACTTCTTTATCGTATATGGCCGCACAGATAATCGGTGCCATGGTCGGTGCTTTTACGGTATGGGTCGTATATAAAGATCATTTCGCTCAAACACAAGATGCCGGAGCAAAACAGGCGGTGTTCTGTACAGCACCGGCTATCCGAAACCTCCCCATTAATCTAATCAGTGAAATAGTGGGCACATTTGTTCTTATATTCACCATTTTGCATTTCACCGATGCCTCCTTGGGTGGAGCCGACGACAGTACGCCTATCGGTTTGGGTTCAATAGGCGCTATACCGGTCGCTTTTCTGGTGTGGGTAATTGGTCTTTCATTAGGCGGTACAACAGGCTACGCTATAAATCCGGCGCGCGATTTGGGACCGCGTATTATGCACGCCATGCTACCCATCCGAAATAAAGCACCTTTTGATGCTGCTTACGCCTGGGTGCCGGTCGTCGGACCTATCATCGGTGCGCTTATAGCCGCTACACTGTATATTACTATTTATTAGGGCAACATACCCCTATCAATCTAGATATTCTTCAGCATGACTATAAAAAAACCGTATTTCAAGACAACTCTTGCTATGGGCACGCTAATATTATCCAGCGCTTGTGGTTCTTTATCCTCCTGGAATAAACCAGTGCAGTATAACGATACGTTCCCCACATTCTCTTATGAAGGGCACCGTGGGGCACGTGGACTTTATCCGGAAAATTCCATTGGCGCTATGAAAACGGCAATTGACCTGCCAAAAGTTACGACGTTGGAAATGGATTGTCACATCACGAAAGATAATCGCGTTGTGGTCTATCATGACCATTATTTGAATCCAAAGTTTGTCCAATATACCAACGGGAAACCACTTGCTGGAAAAGACTATAAGGGAATAATTTATCACTACAACTATGCTGAATTGGCACAATTTGATATTGGAAGTAAATTCTATGAGGACTTTCCACAGCAAAAGAAAGTGCCTACGACCATAGCCTTATTGTCTGATCTTATCGACGAATCGGAAAACTACGCACAGGGAAAAAGAAATACTCCCATGTTCTATAACATAGAGACGAAGAGCAAAGCAGGAAAAGACGGCGATTACCACCCAGATCCACGGCAATTTTCGGATCTCTTATTGCAGGTTATCATCGATAAAGGAATCGCATCCAGAACTGTTATACAATCCTTTGATAAACGCACCATCCAATATATTAATCGGGTCTATCCTCAGATAAAAACGTCGTTTCTGATTGGAGGAGAAAACAAGAAGTCGATCTCGGAACTTGTAGCCGAGCTAGGCTACCGTCCTTTCATTATTAGCCCGCATTATTCGTTAGTTACACCTAAATTTGTCAAAGAGGCTCATAAAGCCGGCATCAAGATCGTCCCCTGGACGGTGAATGATCAAAAAGAAATAGAAAAATTGGAAGCTATCCAAGTGGATGGCATCATCAGTGATTACCCTAATTTATTTTAACAAGCACCGAAAAATCTATGTTTAATATTTTCAAGCCAGCGGCACACAAACCTCAGCTACCGGCTGATAAAATAGACCCAGAATATAAAAAATTACGTCTACAGGTATTCATAGGTATATTTATAGGATATGCTGCTTATTATTTTGTTCGCAAGAATTTTTCCTTTGCCGTTAAAGATTTACAGGATTCGCTGGGCTATACTAAGGCGGAATTGGGTTTTGCCATGTCTGCCATATCAATCGCTTATGGCTTGAGCAAATTTCTGATGGGCAATGTTTCGGATCGAAGTAATGCCCGGTATTTTCTGGCCACGGGTCTGACACTCTCTGCATTAACCATGATATTCATGGGTTTCTCCCCTTTTGCCACATCATCTATAGGCATTATATTCGCACTTCTATTTATAAACGGCTGGGTACAAGGTATGGGTTGGCCGGCCTGTGGCCGCGTGGTGGTACACTGGTATTCTATCAAGGAAAGGGCCACAACGATGTCTATCTGGAATCTTGCGCATAACGTTGGCGGTTTTTTAGTTGGTCCGTTAGCTATATTGGGGGTTGAATTATTTGTAGATTGGCAGGCCCGCTTATATTTCCCAGGCTTAGCGGCTATATTGGTCGCTTTTATATCGATTTTACTGGTACGCGACACACCGCAATCTTGTGGCCTTCCTCCTATTGAGGAATACAACAACGATTACCCTAAAACGTATGACAAATCGCAGGAAAAAGAATTTCGCGCGAAAGATATCTTTTTCAAGTATATCTTTAACAATAAAATGCTGTGGTTTATTGCTGTTGCCAATGCCTTTGTCTATCTGGTCCGCAACGGCATTATCAACTGGGCACCTACTTATCTGCAGGAAGCCAAGCACTTTACTGCATCCGAAGCAACTTGGTCGGCTTCTATCTATGAGCTTGCAGCTATACCGGGTACCATCCTATGCGGATTAATGAGCGACAAGCTCTTTAAGGGACGTCGCGCGCCTGTCACGATCATCTATATGGCCGCGACATTGCTGGCCGTATTTCTTTATTGGATTACACCGGGAGAAACAGCGTGGCTGGTAAACGGTTCTTTATGGGCTATTGGCTTTTTAATCTACGGGCCGGTTATGCTTATCGGTGTTCAGGCATTGGATCTGGTTCCTAAAAAAGCAGCAGGTACCGCAGCAGGGTTAACCGGATTGTTTGGTTATTTTATCGGCGACCTGTTGGCGAATGCCGCCCTTGGTGCCATCGTGGATCACAGCGGATGGAATGCAAGCTTTGAAATTGTATTATTATCCTGTGGATTGGCTATTTTGTTCACGGCCTTTACCTGGAACAGGGAGAAAGTTCTTTTACAACGATAAGACGTTTAAAAACCGTCCGATAAAACGTTTTGTCGGGCGGTGTGTTTATACTATATATACGCCATAAAGAAAACGTCATGACAAAAAGCATATTCCGTCTTTTGAACAAACTAAATAGAAGCATATTGCCGAAATTGTCGGGCAAGGATCCCAGTAAATTGACTAAATGGGAACAAGCTATACTTGCTTACCGCTATTATGTCCTTACGCGCTCACTCGATTAATTGTCTGCTCGGAATTCCGGTACCCTAAACAAAAATAGCTTCTACAACACCTCGTTTTTATCTTTTTTACGCTATCTTTAGACTATGTCATGGATATACTTGGACAATAATGCCACTACAAAGATAGCCCCCGAGGTTTTGGACGTTATGCTTCCTTTTCTACAGGAGTCATACGGAAATGCGTCCAGTGTACAGCACCGGATTGGGCGTGATGCGAATCAAGCCGTCGTGTGGGCAAGACAACAGGTCGCACAGAGGTTTCAGGTGAAGGAAAGCGAAATTTTCTTTAACTCCGGTGCAACGGAAGGTATTAACATGGTACTTCGAGGAATTGCCTATGCGTATGCCCGAAAGGGAAAACATATAATTACTTGCCAAACGGAACACAAAGCAGTTTTGGCAACTTGTGCTCAATTGGAACGAGCTGGTATAGAAATAACGTACTTGCCTGTTGATCATAACGGTGCAATAGATTTACAGCTTCTCCAAGACAGTATTCGGCCTGACACCATCTTGGTATGTATCATGGCAGCTAACAATGAAACAGGCGTGGTTCACCCCATCTCAGCGATAGCGCAAATCTGTCAAGAAGAAGACGTGTTGTTTTTCTGCGATGCGACACAACTGGTTGGTAAACAAGACATCAATTTACAGCAGATCCCTATTGACATTTTAACCTTTAGCGCACATAAATTCCACGGTCCCAAAGGTGTAGGTGCACTATATGTGCGTCGCAAACGTAAACCCATACAGATACCTCCGTTAATATCCGGCGGGCAACAGGAAAACGGTTTTCGCGGTGGAACCTTAAATGTACCAAGTATTGTAGGCTGTGGAAAAGCATTGGAAATTGCCGGCGCGCATCCAGAAACCCGGCATTACCGTGACGACCTAGAAAAGCAAATCAAGCAGCTAATACCCGAAGTCATCATCCATGGTGAGCAGGCTCTACGATTAGATAACACTAGTTTCATTGCTTTCCGGCACATCAAAGCTGCGGAAATCATGACCAGCCTTCCCAACATTGCACTCTCCTCTGGTTCTGCCTGTACTTCGGGCCTTCTAGACCCATCACATGTATTAAAAGCGATGGCTGTTAGCGACGAAGATGCATTCAGCAGTATCCGTATCAGCTTAAGTAAATATACTACGGCAGCAGATATCCAACAAACCATGGACAGCCTGGTCGATGTCGTCCAAAAGTTACGCTCATCCTCACCCATCTGGCAGCTTTTTAACAAAGGAGTGCTCTAAGAAAATATTTTTTGACATTCAGCAAACCGCGAAAAATTGGAAGTATACAAAAGAATAACGATTTTTGTAAAGGCAAGAAAGAAAAAACGATGAACGAATTGGTAACGATCACAGATAAAGCAAAGCAACGCATCGAACAGATCATGCAAAAAGAAAATTATGACGACAATTACTTTGTGCGGGTTGCCGTGGAAAGTGGTGGATGTTCCGGTCTTTCTTACAAGTTATCGTTCGACAACGAAGAAAAAAAAGGAGACCAGTTTTGTGAAGATAAAGGCGTAAGAATTTGTCTCGATATCAAATCGTATCTTTATCTAGCAGGAACAGAGTTAGATTACTCCGATGGACTTAACGGAAAAGGTTTTGAATTTCATAACCCGAATGCTTCACGTACCTGCGCCTGTGGCGAAAGCTTCTCTGTATAAAAGAATAATAAACGCCTGTGTATAAACGGGTGACAAAATCCTAAGCTATTTTTTAGTAAAATTTTCAAAACATCCTTTGTTTTGTTATTAAAACCTTTATTTTTGCTGATAAAATTTAAAAAAATATCAATCTTCAAAATCTGGATTATGGTATTTTGAGGGCTAGCATTTTTATGGGACGTAACTTACTAAAGACAGAACAAGCGATTACGTTTGTTAAGCATATTTTTTCACAGAAATTAATTCAGGCATTGAACCTTATTCCGGTTTCTTCACCGCTTGTTGTACTGGATGGAACAGGCATTAATGATGACCTAAATGGCATCGAACGTCCTGTTGGATTTCCGATCAAATCATTAAATGAGCAACGTGCTGTAGTCGTCCATTCTCTTGCAAAATGGAAAAGATTACGTTTAAAAGAACTGGAAATTGAATCGGGCGAGGGTATCTTAACCGATATGCGTGCTTTACGTCCTGATGAAGACTACAGTCCTATTCATTCGATCTATGTTGATCAATGGGACTGGGAGAAACATATAAATCGTGAAAACCGTACTTTCACCTATCTAAAAGACTCCGTATTAAAGATTTATCGGGCGCTCTACGAGACCGAACACGAGGTAGAACAACGATATCCTGCCAAACAGGCCGTTTTACCAAAAGATATACACTTCATCGCTTCAGAAGAGCTACTGGCAAAATACCCCGATCTTACCCCAAAGGAACGCGAAAACGCTATAGCTAAAGAATATGGTGCTGTTTTTATTTATGGCATCGGCGGAGAACTAAGTAACGGCTTTGCACATGATGGTCGTGCTGCTGATTATGATGACTGGAGTACCGATAACGAAAATGGATACAAAGGGTTGAATGGAGATATTCTCGTGTGGAATCCTATCCTACATACTGCTTTTGAACTTTCTTCTATGGGTATCCGCGTCGATAAAAAGGCACTGCTACATCAGTTGGAGCTAAGACAAAGCATGGAAAGAACACAGCTTTCCTTTCATAACATGTTACTCAACGATCAGTTGCCGCCATCTATCGGCGGTGGTATCGGCCAGTCGCGTGTTTGTATGTTTATGCTCAAAAAAGCCCACATCGGAGAAGTACAAGTAAGTATATGGGATAATGAGCAACGAGATATATTGGCATCGCAAAATATTAATTTGTTATAACTTTCTTCGATAGTCCTTTTTTGATCCGTTATTCCTGCATCGGCGTTGGTAGGAAGCAATAGCTAATTATTGTTATATTTGCATCATTATTTGGAAAGATAAAAAAACGATATGATTATACAACCACGTGTAAGAGGTTTTATTTGCTTGACTTCCCACCCGGAAGGAACAGCTCAACATGTTAAACAGCAAATAGATTATGTAAAATCTAAAGGTAAAATCGAGAATGGCCCTAAAAAAGTCCTGGTAATTGGTGCTTCCACAGGTTTTGGTTTGGCTTCACGGATTACCGCGGCCTTTGGTTCAGATGCCGCTACCATTGGCGTGTTTTTTGAAAAGCCCGCTGCTCCTGGGAAACCAGGTACGGCCGGTTGGTATAATACTGCCGCCTTTGAAAAGGAAGCTTCTGACGCTGGACTTTATGCAAAAAGTATCAATGGGGATGCTTTTTCGGACGAAATCAAAAAACAAACCATTGATCTTATAAAGGAAGACCTTGGACAGGTGGATTTGGTCGTGTATTCATTAGCTTCCCCACGTCGTACTCATCCAAATACCGGAGTAGCCCACGCATCCGTTTTGAAACCTATCGGACAAACTTTTACGGATAAAACGGTAGATTTTCACTCCGGTGTGGTTTCAGATATTTCCATCCAACCTGTAGAAAGTGAAGAAGATATCCATAACACTGTCGCTGTAATGGGCGGTGAAGACTGGAAGTTTTGGATAGCGCAGCTGAAAGAAGCAGGTGTATTGGCAAATGGCGTGAAAACAGTAGCCTATTCTTATATCGGCCCAGAACTTACCTATCCGATCTATAGAAATGGTACAATCGGTAGAGCAAAGGATGATTTGGAAGGTACTGTACCGGTTCTCAACGATCTATTACAGGATATAGGTGGTATTAGTTATGTTTCGGTAAATAAAGCTTTAGTAACGCAGTCAAGTTCGGCTATTCCCGTTGTTCCACTATACATCTCCTTGCTCTATAAAGTAATGAAAGAAAAAGGCATACATGAGGGCACCATCGAACAAATGCAACGGCTATTTGCTGACCGTCTCTATGCGAACCGCGAAATTCCGTTAGATGAAAAAGGACGTATTCGGGTAGATGATTTGGAAATGCGGGAAGACGTGCAAGCAGAAGTGGCTAAACTGTGGGAACAGATTACGACCGAAAATTTAGAGCAGATATCTGACATCTCCGGTTACCGTAATGATTTCTTTAACTTGTTTGGTTTTAATTTCGACGCGGTAGATTACGACATGGATACCGACGAAGTCGTCAACATACCCAGCATCAAAGACTAGCTAAAAATTTATTAAATAAATAGATAAGGGCAGTAAGATCATTATTCTTACTGCCTTTATTATTTTTTATGCCTACCTGTTGCCAATAGAAGAAATAAATTGAGAATTAATACATCAAATTTCATCTAAATAATTGCAATAACACCTTAATATACAATTAAAAAAATACGTAAAAAAGAATTTTATCTATTTGATATTTCCAATATAAATAGCCAACTTTACAAAAATAGAGTATAACAATCGATTAAAAAAAACCTACCAACCCATGGCGAAAAAGAAAAATAAAGTGATTGAAGAATCAGAAATTATTCCGGCAAAAAAAACACGTAAAATTGTAGCTGGACCCATACGCGATAAAGAACGAACCAAGCGTAGATTAATAGCGACCGTAGGCAAGGTATTGCAAAAGTATACGTATGCAGGGCTTACCATTACGAATATAGCGAAAGAGTCTGGTCTAAACCCTAAGCTTATCTATCTCTATTTTGGAAATTTAGATGGGCTGATAGAGGAATATATCCTAGAAAAGGATTTTTGGGCAGGAAAGCTTAAAACACAGATTACCGAGCTTGCCGAAAGTTCAAAATCTCTTCGTGCAAAAGACGCTAATGATTTATTCCAGTTACAGTTTGATTCGTTCCTGAAAGACAAATCCATGCAGCGTATTATCCACTGGGAAATGGGTGTAAAAAATAAGTTATTGCGAAAAATTGCAGACGAACGCGAAGAAGTTGGTAAGAATGCCCTTGACCTTATTTCCACCCAGTTTAAAAATACCGACGTAGATATTCAAGCTACACTGGCTATTATTCTTGGTGGAATTTACTATTTGACATTACATGCCAAAAATAATGGCAGTACAGTGGGTGGCATTGATATTAACGAAGACGAAGGCCGGGAACGCATCGAAAAGACGATGGAAAGATTGATTTTTCGGGATTTTGAAGATGCCGAAAAGAAAAAAACATCCAAAGGAAAAAAATAACGCGTATTTTTGCGTATGTCTATATTAAATCAAAACTTCAATACGGCGCATGATACTGCGCCATTTTCACAAATAAAAAACGAAGATTATATTCCGGCATTTGACATCGCCATCGAAAAGACAAAGGCCGAAATCTATGCTATTATCAACAATTCCGATAAGCCGACTTTCGAAAACACCATCGCGGCAATGGCCTATTCCGGTATGGAACTAGATCGCATATCCAACATATTTTTCAACTTGCACTCCGCAGAAACCAACGATGAACTTGACAAGATAGCCCAGGAAGTCGCTCCAAAGTTATCCAAGCTCGCTAACGACATCACATTGAATCCGCAACTATTCGAGCGAGTAAAAGCAGTGTATGACCAAAAAGATCAGCTTTCGTTAAACGGCGAGCAACATACTTTGTTACAAAAATCTTATCGTGATTTCGTTAGAAACGGCGCTTTGTTATCGGAGGAGAAAAAGGAAATATTACGTCAGATCGATGCAGAACTCTCTGTATTAAAGCTAAAATTTGGAGAGAATGTATTGGCGGAAACTAACGCGTATCAATTACACATAACCGATGAACAGGATTTGGTAGGTTTACCGGAAGGTGCAATAGAAGCTGCACGAGGATTAGCTGAAATACAAGATAAAACAGGCTGGATATTTACACTAGATTATCCAAGTTACATCCCCTTTATAACCTACGCAGACAACCGGACGCTTCGACGTGAAATTGCTATTGCTGCCGGACGTAAAGCGTTTCAAGATAATGAATACAACAACACGGAGAATATCCTTAAAATAGTACGCTTACGTTTCCAACGTGCCCAATTGCTAGGGTATGATACACACGCCCATTTTGTATTGGAAGAGCGCATGGCAAAGCAACCCGCAAATGTAGAAGCTTTCTTAAATGATTTGCTACATAAAGCGAAACCAGCTGCCGAACAAGAACTGCAGGAACTCCGTACTTTTGCAAACAATATGCATGGCATAGCACAACTTGAGAAATGGGATACAGCCTATTATAGTGAGAAGTTGAAACAGGAAAAATTCAATTTAGATGATGAGTTACTAAAACCCTATTTCCAGCTTGAAAAAGTAATGGATGGTGTCTTTACCATCGCCCATAAACTTTATAACCTGCACTTTCATGAAATACAGCATATCGATAAATACCATGAAGAGGTTCGCACATTTGAAGTCACCGATCATAACCAACATCTAGTGGCTATATTTTATGCAGATTTCTTTCCGAGAAAAGGTAAACGTAACGGTGCTTGGATGACATCTTTTAAACCACAATATTTTAAGGATGGTCAGCATGAGCGACCGCATATATCTATTGTATGCAACTTTACACGTCCCACGGCTACGAAACCTTCTTTACTTACGTTCAACGAGGTTACGACGCTCTTCCACGAATTTGGCCACGCCCTACATGGGATGTTAGCCGATACCACCTACCCTACTTTATCCGGAACATCGGTGTTTTGGGATTTTGTGGAGCTACCGAGCCAAATCATGGAGAACTGGTGTTACGAAAAAGAGGCGCTCGAACTATTTGCTAAACATTATCAAACAGGTGAAACGATCCCCATGGAGCTCATTGATAAGATTAAGGCTTCGGCCTCGTTTATGGAAGGCATGGCCACTTTACGTCAACTTGGATTCGGATTATTAGATATGGGCTGGCATGCGCAAGACCCGACACCTGTCGACAATCTCAAGGCTTTTGAAAGTAGCTGTTTTGCTTCTACGCAACTGCTTCCCGATGTTACAGAAAACGCCATGAGTCCTTCGTTTTCACATATTTTTAATGGAGGATACTCTTCAGGCTATTACAGCTATAAATGGGCAGAAGTATTAGATGCGGATGCGTTTGCCTATTTTCAGGAAAAAGGGGTTTTTAACGAGACCGTAGCCGACAAATTCAAAGAGAACATCCTTTCTAAAGGAGGGACAGAACATCCCATGACGCTTTACAAGCGGTTTCGTGGAAAAGAACCTAGCGTAGATGCATTATTGAAGCGGGCAGGGTTAATTAAATAATCGGCATAAATCTGACCTAAAATTTTATACAAAAAAAAGCTCGATTCCCATTAAAATAGAATCGAGCTTTTTTCTATTTCCAATATCACCCCTTACTTAGCAACATTGTTTTCGACAGTCATCCCTCCATTCCGCTTCGGATACCATAATGATACCAAATATACAGTCAGTACTGCCAGCGGAAAAGAAATCAACGCCGGATTTTCCAATTGATGCCATGCGCCCGCAGCATCCAACCCATATTTATCCCACATGGTGGGCGAAGTAAGAATGATCAATAAAGAGGAAACAATACCGACAATAATAGATGCAGCAATTCCTGTTTCGGAGGTTTTCTTCCAAAAAAGTAAAAACAAAATCGCCGGTAAATTGGCCGATGCTGCGATGGCAAATGCCCATCCCACCAAAAAAGAAACGTTTATTCCTTTGAATGCCATGCCCAACAGAATAGCAAAAATCCCAACCGCAAATGCGGCAATTTTTCCTACTTGAACTTTCCGGTGGTCGCTTAGGTTTTTCTTTAGATAGACATCAATAAAATCGTGTGCAATCGCGCCAGAGGAGGCTACGATCAATCCGGCTACAGTACCTAATACGGTAGCAAAGGCCACCGCCGAAATAATGGAAAAAAGCACGGCACCAAATGCACGTGCCAATAGCGGTGCCGCCATATTACTGGATTCTACATCCAAAACGCCATTCACCGCCGAACCAAGTCCCATAAACAATGTCAAGATATAAAAACCTCCGATAGCAGCTATCGCCAAGATAGTCGACTTCCGGGCATCACGAGGTGTTTTAACGGTATAATAACGTATCAGAATATGTGGTAAAGCCGCTGTGCCCAAAAATAACGCTAACATCAACGATATGAAATCCAATTTACTCCAGAGATTCGCATCACGACCAATTTTATATTTAAGTCCTGGAAGCATAAAGGTTGCACCAGCTGTAGGTTCTTGATAATAAAGGGATACTTGATCCTCTCCATCCGAAAATTTGACTTGTAGAAACCGGACAATCTCACTGCCTTGCAAGGCTGATAAGAACTCAAATGGACTGACTGATCCCGTTTTTTGCACTTCCTGCCCGTTGACCACAATTTTGCTCATGTGCCCCACTTGATAAAAACGACGGTTTTCTTTTGGTTCTCCGTTATATAATATTTGTCCATTCCCCTTCTGTATAACCGTCAGTGCCTCTTTCAAGCGATGCTCGTTCTGATCTTGGGTCCAATCAAACCATCGTTCAACTCCATCTTGCGAAAGCTTGACAAATGTTTTATCACCTACGGCCTGCTGGGTAACGACATCCCAACCGGATACAGTCGTCACTTTTTCATTTTCCACTTGCGGGGTAAGTTCCATGAAGGTATAATGGCTACTACTACCTTTGAAATCCGGTGTTAAGGTCAATCCGTTTTTGAGGATAAAGAATGTCAGGACCAATGATAGCACAATTAACAATCCTCCTTTTAAAAACTGCACATAGGTCGTGGAAGCCATCCCGGCACTAGCTACGATAACAATCACAATAGCACCGACCAACAGCACACCTGCCCAATGTGGCATACCAAGAAGAGGCATCACCAAATCGCCCGCTCCTACCATTTGAGGTATAAGATAAAAGATAGATACAATCAAGGTTCCGATGGATGCGGACAACGTTATTGCCCGCGAATTGAACTTGGCATTCAGCGCATCGGTAAAGGTGTATTTCCCCAAGCGTTTGAATGGTTCGGCAATAAGAAATAAAGCGACAACCCAGCCACCGAGAAAACCGATAGCATACAAAAAGCCATCAAAACCCGATATGGCAATCATCCCGCATATCCCTAGAAAAGAGGCTGCCGATAAATAATCTCCAGCAAAAGCAATTCCGTTGACTCCCCAATGGATCTGCCCGCCAGCTGCATAATAAGAAGACGACGAACGGGTCTTCCTTCCAAAATAAAAAGAAAGTCCTACAACCAACCCAACAAAAATAAAAAAGAACAACAGTGCTATATACGAAATTTCATAAATCATATAGCCCCTCCCTCTTCGACCTCATCGGACTGTTCGGTTTCTGCCTCATCTTCGTATTTGGTACAATAATAATTGTATACGACACCCAGAATAACGGCAAAAATAATAAGCCCAATTCCATATGCCAAAGCCAGATTAAGCCCTCCGAGCACTTGGAAGGCCAACAATTCGTATTGGAAAACACCAATCAATACAAAACCTGCATAGCAAATCAGATAAATAAAAAATAAGCGTATACCCAAAATGGATTTTCGCTTGGTCAGACTTTCTTTTTCTGTAGACGTGTTGTTAACGTGCATAATAATATTTGGAACGGTTTATAAATTGAAGTATAAACAAATGTAACCAAAAACAGGAAAAGTTTATATATTTTTTAAAATTAAAATCCGAGTCAGTACAGACATTAAATGCTAGATTTTTCCGAAGGATAGTATGCGTTGACAAAATCGTCTAGATATTCGGCACCAATAGGAAGAGGTGTATCATCATCCAACAGATAAAACTGTTTCATCGCACGGGAAAATTTCATGACTTTGTGGATATTAACAACATAACTACGGTGCGCTTGGATAAATATATTGCATGGCAATATCGACAGTAATTCTCTGAGTGTGGTACGAGCTCTTATCTTACGCTTATCGGATAAGTGAAAACAGACATAATTTTTGTCACTTTTCACCAAACCTACCTCAGAAAAGATAATCTTCGCATCAAAACCTTCCTTAACGTCTTTCACAAAGATAAAATCACTTCCAGACACTCCGTATTGATTCACTTTTTTTATGACCCGGTTTATAGCTTCTGCTAAGCGGACATAGTCAACCGGTTTGGGAATACAATCATCTGCCTCTGCACTAAACGCATCCATAGCCCGTTCGCCATATGCAGTTACCAAAATGACTGCCGGACGAGGATCAATCGTCCGAATTAAAGAAATACCATCAAACCCTTCCATAACGATATCTGAAATCAATAGGTCTACGGGATTATTTCGCATATAATGAAGAGCGCGAATACTATCCGTTTCTGTACCTACCACGATCAAACGGCTATCCGTCTGTAAATAAGTATATAATACGCGTAACATGACGGGATCGTCATCCAAAAGAAATACACGTAATCTAGCGCTAGGCTGATCCATGTTCACTTTTTTTAATCGTTAATTCTACAAAGAAATACCCGAAGCGCGCGCCGTAACGCAAGCTATAACGTTGCTGCGCTAAAAGATCTAAACGTTCCTGAATACTAGATAATCCAATACCGCTACTACGTCTAAATCCGCGCTTATTTTCGAATTTGTTGATAGCAACAAAGGTGAACATATCGTCTTGACAATCTATTTTTATTTTAATGGAGCGCCCAGTATCGTTCACGGATGCATATTTTAAGACATTATCCATGAAACTCAAGAGTAAAACAGGAGGCACCTTATGTCCATCCACTGTTCCCTTTTTCACATATTCTACCACATCATTATTTCCATATTGGAGACGTAAGACATCGATTAAGCTTTCCACTTGATTAACTTCCTCCCGCAAGTTGATCATTGTCAGCCGAGCGTGCGTTTTCTCGTAACTATAACGCTGAACACTTCCCAATCTACCCAATGATCTTGCGAATTCCCAATTCCCTTTCAACGCCAGTTGATTCGCAACCGAAGAAAGGACATTGTATTGAAAGTGTCCATCCAAAACAAAGCGTAATTGTTGCTCTTTGAGTTCACTATTCTCATTTTTTTGCTTTTTGAGGACCGCAATGGACCGGATCCCCCACAGGATTAACCTAAACAGAAAAACATGTACCAATAATTTACAATATTCTACAATTAAGGTAGAAAAGAGATCGATCCATGTAAGTCTATACTCACTGTTGTAAAACACAATATCGTACAATGGGAACACCTTATAAATCATAAGGTACGTGATGCTCACCAATGTGGGATAGAATATAAGCAATAGCAAAAAACAGAATTTCCATGCGCGTCGGACAGCACAGTAGCCTACTATAAACCACACGGTATAAAAAAGTGGAATGTAAAGCAAAAAGAAACTCGCAGCTGCCACGTATATATTGCCTTCGAATTCGCTCGTTTGATTACGTGAAGCGGTTAGCCAATAATGGGCAACCCACCCTAAAAGATGGATAAGGACGTTGGTAGGAACTCTAAGTTCAGCAATTTTCTTCATCGCGGTTGAATAAGGTAGTGCTTCTCCCGCTAAAATTACAAAAAAAATTTAACTCTTCATCTGTCTTGTTAAGCGTTTCCACTTACGCATACACAAAAAAGACAATTTACCAATCTCCTGACAGGTGTACCGCGGACTGATCATCATATAATATCGAGTCCCGACACGGCAAGGCCAATATGACTGATTTCGTCTTCTTTTGTTGCTCCGTTCTCTCTTTCCCGGCATCGTATGGACATATAGCCATCCCTCCCACATCTCCGGCTTTACAGAAATAACTTCTTGTAAATGATCATATAATCTTCGAAATACACGCGTTGTATAATCTTCCAATGGCTCCTCCTTACGGGGAAAGATAGTGGGATAGCTTTTATAAAACGTATCATCTGCCTCATCCAAGGAAGAAAGGATAGGATAAATGGGAATATCCCGCTTATGGGATAATACCGCTAAACCTTTACGCACGACAAGATTACAATGGAAAAAGGAAACTTCTTCGTTATCCGACTCATCCTTGGTAGGTGCTGCTCCATGATTACCATCCATATAAACGACAATATGATAGCCATCGCGCAACGCAACTAACATTTTAAGAAGACAGTTACCTGCATCAGCATCAATCAACTGTAATCCCCCTACGTCTTCCATTTTCGCATGTTGTGCAAACAGATACTCACCCTGCTCCGCTAAGATCTCCCGAGACATGACCACCGCCACGTTTAATCCTTGCATATACATTACTCTGCTAAGCAAACGATAAGAACCGGTGTGAAAAGTAGCCACGATACCCGGTCGATCTTTTATCTGTTGAATATATGATGTCAGACTGGTCAGAACTTCTTGTTTGACTGGCAACACGTCCGCTAATTGATCGTCCGAAGCACGGTATCTAGAAGTAATTAGACGACGATAGATATCAGGATAACTGACCGTATCTATCTGTGGACAGAATCTATACAGATTCGCGGCGAATAAAGCGTAAAGCCAAGATGTGGCGACATCGCTGTCGTTTGTAGCACTTCTTTCCAAAAAATCCATGATCATAGAGGTTCTTTAATACCCAAAATTTAATCATTAAAAGAAAGTCTGCCCTGAACTGTCCGAGGGCAGGCTTTCCATATCAAGTCTAGAACGTTCTAAAAAAACATTTAGGTTCTTTCCTGCCTGCAGCTTCCAAATCCCAAAATGCAACTATCGTAGGTAATGCCACTTGTGTACGACGTCCTGTAAGTACTCTACGTAACCATACTTTTAAAATCTTCATGTTTTTCAAATTAAGTGTTAATTATTAAGCGTTCATGCTAGGGTCAGTTCCTATGCCCATATCCCCGTCCGGATCGGAGTTGCATGAAATATGGCAAAAAATTAAATAAATATTTTGAAGATAAAGATATCTAGGGATAATGAACATGACATTCGTGATGAAAGTATAAAAGAACGCGACAAAATAATATGTACCTTAAAAAAGGCTTTTAGTCACTAATTCTATACTACTTGTCCTAACCGTAAGTGTAGCAAATCTGCACATCACGACATTTTTCACCCCCAAAAATTAACCTTTTACCCTGAAAAACCTGCTTTCTACAGTTTTTTTTGGTGACAAAAATATAATTATCCAATTTGCCGACATCGCGGAACAAAATTATTCAGTAGTTTCTGATGCCAAAACAAGCGGAGACCGGATTATGAATCTGAAGATTAGGCATCCTTATAGAAACATCTCATGTGGAAGTAAAAAAAAAGTCAGGTATTGCTTACCGGGCGATGCAAGCCTGACTTTACTTCCTTTTTCGTTTCGTTCGCGACTGTTCTTTGAAGTATATATTAAACCGTTAACTTTATTTCGCCCAGATTCGGAACATCTTTCAAGTCAAACGGTGTTTCTTGGTATACAAAATAATTCAACCAGTTATTAAACAACAAGTTTGCATGGCTTGTCCAACGCACCAACGGGGGGTTATCAGGATTATTATCGACATAATAGTCTAGAGGCATATCAATATTTAGGCCCTTCTCTAAATCCCTTTTATATTCATCATCCAATGTGAGCGGTGCATATTCAGAATGTCCGGTAAAATAGAACTCGCGTCCTCCTCGGGAAGAAAGAATGGCAAGACCTGCATCTCTTGACTCCGACAAAACAGAAATCTCTTGTTTATCTGTTATCGATGTTTTTAAAATAGTGGTGTGGCGACTATGTGGAATAAAAAACTCGTCATCAAAGCCCCGAAACAAAGGATGTCGTTTTTCTATAGCGGTATGTTTGAATACACCGAATAACTTTTCTGCTAAAGGTGATTTCTCTACACCATAGAAATGATAAAGTGCAGCTTGCGAAGCCCAGCAGATATATAAGGTGGAGGTAACATGCGTTCTTGCCCAATCAAATATGCTCTGGATCTCTTCCCAATAAGATACAGCCTCAAAATCCATCATCTCCACCGGTGCTCCAGTAATAATCATACCATCGTAGAAATCGTCACGCACTTCACTGAATCCCTTGTAAAACATCTCCAAATGCTCCTCAGGTGTATTTTTAGAAATATGGGTGTCTAGCCGAACAAATTCTATTTCGACCTGTAGCGGATTGTTAGATAACAGTCTTATGAAATCAGTTTCCGTCGTTATTTTAAGGGGCATCAGATTAAGAATAAGAACACGTAAAGGGCGAATGTCCTGCGCGTTCGCTCTTAAATCGCTCATCACAAATATATTCTCTTTCTCCAAAAGTTGAATAGCTGGAAGACTATCTGGTATCTTGACTGGCATACTATTTCCCTCGCTTAAGTTAATCTAAAACTGAGTGCAAAAATATAAAGAATTAATTGGAAGAAAAAACATCCGACGGTAAACGCTATCCAACGCATATTAAATGTCAACAATACTTACCAAAAAAATTCACCGAATATTATACCGGATTTACCGAGAAATATCAAATGCTAGTCTAATTGACGTTTTCTCCTCCACAGCAGCAACCTACTTTTGAGTCATCAAAACAACTATAAAACATAAAGAATTAAAAAATAAATATTAACAACATCAAAAACCTTACGACAATGAAAACGACAATTACAACCATCGCAACAGCATTTATCATGATGACGTCATTCTGTTCTTATGCAGCGGAAAAAGTTAACCCGTTGAAAGATCTTAATTCGGTAAATATCATCAGAACATACCTGGAGGCCGCCACCGCAGGTAGCATAACATTCAACAAATTTCTGTTTTCGGAAGACTTTGAGTACCAAAACACGGCAAATAATCTACGCTACAACAAAAAAACCTATACGAATTTTTTAAAGACAAATAAAGGCCTGAAATTCAACTGTGAAACAACCTACGAGATGCTTGATGAGTGTGGCAAAGCCTGTGTCGCGAAAGCCATCATGAAATTTGACAACTTTACACGTGTAGATTATATTACGCTAAATCACAGTCGAGATGGCTGGAAAGTAAGCAAAGTAGTAACGACTTACCCATAGAAACTGGGTATTTGTTTCAATGTTTAGTGAAAAGCCTACAAAATGTAGGCTTTTTATTTTTTCATATTAAAAAGGTGCATCGTCCGGCATATCGTTCATCCTCGAAGGCATCGTAATACCTCCAGCACCAAAACCGCCAGCTCCTCCAAAAGCATCAGACGGTCCTATCGCCGAAAAGTTGTCCATTCCTCCGCCAAAGGAATCCGCACCACCGAAATCCTCTTCCAAATCGACGAACTTAACGTATTTACCAACGAAGCGTAAGGGCACAATACCCGTTTCACCATTCCGGTGCTTGGCAATAATAACCTCTCCTACACCAGCTGTAGGCCGTCCTTCTTCGTCTTCCGTGAGCCCGTAATATTCCGGTCGATAAAGGAAGAGCACCATATCGGCATCCTGTTCGATAGATCCCGATTCCCGCAAATCCGACAACATCGGACGTTTACTATTCCCAGGACGGGATTCCACCGCACGACTCAACTGGGAAAGCGCCAATACCGGAATATTCAATTCTTTCGCAACGGATTTCAATGCTCGTGAAATACTACCGATTTCTTGTTCCCGGTTTCCTCCACCTTTCCCCTCACTCTTGCCGTGCATGAGCTGCAAGTAATCCACGATTACCATTTGAATATCATGCTGTGCTTTTAGGCGACGACATTTTGCTCGAAACTCAAAAACATTTAACGCAGGCGTGTCATCAATAATAAGAGGTGCTTCCGTTAGTCTGCCTATCCGGGAATGTAGTTGTTGCCATTCATGATCAGCAAGATTTCCCTTTTTTAATTTTTCTTGTTCGATTTCTGTTTCACCTGCTATCAAACGATTAACTAACTGTACAGACGACATCTCCAATGAAAACACCGCTACCGGACGTTGATGGTCTACCGCAGCATTTCGCGCAACAGATAGTACAAAGGCTGTTTTTCCCATAGCAGGACGGGCCGCAATAATAACCAGATCGGAAGGTTGCCACCCGGATGTCATGCGATCCAAAGCTGTCAATCCAGATGGAATACCCGTCAATCCGTCGGTACGGTCACGAAGCGCTTCTAGATTCGTAATCGCCTCCCGCATAATATCATCCATTTTCCGTGAATCACGGCGCAAGTTATTTTGCGCGATATCAAACAATGATTTCTCGGCATGGTCTAACAAATCAAATATATCTGTCGTCTCGTCGTAGGAATTATTTATAATTTCGGTCGACACCTTTATCAGTTCCCGTTGAATATATTTTTGGGAAATAATACGGGCATGAAATTCTATATTCGCTGCAGAAACAACACGATCTGTCAGTTGTGTTATATAATAGGCACCCCCCACCATTTCCAATGCTCCCATTTTTCGCAACTCTGCGGTTACTGTCAATAAATCAATGGGCGAAGTCTGTTGGAATAAGTTAAAAATGGCTTCGTATATTTTTTGATGTGCTTCTTTATAAAAAGAGTCCGGTTTAAGAATGTCGATAACTTCACTAAGTGCATTTTTCTCTAGCATGAGCGCCCCTAAAACCGCTTCTTCCAAATCTAAAGCTTGTGGCGGCAATTTACCCAACCCACTTACTAAATTATGGAGACTAGCCCGTTTCTTAGCAAAATTAGTTCTGCCCCCCGCATTGTTCGAAAATTCATTCTCTATCGCCATTCCAAAAAATTCTTCTGTTTTAGTGTCCGTGTTGATCGCAACGAACAACAAAAATATAAAAAATAAACAGGAACAATCCATCTATTTGTACACACTTCGGAGTATGTTAAAAAAGCTTCATTATAACTCCCTTGTGGATACGGGTTTCCACACCAACGTTTTCCACACCTCTTGTTAGTAACGTGTGGAAACAAAAAAAAGTCTCTTTCAATCCAACAAGTTATACGAATGTTAATAACTTATGATGGTGTTTAAAACTCCTGTTCACGATACTGCTTAAACCGAAAATAAGGCTATCAACGGTGTTCATATTCAGTACCAAATAGTTATACCTATCCACGATTTTTATATCCTTTTCTTTTAAAAGGATGATATAGAACGTATCTTTGCTGTATGGCAAACGATACCCGAACAATAAAACCTTACAAAGCACAGGAAGGTGGAAAAAAAGAGCAAGTAGCAACCATGTTCAATAACATATCCAAAACGTATGATATGTTAAACCGGATGATGACCATGGGTATCGACAAAATTTGGCGCAAGAAGGCAATCCGATCACTACGCAGCATCACGCCACAGCTTATATTAGATGTAGCCACCGGCACGGGTGATTTTGCGTTGGAATCCATTCGAATATTAAATCCTAAAAAGATCATCGGGATAGACATTTCAGCAGGTATGCTGGATGTCGCTCGAGAAAAAATAGCGAAAAAAGGATTACAAGAGCAATTCGAAGTTCAACTAGGCGACTCGGAAAAACTGCAATTCGAAGACAATACATTCGACGCGGTTACGGTAGCTTTCGGTGTCCGTAACTTTGAAAATCTAGAACAGGGACTTGCTGATATCCGTCGCGTATTAAAACCGGGCGGTAAGGCTATTATCTTGGAGTTATCCAACCCGACCGCCTTTCCCATAAAACAATTGTATCATTTCCATTTTCATAAATTAACACCGGCATTGGGCAAGCTCATATCCAAGGATTCGAGCGCTTATTCTTATCTTCCAGAATCTGTTGCAAACTTTCCGGATGGCGACAGATTTGCCACCATTACACAGAAGGTGGGATTTAGGGATACAAAAGTTAGACCCCAAACGTTCGGTTTCTGCACAATTTACGAATGCACAAAATAGTAATTTTTCCATAGCAAGGAAAACGATAATCTATCATTTATAATTCATACGACATGTCATTAGAGCAAAAAATCAACCAGGATATTAAAGCGGCCATGATGGCTAAGGACAACGCTAAACTACGTGGTCTCCGCGCGATCAAAGCAGCTATATTATTGGCAAAAACAGAGAAGACCCAAGTGGACGAGCTCCATGCGGATACGGAAATCAAGGTATTACAAAAACTGGCAAAACAACGTAAGGAATCAGGAGATATCTACAAAAATCAAAATAGGGACGACTTGTACCAAATCGAGATGGAAGAGCTACAAGTCATAGAAGAATATCTGCCTAAGCAATTAGACCGATCTGCCATTGAAGATGTTGTGAAAGGTATTATAGCGGAGGTTGGAGCAACATCCATCAAGGATATGGGTAAAGTAATGGGTGCTGCAAATCAAAAACTTGCCGGAAGCGCAGATGGTAAAACGATATCGGAAGTCGTAAAATCGTTGTTAAGTTAAGCTAGATGAGAAAAGAACAGAGCAAGGGAGAAACCTTATCCCTGCTCTTTTAGTCTTGTACCGTTATCCTTATCACGCTCATATGTGCTCATATGTCGCTCTTTTTTGGCCGGATAAATATCTTCCAACGTAATCATAATCCCCGTTTCCTCTACTTCTCCAAATTCATCATTCAATGCCGTACCAAACGTGCGCATTGTTGGTGATAAATTCATATATGTATTAATAAGTGGTGGAATATTTTCACCTAATTCCCGAATCTTCGTATTAAGCAGCTTATACCCTTCTTTATACGCTAAATCATCAAACATCCCCACAAAAGGCGTAATATCTGTTTTGTAGTTTAAGTTCAAATGTTCGAATGGAACAACTAATTGATCTTTATCCGGAAAATAATGCTCCATAAAATAGATTAACAAATCCCGTGCTGTTTCATTATAATGTGGATACATGGTCACTTTCCCGAACAAATACTTTACATCCGAATTAATAACAACCAGCGCACCAAGCCCATCCCATAAATTATCCAAGGAAAATAACCCTTTTCTATTATCTATCGAGGGTTGGAAACGGGGTTGTACCCAAGAGCGTCCAAGTTCCAACGTGTACGGTAAAAACTCTTTTTTAAACTGATCAGAAAAATGGAAATAATGTGCCGTAGAGAGATGAAGATTTCCCTCTTTGTCTATTGCATCTATACACTTAATAACACGGTATCCGGCGATGATCTCCTCTTCCTCTGGGTTCCAGGCAATAAGTTGGTCATAGTTATGTTCACATGTATCATTCTCGTCAATATCGAGCGGCAGTCCTGTGCCGCCTCCTGCCCCGCGAAAAGTAACCTCCCGTAGCCGGCCGATTTCACGCATAATATGGGGAGCTGTATGATAGTTGATTAAATAGACCTCATTATTTCCATTATTGGTATAGCGTACAAAAGCATCTTGTGTTAGCTCCGCTTTAATTAACGCTCTATCTACCGGTGGTATAATCTCCTGCATATATTATTTTTTGTCTCCCATTCTGTATACTATCTCTCTCACATGATGAGCCCATTCGCGTTCGTTTTTTGATCGGTCAAATTCCTGATAAGGAATTCGTTCTCCTACACGAATGGTTACCGTATGATTTCGTTGTGAGAACATCTCATCCGGCAAATATAACATCTCTATGTTTACTTTTAATCCTAATTTTTGTCTTAGTCTAGCTAAATTATAGAAAAAATTAGAATTTTTACCATCGATATAAACTGGTACGATGTCTCTTTTATATTTTTTTGCTTTGGTAATAAAACTCTTCTTCCATTCCAGATCCGTAATCTTTCCACCTAGTTTGCGTGAAACTAAACCTGCTGGAAATACTAACAATGCGTTATCGGAGGCATAAGCTTGATCGATTGCCATAATTCCACTCTTGACCTGCCCTCCCACTTTATTAACCGGAACAAAAAGTGGTTCCAGATTCCGGATATTCATCAATATATCATTCACCAAAAATTTGACATCACGCCGATGCCGACCAATTGCCTGCATGATGGCAATGCCGTCCAATCCTCCGAGGGGGTGATTAGAAGCAAATATAACACTATCACTCACTGGGATATTCTCCGCTCCTTCCAGCACCACTTTAACACCAAGATCTGCTATTAAAGCATCAACGAAATCTAATCCATATAAGTCTCGGAACCGGGTCATGATATCGTTAATCTCGTCTTCATGGATGACACGTTCCAGATAGCTAATCAGCGGGCTAGGAATCCATTTTGCCAGCTTCGGACTTTTCTTTCGAATTACTTCACGAACCTGAATAAATTTTACCTGCTCTTCTTCTCTCGCCATTTGCTTATTAATAAATTCCGTGTTTGCATCATTATTGGCGTAAAAATAATAAATTTAAATTTTAATGATGTAAAAAGTTATTTACATGAATAGTATACGGGATACCAGTAATATTGCTAATTTAGCATATAATTAAACGGGCCCGTAAAACGGTTTTAGGTTTTCGTTGTTTAATTTTAAAACAGTTCGTCATGTATATAGGTGAAATTATAGCAAAGAACTATTTTGACGTCCAATCCGACGATAGCATTGGGTTTGCATTAGATAAAATGAACGAACTCCATACGACACAGTTGCCTATTGTCGACGAAAGGGATCTATTGGGTATTCTTACCGAAGAGCATTTGCTTTCCGCACATGACGAAACACAACCTCTGAGTAGCCTAATGGTGTCGTTGCGTTTTGTATACCTTTACGAATATCAGCACGTCTATGATGCTCTTCAGTATATGGACGCCCATCAATTAGATATCCTCCCTATTTTGGACAAAGACAATGGTTATATGGGTACTGTTACATCCATTGACTTGTTATCCGCTATTAACGAAACACTGGGCAATAAAGGCCCAGGCGCTATCATTGTCTTAGAGCTAGGGAAAAATGATATATCTTTTTCACATATCGCCCACATCTTTGAATCAGAAAATATACGCATTCTTAATACGGCCGTCCGGGATATTCCAGACACCACCAAAATGGAAATGACCATCAAGGTCGACAAACAAAATATTTCAACAGTAGTTGCCTCTTTATGGCGTTTTGATTATGTTGTCAAAGCCACATTCAACGATGGCAGTCAGGATTCAGATATTAAAGAACGTTACGATATCTTAATGAATTACCTAAATTTATAAAACTCACCTTAATTAATTTTATTAGGTTTGCATAAGTTTTGATTAAACCGCTTTTTATGCAACAAACATCCATCGCTATATATGGCAGGGCTTTCAATTCATCCGTTGTTCCCTATGTTGAACAATTGTTTTCCTATTTGAAAGAAAAAGACGTCACCGTATATATATATTCTGATTTCTACGATTTTTTAAAGGGACAATTGGACTGTCCGGACACTTTTCTACGTTACTACAACCACCACGATCTCCCGCAAAATATTTTGTTTTTACTCAGTCTAGGTGGTGACGGCACGATGCTTTCCGCGGTATCACAGGTTCGGGATTCAGGCATTCCGATTGCGGGAATTAATTTTGGTCGTCTCGGTTTTTTGGCATCCATTCACAAAACAAAGATCATCCAAGCGCTTGATAATATTTTTGCAGGACATTACACGTTGCAAGCGCGGGATTTGTTAGAAGTAAGCAGTGATCAGCAGGGAATTTTCGGAGACACCAACTTTGCGTTGAATGACATCACAGTTTTTCGTCATGATACATCGTCCATGATTACGATCAATGTCTCTTTAAACGGCGAAGCTTTGAATTCGTATTGGGCAGATGGCGTTATCATCGCCACACCTACGGGTTCTACAGCGTATTCCCTAAGCTGCGGCGGCCCTATTATCATGCCCGGAAGTGGCAATTTTGTCATTACACCTGTTGCTCCACACAATTTAAATGTCCGTCCAATTGTGATCTCGGCAGATAGTGAATTGGAGCTGGATATTGAAAGTCGAACAGACAAGTATATTCTCAGTTGCGACTCTCAAAATGAAACGTTAAATACGACGACCAAACTACGTATTAAACGTGCCTCTTTCCGCATACACCTTATCCGCTTAGCATCGGATAGTTTTTTCGGCACCTTACGTGAGAAGTTGCTGTGGGGATTAGATGTTAGAAATTATTAACAATATATTTTAACACAATTTAATGCATCCTTATTACGCTAAAACGTCTATCTTTACACCACAAAACCCGTATAGGAAAGTCCAATAAAAAAATGAGTTTCAAACAAAAGATAAATCCGAAGGCATTACCACAGCATATAGCTATTATTATGGATGGCAATGGCAGATGGGCAAAAGGCTTCGGAAAGTTACGTATCTTCGGACATCAGAATGGTGTCACCGCTGTTCGGGAAGCATTGGAAGGATGTATAGAGATTGGCATACCGTATTTAACGCTTTATGCTTTTTCTTCTGAAAACTGGAATAGACCGAAGATAGAGGTCAACGCTTTGATGGAGCTGTTAGTGGATACGTTAGCAAAAGAAACCAAAACTTTTCTAGAAAATGATATTCGTTTAAACGCTATCGGTAATATCGGGGATTTGCCTAAAAACTGCCAAGCAAAATTGGCAGATACCATAGCGCTGACAAAAGATAACAGCAAATGTGTGCTTACGCTCGCGTTAAGTTACGGTTCCCGAACGGAAATTATTGATGCGACTAAATCTATTGCTAAACAAGTCGCGGAAGGCAAGTTAAAGGTGGAAGATATTGATGAGCGTGTATTCCGCAACAATTTATACACCGTCGGAACACCCGACCCAGACCTCATGATCAGGACAAGCGGTGAGCAGCGGATCAGCAATTATCTTCTTTATCAAATGGCCTATACAGAATTTTGCTTTCTGGAGAAAATGTGGCCGGAGTTCACAAGAGAAGATCTCTTTAAAGCAGTTTACAACTATCAGCAAAGGGAGAGAAGATATGGTAAAACAAGCGAACAGCTATAATATTATATTTATTACCTTTGCACCATCAATTTAGAGCCTAATTAAAAGGCTGGTTATTAATTATTTCTTTTAACAAAAATTAACAAGAGATTGGTGTACTTTAGCACCGAGAAAATAGAATAAATGAAGCGCTTACTATATTTAATAACATTTACACTAGTTTT